>ERZ1370068.10176-contig-8896_pt1 | contig 54216 bp, 92 predicted proteins | sample MGYA00561227_ERZ1370068 | MGnify/ENA primary metagenome ERZ1370068 (study PRJEB38410, sample SAMEA6850437) | metagenome | study: Metagenomic assessment of the ecological functions of the soil: analysis of the soil microbiota associated with the... | reverse complement strand
GGTTACGTATTGCTTCTGCGTTCCAGGAAGCGCGTCCGTCCGGCACACCCACCGGGCAACCGCCGGCATTCAAGGCTTCTCTGTTGGCCGCGGAGAATCGTTTCACCTCGGTGTTGCTGCGGCAACGGTTGGGGCTGGAACTGTCGCGGTCGTTTTCTTCTCACCGGCGCGGGCCTGGTAACGGTGATCGGCTTGGCTAGGTCGGTCCAAACCGGGGCCCACGCGAAGCGCCGCGATCGAGCGAGCCGGATATACGCCGAGGTTGGTGCCCAGGTAGATCATGTTGCATCGCGCGCATCCTCGCAGTGATTGAATAAGTGATCAATCGCGGAGGCATGCTGCGCATTGAAGGACGCCACGTGTCGCCATTGTCGGTGCTGACAAAAAGAAACCCGCCGCCGGTGGTTGTGTTAATGGTCGCGGCGTAGATTCGATTGGGCGTTTCGCGATCCGCCAGGATGACGTTGGCAAACCGTCCGCTGTACCCGCCGTTGGTGGGCATGAAGTTTTTCCCGCCGTCATTCGAAACCATCACGCCGTAGTTGTTTGTGCCGATGTAAATCGTTTGCGGCCGCGAAGGATGAATTGCGATCGAGAGTTCACCTCGAGTTGTCGCGAGGTGGTGACCATCCAGGAACCGTCAGCGCCGCCGCGGTTTGAAAGCCAGAATCCTTCAGTGGTTCCCGCAAAGACCAGCCCGGCAATGGACGGATGTTGAACGATAGTCCGAGTGCGGCGTGACTGCGAAGGAATTCCCTGGACTTTCGCCCACTGCTCGCCCCCGCTTTTGCTTTCATAAATACCGCTACAGGCCGAAGCAATGATGTGATTCGGGTCCCGCGGATCAATATCGATAGCGAAAATATCCGAGTCGTCGATGATGCCGTTCTTGATGCTGCGCCAACTCTGTCCGCCATCGTTGGATTTGTAGGGCAGCATACCACGTCCCTCGCGTAGATGGTGTTAGTCGTGCGCGGGTCAATTGCCAGCGATTCCACATGAACGAGGCCGGGCGTATTCAACGTTGGCAACTGCGCCCAGGTGTCGCCGGAATTGTCAGAACGGAATATCCCGTTGAAAGTACCGGCGATCATGACGTTGGGATTGGAATCCGACTGTGTCAGCGAATGCAAAGCTTCATTCTTCAACTCTGGACTTCGCGCCAACGGCGGCCGCCGTCAGTCGATTTGAAGAAGCCACCGGAATCCTTGTGTCGATGTGCCGCGACGTAGAGCGTTTTTGAGTCACGCGGGTCGACAATGATGTGATCCACGAAAAGTTTGGGCTTGTTGAGTTGTAGAGCAGCTCCCAACTCTTCCCGCCATCCGCAGAGGTATAGAGCTGTGCATCGAGCGTGCCCAGATAAAAGCGATCGGGATTGCTGGGGTCGACAACGAGACTGCGTACATCGCCTCCCGGCGGGCCGTTGGCCCGCCAGTCGTCCGAATACTTGGCGGGATCGGCCATGCTGTCCGGCGCGTCCGCGGCAGATCCGATGGCGGTGAATTTTAGGGGAACGATGAGTAACAGAGAGAGCAGGAGAATGAGCTTGGCAATCGGGTTTTCATATTAGAAACAACATCCATGGGTTAAAAAGAGTGAGCGCGGGGCGCACGCGCCTGATTTTAGTATAATTTTCCGCATTTGTATGCTGCAACTTTGCGGGCCGCTTATTTACGACGCCCGGAGAAGGCCGCGAGTTGCAGGAAAAATAAGCCGCGCAAAACGAAACGGGCGATCTCTCCCCTTCGTTTTAGGGAGAAATCGCCCGCGCTGAAAAGTTCGTGTCAGTGTTTACCGAACACGAACGTGTATTTACTCCTCGTCCATGCCGCGGCGACCCCGACGTGTCCGCCGGGTGGGCCGAGGCTTCTTGCATTCCGGACAAGGCGAGACCGCGTTGTCAGTACTAGCCGACGGCGCGGTCGCACCTGTTGGCACGACCCACAACTCAACGGCGACATCAGCACGGCAGCCACCGTCGACCGTCATGATGCGACCGGCGTCGATACCTTCGAGTGTTGACCAGGTAATCCTTGGCACGCTCGATTCGCTTCTGAGCCACGATGCAGCTCGTATGCGAGCAGAGCCCATCACCCGAGCAGGTGCCGTAGCCAATGATATAGCCCTGGGCGCCTGGCTGGTTTTGCAGTTGGATGGCGTAGTTGTCGAGTCGGGCTTTCTCATCGTTAAAGCGGATGTCGCCGTAATCGTCAAACTTCACCGGGATCGGCTCCTGCGGAATTACGAAGTGCTGCACGATGCCGTTCTCGAGCAGGAAGCGATCCAAGCCTCCCAACTCAACGGTCGCCGTCACCGTTTGACCACCAAGGCCGTCAGAGCTCACCGCAATCGATGAAGTACCCTGACCGCTGGTGATAGTTCCCGCGGAGACTGACCAGTTGTAAGTGACGTTGGCATCACTCCCGACCGACGCATTAAATGTAATCGGAGAGCCCCTGGCGCACCTCAGACGGACAGCTTACCGACACTGTCGGGCACGGCGGCACACAACCTCTGCAGCTGTCGACGGTGACCGAACCTCGAACCAGAAACGCGGGTGCTGGTTGCCATCGTTACACCTCAACGGTTGCGGTGTAGGTTCCCGGATTGACCGCGGAGAGATCCCAGGCAACCGACTCTGCCTTCGCCCGACAACTTGCCGCCGGTAACACTCCACGTGTAAAGCAGCGTGTCGTTGTCCCGGATCGCGTGTAGTTCGCGCTCAGGTCAACTCGAGCGGCTGGCGCTGGCTATGCAGCTATGCAGAACTCGGTCCCGTCCGGGCACGGCAGCAGGATCGACGGCGCTCGATGGTGACACCAGAGACCGTCGGCGCCACGTTTGGCATACCGGCGGTGGAATCCTCGGATTGCGATGACCAGCCCACACCTGGAAGATGAAACCGTTCGGATCGTCGGAGAAGTTATAGCCGATTGGCGTGCCGCCTCTGAGTAGCCGGTGTGGTCGTGCCCGGCACGATGACCACTCCTCTTCCCGGAACGAACACGCCCGACAGGTTCTGAATCTGGATGTTGGTGTCCACCTGATTGAAGTGGCCGGCGTCCTGCTGATTCATGTGGCGGCGATAGGCAAAAACCGAATCCCCACCAGCGTGCCGGATAGATTCTGACTCCGCCCAGCGCTTCAACTGGATTGTTGTTGAAAGCATTCGGCGTCTTACCGGCAACGTACATCGTCGAACGCGCTTCGGCAATCAACTGGAAATGCTTGTTGATTGGGAAGTCGAAACCAACGCCCGACAGAAACTCGTCAGGACGGTCGAGCAGTACCGCCCCGCCCATGGCCTCACTCTTCGGGTTGCTGTTCAGAATGTAGCCGACGTTGGCCGCCACGTTGACGTGCTGGCTCAGCCTGCCATCCACAAATCCGACGACGCCGAAGTCACCAATGTCGCCGCCCGGGCTGGCGCCACGCTGCAACTGATTGAAGCCCTGGAAGTCGTTCGCCTTGTCTGGATACCAACGATAAAAGGAATGAAGCCCCAGCCCAGCGCGTCGTTCGGCGAGGCCAGGCGAATCTTGGCGCCCACCACCATATCGGTGAAGCTTGACTCGCCGTAGAGCCGATTGATGAATGGCGCATCCGGCAGGTACGTCGGGGCAATGGTGAACGTCACCGGCACAACCAGCGCAGCTTGCGGGTCAGCGCTGAGCCGGCGGCCGGCAGTTACCCGTCAAGGCAGTACAAGGAAGAATCGTCGTCGACAACACAATGCCCGGCAGAATGCTGCCGACTACCGAACCCATGCCCGGGAAGTTGGAAGCAGCGCCAAAACTTCCATTGCCGCCAGTCGGCGTGCCAATGCGGCTGACAAACGGCGGCGCCACATTGTTACCGGTCAAGCCGAAGTTTGGACCAGTGGCACCGATAAACGGAAACTGTCGGAAAGGCTGTCCACCAACGCCGCACGGCGGTCCAACTGGTCGAAACAGCGGATTGAAGCCGGTCAACTCCGTCGAGCCGCTGACGCGTTCCGGCGCCAGGATTATCGCGGCACCGGCGCAACGCAAGGCCGAGCCGAAGAAGAGCTGCGAGTTAGGCAGGTAAAAGCTCGACAGATTCTGTGGATTGTTGACCTTCACGCCGCGATACCCGTTGGTCTTGAAAAACAACTCAACGTGGTCGTTCAAGCCAACGTTAAAGCTCAACGGGATGTCCGTTATAGTCCACGTTACCGGGATCGCGATCGTAGTTGCTGTACGCGGCACTAAACGTAAACTCACCCCTGCGAATCGTGTCGCCATCATAAATCGTGAACAAACCAGTCGGCCCACCCACCGGGCCTCCAGTGCCGACTGTGGGAGCTTGATTACGTGGATCCTGAGGCGACCTCAAAGTTTGGGCCGACACTGCGGCGCATAACAGCAGAGTAACGAGCGCGGCAATATGGGCCTTGGTTGCGAGTCTCATCGCATTCCCTCCTGCGGAGTGAGTATCGAATTTGATCGTAGATGCCACCGTCGAAAAACGAGGAGGAATACCGCGACTCCTTTAGTAAATGGGTGACACAAAAGCTGAAGCGGCCACACTTATACGAAATGAAGCCTTTTGTGTCAATGCCTAACTGCTCGAAAAGCAAAGGTTTACAGGTGAAGAATAGGACCAGGTGGTCCGTTTGACCGTCGCCCAGTGAAAGACGGCCGTCAAAATGGACCATGGCGGGCAAGCAACGGCAGCCACCTTGGCGTGGGCAGCGTCTGGTGGAAAGCGAAACGGGCGACGCTTCTCTTGAAGAAGCACCGCCCGTTTCGGAAGTGTCGCGTCCGCTGTTAAAGACGCGAAGCTAATTGGTTATTCGTCCGCCCGGCCACGGCGACCGCGGCGCGCCGGCTTCTTACATTCCGGACAAGGCGAAATTATGTTGTCAGTGCTGGCTGCGGGTGCGGTTGCGCCGGTCGGCACAATCCAAAGCTCAACCCACAATTCAGACCGGCAACCACCGTCAACTGTTACCAGTCGACCAGCATCGATGCCGCGCGTGTTCACCAGATAATCCTTGGCGCGATCGGCTCGTGCCTGTGCCTCACCGGCGCAGGAACCATAGGCCAGAATGTAGCCCTGGGAACCTGGCTGGTTTTGCAACTGGATGGCGTAGTTGTCGAGTCGGGCTTTCTCATCATTGAATTTGATGTTGCCATACTCGTCAAACTTCACTGCGAGTGGAACCGCCGGGCGAACGCTGGTCGTGCACGAGGCCGTCCTCGGAGCAGGATGGATCCAGGCCGCCGAGTTCAACAGTCGCCGTTACGGTCTGACCACCAAGGCCGTCAGAGCTCACCGTAATCGATGAAGTCCCTTGACCGCCGGTGATGGTGCCGGCCGAGACTGACCAGTTGTAGGTGACGTTGGCGTCGCCGTTAACTGCAGCCGTAAACGTGATCGGAGAAGCCAAGTCAACATCAGACGGACAGCTCACCGACACTGTCGGACAAGGAGGCACGCAACCCGTGCACTCGGCAACAGTCACCGTGGCCGAACTAGTGGCCGTGTGCTGATTGCCATCGTTGACTTCCACGGTCGCGGTGTAGGTCCCGGGATTAACTCCCGAGAGACTCCACGCAACCGATTTACCTTCTCCACTCAAGCGTGCCGCCCGTGACGGACCACGTGTAGAGCAGTGTGTCATTGTCCGGATCGCGACCGTCTGCTGTTAAGTCTACAGAGCGGCTGGCGCTCGCCGTACAGGAAGGAGAACTCGTTCCCGCCGGACACGGCAGCAAGATCGACGCACTCGAAGACGACACCGAAACCGTCGGCGGCTGATTTGGCGGCGGCGGCGGTATTCGCGGGTTGCGATGGCCGGCCCACACCTGGAAGATGAATCCGTTCGGATCGTCCGGAGTCTTGAAGGCGCCCGGTAGTCCGCCCTCAAAGTGCCCCGAGTCCTGCTCATTCATGTGACGGCGATACGCCGCCCCAGTCCCCACCAACGGGACGGGAATATCCTCACGCCGCCCAGCGCCTCAACCGGATTGTTGTTAAAGGCATTCGGCGTCTTGCCGCCCACGTAGATCGTCGAACGCGCTTCCGCGATCAACTGGAAGTGCCGGTTGATCGGAAAGTCGAAACCGACTCCGGTCAACACCTCATCCGGACGATCCAGCAACACCGCGCCGCCCATGGCGTCGCTCTTCGGATTGCTGTTCAGGACGTAGCCGAAGTTTGCCGAAACGTTGACATGCTGACTCAAGCGCCCATCGACAAAGCCGATCAGCCCGAAGTCGCCGATGTCCCCGCCCGGGCTCGCCCCACGCTGCAACTGATTGAAGCCCTGGAAGTCGTTAGCCTTGTCCGGATACCAGCGATAGAAAGGTATGAAGCCCCAGCCCAGCGCATCGTTTGGCGAGGCCAGGCGTATCTTCGCTCCCACCACAAAGTCCGTAAAGCTTGATTCACCGTAGAGCCGGTTGATGAAACGGCGCGTCCGGCAAGTAGGCCGGCGAGATCGTAAACAAATCCGGTACGGTGATCGCCGCAAACGTTGTTGTTGGCCGGTATCACCCGGGTCGAAAGCACGATGCCCGGCAGAATGCTGCCAACCACCGAACCCATGCCCGGGAAGTTGGACGCAGCGCCAAAACTCGCCATTGCCGCCAGTCGGCGTGCCAATGCGGCTCGACAAACGGCGGCGCGATGGCGTTACCCGTCAACCCAAAGTTTGGCCCTGTGGCGCCAATAAACGGAAACTGCCGGAACGGCTGCCCACCCACGTTGCACGGTGGTCCGGCCGGCCGGAACAGCGGGCTGAACCCGGTTAGCGCCGTTGATCCGCTTACCCGCTCGGGCGGTGCAATCACTGCCGCACCCGTGCACAGCAAGGTCGAACCAAAGAACAACTGCGAGTTAGGCAGGTAAAAGCTCGACAGATTCTGTGGATTGTTGACCTTCACGCCGCGGTACCCGTTGGTCTTGAAAAACAACTCAACGTGGTCGTTCAAGCCGACGTTAAAGCTCAACGGGATGTCCGCTATATCCACATTACCAGGATCGCGATCGTAGTTGCTGTACGCGGCACTGAACGTAAACTCACCCCTGCGGATGGTCTGTCCGTCATAAATGGTGAACAGACCAGTTGGTCCACCCACCAGACCTCCGGTGCCGACTGTGGGAGCCTGATTCTTCGGATCCTGTGGCGACCTCAAAGTTTGGGCCGACACTGCGGCCATTAACACCAATGTAGTGAGCGCGGCAATAAGCGCCCTTGTTGCGAGTCTCATCGCAATCCTCCTGCGAAATGAGTATAGAAGTTTGATTATGAATGCCCCCGCCTGCAAGGCGCCGGATTACATTGCCCGGTGTTTCTCCCTTGCGATTCGGAGGCGCCAACTACAAGCTACAAATCGAACGTTCAATCGGGTCGCCCTGTTGAGCAAAACCCCAACGGTCAGGAATGGCTGACTCTATCGCTAATGTTCGATCCGACGCCTGAGAAAGACCTAAGCCCACTCGTTACGAAAAAGTGCGCCCATAGTGTCAACGATTCAGCACTCGAATCCTGGCCTAAGCCAGAATTTCTGCACATTAGTGCTAGTACGTGGTCATGGCAGACCATACCCTACCAGTTATCGGAAATCAAGACTTTTTCGCGACTTTGGCCCTGTTTCTTTATGTTTTTTCCGTCACGCGTAGATGCCCCGCATTCGCGTGTCGTAGGCCACCCGGTCTATCGCCAGCATGTAAGCCGCAGTCCGGGTATCAACCGCGTGCTGCATCGGCGTAGCGGCAAAGATCGTTGAAGCTCGCTACCATCGTTCTGCTGCAGCCTCTCGTTGACTATCGCCTCGGGCCAGAAATAGCCCATCCGGTCCTGGACCCACTCAAAATAAGAGACTGTCACGCCCCCGCGTTGGCCAGGATATCCGGCACTACAAAGACTCCCTTCTCATGCAAAATCTGATCCGCTGCGGCGGTGGTAGGACCATTAGCACCTTCCGCAAGGACTTTACACTTGATCTTGTCCGCATTCTGCGAGTTGATCTGATTCTCCGTCGCCGCCGGGACCAGCACGTCACAATCCAATTCCAACAACTCGCTGTTCGTCACCTGTTCCACCCCGGGATAGTCTTCAAAGGACCGCGTGGCCTGTAGGTGCTTCATGGCCGCAGGAATATCGATGCCGTTCGGATTGTAGATGCCACCGTGGACGTCAGAAATCGCTACAACCTTGTAACCGGATTCATGGAGCAGCTGCGCGCCGATGCCGCCGACGTTGCCTGATCCCTGAACAACGACTCGGGTATTTTCCGGGCACCCTTCCAAATCGCTTCGTCGCCTCCTGGATCACGAAGAGAATTCCGCGGCCGGTCGCTTCCCTTCTCCCGGATGAGCCTCCCAGATCGATTGGCTTTCCGGTGACTACCGCAGTCACGGTGTGCCGGGCGTGCATGGAATACGTATCCATAATCCACGCCATTGTCTGCTCGTTGGTATTCATATCAGGCGCCGGAACGTCCTTCTCTGGTCCAATGAAATCCAACAGTTCAGAAGCGTAACGTCGAGTCATCCGCTCAAGCTCGCCCATGGACATCTGCTGCGGATCGCAAACAATTCCGCCCTTGGCTCCGCCAAAAGGCACGTTGACCACCGCACATTTCCAGGTCATCCACGCCGCCAGGGCGCGCACTTCATCAATGTGTACGTCCGGCGAGTAGCGGATGCCGCCCTTGGCTGGTCCGCGCGCAAAGTTGTGCTGAACGCGGTAGCCCTCAAAAACCTGTATCCGGCCCGAATCCATTCTGGTGGGTATATAGACTTTGAGTTCTCTGTTGGGGACGCGCATCACTGCATACAGATCCGGATCAAGATTGAGCAACTGGGCCGCCCGATCGAACCGCGACATCATTGACTCGAACGGGTTCTCTTCTTTATCTCGCGGATATCATCCACGTAGACTGTGCTTGGTAAACTCGCCATCGGCTATCTCCCAATCTTCAAAGTCGGATCAATAAGATGCATCAAAACTTTCCACCCAGGACCACCGGGTGAATCAATAGACTACAAACTAAAACTCTCGGCTTCACCTTAGATCACCCTGATCCTGGGCCAGGCTTGGCAGATCCAGAACTTCATTCATCGCGCCACTGCGATAACCCTGCAGGTCGAGCGTGACGAACTTGAAGCCCAACTCGCGAAAGCGGCGCGCGAGCTCCGCGGTCACATCTAGTCGTAAGGCCCGCTCCATTTCCGCCGGGGAGATTTCAAGTCGGACCAGATTGTCGTGGTGGCGGACGCGAAACTCGCGAAATCCCATCTCGCGGAGAATCTCTTCGCCGCGATCGACGGCGGAAAGTCGTTCGATCGTGACCGGAAGTCCGTAGGCTATTCGTGACGAGAGGCAGGGGCTGGCGGGTTTGTCCCAGGTCGGCAAACCGGCTCTACGACTCAACCACCTTACTTCGGCCTTCGTCATGCCGGCTTCGATGAGTGGGCTGCGAACGCTGTGCTCGCTGGTAGCGATCCGCCCGGGACGGTAGTCCGACAAGTCGTCGCAGGTTGAACCGTCGACTATGAACTCAATTTTGCGAGCCCTCGCAACTTCTTCGAGTTTCTTATACAGCTCATCTTTGCAGAAGTAACAACGCGTTGGTCCATTCGCGGTGTAGTTAACGTCCTGTAGCTCATCGGTCAGGACTACTTCCTGGCGAAAACCAAAATCCCTGGCAAGCCGAAAGGTCTGCTCGCGCTGTTCGCTTGACAAACTCGCTGACTCGCCAGTGATGCAAAGGGCTTTTTCCTCGAGCTCGGAGTTAGCCACATGGGCCAGATAGGTGCTGTCCACGCCGCCTGAAAAAGCAACCAGCACAGTCTCCATTTCCCGAAGCAGCTGGCGCAGTTCTTCCTTCTTTGGCCAGCGCCGCGAAGTCGTCGTCGGTTTGAATCGAGGTTCGCGTTTCGATATTTTCGACCAAAGAATTGCTCACAACTTTTGGGTCTCCGAGACTCCGGAGACACGTCGGCCACGCCTCCGGCTCCTCGTAAATTGACTGATGGGATTACGCGGCAATGTTATCGCATGCATCAAGAGGAGCGCAACCAGCATCTCAGATCGCGAGAGGCGAGTTTCACTAGTGCAATTTTGGACGCGAACACTTTTGCCGTGCTAAGATCGACGCCTCCTCAGAAAATCATTTTGCACGCCTCGTTGAGCTTTGTTTTCATGATCAATCGCCTGAGTCATCGTCTGATCTGTCACTCGCCATTGGCAACTCCGCGTTGGTTCCGCGGAGCCGTCTTCGCCACCGTTTTGTTGCTTCTGCTGGGCGTCAACAACTCTGCCGTGGCACAGACGGAAGACTCATTCGGCGACGGCGCGGCCGACCCGGTGAAACTCTTTGAGCGCGGCCAGAATGCGCACGCGCATGGCGACCTGCTCAAGGCGCTGGAGTTTTATGAAGAAGCAATCAAACTGCGGCCGGACTTTGCTGAGGCCGAATTCCAGCGCGGTAGCGCGTTGGTCGCGCTCGAACGTTTGCCAGAAGCTGAGGCTGCGTTTCGCCGGGCGATAGAAATCCGCGCGACCTGGTCATTTCCGTACGCGGCGCTCGGTTCTCTCCTGGTTCGCCTCAATCGAGATGCAGACGCTGAACCCATTTTGCGCCAGGCAATCAAACTCGACGCGCAAAACAACCTCGCGCTTCGCATGCTGGCTGAAATTCGTTTGCGCGCCGGCGATGCGAAAGAAGCGCTCGAGCTCGGCCAAACGCGCGACCGAAGAAAAGGAAGCTCCGGTCTCTACCTGGCTCTTGCGCGGGCTGGCGGAGCGCGCCACCGGCGACAACGCTGCGGCCCTGACAAGTTTGGACCACGTGCTGGCAATTAGCCCCGGGAATGCCGCTGCGCTGCTGGAACGCGCTGAGATCTCACATCGCCGGCGGCGACAATGAACATGCGCTCAGCGACCTCAAGGCCGTTGAGCCGTTGCTAAAGGGAAAATAAAGCTCTCTCCTCCCGACTCGCTGCCGCTTACCAGTCTGCGGGCAAGCCGGAGGACGCCCATCGTGTTGCGTCAGCCGCCGGACTGATCGCTGCTACTCCAAATCAATCCGCGCACGGGTCTACAAAGGACAGACTCAAAGTAATCGGCACGCCGGAAGAGATCGAGGCCGCAAACAGCGACGACCCAAAGGTCTCACGCAAAGCTCTGGATACGCTGCTGACCAAGAACCCGAAAAGCGCAATGCTTTTGGCAAGGCTCGGCGCGGCGTATCGAACCGTCGATCCAACGCCTCTCACTGAGTTACTACAAGCGGGCCGCTGACCTCGAACCGGCGAACGCCGACTACGCTACCGGCTACAGTTCGGCGCTGGTCCAAGCTCGTCGCTTCGCTGAAGCGGCTGCAATTTTGCGCAAGGTGATCGCGGTGGCCCCGAACAACTACGCCGCTCATGCCAACCTGGCGACCGCCCTCTATGAACTCAAGTTCTTTGTGCCGGCCATTGAAGAGTATGAATGGCTGTTGAAAGCGAAGCCGGATCTAACCGTGGCACATTATTTCATTGCCACCGCGCATGATTATCTTGGAGAATACGAACCGGCGCTCGCAGCCTACGAAAGTTTTCTGGCGGGCGCAGATACGAAAACCAATCAACTCGAGATTGAAAAAATCAAACTGCGGCTTCCGACTCTGCGGCGCCAGATCCAACTGGGCCAGGGCGTGAAGCGCGAGCCTGAAAATCGGAAGAAACAGTAAGGCGACCCTGTTCGATGTCGATAGAGTTGTCGCCGGGGTCGTCTGGTCGATACCACGTTTGGACCGCGGCGACTGCAAGCGATGGAGATGAAACTCACGGGAATCCAGCGAGACTTGATCCGAAGTACATTCGTGGTGCTTCTGCTCTGCAATCTGCCTCGCAACCGTGGCTGGCCAGGAATCTCGGGTTCAGGACGAACCTGCGCCGCCGCCGCTGAAGGTAATCACCAGGCAGGAACGCACCCGGGTTAATGAAGCCAAGGATCCGAAAGCCCGCGTGAAACTGACGATCGAGCTGGCGGAAGCTCACCTGGCAAATGCCGAGACCCAAACCGCGCAGCACGAATTCGACGCCGCCGCCGCTGAAGCCGGAATGTACTGGGCCTTGATCGACGACGTGTTTGCTTTCCTCAGCACTGTCAAGCGGGATAACAGCAAGACGCGGATCTTTACAAGCGTCTGGAGTTGTCGTTGCGTGCTCATGGGCCAAAGTTTGCCATGATCCGGCGCGGCACGCCTGCGGAATACGCCGTTTGGATCAAGGAGATTGAAGAGTTCACCCGCAAGGGTCGAACCGAGGCGCTAAACAATTTCTATGGTCACACCGTCCCTTCGCGAGGGCCCAACCAAACCGTCGGAACAAAAAGACCCTGAGAAGCCATTGCGAGAAACCAAGTTGGTCCCGAAACCATGACTAATACAACTCGCGCCCGCGTTCCCTGTTAACCCTTGCCGCAACTCTGTTCGTGATTCTGGCCGCCTGCTTTTCGGCTTCCGCGTTTCAAGCGCGCGATCACCTGACGCCGCAGGAAGTGGAACTCGTCAAAGAGCGCACAGATTCTCGACAAGCGGATCGATATTTTCATCAAAGCTGCGGATCGCAGGCTGGTTGCGCTGGGCGGCGTGGGAGATCCAGCCAAATACAAGCGCGAAGCAGGCGAAAAAGGATGCGGGGACCTGGGGCGAACCTCCGACCGGCTCGCGCGCCGAACTCATTGGCGACATCGCCGGCATCTTCAACGAGGCCATCGTTAACATCGACGACGTCAGCGCCCGGGATGAATCCAACCCGTTAATCCCCAAAGCACTGCGCAAAGCTGGCCGCCGCTGCCTCGCGGATAGTGGGCCAACTGAAACCGGCGGAGACCGAGGCGAAGAGCGACGCCGAACTCAGCAATTTCGACCAGCTCGCTGAATACGCCGATTCGATCCTTCAGGCGGCCAACAAAGCTGCCGCCACCGGTTGAGAAAAAGCAAAAGGCAAAAACTGAAAAACCGAAAGACGCGAACCAGAAATAGTCACTGAGTGATGAGTTATGAGTGATGGAGTCAAAACCCAATTCCAGGGACTTTGATCAGTCAAGCAATACCTCACCACTCAACTGACTCACTCACCATCGCTCATTACTCGTCGCTACTCAGTCACTCATTACTCATCATTTCGTAATCATCACTTCTTCTTCACCGCCGCGCTGACCTGATTCGCCTCCTGCTCGAGGGCCGTGCCCGCGCTGGCTTCGTCGCCTTCCTCCTTCGCACTGGCGGCAGACTTCAAGCGCGGAGCAGTTTCGCCCACCGCAAACAGTTGAAACTCTACTTCTGCTTCTCGGTCTTGTCCATTCCGCCTGATCCGACACCGGTTGCGCGTCCAAACATTCCGCCCAGTTTTTTGGCGGCGGAACTCTTCAGCGCCGCGATGTCGGTAAGGAGAATAAAGTCACACTGCTTCCCTTTCGCTTCCGTCTGCGCTTCACCGAGCGAGATCGCGTTCAAGGGAATTGCTTCGACGCCGTTTCCCTGAATCTCCGACAACAGGCGCGCCCGCAGTACATCCGCGGAAACCGCGCGATCTGGTCTTATTGTTGATTTGGACCACGCCGACGCGAATGGTGCCCGGAGCCTTTGCGCCTGGCGGGACCAGCGCCTTGTCCAGGTCGTCTTCGCGACCTTGAGCTGCCTGCGCAGTCATCGCCCGCCATTGACGGCATGCCGTACAACTCCTGGCGTATTCTTGTGTCTCGGTGTAACCGGCAGGCACGTCAAACAACGCCGCGTCGAGCGGCTCGCGCGAAAAGCTCGACAACTTCTTTCGTCGTGGTGAAAACGACCTGGCCGTCGGGACCGTAAGACGTGGTCGTCTCTGCAGGGCGTAGCCGGTGCGCGCAGCGCCTTGACGATTAAACTTCACTCGGTCGCGACAGCCACCGCGAGGCGACGGCCCACCATCATCGGCGCCGCGTTGCGCTCGCAGTTGAGTCCGAACGCAAAATCGATGTACCAACCATCAGTCTCCATGCCGCTGTTTGACTGGATTGCAGCGCGTCGGGCGACGACTCAATCGCCAATGCTGGTCTTAACGTGTCGAGCCTGAAAACCAAACATCTCCTTGCGCTCGCCGGTATCGACTGCCGTGCTCGTATAGGTGACGAGTCCACCACGCCGCGACGGTTCAGAGACAGTGCTGGCGGGGCCGGCGCCGCTCGTCGCGGTGGCATCCGCAGTATCCATCGGCGTGATGACATACTTTCTCGCGCTGTCGCTAATCTGAACTCGTCCGTCTCAGATCACACTGCGTGATATTAATTATGTCTCGACCATAGCCCAGCTTCATTTCCGAGCGCTCGCGCTGACCTTTGAGCATCGTGGTTGTTTCCATCGTCTGTCCCGAAGGTCTGGCGATAGGCAATTTTCAAGTCACTGCGCGCGGGCGCAGCCGGTGCGGCGGCCGGCGCCGGACGGCCGGGCCGACGTTGTGCAATCAGAGCGGACGATGCGACCAGCAGAACCAGAGCGGCTACCAGACTCGTTCCCACAAACCTTTTTCTCATAACTGTCTCCTTATTAGATGAGTAGCGGAAGCATGAACAGCGGAGGCAAGCCCCCGCTCTTTGTAAACGCGTAAAGAAGCGACAAACAGGGCCAACGCCCGCTAGGTCGCGTGCCTTTCGCAGTGTCTCAGCGGCGCGGTTCAACGCCGCTACAATCCTTTCCAGCGCGTTCCTTCGCGTTGCGGCGGGGTTGCGATCGTCGAGCGCCTGGCGAAAATCAGGGCAGCGGTTGCGCCGCGTAGCCGGTAAATGTGCCCGGCGCGTAAATCTGATGCGTGTACCAGGTACGTCCGCGCAGTCCGCGCGCATCGGTCAGCGAACGTTCCGCCGCAATCAGCGCGTCATTGATTCGCTGCAGTCTGGCCAGCGCGCGCGGGTGCCGGTCACTGGCCTCGAGTACGAGACCGCTCCAGCGTCGCCGATAGCGTCCTGCCGCGCCTTCTCGATGCGCTCCGCTTCGTCGGTAAACTTCTGCAGGGCACTCGTCATCGGTTTCTCATCGATTGCGCCGGCAAGTTTCCGGCGCCGAGCCGTCTTCATGCTTTCGTTGAAAAAGTCCCGCACCTGCGACGCATAGTCGCGGTAGTCGAGCGGCAGACCGTCGGCGTCGGCGAACCGCATGGCAACCGTTCCCCAAAGCTGAGCCGCGGCGACGTGATAAACAAAGTCCGGATCGCCGAAGTGACTCATCCAGTAGAAAGAATCATACGCAGAATGATAGACGCCGTAGTCGCCGCCGAAACCCATGTCGCTGGCCGGAATTCCGAGGTGTTGCAGAAACGGCGTGAAGTCGGAACCGGAACCCAGGGCGCCGATGCGGGCCTCGGCAATCGGCGCATCTGGAAGCGGCTTCCGCACTGGCCATCTCGGCGGTCGGGCTCGTCATCTTTCGCGCGCGCCTGCCACATGCTGATAGACCGTCTGCCCGGACTTTGGATCTTTGATATCGCGGGTCACGCCACGAATCAATTTCCACATCGACGGCACTGAAGAGGCGCCAAAGTTTGGAACCAGAGACAGCAGAATCCACGTTCAGATAGACGACCGCTTTCTGTCGCAACTCTTCCGCGTTGTCTTCGGCCCATTCAGTCGAACCCAGCAGTCCGTACATCTTCGCCGTCCCAACTACAAAGCACGATCGTGCGTCGCGGTTTCCAACCTTTCTTCCAGCAACGCGCCAAACCCGCGGGCGGCTTCGAGCATCGCGGTGGTTCCGCTGTTCTGGATCGACTGCGCCAAAGGTCCAGGCATCGCGGTGGTTGCCCATGATCACCCAGCGCGATCTTTTCCGGCATCGCCGTCGATGCGCGCGATCACATTCCAGATTTTCCGTTGCTGGATAGTCCATCGACGTCTTCAAGTGCACCCGAACATACTCGCTGCCGCCTACGTGGATATGGAAACGGCAGCCCGCCCTGGAAACCCTTCGGCCGCACCGCGCCGCGTAGCGGTTCCAACAGTTTTCGCGCGTCGCCGTAAGAAATCGGCTGGACTGGAATGCGCGGCAGCGTTGTAACTTCTTCCATTTTCAAACGTGGTTCGCCGGGCACCGCGGGCCGACCCGGTGTTAACGGATCGCCCGGCGCCGTCGACAAGAACTGTACTGAGCCCCGCTGTGCAGAACTCGCCGGCCGCCGAGGGTCCGCGGCGGAAAGACGACGTCGCCCTGCATGTAACCATCGTCGGCCGGATCGGAATAGATGAGTAACCCGACCGGCGCCGTGATCCTGCGGCCACCTTCGCCTTGACGCCGCGAAAGGAGTTGCCGTAACGCGCGATTGCAATTTTTCCGGTGACATCGACGCCCAGTTTTTTCAACGCCTCGTAGTCGGGCGGCAAGCCGTAGTTGACGTAGACGAGCGGCGCCGTCACGTCGCCACTCGCGCTGTAGCCATTGAACAAGGGAATGATTTTCGGATTCGCGGACGACGGATCTTCAGGGACGACAGCTTCTTTACGGTCAGCCGCTCACGCCGCGGCTGGACCAGTTCCACAATGCTCGGCTGCTTCGGGTAGGGCAGCAGGACTTCGTACTCCTTGAGTTCGGCAGGAATGCCATAACTGCGGATCTGATCGCGCACGTAAATAGCGGTGGCGTAGTCCTCCTTCGTTCCGGCGACGTGCGGTTCCGCAGTCAGACGGCGGAGATGTTCGCGCGCCGAGGCCGGCGCCAGGCACGCCGCGAAACTCCTCTTCCCAACGACGCTCGCCGGCCGAGCCTGAGGGCGGAAGCCGTCGAGATTGCTCGAAGACGAAGCGGTGCCCTGCGGTAACACTGCTCCGGCAGCCGCTTGCACGATCACCACGACGGAAATAACTAAAGGCGCGAAATCCCACGATTTGTTTTCAAGTCGAATCTCCCTGAATTGATGTGGTATGTCACCGGCCGTCGAGCGCTGATCTGGTCCTGCAGACGAAGTGAAGTCCCGGCGTCGATACTTTCCTGAACATTACAATTATGCATTGCGTAGAATAAGGCGCGAAAGCGAAAGGATAAATAACATGGACAGCAGATATTACCCCGGCGTTGAAGCAGATGTCTCCAAGCTAGTTGCTGAGCTGCGCACTATTTTTGATCAGGATTACGAAGTGCAGACTATGCACGTCTCTTCAACCACAATTGTACAAGCGCGAAAGTCTAGCACGCTGCGCGATCTTACCGGCCTTTCCGCCGCGCTGACTATCAAGATCACGCCCGAGGCCGGCGGCACGCGCGTCGAAATCGGCATGCAGAAATGGTTGGACAAAGCGGCGGTCGCCGCCGTTGCGGTACTGCTGTCCGCGGGGATGTTGTTGGCTTTGCCGGCGCTGGGAGCTTACTGGCAATACAAGATCACTGAAGAGGCGTGGGAAAACAATTGAGGCGCACATTGCAAACAAAGCGGGCGGCTATGTTCCGCCTCTGCCCGGACGCTGTGGCAACTGCGGCGCCGCCAACACCGCCGGCTCTGAATTCTGTGTCCAGCCTGCGGTGCAAACTTCAAAACGAACGCTTGTCCGCGTCCTGCGGCGCCAGTCGAAAAGATCCCGCGGCGCGTTTCTGTAACAAATGCGGCACTCGGCTGACGGCAAAATAATTTTCGCGGCCAAACGTGCGCTCGCCTTAGCTAATCATGTCGTAGCGCGAACCGGATCCACGTTCGTCTGTACCTGGTTTTTCGTTCTTGTGTAAAATCTGCGTATTCTGCGGAAGACTTCCCCGACTACCACGGCCGAGGAGATCGCCACATCGATATCCCGGACCATTTTATGAAGCGGTCCGCGGCGCGCGCGTGTCAGCGTCGGCCCAGCGCCCCACTATTACGCCCAGCGCCGTAGATCAGATCAGCCACGTCACACAGGAACCCGACCTGTGCAACCCGGTTTGCTGAGAATGGAAACGGCTAGCCGTGCCGTGGCCGAGCTTCCAGCGCCATCGCGCCAACCACATAGATACGCTGACCGGTGTAGTAGAAATAGTCGCAGCCGCAGGATCCATTGCGCAGGCGCCTCTGTGGACCGGTGAAATGGCCTCGAGCTCGCCCCCGCCTCCGTTGTAGTTCAGCGTCGGTTCAGGCGTGCCAGCCCTCGTGTTGAAATCGCCGGCGCGTGACGCGGGTTGTTATTGGCTCCGTCGGTGTTGTTGTCGTAGAGCAGGCAGGATGTTTTCACTTGATCCGGGCGGCGTGAATCGCCCAAAGACGTCGGTGCTCGTCAATTGCCAGGTGGAAGATATGGTCGTGAAAGTTACCGCCAGCGGCTTCCGCAGCTGCCCGGTAATCAATTGTGCCGTGCCACGACCTTGATCATTGTTGTCATTCAGCTTGTAGGTGATCGGGTATGACGCATTCCAGTGCTTCGTATTCGAGGTTGACATTGCAAGCGTCAAAGTAGCCGCGGTTGTTCCAGTTGCCCTCGCGCACGTCATAGGCGAGATACTGCCAGAGGAAGAAGTCCTGCCAACAGCCGTGCTCATCCCAGAGGTCGCGTTCTGCCTGGCTCGACTGCGACTGATTGCAAACACCGTGAGGCGGTTGCCGACAAGCAGGCCAGCCAGAACACCACGCACAAAAATTCTTTCGGTTGTTGTTCATCTCAGTCTCTCCTTGTCCGCGTTCCTCAGAATTTAGGCGGAGCGCCAGGTTTCGGGTATTGATCGGGCTGTCCCTGGTCCCGACGCGCTGGCCTCTGGGAGCAGGCGCTGCGACTTCGGGGTGCGCCTTGAGATAAGCTTCGAGCTTAGGGTTGAACGACGCTGCCCGCTCTGCCCGCCTCACGGGTGATCTGATCGAGGTAGCGCTCTTCGCCTGCTGCGGGACTGAACTGCAGTAAAGTGCGGCGCGCGACGGCTTTATCCTTCTGATTCCATAAGTAGGCGCTGATCGCCTCCGACCGGACGATGATCGAGGGGTGTTTTTGCACTTGATTCAACACTTCCTCGTCGGCGCGCCGCGACTGGAGGTAAGCCAATCCGTCAATCGCCTTCGCCTGAAGCGTGGCCAGCGAAGTCTGCTGCAGAATTTCTCCCTCTTGCGTCCGGGTTCCACTCGCCGGGAATGGTTGGTTCACGAACTGCCGGAGAAACTTCTTCGGCGGCCGGGCTCCGCATCTCGCCGAGAAGCGCCAGGGCAAGGAGGGCGCGGCTGTGATCTGATTTCTGCGCTTTGGCTATCTCCTCAGTGAACGCCTTAACCTACGTCCGGGTTGTTCGCGCGCGGCAGCCAGCGCTTTGCGTCCGTCCTCATGCTCCTCCGGCAGTGACGCGCCCGCCCAATCGATGAAAGCATGCTGCACCCCGGGCTGCCTCGCCCTGGCCGTCAGCGGCGGCGGGTTGTGTAGAACGCGACCCGCGAGAATCGTGCTCGGCGCTGGTCCAGCAGGTCCGTTGGCTTTTGGCGCCTTGCGCCGGTCCGTTCGATGGTCCGGTGGACGGTGTCTTTCCAGGACAGGCTGTGACGAACATTAGCAATGCGAATGCACGACAAAGAGCAGCAGGAGTTGCTGACCCGAGGGTTTTGTTATTTGAGACATAGGCTTACAACCCAGAACGGACGGTACGGAAGGAAGGTTTATCTGGCGCGTGACAATCGTTTTGCCGGTTTCGAACTCTTACCTACGGAATCGAGAGCTTCGAGTTGGGCCATTCATGAAAGGCGCCCTCAATGAGAGTAAACCTGCAGGATGGGCCTCATTTATCACACCCTCACGGGCAAGTCAATAAACTTGGCGTCGGCTGGAAACGGAGGCAAGTTGCCAGGCTGAACGACTTTGGAAACTGCGTCAGTTAATCATGGCGCAGCGCCCGGACTGGATCGATGCGCGCCGCACGCGCTGCGGGTAGACGCGCAGCAAGTATTGACACGCCGAGCGCAAACAGAATGGCCCCGATGGACAGCCACAGCGGCAGGGTAGAAGAAATCTACAAAAGACGCGCCCTGCGGTTTGAGGATGAAGCGATAGGCGAGGCGATTTGCGATCGCGTCGATGGCCCAGGCTGCGAGCACGCCCAGCACTCTCCGCAAATACCCAACACCGCCGCCTCGAAAAAGAAGATCAGTTTGATCTCGCGGTCTTCGGCGCCAATCGCTTTCATGATGCCGGATTTCGCGCGTGCGCTCGAGAATGGACATGATCATCGTGCTGGCAATGCCAAAGGAGGCCACCAAAAGCGAGATGCCGCCGGAGAAGCCCCGGCACCGAATCGATGATCAAAAACACGGTGCGAAACTGTTCCCAACTGATCCACGATCGAAAAACTCGCGAAACCGGCTGCGGTCAGACGCTTGCGCGTCAGTCAGCGCTACCGGATCGTCGACCCTGACGATCGCGGAGTCGTAGCCTTCGTAATCGGATTTGCCCTAACGAACCGCTTTCCCGCGCGAGCGCCGGTGCCACCTGACTCATTGGTCCGCGATGTTCGATGGCCCACTGCGCGCGCCGCGGGCAGCGGAACGTAGATTCGCGCCCCGGGAAACAACCGCGCACGCCGCCCGCCCCTTCTTTCACTTCGGGGTTCATCACTCCCACGATGCGAAATGACTTGGCAACCAGCGACTTGCCGCCGGGCCCTGCGGTAGCTTCATCGCCCAACGGCAAACCGAAGAAACTCCGGCAACTCTTCTTCTGAACTCTCCTGAATGGGAGCATCCTTCGCAGACTCTTCTCGAGTCCCATTCCGAGCCCCTGACCCCGGCGGCGCCAGAAATTCGATGGTCTTGCCAATGGCGTCCTGCGGCTTTTCAAAGCCATAAACGTGGACGAAAGTTTCATTGACGACAGCCTCGTCGGCCTCGGCCGAACTAATCATCTGTCCCGCGATGAATTCACCTGAAACGTGAACCGGCATTGGGCACTGACGCGCCGCCGATCCTTCGACTTGCGAATGCCCGTTTGACCTGACCCAGCTGATGATCGTCAGGCTCGGCTCGACGTAAGCAACGCCGGGGGCTGGCAATTTCAGCAATCCCCGCATCGTCCAAGATGCGCGTCGGCTCTCGTCCGGCCTCAGGCGCGAACGCCTGTCGCGTCGATCGTTTTCATTTCGCTGGCTGTTGCTCGCCGTTCTGGTCGAGATCGCACTGCCGAGGCTGCGTCCAAAGACCTGGATTTCGTTGAAGAGGTCAAGCGCCTTGAAACGCGACAGCATGTTGCGGCTGCAAACTCGAGACCAAAAGAAACCATCGTCACGATGACTGGCCACGCCGACAATCACGCCCATCGTCGTGAGGATCGCGCGCAGTTTCGCCTGACGCAGATTTCTGAGAGCCAACTGAAGTATGCTCGAAGAAACTCATAAGGCAAAGGATGAAGGGTGAAGGATGAAGGATGAAGAGGCGAAAAGCGAAGACACGACGGGACACGGGACCGGTAATAACGAAGAAAGAAACTTTATCGCAGAGAACCCTCGGCGTTTCCGCCTCTCCGCGTCACCCCGGCCAACTCTTTGTTCATCCCTCGTCTTCATCCCTCATCCTTCACAAAGCGGCCTTGACCGCTTCGGACGGTCCAATCCGCCAGGCTCGCGGTCACAACCCTCAGCGCCCGCCGATCGCAGTCGCTGGTCTGAAACTGTATTTGGTGATCCCGAGCGTGTGCATGCCCGCGGTTCGGCCCGACTCGAAGTGCCCGGCGGCGAGTCTTCAATCGCCAAACATTCACCCGCGAGCAACGGCAACCAGTCTCTTCCGTCTGCCGCTTTTCGTTTCAGCTTCCGGAGCGCGGCGAGGTAACAATCCGGCGCGGGCTTAGTGAGGCCCACTGTCTTCAGTGGTCACAATCACCGAAAAGAGGTTCCGCAAGCGCGCCCGATCCAGAACGTAGCCGACCTCCTCGCGATCAGCCATGCTCACCAGCCCGAGCGAGTAGTGTCGCGAAATGGCTTTCAAAAAAGTGACGACGCCGGGAAACAACGGCAATTCGCCGGCGATCAATTTGCGATGCCGCAAGCCTTTCTCGTCAATCACTTTGGTCAAGAGGTCATCCGTCAGAGTCTTCTTTGCGCGCTCGAACGCAGCCCGCACAAACCCTTTGTCGTCCATGCCCAGCGCGCTGTAGTAGTCAGCTTCCTGGTCACCTCAATCCCCTGCTCTCGGAGGACCTCCTGGTAAACGGCCATTTTGCAACGGCTCGTCGTCGATGATGACGCCGTTGAAATCGAAGAAGATCGCTTTGATCATTTCTTGTGTAGTCCCTGTCCAAAGTCCAATGTCCAATAGTCCTGCAAAGCCAACGGTCCAACTTCTGATGTCGAATACGGCTCCAAATTCAGAGTACAAGCGTCCAACTTGCTTTTCGGTTTTGCCAGGAAACAAGCTGAAGCTGGTACTCTGAACTACTCGACGGTTTGTCCCGGACTTTGGACTTTGGACCTGGCACTTGGCCATCAGGTTGGCCTCGGCCCAGTTTGGCGTTCTGCTCCTCAAACAACTTCGGCAAGCGCTCGCTCTCCAACACGTCGAGCCGCCGCAGGACTTCCGAGAGCGACAGTTCGTTCTTCAGATTGACCCGATAATCCAGGTCCGCGCGCAAGCGATCCTTCTCGCCCTGCCGGTTCTGCGACATCATGATGATCGGGGCCTGCATGCCCGCGATCACCGCCAGCACCAGGTTCAACATCTGATAAGGTTTCGGGTCAAAGCCCTGGAAGAGTATGTAAGAGTTGAAGATGATCCAGAAGACAATCAGATCCAATCGATACGCCGATGAACTTCCAACTACCGCCAAACTCGGCAATCATGTCGGCCGCACGATCAGCGAGAGTGTGCCCGTTTGCGCTCTTCCTCGTTTACGTTGCGAGAGACGCGCGAGCGAAGCAGCTCGTCAGTGCGCCGGAGCCGATCCGGTAAGCGCGCCCAACATTCCGAGCGCGACGTCCGGATTGGCGCGCACGAACGCCAGGAAATCCTGACGGGCCAGAATCGCCAGTCGCCCGTTTTCAATCACGCACGCATCGGCGGACCTTTGGCGTCCATCGATAATCGACATTTCACCAAAGAAGTCGCCCTGGGCCAGCTCAGCGAGCGTGATCTCTTTGCCGTCTTCGTCGGTGATGCTGATGCGCACGCGGCCGGTTTCGATCAGATACATCGAGTCGCCGGAATCGCCCTTGTGAAAGAGCTGCGGCGCCGTCGGAGACGTTTTCAGTGATCAGCAAGCTGCGCAGCTCCGTCGTGGCAGCATCATCCAGCGACGCGAAGAGCGGCACCGAGCGCAGGGCCTCAAGGGTCATTTCGTTGAGTCGACATAGTTACCCCTCAAGAAAAGGATGAAGGCGGAAGGATGAAGGATGAACAAACGCAAGCACGCGGCGACGGGAGGACATGAAAATGTCTCCGCAGCGAGATTCTGTGTCTGTCTCTCCGTGTCCCCGCGTCTCCGCGTCGCCTCTTCATCCTTCATCCTTCATCTTTCATCCTTCACGACGCGGCCGTCCTTCATCAAAATAATCCGATCGGAAAAACTGGTCGCGAGTTCGCGATCGTGCGTGACCATCAGGATCGTCAACGAGTCCTTCGCAACCATTTCCCGCAACAATGCCAGCAGTTCATGCGCACGCGTCGAATCAACATTTCCGGTTGGCTCATCCGCCAGCAAGACCTTGGGGTTATTCGCCAGCGCTCGCGCAATCGCCACGCGTTGTTGCTCGCCTCCGGAAAGTTCGGACGGGCGATGCGTCAGACGATCTTCCAGGCCCACTCGACCGAGCAGTTCCGCCGCCCGCCGGCGTCGCTGGATTGCCACGCAGTCCTCCGAACGCGAGCGCCAGGGCAACATTTTCTTCGGCAGTCATCGTTGGGATCAGGTTGAAGTTCTGAAAGATCATGCCGACCGAATACCGCCGGTAGCGCGCCATCTCTTTCTTGCTGAGCGGTCCGAGCGCCTGCGATTAAAGAGACTTCGCCGGAGGTGGGGTGGTCAAGCCCGCCGACCATGTTAAGGAGCGTGCTCTTTCCCGATCCCGACGTTCCCTGGATCGACACAAACTCGCCTTCTGCCAACTGGAGCGAAACGTCATCGAGGGCCGTGACGCTGGTGGTCCCCATTTGATAGACCTTCGAAACTTCCTTTGCTTCTAAAAGAGACATTGTCACGAAAACTGGTTTTGGGTCTTTGGTCTCTGGCCTTTGGTCTTGTACTAGAACTTGTACCTTGTACTGTACTTTGTACTTTGACCTCGGATTCAGAAACACAAGAAAGCTCAAAGTTCTAAGTACAACGTTCTAAGTACAAAGACCTAAGACCAAAGCCCTAAGACCGCGTTTTTATGCCGCCCGGCTGACGCGCCACAATTCAAACCGCTCTTCCTTAAACCCCTTCAACATCATTTCAAACGGTACGGCCTGAAGATTCTCGACTTGCCAAAAACGCGCGCACCTCCGGGTCGTCGTACAGCGCGTGTGAAATAATCACATCGTTACCTGTTGATAAGCCTTCCAGCCGCGCGGCCATGTTTACGGTTGAGCCAAAATAATCGAGCCGATCGTTCAGCGTCACCGCGATACAGGGACCGGTGTGAACTCCGGCCTTCAAAGTCAACGGCGCATTTCCCTGCGGCGGCGCCGCCAGCATTTCCTGCGCGCTCAGCATCGCTTTCAAAGCTGACGCCGGCCGGCGAAACACAGCCATCACCGCATCGCCGATCGTTTTCACCAACGCTCCGTCCTCTTCCGCAATTACTTTTTCGAGCACGTCGAAGTGGTTCATCACGCGACCGAACGCCGTCGCGTCGCCAATCTCGCGATAGAGCTGCGTCGAATTTCGCAGGTCGGTAAACAAAACTGTCAGGGTGCCGACCGATATTTGTTCCCCGGTCGCAGCGCTTCGGTCGCAAACAGATCGCGGAACATCTGCAGAGCCGTCACTTCCGCTGCGGTCGCGGATTGATCGCTCCACGCCAGGCGCTCGAGGATCAAGAGCTGTTCGGCGCCCGTCGCGTTTTCCATTTTCAACGTCGACTCTTCGGCGAGCTTGAGTTCGTGTTCGGGCCAACCTGCTTCAGAAATCCTGACGCTCGCCGCCGACTGACCCTGGCCATCGTCGCTCACGCGCACATCCTGACCGCCCGACTAGTTCCAGGGCGCGCAGCCAGTAGCGGCCCGGCTCAAGCGGCAGCGAAAGCGCCCGTTCGAGAGTGGGCCGGCAACAACTGTTGCGCCACGATGTGCGGCGTCTTCTGCGGACTTCCCATGCAAAAGTTCTGCGACTGAATCTGCCGCAGCAAAGCATTGGGCCGGAAAGTCACCTCGACCGAGCGATCGAAGTTAACGGTGAAATCAATGCGGCAGGTTTCGCAGTGGACTTGCGAGTTTATTTCACTAAGCGACTTGCCAGTCTCGCCGGCGCCGCGGCAGAGCGGGCAAAGCAGCTCCCATTGCAAATCGAGCAGCCCGAACCGCGTGGAGCGCAGGCACGCTTCCAGTACCGCGCGCCGGGGCAACCTCCATTCATCCGCCAGAGCGTAAGGGCGAATGCGCGCCAACGCGAAATCGTCGGCCGTGCCGATAAATCTGACGAGCTGGTCCACCACCTCCGCCGCTGCGCCGCCGCGATCAGTTTCGCGCTGATGACCTGGAGGCGATCGAGGGTCGCCTGATCGAGTTCCACTTCCGCCTCGGCCGGCATTGCCACTTCAGTCCCGGCAATCTCGTCATACTTTCTAAACGCACTGGCGAAACGGCGCTCGCTCGAAAACTTAAATTGCAACGAAACCAGCAAGGCGCCCACGAGCGACCGCGGCTTCACGCGCACGTCGTAGGTAAGTTTCGTGCCGCCGTCCGCGCGCGGCGTCAGCTCGGCAAGCGCGCGCATTTCTGTGATTGGGCCTTTACTGTAAGTACGCGCGACGCCGAAACGCGCAGGGCTTGATCCATTCAAACGGCTGCTCTTCCCATTCAACGGCCATTCCGTACATGGAAAGTCGCAGCCGGCGACGGGCGTTTCGCAGTCGCTCGCGCCAGTTTTGGCAGGCGCCACTGACGGCACACCGGTGTCGCGATTGAAGCGATTTGTATCGGCAGCAAAAGGCCACAACTTTTCCGGACTCGCCTTGAGATCGTATTCCCAGTGGTAGTGGAGCTCGCGGGATGCCATAGCGCAGAGATCGAAGTCAGAGATCAGAGATCAGAAATCAAAGACATTTTCCATTTGTCATTTCTCATTTGCTGATTGGCTTCCTAGCCGACGCTACACTTCAAGTTGAAGTCGTACGAATGACAAATGAGAATTGAAAAATGACAAATGGAAAGTGTTTTTGACTCTGCCTCAACACTCAAACTTCCTTGTACTCCGAGTCGACATCCTCGGTTGACGACGCCACGCGGTAGTTCCGCGACTGCACCTGTTTGGTGATCAGCAGGTCGTCTTTGGTCTTCAGCAGATCGGCCCGGTTGTAAACCGAGAGTTCGAAATTGTAGCCATGAGTGATCGCATCTTTCGGACACGCCTCGACGCAATAGCCGCAGAAGATGCAACGCCCGTAGTCGATGTTGTAAACCTCTGCGTAGCGTTCATCGACGCCGGTGCGCTCCTCAGCGGGACGCGGATCGTCTTTGGCAACAATGTAAATGCAGTCAGAAGGACAGGCGGCGGCACACAGAAAACACGCCACGCATTTCTCTCGACCCAGTTCGTCCGCGTGCAGCAAATGCTGACCGCGATAGCGCGGCTGCACGGTGACGGGTTCTTCGGGATATTGCACCGTCCACTTCCGTTTGGGAATGTACGACAAGGTCACGCCCATCCCCTGGATGATGGCCCTGGTTGAATCGATCACATCGCTAATGATTGACATATTGAAACCTTGAGCTTTTTGAACTTTGTGCTTTGTACTTAGAGCTTTGTAAAATTGGACTTTGGACTTTGGTCTTTGGATGCTTTAGAACCGGCTTGTCAACAAGCAAAGTTCAAAGCACAAAGTTCAAAGCTCCAAGTCCAAAGACCAAAGTCCAATGCCTTTTACGCCGCCACTCCCTGTTGTTTCACCGGCGTCACTTCCGAAGCCGTAGCCTGCCATCTTCCATCCCGCCAGACAAACTTGTCGGTGAAACGGAAAGCAAGACTCTGATTCTGACCCTGCTCGTCCCTGACATCCAATTGCAGGACGCCTGTCAGTGTAGCCCGATCTCCGTACAAGCTTACTTTCAGATTCTCAAATTCCCACTTCTGAATAGCATCGTCGGGCGTGGCGGTTTTCAAGTATTCCGCTTTGCCCTGAAGTTTTCCGTTGGGCAACACGCCAACGTAATCATCAGCCAGGATGCGGTTCAGCTTCTTCTTGTCGGCGTTGATGTTGGCGACGGTCCACTCGCGTTCCAGATCGGTCAGGTCTGAAAGCACCTTCGCCTCATCCGTTGGCGCCGGCGTCGTGGCGTCGCCTGAATTAGAGTTTAGATTTTCATTCCAGTTTGACGAATTGGAGTTTGATTCATTGCGGTTCAGATTCCCATTCTGGTTGGTGTTGGTGTTTCGAGCCCAACTCGGCACTTTCGGAAACAGTATCTTCGCGACTATCGCTAACGTTAACAGCGACCCCAGCAGAACGGCCGAACATCCCAAAACCCATGGCTGCAAACTTTGCGTTTGCCTTGCAAGCCCTGGTAGTCCGGCGGCAAAGAAGAACCAGGCGGCCGGTACGCCGGCGCGGGCGACTCGGCTGCGCGGCCATAGGAGTCGGACGACCCTGACGAACCGCCGTCAGATCCCGAGGAAGACCGCACCACGGTCGCTTCGTCAGCGACCGCATCGGCCGCATCGTCGACGGTCACGAGCGGTGTGCCGTCGTCGGTGCAAAAGCTCAGATGGGATTCGGCAAAGGTCTGTTTGCAGGTCGGGCAACGCTTCACAATCAATTTCTCGTTCTACTCCCGGGCGAAATTCCAACTCTCGATTGCATCGAAATTTGGTAACAGCGCTAATTCTATCGCGGTTAACGCTGCGAGTGCGAATTCGATGCCGCTTCGACTAACTCAATGTACTCATGAAAATACCAATTCCGTAGAACACCACGATCAGCGCCAGAATCACAAAGTAGAGCGCGCCCATAATGATGCCGGCGATGGACATGCCCTTGCCGCCGTATCGGTTGGGTGTGTTTTGATTTGCACCAGTGAAACGATGCCCAGAATCACGGCGATGGGGGCGGTCAGGATGCCGAAATAACAACACAATCCGAGGGTGATGCTGGCGATGCCCAAAATCATTGACGTGACGGCCATTCCGGTTTGCGGCGAGGGCGGATACGGCGGCGGAGGCGGCGGCAGTCCAGCCGGACTGGACGGGCGGAGAATGTATTGCGCCGGCGGCGCGGCGTAGCGGCCGGGCATATCGAGGGTGGGCTGCTCGGTCGGGCTGACGCTCGGCGGCATCGGCGGCGACCGCGGCAAAGTGGCGGGTGGCTCGGTTGACGAAGCTGCGACCTCAATCAACGACGTGCCGTCTTGAGTGCAAAAAGTCAGCCACTCATCCGTGAACTCCTGATTGCATCGGGGGCAACGCTTCATGATTGTGCTGTTTGGAGCGAGTTCAAGCTGACTGAAAAAAGTAGGCGATCTCAATTGCCGCGTTCTCGTCAGAGTCGGAGCCGTGGACGGCGTTTTCGCCGAGCGAGCCGCCAAAATCTTTTGCGCAGCGTGTTTTCATCGGCTTTCGCTGGATCGGTTGCGCCCATCAGATCGCGCCAGGCTTTGACGGCGCGTTCTCCTTTCAAAACCATGACCGACGCCAGCGGGATCGCTGGACATGAATTCCGTCAGGCCGCCAAAGAACGGCCGCTCGCGATGTACGGCATGAAACCCTCGGCTTCTTTCAAACTCATGTGCAGCGTCTTGATCGCGCGCAGCCGAAAGCCGGCGTCGTTGATGCGCTGAATAATGTTGCCAGTTGTCCCGCGCGCACCGCGTCGGGAACTTGATGATTCGAATGTAAGATTACTCATTTCAAGCTTCGTTGGTTTCCTTCCGATTGTTTTATGAACTTTGAACTTGGTGCTGAACGTGGTGCTTTGAACTTGGTGCTTTGTGCTTTGACCTTTGGTCTTTGGTCTTTGGTCTTCGGCCTTTGGTCTTAAGCCTTGGTTTCGGCCTTCCACGCTCTTGAAGGCCCCGAAGCCAAGTCCAAAGACCAAAGTACAAAAGAACCAAGTACAAAGCTCAGCGGCCTAGGGCCGCTTTCATTCCCGATCAATATCCGCCGGTGAGTTGACGACGTGAATCCCGGCATCTGACGAGCGCCTTCATCTTTTCGGCCGCAGTTCCCTTGCCGCCGGCGATGATCGCGCCCGCGTGGCCCATGCGCCGTCCCGGCGGCGCGGTCTGACCCGGCGATGAATGCGACGATCGGTTTGGTGACGTTGGCCTTCGCGAAACGCCGCGGCTTCTTCTTCCGCGGTGCCGCCGATTTCGCCAATCATCACGATGCCGTCCGGTTTCATGCGTCAGTCCTGAAACAAGTCTGCAGCGCATCGACGTGTGAGGTGCCCACGATCGGATCGCCGCCGATGCCAATTGCCAGTCGACTGGCCCATCCCGAGCGCGGTCAGTTGGCCCACCGCTTCATAGCGTCAACGTGCCCGAACGCGAAACCACGCCGACGCGGCCCTCTTTGATGAATATGGCCCGGCATGATTCCGATCTTGCATTTGCCAGGACTGATGATCCCCGGACAGTTTGGACCAATCAGGCGCGTCGGCTTGTCGCTCAGATATTCCTTCACTTTCACCATGTCGAGCGCCGGAATACCTTCGGTGATGCAGACGATCACCGGGATGCCCGCGTCCGCCGCTTCCATCACGGCGTCAGCCGCAAATGCCGGCGGCACGTAAATCACGGATGCGTTCGCACCTGCTTCCTTAACGGCATCGGCCACGGTGTTGAAGACCGGAATGCCTTCGTGCGTGGTGCCACCTTTGCCGGGCGTCGACCCCGCCGACTACGTTCGTTCCGTACTCGACCATCTGCTTCGTATGAAAGGTGCCTTCTTTGCCCGTGATTCCTGGACCACCAGGCGGGTAGACTTATCAACAAAACGCTCACTGCCGCGGCTCCTTACTTGAATGAAAAAATGAGGGCGCAGTATAGCATGCGCCGGGTTTGTGCTTTGATCTTTGTACCTTGAGCTTTGATCTTTGTACTTTGTACTTTGGACTTTGGTCTTTGGACTTTGGACTTTGGTCTTGGTCTTTGGTCTTTGGTCTTTGGTCTTTGGTCTTAGAGTATTCTGCTTTGCTCCTCGAAGATCAGAGTTCAAGGTCAGAGTACAAAGCTCAAAGTACAAAAGACCAAAGACCAGAATCCCAAGACCTAAATTTCATGTTAGCTCAAATTTTTCGCCGTGCTCGGGGACTTCCACCGGCCAGTTGAATCGTTCACGAATGTGCTCAGCCATCGCGTTTGCCGACCCAACTTCGCCGTGCGTGACGAAGACGCGACGTGGTGGCCCGGACACAATCCGCTAACCAACGAATCACTTCTTGCCAGTCAGCGTGCGCCGAGAAGCCGCCGATCCTGACGGATTGGCAGCGAACCGGAATCCATTGTCCCAGCACCTTAACTTCCCTTTCGCCATCTGCGACTCGACGCCCAAGCGTGCGCGGCAGCCTGGTAACCAACAAACACGATGGTCGCATTCTCATCAGGCAAGACTCTGAGCGCATGATGCAGCACCCGGCCGCCGGTCATCATGCCCGATGCGCGTATGATCACACGCGCTCCCGTTCCTGATTCAGTCTCTTCGAATCTTCGCGCGTGGTGGCGGCAGTCATCCGAAATGAGTGCGCATCGGGTTGGCATTGCCCGGCAGACGCGGTCACGTACTCTTCATCGTGTTCCTCCCGGCGATTCGCATACACTTTCGTGGCCGCCGAGGCCATCGGCGCGAATCAAGGATCACCGGCAGGATCGGCACGCGTTTCTCGTCCTCAAGCTCGCGAATCAGGTAGAGCAGTTCCTGGGCCCGCCCAACCGCGAAGGCGGGAATCAAAACACTCGCTGTTATGCTGTGCCGCGTTTTTGATTACCCGCTCCAGCGCAGTTTTGGTTCTTCCGGGTCATGCTTGCGATCGCCGTAGGTTGACTCCACCACCAGATAATCGCAGGCCGGCGGTGGGACCGGATCACGAATGATAGGCTGATCGTATTTGCCCAGGTCACCCGGAAACAGAATTCGACGGATTCCCTGCTTCGTCTCAACCAGCGCCAACACCTGACTCGAACCGAGAATGTGGCCGGCAATGCGAAACTCCGCACTGATGCCTTTCACCACCTTGATCGCGTCACCGTCGTTCTTCACCACCTGCAGCAGTTTCAAAGCTGCGGCCGCATCTTCTTCCGTGTAAAGCGGGAGCGCTGGATTGTGGCGAGTTACCTGATGGCGATTGCGATAGTCAGCCTCTTCCTCCTGCAGGCGTGCGGAGTCCGGTAAGAGAATGCGCAAGAGTTCCGCGGTGCCACGCGAGCAATAGACCGGCCCACGAAAACCTTGTTTGACGAAACGCGGAAGATAGCCCGTGTGGTCGATGTGTGCATGCGTCAGCAACACTGCATCGACCGAAGCCGGTGGAAAGGAGCGTCCGCCCAGTTCGCGGTCGCGCAACGCGCGGCCCCTGGAATAAACCGCAGTCAACCAGCACGCGCTGCTGATTGTTTTCGATTAGGTATTTTGAACCGGTGACGGTGCCTGCCGCACCCCAGAATGTTAGGGTAGCCAAGAAGTTACCTCCGCTCAGGCGGTCACATCAACCTGTTCGAGGCTTCCGGCGGTTGATGGACGTTGCTGGCGATAACCGAAGAATACCGATGAACGTCGGCACCAGCAAGATGAGGTTCCTGAGCGCCGTCGTCACGCCCAGCTGGCTGGCAATGATGCCGCCGAAGCAGCCGCACTCCAGTCCTTCAAGGTTGCCCAAACCATAACGGTAATAGAGCGCGTAGGCCGAGAAACCAATCAACAAGGCCGCTGCCAGCAACGCACCGGCGCGGGCCGTGCGGCTTATCAAGAGACAAATGCCGGTAACAAACTCGATGGCGATGACGCCGATTGTCACCGGCCACATCCAGCGCACCGGATTGAAACCGGTCGCCGCCAGCAGTTCAGCGACGTTACCCGCAAAGGCTTCGACAATCCCCAGCTTCGCGCCGGCGGTCAACAAGAAAAGCGCCGCGAGCCCGAAGCGACAGACGTGAACAATGATGGGAAATAGTTTTTGACGCGTGATCATGCAATGTATTTGACCACGGTGATCAGCCAAGAAAGATTTCTTTCATCCTATCATCCTTCATCCCCCGCCTACGCCGCCAGCGCCACCACCTTCTCCGCCGCGTCTTTCATTCCGCCAGCAACGGTGAAGTTCATACCCGACTCGCGAATTACGCGCTGGCCCTCTTCAACGTTCGTTCCTTCGAGCCGCACCACCACCGGGACCTCGACGTGCAACTTCCTCGCCGCTTCAACCACGCCGCGCGCCACCATGTCGCAGCGCACGATGCCGCCGAAGATATTTATCAAAACAGCCCTGACGTTTTTGTCCGCCAACAGGATTCGAAACGCTGCTTCCACGCGTTCCTGCGAAGCGCCGCCGCCGACGTCGAGAAAGTTTGCCGGCTCGCCACCGGCGAGTTTGATGATATCCATCGTCGCCATCGCCAGGCCGGCGCCGTTAACCATACAGGCGATGTTGCCGTCGAGCTTGATGTAGTTCAGATCGAATTTCGAGGCTTCGATCTCCAGCGGCTCTTCCTCGTTCAGGTCACGCAATTCCAAAATTCTTTGTGACGAAACAGCGCGTTGTCGTCGAAGTTAACCTTCGCATCGAGCGCGATCAGACGGTTGTCTTTGGTAAGCAGAAACGGATTGATCTCGAGCAGCGACGCGTCCATCTGCTCGTTGGCGTGGTAGAGCGACTGCATAAACTTCGCCGCCTGACCAATCAAATCGGAACTTAGCCCCAGACCGAACGCCAGCTTGCGGGCCTGAAAAGCGCGAAAGCCGACGGCCGGATCGATTGTCTCTTTGAGAATCTTTTCGGGCGTGTTGGCCGCGACCTCTTCGATGTCCATGCCGCCGGCCTGCGACGCCATAAACACCGGGCGGCCCGACGCGCGATCGAGGACAATCCCGAGGTAGAACTCCTTGTCAATCGGCAAGCCTTCTTCGATCAGCAGCACGCGCACCTCGCGGCCTTCCGGCCGGTCTGGTGCGTTACGAGTTTCATGCCGAGCATCTGCTTCGGCGATCTCGCGCGCTTCCTCGGGACTCTTCGCCAGCTTTACGCCGCCGCCTTTGCCGCGACCGCCGGCGTGAATCTGCGCCTTAACTACGACGATAGCCGTGCCCAGGTTCCTTCGCCGCCTGGTAAGCCTCTTCCGGCGTGCGCGCGACTATTCCGCGCGGCACCGGCACGCCAAACTTCCTGAGCAGTTCCTTACCTTGATACTCGTGAATCTTCATTCCCCATCCTCATTCGCCATCCTCGCCAGATAGCCCAATTGAAATCGCCTTAGTCCGTAGCCTCGGCCGTCGCAGACATCGACTCTCGAAATCGCTCTTTGTTATTGCTTGATTAGGCGCATGGAGTTTAGCGGTACAAAAGAGATGACTGCAAGCGACGAGTAGGCGCAGAATGTATTCAGTCATTGTAGTTCACGTTTAGAGGCGGGCATTGCCCGCCGGCCAATGTTGTTGGAACGGGACTGCGCTGCTTCAGGAGGTTCACGAATGAGCGAAGTAGTAGTCACATCTCTTTCAAACCTGCAGAACGAAGTCAGCTACGGCGTCGACCACACGTTCATCACCGACGAACCGCCGGAAGCCGGTGGTGAAGACGCCGGTCCCGATCCTACACGCTGCTGCTCGCTGCGCTTGGGAGTTGCATCTCAATGACGACCCGGCTCTACGCGAAAAGGAAAGCGTGGCCGCTCGAACGGCGTTACCGTGCGCCTGCGCCAATCACGGATTCATGCCAAGGATTGTTCGGAGTGTGTCAACGACGACCGAGGGCTACGTACACCGCATCGAGCGCTCAGTCACGTTTGCGGGAGACCTGAGCGAGGAACAACACACCAGACTTCAGGAAATTGCGCACAAGTGTCCGGTTCACAAAACCCTCACGTCGCCGATTGTGATTGCCGGATTTGAAGGACTGATCAGTCTCGTTTAGAGTCGGGCACGTGCCCGCCGGTTCAACGATTCAGGAAAATTCTTTCATGCGAGTCTTGAGGCGGCGGGCAATGACCGCCTGTAAACGATCGATGATGTTCAAATGAAAAGGGCTTCCAATCAAACTTGATTGAAAGCCCAATCTGGTCGGGACGCCGAGATTCGAACTCGGGGCCTCACCCACCCCAAGGGTGCGCGCTACCAGGCTGCGCCACGTCCCGCAAAAGCCAATCCTAGTATCTCCGCAAAAAAGCCGTAACGCAACTCAGTGTTTGTTGGTGGGTAAATCGAGCAGTGCCAGGATCTCGCGCAATTCCTTCGCGACGCCCTCGCAGCGCCTGCCGTTGTTCGTTGGTGGTGCTTGAGGTTGTAGTCTCTGGCGACTCGGACAGTCACTTCTTCCGAAAGCGAATGCTGAAATGTGTTGGTGTCGGACTCTTCCTCGCCGTCCTCGGCCGAGACCACTCTGAGTTTACCGCCGGCGCGCAAGTCGTTTGCCAATCGCTTCTTGGCTCCAGCGATGGTGTACTGGTCTTCGTACAGCAGTTCCTTGATCCGGAGCGCAATTTCCACATCTCGTTTCCGGTAAACTCGCTGGCCGGCCCGGTTTTTCTGCGGCGCCAGCATCGGAAACTCCGACTCCCAATATCGCAACACGTGCGCCTGCACACCCGCGAGTTCGCACACTTCGCCGATCTTGAAGAAGAGTTTTCGGGTATGGCTACGGCGGAACGGCCCATGGATCCAACACCTGCGACGATTTTCCTGACTGACGGAACTTGTTAGAACCACCTGCTTAAGTTGGCGGCCCCGAAAGATGACTAATGACAGGCCAGCCAGGAGCCTGGCGAGCCGCCATGTTACTGCCCGCCGTTTGGCGTGTCAATACTTACACTTAGCACGGCTGACTTCAAACAAATTCTTAAAGGTATCGTCTGAGGTCGAGAAGATCACTCAGCCCGGAAGTCCCATCGGCGTACACGTTGCTCCAGACGACAAGCAACTCACTTTTTGAAAGAAGTAGCGTCGTAATCTGCTTAGCCTCTCCGTAGTCTCCTCGTCCCCTTGTCTCTGCGCTGAAAAGCCACCCAAATCGATCAACGAAGGGACGTAAAGATCGCAGAGTCCAGTGCAGAGAGGTTATGTAACTATAACTTTGAATGGTGGCTCGCTAGACGGGCTCTGGTCGTCAAGCTATAATTCGCCTTCTACTCAGCATCCGACCACCGCAATCCCGGGAGGGTTAATCCCAGAGTGACGACCACATCGCCAGCTTCAACTTGTGTCTCCAACCGCTTGCCGCCTTGCTTCTCGACTCGATGAGATTGGTTTTTCCGACATCGTTAATATTCGCAACCGCATAATGAAGCTGCGCGCCGAGGGGCAGGTCGTCTATCAGTTTGAAGGCGGCGAGCCTTACATGAATACGCCTGACTACGTGAAGCAGGCGATGGTGCGCGCGCTCCACGAGAACAAGACTCGTTACGCGCCTTCGTCAGGCATTCCCGAACTGCGCGCCGCGATCGCTGACAAGCTGCGCATGAAAAACAACATTCCGGCGCAGTCAAGCGACGTGATTGTTTTGAACGGCGGGATGCAGGGATTGTTCGGCGCGTTTCAGTCGGTCGTGAATCCCGGCGACGAAGTGCTGGTCTTCTCGCCCTACTGGACGCCGATTAAAGATCTAATCGCTCACTGCGAAGGCCGGACGATTCTGGTTCCCACCAGCGAAGCGCGTGAACACGGTTTCGAAAACACGCTGGCGCGTTACGCAAGCGAAAGAACTAAAGCTGTCTACTACAACACGCCACAGAATCCCACCGGCGTCGTCTTCACTCGTGACGAAGCGCAAGCGGTCGCGCGTTTTGCGCACGAGCGCGATCTGATTGTGATAGCCGACGAAGCTTACGAAGACCTGGTTTACGATGGCACGCACTGTTCCATCGCCTCGCTGGACGGAATGTTTGCGCGCACGATTACCGTGTTCACACTTTCCAAGTCTTATGCGATGACCGGGTGGCGTCTGGGTTACACGGCCGCAGCCGAGCCATGGATGACCGGCTTGAAGAAGACCACGCTCTACTCTTCCAACGGAGTTTCAACGCCGAGCCAGTGGGCCGCGCTCGCTGCATTTACTACTGAGTCAGATATGCTCGAGACCAACCGCGTCGCATACGAGGAGCGGCGCGATTTGCTTTGGCGGGACTGAATGAGCTGGGCCTGACCTGTGAAAAGCCAGCCGGCGCTTTTTATGCTTTTCCGGATGTCTCGCGGATTAGCCACGACAGCCGAGCGGCAGCCGAGATACTCCTTGAACGCGCGCGCGTCGCCACCGTTCCCGGCGTGGTCTTCGGTCAACACGGCGAAGGTCACCTCCGCTTTTCGTTCTCCACTGCAGTCGAAAACATCGAAGCCGGCCTCGATTCCCTACGCCGGAATCTCTGAAGAACGAAGGATGAGGGCTGAAGGATGAGGGATGAAGCGGACGACCGGAAACAGAGTTCACCTTCTCAGCCAGTCGTTTCGCGACCAACGTCCTCGCCGGAGCGAATTCGAATTCATAGACAGACCTGCGTCGTCGAGGTTGAAAACGTGAACACGCACGGCTCATCCTTCATCCCTCAGCCTTCATCCTTTTCTCCCTTCCCTTCATCCCTGGTGCGCGGTATCGGTGACGATGCGGCAGTCTTCAAGTCGCCTGCGGCCCGGGATGTTGTAGTCAGCACCGACCTGCTGGTCGAGGACGTCGACTTTCGCCGCGACACCACGCGGGCGGATTTGTTGGGTCACAAGGCGCTGGCTGTTTCCCTTTCCGACATTGCCGCGATGGGTGCGCGTCCACGTTGGGCGCTGCTGTCGCTGGGGTACCCACTGATATCTGGAACTCAGGTTTTCTCGAGAGTTTTACGACGGTTTCTTCAAGCTGGCGGCGCGCTATGGCGTCACGCTGATTGGCGGCGACACCTCGCGCACGCCCGGCAAGGTCGTCATCGACTCGATTGTCATCGGCGAATGCGCGAATGAATGCGAGATATTTCGTGCCGGCGCTGCGCCAGGCGATCAGATTTTTGTAACGGGGTTTCTCGGCGATGCGGCTGCCGGTCTGCGTTTGATCGAACGCGGCGCGCGCCTGCATGAGCCGGCTGGAAATCCGCTTGCGAGTTCGGCCGACGAGGTGAGCGGAACGTCATCCGATCGATCACTTACTGCTGCGCCAGATTTGCCCGGAGCCGCGCGTGGGCTGGGGTTTGTTGCTCGGTGAACAGCAACTGGCGACGGCCATGATCGATCTTAGCGACGGCCTGTCTTCAGATCTCAATCACCTCTGCGGCGAAAGCAAAGTCGGCGCTCTAATTGATGCCGCCAGGATTCCCATCGACACGCGGGTAGCTGACCTGTGCGGACGCCGCGCCCTCGATCCGCTCATGCTCGCGCTGCACGGCGGTGAAGATTTCGAGTTGCTCTTCACTGTCAAACCAGAGCACGTCGCGAAACTGCCCTCGCGTGTAGACGGCGTCTCGGCGACTCTGATCGGCGAAATTACGGACGCGGCAGCGGGCGTGAAAATTTCAGAAGGCTCGCGCACGTGGACGCTCGAGCCGGGCGGCTGGGAACACTTTAAAGGTGGGCATGGGGAAAAGGGTAAAGGGGAAGGGGAAGGGCCAGCGCCAAAGAACGATTAGTGAGGCTCGAGAAGGATCAGCCAGTGTCCGGCCTAACCGAATTCCCGTCCGTTCCCCTTTACCCTTTCCCCTTTTCCCTTGTTGCCCTGTTCCCCTGGTCATCTCTCGTTTGACTCAAAATCGATCGCACCCTAGACTGCCAACCATGCGCGTCCTTGATCTCCAAGGGCGCGTATCTTTCGTAACCAACACTCGGCAACCAGGCTGATGCTGAAGATTCGCAACACACTGTCCGGCCGCATCCGAAGAGTTTCGGCCCATCCGCGAGGAGAAGTTCGCTTCTATTATTGTGGGCCAACTGTCTACAACTACGGTCACATCGGGAACTTTCGCTCGGCCATCGCCGCCGACATCGTCCGTCGTTATCTGCGATTCAAAGGTTTCAAAGTGACGCATGTGATGAACATCACGGACGTCGAGGACCGCATCATTGCCAAGTCGCAGGAAGCTGGTCTCAGCATCGACGACTACACCGCGAAGTACATCGAGGCGCTCTGGGAAGATTCCGATGCGCTCGGCTGCGAACGGCCGGATATCGTGCCGCGGGCCACGCGTCACATCCCGGAGATGGTTTCGCTGATCGAAAGACTCCTGGAATCTAATCACGCCTACCGTTCGGACGGTTCCATTTACTACCGCATCGCTTCGTTTCCCGAGTATGGCAAGCTTTCGAAGATCAACTTCGCCGGAAACATCGCCGGCGCCAGCGAGCGCGTCGACACCGACCGGTATGAAAAAGAAGACGCGCGCGACTTTGCTCTTTGGAAAGAACCGGCGAGCGCGACTGAGCCGGCCTGGGAGGCGCCGATTGGTCGCGGGCGGCCCGGCTGGCACATCGAGTGCTCGGCGATGTCCATGAAGTATCTCGGCGAAACTTTCGACATTCACGCCGGCGGCATCGATCTCGTGTTTCCGCATCACGAAAACGAGATTGCGCAGAGCGAGGGAGCGACGGGAAAAGAATTCGTGCGCTACTGGCTCCACTTCGAGCACCTCAAAGTCGACGGCGAAACCATGTCGAAGTCGAAGGGCAACTACTACACCTATCGCGACGTAGCCGCCAAAGGGTACTCAGGTGCGGCGGTTCGCTACTTCCTGTTGAGCGTTCCTTACAACAAGCAGATCAACTTCACGTTCGACGCCCTTGCCGGCGCGGAGAAGACAGTGGCCGGCCTGCGCGACTTTCGCGCTCGCCTGAGCGAAGCGAAAACCGCGCCCGGCATGAATGAAGCATTGCACGAGGCGACGCTGCTCGCCGCGCGTGAATTTGAGGCGGGCATGGACGACGATCTGAATACTTCCGTCGCGCTGGCCGTGCTTCACAATCTGACGCGCGTCGTGAACACCGCTTTGGCGCGAAAGAAACTGCAGGAAGACAACAAGGACTGAGTTGCTCGAGCTCCTCAAACGCTTCGACAGCGTTCTAAACATCTTCGGAACTGAGCAGCAGGAGATGTTGGACAGTGAGATTCAAAGCCTGATCGACGAGCGGCAGGAAGCGCGCCGTCGGCGCGACTTTGGCCGCGCAGACGAAATCCGCGTGGCGCTCGCCAGCCGCGGCATCATCCTCGAAGACACCAAAGACGGCGTGCGCTGGAAGCGGAAGTAGGAAGATAAATTCTGTCCTTGGAAAGCGTCTCGTCCAGTCGACAATCCGGCCGATTTACCCAAGATGACTGAAATACAACTGGAAACTGAGGCGACTCATCATGCGCATGTGGCGTGAGGGAAGACTTCGAAGCGTATGCGGAGCTGTGCGCCGATCCTGAAGTCATGCGCTATCTCGGCGGCTAAAACTTTCGACCGCACCGAAGCCTGGCGGCAGATGGCGTCGATGGTCGGGCATTGGCAGCTGCGGGGCTACGGCCAGTGGGTTGTGGAAGAAAAAGCTACTGGGCGCTTCGCCGACCGTCTCGGCTTTTGAATCCGGCAGGCTGGCCTGGATTCGAAATCGGCTGGACGCTCAAGCGCGAATTCTGGGGTAAGGGTTACGCCACCGAAGGCGCGCGCCGGGCACTTGAGTATGGGTTCAACGAACTGGATAAGCCACACGTCATTAGTTTGATCCACCCTGACAACCGCGCGTCGATACGTGTTGCTCAGCGGCTCGGGTGAGACACTGGAAGGAACAGCAACGATCTTCGGCACTGACGTGTTGGTCTATGGACTCGACCGGCCAGGAAAATGAACTTCAAGTCCGGGAAGCTGTCCTCCCCAACAAAAGAGTCTGTACTTGCAAACCAAAAGGATCACCGAGCGATGCTCGGTGATCGCTTTGCTGTTAGGAGTCAGCTGAAGTTAGAACCCCGGCGGTGGTCCATGATGGCCGGGACCTCCGGGGCCGTGACCGGGTCCGCCGTGCATCTTCATCATCTGATCGGCCTTGGTGCGTTGTTCGGCATTTAGCAGGCTGTACATCTTTGCATGCAGCCGCAGATGGTCAACCATTTCGTCGGCCATCAGTTGCGCCTGCTGATTAGCCAACGGGCGTACAGTCGCTTCGTCAAACTGCCCGTTTGCGGAGGCCGCATCGATTTGCTTCCGAATGTCATCGAGTTTGGCGTGACGCTCTTCGTCGGTCGGACGTTGGGCTTCCATTAGCGCCTTCATTTGCTCCTTTTGCGCATCAGTCAAACTCAACGCCACCGAAATATGCTCAATCATGTCACCGGGCTCGTGGTCGCGCATTTTTTCACCCTGGCCCATATGGCCCTGAGGCCAGCGCGAGAACTGTCGCGGCCACGACCAGGACAGCGATGCTGGCAATCACTAAGATTCGTCTTTTTCATTCTCTTCTCCTCTGCTGGTAGGACAGACTTTCCAGTCTGTCTTTGAGAAGACAGGCAGAAATGCCTGTCCTACGAAAACTGACAGGCTCGAGTGGTGAACGCCTGCCCTGCGAAGAACTGACAGGCCCGACCACCCCAGCGGGGCTGCCCCGCCGGGGACCCCGGTGGAATGCCTGTCCTACAAAACTTTCAAGCCGACAGCTGATCCCGTCGGGCCGCTCTCTGCGTGCGACTGTTATACGCGAGATTTGGCCCCGACTGATGTAAAGACTCGGTTAACCAATGTAAAGTTTTGTAAAGGCGCGCCACGGCTTTGATTGTTGACACTTCTTTACAAATAACCCCTGATACTTTCGACTACAATGATGCGCTTTGGTGGGACAGACTTTCCAGTCTGTCCTGGAAAGTTAAGAACTGACAGGCCCGACCACTCCAGCGGGCTGCCCGCCGGGGACCCCGGTGGGAATGCCTGTCCTAGAACATGGACCAGATACTCATCATCGACGATGACGTTGCCCTGTGTGAACTGGTGACTGAATATCTCGAGCCGCTCGGTTTTCAGATCGAGTCGGTGCATCGCGGCGACACCGGCGCCGAGCGAGCGCTGGCAGGCAAGCATTCGCTGGTCGTGCTCGATGTCATGCTGCCTGGGCTGAATGGGTTTGAAGTCTTACGACGAATACGCGCCGACTCAAAAGTGCCGGTCCTGATGCTGACGGCGCGCGGCGATGGCGTGGATCGCATTGTCGGGTTGGAAATCGGCGCCGACGACTACTTGCCGAAACCCTTCAACCCGCGTGAACTGGTCGCCAGAATCCGGGCCATCCTGCGCCGCGCGAAATTGGAAGAACCCGGTCAAGCAGGCAATGCCAAAGAAGCTGAGCGTTGGCGACGTGGAGTTGGACAGCGGCGCGCGTGCGGTGCAACGCGCCGGCGAGATCGTCGAAGCTGACCGCGGTCGAGTTTGATCTATTGGACAAAGTTGCTCCGGTCAGCCGGGCAAATCATCACGCGTGAAGAGTTGTCGAAAGAGGTGCTGGGTCGCAGCTCGTCGCCGTTCGACCGCAGCATCGATATGCACATCAGCAACCTGCGCAAAAAGCTCGGTCATCAGTTTGGCGCCACCGAGCGCATCAAGACCGTCAGAGGCGTCGGTTATATCTACGCACAACGCTCAGAACCACCTGCGTGAGCGGGTGGCCTCAGGCTTGAGCTGCCGGGATTGCTGCAAACGATTGCGAGCTCACAGTTTTAGGCCACCCGCTCACGCAGGTGGTTCTGACACGAGCAACTCCGGAGGAAAGTAAAGTTTGCCGCGAAGTTTGTTTCGTGAAAATTTTTCTGTGGTTCACCACCGTGGTCGTCACGGTGATCGTCGGGACGTTTGTCGTGGGCGAGGTGATGCGTCCCGATCCATCGCAGCCGCCAATGCGGCGGCCGCTTGATCACGTTCTCCATGAGTATGCGCACCAGGCAACTCATGAATATGAACACGGCGGTCAAACTGAGCTAGTCGCTTACCTGTGAGCGGATGCAAAAGGAATCTGGCATTCGCGCCTACCTCTTCAATAGCCAGCAACAGGAACTAAGCGGACGCTGGATACCGCCAAGGCGCGCCTGATCTCGTACGCCGCGTGATTGGAAACTGAACGACCGGAAGTGGCGGAAGGCGCCTCGCCGCCATTGATAGCGCAACCGGCCAGGGGCAGCGATGATTCCGCTATGTGCTCATCGCGGAGCCGCCCCGTCGCTCGTGGTGGCCGTTTCACCCCATCATGCACATCTTAGCAGTCGCCCTCACCGGAGGACTCTTCTGCTATTGGCTGGCGCGGCATCTGACTTCGCCCGTGACCAAACTCCGCGCCGCGACTCGTGAGCTGGCAAAAGGCAACCTAAGCACGCGCGTAGGACCGACACTCGGACGCCGTCGCGACGAGTTGGCATCGCTCGCAGCCGACTTCGACGTGATGGCGGAAAAGATTCAATCTCTCGTCGACAGCCAGCGCCGTTTGTTGGGCGACATCTCCACGAATTACGCTCGCCGCTCGCGCGTTTGAATGTTGCCCTCTGAATTGGCCCGGCAAAGATCGGGCGCCGAAGCAACCAGCGCCCTCGAACGCATCCAACTCGAGGCAGAGATTCTGAACGAGATGATTGGACAGCTGCTGGCTTTGACGCGCTTCGAAAGTGGGGCGGAAGAAATCCGGGAGACTGAATTCGATCTGACCGGGTTAGTGGCTGAGATTGTGAAAGATGCCGATTTCGAAGCTCGCGGCCGCGATCGGGCGTAGTACTCCGCACCGCGGAGGCGGGCCGTGATCACCGGGATTCCGGATCTCATCAGGCGGGCGATTGAAAACGTCATTCGGAATGCAGTTCATTACACACTCGTGGGAACTACAGTTGATGTCGACGTGATGTTGCATTCAGAGGAGTTCGGCGGCAAGCCAGATCGCGCACTCATTGTCGTCGTAGACCACGGGCCGGGAGTGCCCGATGGATCGCTCAAGGAAATCTTTCGGCCCTTTTATCGGGTAGACGACGCCCGAGATCGCGAAGCCGGCGGGGTCGACGCCTTGGTCTCGCGATCGCAGAACGGGCCGTGCGCCTGCACGGCGGACAGATTGCTGCGGCCCACGCTAACGGGCCTCCGCGAAGGATTGATGGTGAGAATTTGGCTCCCGCTGCCAGAACAACCGATTACGAAAGGCAGCCGCTAAGCAAAGGGTCGGGGCTGATAGCCCGTCACCTTTGTTAGCGGCTGCCTGCTTTGCTATTTACTGTCCCTGCGTTTGGACTACTTCGGCGTCACTCCCAAATTCGCACATCAGGAACGAGTAAATGTCCAGCCGACTGTTCGATTGCCTTCGTGGTGCTGCTGGCGCCGTGGCCTGACTTCGTATCGATGCGAATCAGGATCGGGTTACTGCCACCCTGCGCGGCCTGCAGCGCCGCGGCATATTTGAAATTATGCGCCGGCACGACGCGGTCGTCGTGATCCGCGGTTGTGATCAGCGTCGCCGGATACTGCGGTTCCGGGCTTGATGTTGTGAATCGGCGAGTAGGCGTACAGCGCTTTGAACTCCGCTTCGTTGTCGCTCGAACCGTAGTCAGCGATCCAGTTCCAACCGATGGTGAACTTATGGAAACGCAGCATGTCCATCACGCCGGCCTGTTCCACGACCGCTTTGAACAATTCCGGCCGCTGATTTGAAACGCGCGCCGACCAGCAGGCCGCCGTTCGAACCGCCCTGAATCGCCAGCTTGCCTGACGAGGTGTACTTGTTCTTGATCAAGTACTCAGCCGCGGCGATGAAGTCGTCAAAGACGTTCTGCTTCTTCAGCTTCGTGCCCGCCTCATGCCACTTCTCACCATACTCGCCGCCGCCGCGCATGTTTGCCGAAGCGTAAATGACGCCCTGCTCGAGCAACGCCAAGCGCAGCGAGCTGAAGGTCGGGCGAATTGGTGACGTTGAACCCGCCGTAGCCGTAAAGGATCGTCGGGTTGTTACCGTCGAGCTTGATGCCCTTTCTTGTGGACCAGGAACATCGGCACGCGCGTGCCGTCTTTGCTGGTGTAGAAAACCTGCTCGACGTTTCGTAGTCGCCGGACTTGAAGCCGGGAATCTCCGGCTGGCGAAACAGCGTCGACGTCTTCGTGCGCGATGTCATACTTGTAGATCGTCGGCGGGAAGTTGAAACTGGTGAACGTATAGAAGGTAAACTTGTCGTCGTTTCTGCCACCGAAACCGCCAACGGTTCCCAGGCCCGGCAACTTGATTTCGTTTTCCAGTTTGCCGTCAGGAGCTGTAGACGTAGGCCACGGTTGGCGACGTCTTTCAGGTAGGTGACAAAGAGTTTGCCGCCGACCAGGCTGACGCTGTCGAGTGGTTCCGGCTTTTCCGGAACAATGTCTTTCCAGTTCTCTTCTCCAGGATTTTTCGGATCAAACAGAAAGACTCGGCCGTTGGGCGCCTTGTGGTCCGTGGAGATCAAAAACTTGTCGCCCACGTTATCGATGACGTCGTAGCTGTCATCCCCGATCTCGGCGACGATTGGCGTAAACGCGTTGCCGGAAGCTGACGTCCTCGCGATAGAAAACCGCATTGCCCTTCTTGCCTTTGCCGCGTTCCGAGATGACGAGAAACGCAAACCGCTCGTCGTCGCTCACGCCGACGCTGTGGAAGCGTTGCGGATTCGCGGCGTCTTCGTAAACCTTGATGTCTGCAGACTGCGGGGTGCCGGCCTTGTGATAAAAGACCTGATGGTTCTCGTTCTTGCTCGTGAGTTCATGACCCTTTTCCGGCGCCGGATAGCGGCTGTAGTAGAAACCGTCGCCCTGCCAGGAAACGCCTGAGGCTTTCATCCACGACACATGCTCCGGTTCCACCTGCCGGGAAGCCACGTCCATCACAAAAACGTCGTTCCAGTCAGAACCGCCGCTGGAGACGCCATAGGCGAGATACTTGCCATCTTTTGAAATCGAGAACGCCCCCAGGCGCGTCGTGCCGTCGGCAGATAATTTGTTTGGATCGAGCAAGAGCTTCAGGGGCGCCGTCCAGGCCCTTTTGCCAATACCAGACGCTCTGATTCTGGAGACCGTCATTCTTCGAGTAGAAGAAATATTCGCCACGGCGTCCCGGCGCGGAGTACTTGGGATAGTTGTAGAGTTGCGTCAGGCGCTCTTTGATCTTCTCGCGAAAGGAATCTTCTCCAGATACGCGAAGGTTACTTTGTTCTCGGCCTCAACCCAGGAAGCTACTTGCGGTGAAACTCGAGGCGTCGCCTTCAAGCCAACGATATGGATCTGCGACCTTGGTACCGAAGTAATCGTCGACCGTCGCGTCTTTCTTGGTTTCAGGATAGACAATGCTCGGCGAACCTGACGTGCCTTCGCCGGCGGGTGCGGTCGAAACCTTCTGTCCTTTTTGCGCGCGCGTTTGCGGCGTCAGTCGCGAAACTGACAAAACCGACAGCGCCAAGGCTACGACTGCGAACGGACACGAACGCCCGTGGGAAACTGGAAACTGTGCAGCTGCAAACTCTTGCTAATCATCGGATCATCTCCTGGGGTTTTTGGAAAACGGAAGACTCAATTGCGTTGACACTGGAACTCATTACGGAAAACTTGTGCGGGAAGACGACCGCAGAGTTTAATCGACTTGCACGCCAAGTTCAAAGAGTGATTTCAACCCGGGCGCAGGTGATCCGGAAGTTCGTAAAATATCTGCAATTTCGGTTTGACTGTTGACTGTTAGAATCGCGCCGCTCGAGATTTGAGTTCACGATGACCAGGGAAAAGCCAACCTTCGAGAATTCCGACCCCGCTGATCCGGGCGATACACTCGATCCATTCAATCCGTTTCCTGAGCCGGTGACGATTCCCATCACCGACGTTTTCGATCTGCACACGATCCAGCCGCGGGATGTGAAGGTGGTAGTTGAAGAATATCTCCACGAGGCGCGGCGACTCGGATTTCGCCAGGTGAGGATCATTCACGGTAAAGGCATAGGCGTCCAGCGTGATATGGTCCGGGCAATATTGGGACGAACCCCGTTTGTGATCGACTGGACTGATGCACCGCCGGAAGCGGGAGGCTTGGGGGCGACAATTGTCCGACTGCAAGAAGGCTAAGCGGCAGCGAACCGGCTATGCCGCTCAGGTGCGCGGCAAGTCTATGACTTGCCGAAAACATGGCTAACTATTAGCGGTCTTTGACCGTCGAACAATGGTCAATGGTCATAGACCGGGAAATGGATTGAGGCCAGATGGCAAGTCAGAGACTTGCCGCGCACCGATATGGCTAAGCCATTGAAGACGCCAAAGTCGTTCAATGGGCAATCCTCATGATCCTTCGCTGCGCGTCAGTCGCTGTCTCAGTACGCGCAAGTCTTCCAGATGACCCTCGTCGTGTTCGCGCATCAGCTCAGCTAAACGCCGCAGCGTGATATTTCCGACTCCTTCCAGACTGCCTTCGCGTTCTAGTTGTTCGAAAGTCAGCCCGTTGAGCACGCGTGCATTCTCTGCTCGTGCTAAGGCGAACGCACCCAGCACCCGTTCCGGTTGCTCACCGTTGTAGTTACTCTCCGCCGCCACGCGCGCGCCGTCGAAATCAGGCAGAAGCGGGACAGCCTCCTCAATCATGCGTCTGATCCTTGGTGTGTAGCCCCTGCATTTCCAAATCGCGGAGATGGCAAATATTTTCCAGCGCGGAGAATTCCGACTGCAGAAGGTTTGTAACGCAGCTCCAGATCCGAGAGACCGTCGATCAGTTCGGAAATCCGCTGTGAAGTTTGCCGAAGAAACTGAATCAGGGTTGCAAAATCATCGGTAAGGGAATCGCTGGCAGTCGGGTTAAGCTCTTTGCTTCGTCGCCCATGGGTTAGGTAGTCACCCTCAAGCCGAGCAAGCCCTTGATGAGTTCGCTGAGGAAATCGATATCAATCGGCTTGGTTACGTAGGCGTCGAAGCCGGCGGCCTTGGCTCCGGCGCGAAAGTCCGTCTCCTGGTGGGCGGTGACCGCAACGATCGGGACTCTCTGCAAACCTGAGCTGGCGCGAATCCTTTCGGTCGCGGCCAGTCCATCCATTATCGGCAGGCTGAGGTCCATGAGAATGATGTCAGGCCGTTCATTCTCGGCGACCTCCACCGCCCTGGCTCCGTTTTCCGCCTCGACGATCAGGTAACCCAGTTGTTCCAGGGCTAGCCGCATAAAGTAGCGGGCGTCATCCGAATCCTCGACGATTAAGACAGTTCGATCCCTGGAATCCTTTTCCACTATTACCTCGCCCTCCGCGTGATTACGAACGTAAATCGCGCGGGTTTTGCTCGTCTTCTTCCGAAATTCTGAAGGTGTTGGATTGGTGTTGACTGTATGTCGCGGGCCAGCTTATGTCAAGAATCTGACCCCGGCGATTTGTAACGCAAAACGTTGGTCGCGCGTATTTACTGCCGCTGCCGAGTTTGTTAGCGATTGCAGGCGGTTCGGTCTGTCCCAATTTCAAGCTAACAGTTTCCGTGACAGAACAGCCGGCCAGAACAAAAATGTGAACCAAAAGCCAGATATCTTCGTTAGAGCATAAGAATTCCAACTTCTTGAAAGGCCGGTCCCCAAACGATGAAGAAAATAATCCTGGTTGTCCTGTTGGTCGGAATTGCCGGCATCGCGGGCGTCGTGCGTTCGCATTCCAAAGGCAGCGAGCTGGCCGCTGGTCATCAATGGCGATAAGCAAGCAACGGGCAAAGTGCGTGACGAAATTCGTAAGAATTTCCAGCTCGAGCCCGGCGCGCGCGTGGATATGTCCGGCATCAACGGCTGGGTGAAGATTGAAACTTCCGACAGCAAGACGGCTGACGTTTACATTGAACGACAGGGCGAGAGTCAGGAAGTTTTGAATCGCCGCAAAGTTATCGTCGAGAGTACGCCGACCACGCTGACTATCCGCACGGAAAAGAGCGACACCGGCTTCTTGTCGCGGATTTTCGGTTCCAGTCCAACGGAACAGGTCACGCTGCGACTGCCGCGACAAATTTCGCTGGTGACCAGGGGTGTCAACGGCGCGGTCACGTCCGGGGCCATCGACGCGACCAGTTGAAGTCCACGGCATCAACGGAAGAGTTGACATCGCCCAGGCATCAGGGTCAGCCGAGCTTAGCGGAATCAACGGCAACATCTCGTTTGGCCTGAAACAACTGGACAAAGAGGTCGGCCTCCATGGCATCAACGGAAACATCGAGCTGCGGCTGAGCGAGAGCGTGAATGCGGACCTCGATGCTCACGGAATGAACGGCAACGTGAATTCTGATTTGCCTAACGTGGTGGTGGACAGGACCCGGCACGGCAGCTACAGCGCCCGGATTGGCAAGGGCGGCAACTCAATCTCAGCGAGCGGTATTAACGGCAACATTCGCCTGACTCGAATGGGTGAGTCAACCGATCAGGAGAAGCTCGGAAGCTAAGCAAGGGCAACCGGGGAAGCAGCTGGGGAAAAGGGTCAGGGGAAAGGGTAACGCGAAGAGTTCCGTTACCCTTTTCCTGCTGCTCTTTGTTCTCCGATCCGGTCGCCGTAACCTGGCACTCTTCCGTTACCCTTTCCCCCTTACCCTTTCCCCTTCCCCTCGGACCTTCCCTTCCCCCTTACCCTTTACCCCTGCCCTTTTGTTTCATCTTTGAAAACTTCACGTTCGTGATCGGATACTCCTTCCAATCCTTGTAGTCGTAGTGCCACCACTCCGGCTCGTAAACTGCGAAAGCCCTCGGCCGCCATCGCCGCGCGCAACAGTTCGCGAAGACGTTTTGACTCCGGCGTCGCACATTCATAGTTGATGTGCGCGCGTTCGGTCATCTCATCGTACTCGCTCGGCATTTTCACTTCGGCACCAGTCTGCAAATCAAACAGCGATAGATCGACCGCGCAACCGCGATTGTGGCGCGAGCCTTTGCTCGGGTCGGCCACAAAGATTTTCTTGTCCGCAGGCGTGACATCCCAAAACACCTTCGTCACCGCCCAGGGACGATAGCCATCGAAAACAACCAGGCCGTAACCTGACTTTCTGAGCGACTGATTCACGCGAACGAGGGCCTCGGCCGCTGGACGTTGCAAAAAGGCGCGCGGCTGTTTGTAAACTGCCTTGCCGAGAAAGTTGTTTTTGGTGGCGTAGCGAATGTCGAGCTTGATGGTGGGATCGAGTTTGACGAGTTCAACCAGATCGGGCTGACGGAACGGGCCAGTTTCCACCGGCGGTCCCTGGGCCAAAGCGGCGGACAGAAAAAGAATACTTGCCAGGACGATCTTGAGTGGTCGGATCATTATTTTGCTTGCCTCCGTGGTCGTGGCTCGAGTTCTCCGCGTCTCGGCCTGTGAATAGTCGGTGCAAGTATACTCGCCGCAGAGACGCAGAGTACGCAGAGTACGCCGAGTTAACCGAGAGAGTTGGAACTGTCATCGCCGCCCGTCGTCGCGCTCAATTGAACCGACGCGCGAAACCGGATATAAAGGACAGGTTCACCAGCTTAAGGAGAAACGCACACTTGCCGCAAAGTAAACATCGCAAGACTAACAAAGCACGGAAACGACCGAAGGGTCTTTATTCCACCGCTCCCGTAAGGCCGGCGACCAGCCGGAATCGTCAGGTCCGCATAATCGCCATCATCATCGTGTTGGCGCTCGCCGCGTCGGCCATCGCGTACCTGATTGCAAACCGCTCGGGAAGGAGCGTTGGTGCTGAAATCACCACACCTTCGGGATTGAAATATTCAGACGAAGTGGTGGGAACCGGAGCGACTCCCAAGCGGGGTCAGACAGTGTTTGTACACTACACGGGCAAGCTAGCAGACGGAACCAAGTTTGACAGCTCTTACGACCATCCCGGGCAAAAGCCGCTGGAGTTTCAATTGGGGACTGCCGGGTATCATTAAAGGGTGGAATGAAGGAATTGGAACCATGCAAGTCGGCGGGAAACGCAAAGTTAATTATTCCGCCTGCGCTCGCTTACGACCGGATGGGCAAGCCCCCGACGATCCCACCCAATGCCACGTTGACCTTCGACGTCGAGCTCATGGATGTGAAGTAAACAGCTGTTCGAGAATCGTCAGGAGAACTAAGCCATGAGTGCGAACACTCTAACCATCACCGACAATCGCACGGGAAACAGTACGAGGTCCCGATTGAGAACGACACCATCAAGGCGATGGACCTGCGCTCAGATCAAAACATCGGACGACGACTTTGGCCTGATGACCTACGATCCCGCATTCATGAACACGGCTTCCTGCAAGAGTCGCATCACTTTCATAGACGGCGACAAAGGCATTCTCGAGTATCGCGGCTATCCGATTGACCAGCTCGCCGAGAAGAGTACCTACCTCGAGGTTGCCTATCTTCTGCTCAACGGTGAACTGCCGACCGAGGCTGAGTTGCAAGCGTGGAAACGGAACGTTACCTATCACACGTTCATTAACGAGAGCATCAAGAAGGTCATCGACGGATTTCACTACAACGCGCACCCGATGGGAATGTTTGAAGCGACGCTCGGGGCCCTATCGACGTTTTATCCCGACGCCAAAGAGATTTTCGACGTCGAGTGTCGCCGGAAACAGATCTTCCGGCTGATCGCGAAAGTCCCGACCATCGCCGCCTTCGCCTATCGCCACCGGATCGGAATGCAGTATGCCTACCCTGACAACGATCTCGGTTACGAAGGCAACTTCCTCAACATGATGTTCAAGACCACCGAGTTGAAGTACGAACCCAATCCCGTACTCGAACGCGCGTTGAGCGTGCTTTTCATCCTGCATGCCGATCACGAACAGAATTGCAGCACCAACGCGATGCGCAGCATCGGTAGTGCGCAGACCGATCCGTTTTCTTCATTGGCTGGCGCGGCGGCAGCGCTGTATGGACCGCTGCACGGCGGCGCCAACGAGATGGTGCTGCGCATGCTGAAAGAGATTGGTTCGGTCAGCAAGGTTCCCGAATATATTAAGCGCGTGAAGGCCGGCGAGTTTCGGCTGATGGGTTTCGGTCACCGCGTCTACAAGAATTACGATCCGCGCGCGCGAATTATTAAACAGGTTGCCGACGAGGTGTTTGCAGTTACCGGCAAGGATCCGATGCTGGACATCGCGCTTGAACTCGAACGCATCGCGCTCGAAGACGAATACTTCGTCAAGCGGCGACTGTATCCCAACGTGGATTTCTACTCCGGGATCATTTATCAGGCGATGCGTTTTCCGGTGGATATGTTTCCGGTGATGTTTGCGATTCCGAGAACTTCCGGCTGGCTGGCGCAGTGGGTCGAGCTGCTCGAGGACAAAGATCAGAAAATTGCGCGGCCGCGGCAGATTTATTTGGGCGCCCGCACCCGCGACTACGTCCCTATCGAACAACGCCGGAACGAGGCGAGCGAAACCGCAAAAGCTTAGCTCGATTCCGCACCAGGTAACACCCTCACGCTCCGCGGAACTGCCTCACACTTGTACATCGAAGTGAAATGGCTCGTGTCAAACTGCGATATTAAGCGGGGGTTCCAGGAGGTCGCGGCTGGTTCCCCCTGTAAATCTTGAGTCGCTGGTTGCTTCGTTGGACAATTGGACCAGTGCGTTCCTTCTGCTTTGGTGGAAAGGGGTTCCCCAAAATGCAATCGCATACTCGCCTGCTCTTCCTGAACGTTATTCTGGCCGCACTGCTCTCCGGCTGGTGTGGTAGCGCCGAACAACCACCGAATACTCCGCCGCCGCCGAGTCTGACGTCGGCCAGGTCGATCGCGCCAAAAGACTCTCCGCGGGAAGTGGCGAAGAAGTCACTTTCTATCCGACGTTTGGCTACAAGGATGCTAACGGCTGGACTCTTGTTCTGCGCGGCTGGGTGCATGAAAACGGGCACGGAGGTGGATACGATGTTGGGCCAGGTTAACCCATGCGGTCAGGAAAACATCGCTTACTTCAAAGCCCGTACGACCGATCTCCTGGACGAGAGTAAGAACAACGAAAAGGTCATCATCAAGTTTGACTCCGACCCTGAGGACAAGCCTTATGAGCTCAGCAAGGAGTGAGTCTGACGGGATCGTCACCATCAATCTGCCGTTGACGGACGAGAAGGCCAAACAGTTGCTTGAGAAACAGGGCTCGACGAATGGCTGGCTAACCTATCGCGCCGTATCACATGAACATACCGGCCTGCGGACGAGTCAGACTAATCGAGCCCGGTGCGGGCGAATCGCTCATCTCGGACATCGACGACACCATCAAAATCACGCAAGTCCCGGCCGCCAAGGAGATAGTTCTCAGAAACACATTCTGCCTTGAGTTCAAACCGGTGCTCGAACCCGACATGGCCGCGCAGTACAAAGGACGGGGCGACATTCCGGTTCATTACATTTCCGGCGGACCAGAGCAATTGTTCGGGCCGCTCTATGACTATCTCATCAGCGGTGCGGGTGGCTTTCCCGAAGGGACTTTTCATCTGAAGTTCTTTCCGACGCTTGCCTCCCATGAAGGGATCAAAACCCTCGTGGAAACGGTAAAGAGCTTCTTTGGATGCCACGTACGATCACAAACGTGACAAGATCAAGATGATTATGGAGAAGTTTCCCGACAGACAATTTACTCTGGTCGGAGACTCAGGCGAGATTGACCCGGAAGTCTACAGTGAAATCAAACAATGGCGACCAGCTCAGGTTAAGGAGATCATCATTCGAGACGTCCTTAACGACGACGTGGTCAATCACTTTCGGCTCGAAGGAATGACCATCATCAAGGTGGACCCGCCCGTTTGCGCCGAGGCCAAACACTTCGATCATCTCAAAAAGAAAGTGGAGAAAGCCCATCCCGGTAAGACTTACCAGCCGAATACGGCGCCGCCCTGTTCCCAGTGAAAATGGAAGGAGCTCTGAAGTGATCGCTCGGCTCGGTAACTCTCAAAGGAACTCCAGAAAGGTCCGCTTAAGGAACGAGAAGCTCAATGGCCACTAATCAGACGCTCCCAATCGTGCTCGCCCACGGCATCGCCCGGTTTGATATTCTCCTGGAGGTACTGAGAAAGAAAGCAAACCTGCCCAAGAACAAGTTGGACGATCGGTTTCAGTATTTCAGAGGAATCAGATCTCACCTTGAAGCTCAAGGCTTCAGGGTCTTCCACCCCAACCAGGATTTCGCTGGGCCAGTCGACCTGAGGGCCGAACAACTAAAGGCCAGAGTCAATGAAGCGTTGGTCGAAACGGGCGCTGACAAGGTCCACATTATCGGCCACAGCATGGGTGGATTGGACGCTCGGCACATGATCGTTGATAAAGGAATGGCCGAGAAAGTCGCCAGTTTGACCACCATCGGGACGCCTCATCTTGGTACCGTCCTGGCGGATCATGTGATCGACCACGGTGGAGACTCCTTAATGGACACGCTACGGCGTGCAATCAATCTCGATGGCTTTGCCGACCTGACGGTGGCCTCCTGTGAGAGTTTCAACCAGCGAGCCGAAGGCTCGAAGCCAGAAACAGCGTGGTCTATCAAACCTATGCGAGCGCTGAGGATCGTCATCTGGTTTTTCTGCCGCTTATTCCTTTATGGACGTTTATTCGAGATCACGCGGGCGAGAATGACGGACTCGTACCCTTTAAGTCGCAGCGATGGCACAGCGAACTAAGCGCCGGTGACGGCACCAGGAAGGTAATAGCTCAGAAAGAATTTCCTATACCGGCAGATCACCTCAACCAGGTTGGCTGGTGGGATCCGCAAGAGCTGGCAAATCCGAAGCTGAAGTCTACCGGAATTTTCAAACGGCCCGCCGACTATGAACGACAGATCAGAGATGTCTACCTGGAAATAGCGCAACACCTGACGTGAAAGATTTTGGTGCACCGGCAGGGCTCGAACCTGCGACCTTCTGATCCGAAGTCAGACGCTCTATCCAACTGAGCTACGGGTGCCTAAGAAGTGAATAGTAAAACGTGAAAGGTGAATAGTAAATCACGCAGCCGAGGAGGTTCTTCGCATTGCAGTCTTTACTCTTCACTCTTCACCCTTCACCTTTCACCCTTCACCTTTCACCTTTCACTGTCTTCCAGCAATACGTAACT
>ERZ1370068.1895-contig-11847_pt1 | contig 54219 bp, 55 predicted proteins | sample MGYA00561227_ERZ1370068 | MGnify/ENA primary metagenome ERZ1370068 (study PRJEB38410, sample SAMEA6850437) | metagenome | study: Metagenomic assessment of the ecological functions of the soil: analysis of the soil microbiota associated with the... | reverse complement strand
CCAAAATCGATTTTGTGCTTCCCGTTCAGTTGCGTATTGCTAAACGGGCTCTTGGAGTCGCGGGTAATCCTTAGGCTGACTGAAGAGCCGAGGAGGCGCCAGTGGAAGAGGTCGGTGGCAGGCTCGCGAGCAGGCCCTGTTCGAGATCCGGCGCGTGATCGCCGGGCAGGACGCGATGCTCGAGCGCGTGCTCGTCTGCCTGCTCGCCAGGCGGCCACCTGCTGATCGAGGGCGTGCCCGGGCTCGCGAAGACGCTGACGATCAAGACGACCGCGGCGCGTGCTCGGCGGCTCGTTCGCGCGCGTGCAGTTCACGCCCGACCTCGTCCCGTCCGACCTCGTCGGCACGCGCATCTACCGGCCCGACGCAGGCGACGTTCGACACCGAGCTCGGCCCGGTCTTCTGCAACTTCCTGCTCGCGGACGAGATCAACCGCGCGCCGGCCAAGGTGCAGTCGGCGCTGCTCGAGGTGATGCAGGAGCGCCAGGTGACGATCGGCCACGACACGCATCCGCGTGCCCGAGCCGTTCCTCGTGCATGGCGACGCAGAACCCGATCGAGTCGGAGGGCACGTATCCGCTGCCCGAGGCGCAGGTCGACCGCTTCATGCTCAAGGTCCTCGTCGGCTACCCGCAGCACGACGAGGAGCTGACGGTCGTCGCAGCGCTCGCTCGTAGCCGCGCCGAGCTGAAGCAGGTGCTCTCGCTCGACGATCTCGCGGAGCTCCAGCGCGCGGTCGTCGAGGTCTACGTCGATCCGGCGCTCGATCAGCTGGATGCAGTCGACGTCGCCACCGCGACGCGCGACCCAGCGAGCACACCGGGCTGCCGGAGACTCGCGCAGCTACATCTCGTTCGGCGCCAGCCCCGCGCGGCCCGATCAGCCTCGTGCAGGGCCGCACGCGCGCTCGCGCTGATCCGCGGCCGCGACTACGTGGTCGTCGACGACCTGCAGGCGCTCGTGCGCGACGCGTTCCGCCACCGGCTCGGTGCTGTCGTACCAGGCGCCTCGCGGAGGAGGTCGACGCCGGACTCGATCCTCGACCAGGTGCTCGCGGCGGTTGCAGACTGCCGCAGATCGACCTCGGAACGCACGCGCGACGGCAGCATCGGCGACGTCCACGGCGTCGGACCGCTTCCGCTCCCGATCCGCACCCCGGGCGGCCCGGGCCGGGCCCGCTCTCGGCCGTCGTCGCTGCGCGCGCGCCGGGGAAGGCTGACCGTCGGCCGCCGCGTCGACAGGTTGCTCTGCGAGGCGACTATCAAGCTCCGCGTTCGCGGGCGTCGGCAGCGAATGCTCTAGGCGCCCGTACGCGAAGCCGGCGACGATCGTGCGCACGGATCGAGAGGTCGGAACGTCACCGGCGCGGACCGGCATGCCTGCCGCGTGTCGAGCTCGCCAGGCGCGTCTCACGTCACGTGGCTTCGGTGCTCGATCGCGTCGGCGAAATCGATTGTCGCGTTCGGCACGGCCGACCGCCGCAGGAAGGCCGACGTCGCGGGAGGGGTGTCACGCCGATCGCCGTCAGCTCTACGCAGCCACGCGGCGGCCCGCGCTCAGCTCGGCGCGATCACGTTCGGCACCGAGGCCGACGGTCGAGCGGCCGCGGCTTGCCGGGGCCGGCGTCGCTGCTCGACACGCTGCAGCACCTGCTGCGCTGCGGCCGCCACGCCGGGCGGCGCGCGGCACGCTGCGCGATGCGCATCGACCTTGACAGACGCAGCGTCGCGACGCAGCGTGGTCGCGCTGCGTCGCCTCGTCGTCTCCGACTTCCGCAGGCGCTCAGCTGGCTGGCCAGCTGCTGCTGCGCCTGGCCGGCCGCCACGCCGTGCTCGCCGTCGGGTGCGCGACCCGCGTGAGCAGGAGCTCGCCGGCGTCGGGCGAGCTCCGGCTCGTCGATCCGGAGACCGGGCGGCCAGCTGCGGGTCGAAGCACGCACCGGCGACCGACGGCCTGCGCGAGCCGTATTTGCCTCCGCTGCCAGCCGCGAGCGAGCGGCGCTTGCGCTCGCCGCGCGGACTCGCGTCCGCCGGCGTCAGGCACGTCGCGCTCGCTCGACCGACGGCGACTGGTAGCGCACCGCTCGCGGCGTTCCTGCCGGCGAAGGGCGGCGCGGCCGGTGAGCTTCGCCGCGCTTCGATCCTGCTGCCGTGCCTCTGCCTGCTGGCCGTGCACCGGCCGCGGTCGCGGCTCATGGCTGGACAGGCCGCGGCGACGAGTCGCGTGCCGCCGGCTGTCTGACGCCGGCGCCGCTCCCCGCCAGCAACGGCAGATCAGGCGTCCGCCGGACGCTGGCGGAGCTGCCGCTGCCGACACGCTGCCGCCTCTCGCCGGCGCTGCGCGCTCCTGCTCGTCGCGGCTTCGCTGCCCGGCGCACGCCGATCACGGTCGAGGCGTCAGGACGCGACCGTCGTGAGTCGTCGCGCGCTTTCGACGTCTCCGGCTCGATGGCGGCGAACGACGCTCGGCAGCCGACGCGGCTCGCGCGGCCGATGCGGCAATCGACGCGTTATGTCATAATCTGCCGAAGGGTCATCGCATGGCGCGCGTGATCACCGCTTCTCCGACCACGCGGCTGTCTCGCGTCGCCCGCCGACGCACGATCTCGACCCGCGATCGCTGTCGTCGGCGACTCGCTGCCGCGTGCTCAGGCCGCGCGGAGGACAGCGCTCGCCGAGGCGCGTCTCGCGCGCGGTGCGGCGGCGAGTCGCCGAGGAGCCGTTGCCCGCAGAAGCCGGGTAGCGAGCGCCCGCCGGCGATGGTGGGATCGTCATCCTCTCGGACGGCGGGCGGACGGCCGCCGGGCGCCGCGTGACGCCACGGCCCAGGGCGGCGGCAATGGCGCCACTGCCGGGCATCCCCGGCGACCACACGGCAGTCGCCGGTCGGGACGCCCGACGGCGTCGTACGCGCAGCCCGTCAGGGGCGGCTTCACCGAGCGGATCAGGTGCCTGGCGTCGAAGCCCGCCTCGCTCGCGAGGCGATCGCGCACGGGCGGCGCGCGGCCAGCTTCTGCACCGCAGACGTCGCGATCCGTCGACGTACGAAGGCTGACCTACCGCAGCGAGCTCGGCTCGCGGGTCGGCCGCCACCACCAGACGGTCGAGGTGACCTGCGTGGCTGCAGCAGGCGGCGGGCTCTGTGTCTGCACTGCTTCGTGCCTTAGGCGCCGTGCTCTCGGGCCTCTGGTTCCGGAGGCTCGGCCGCCAGGCTACGTTCACTGGCCGCACTCGGTCGCAGGGCTCGCCGGCGCCGCGGCGCTCAGCGCCGCCGCGGGCGGGCGCGACGAACGAATGCCGCGGCATCATGGCGATGCTATCCGCGTTCGCCGGGCCAGTGGGTCGTCGGTAGCCGCGCATGGCGGCCGCGGTCGATACCGCCTCACGGCTGCCCGGGCGGCCTGGCAGCTGGTCGCCGGCGGGCGGGCTCAGCGCTCAGGCGACCTCGCGCGACGTGCCGATCGGCTTCGACGGGCGGCTCAGCGCTCAGCCGGTGCAGCCCCGGCGTCGACGACGACGCGCTATGCGCGCTCTTCCGCGCCGTCTCGACTGGCGAACCATGACCGCAGGCATTCCAGCCGCTGCTCAGGCTGCGTGCCGTCTGCAGGGCGGTGAGGGCCGTTCGACCGATACTCGCGCGTGCCGTGTCTGACGCCTGCCGGGCCCGTCGATCCGGTACCGCTGCGCGCATCGCCGTGCTTCGCGTCCCCGGCTCAGGTCGGCGTTCGCCAGGTCGCGTGCAAGCCGCGGCGGAAGCGCGCCTGGCTCGGATCGTTGGCACGCGATCGCGTGCCGCACGACGAAGCAGCGCCGGCAGCTCGACGTACGCGGCACGGCTCCGCCGACGAGACGCGGCGGGCATCGTCGGCAAGCAGGTCGTTGGCGACCGCTTCGGCGAGGCTGACGGCCTGCTGCCGCATCGACGTGCACGCTGATCGTCCGGAGCCGGCGCCGGGTGTGCCGCCGTGACCCCTCTCCTCGCCCTGGCTGTCGCTCGCGGCGCTGGTCAAAGTGGTGCCGCGCGGCGCTTGCGCTCGCTTGCTCTGGCTCGATCCGCCGCCGCACGCGCTACGCCGTTGCGTTCACGCAGCCTCGACCTGCTTGCGTCCGTTGGCGGTGCGGCGGCGACGGACGCGAAGCCTCTGCCAGTGGCTGCCGCTCGCGTCGCTCCTGCTCGCGCTCGCCGCCGCGTCGGCGGCGCTCGCGCGGCCGAAGGCTGGCGGTGCTCGATCCACGGCGAAGGCGAGGCGACGGTCGTGCTGCTCGTCGACGTCTCCGGGCTGATGCGCGCCGCGCACGTCAAGCCGACGCGGCTCGGAGCAGCGCAGAAGGCGCGATGGCTGCGTTCGCCGACCGCGTCCCCGAGGGCGTCAGGCTCAGGCCTCGTCTCGTTCAGCAGCGGCGGATCTTCTCGTGATCCCGACCACCGAGCGCGCAGTGTTGCACGAGGATCGACTGCTCGTGCCGAGGCAGGAACGGCGATCCGGCGACAGGCTCAGGATGGCAGTCCGCGATCGTCAAGACGACGCTCGCAGGCGCGCGCAAGGCGAAGGACGGCAAGGTGCCCGGCGCGATCGTGCTGCTCTCCGACGGTGCGCGAACTGGCGCGGGACGCGCTGACGCCGCTCGACGGCGCGGCGCGGGCCACGACGCGGGTATCGTATCTTCACCGGTCGCGCTCAGAACGAGGGAACAGCACGCTCAGCTTCAGCGGCGGCCCGTTCGAGGCTACAGGCTCCGGCGGCGGCTTCGGCGGTGGCGGCGGCGGAAACGGCGACCACGGCGCTTCCGGTACGCCCCGACCCGCGACGCTGGCGGCGATCGCGCGCGAGACCGACGGCAAGGACGTTCGAGGCGAAATCCGGCATCAGGGTCGAGTCGATCTCTGGCAGCTCGGGTGGGGCATCGCTCAGCGGCAGGTCGACGCGAGATCTCCTCGTGGTTCGTCGGCTTACCAGCGCTGCTGCTCGTGGCGGCGCTCACGCCGCTTCGACGCGTCGTCGGCGCTCGGCTCCTGACCTGAAGTGGGTTCATCGCGCGCAGGCGAAACACGCCCTCGCTGGGCGTCAGGTACGGCAGGATCACGTCCAGCGGCACCTCGATCAGCGTCTCCGGCGCGGATCGCGGCGCCAACTGCTGCAACCACTCGCCCGCCCCTCGGGGCCGACGGCGACCGCGCGCCCGCCCAGGACAGCACGCCGCTCCGGGTCGGCGACGCGACCTTGATGAAGCCTGCCTGCTTCAGGCGCTCGTACGTCGAGAGGGCGCGGCACGGAACCGAGGTCCACGTCGAGCTGGGGGCCGCCTTCGGTGCGCCGACCGTTGCCACTTGCGGGTCGGTGAAGATCGTCCGCCCGGCTTTCCCACCGCCGCGATGAGTCGCGCGCGCGGGCCTCGCGGCCCGCCGGTGTCGCACAATACGCGGCCACGCGCGCGTGGTAATTTGCCGACGTGCGCCAGGCCGGCGCGATGCCGGTCGTCGCCGAGCGCCCAGACGTCGTCGGCGGCGCGCGCATCCGCTCGTCGACCCCGATGCCGCGGCGCGTCGCGGTCAGTCCGGGCGGCTCGAGGCCGGCGACGTTCTGGCCGGCGAGCCCGGTCCGCATCAGCAACAGCCGGTCAAAGAGGCGATCTCACTCCGTCGCCGAGCGTGATCAACGCGCTTGCCGTCATCAACGGCTCTGCGGTGGCGTCCAGGCGGCGACGTCGACGCTGCCGTCCTCCGCAGCGGCCGCCTTCGCGACGAGGCTGCGGCATCCCGCGCCGACACGCGAGAGATGCGCGAATCGCCCGCACGAGCGTCACCCTGCGACCCGACGCGTTGGAAGAACCGTGCGAGCTCACGCAGCCGAACCGGTCCGGCGCGCCGAGCTTGCGACGAGCCGCTGGGGCGGCACCTCGCTTCGTCTCCGTCGCCTCGACGTTCGTCCGGTAGTCGACCTCCGCCAGGCCTTCGAGCGGCGGGATCGCAGGCGCACGAGGCCCGTCGAGGAGCACGAGCAGCTGTCGCACACGCAGCTCGCCCGTGTCACCGACCTGGATCAGTCCGCGCTCGGGGGAACGTCGGCGTTACCTCGCCAAGTGCACGAGCTCCGCGTCCTGCGAGGCGAGCCACCTCGACCTGGGAGGTCTCAATCCCGGCGCTCCCGCGACGATGTCGCTGCCAGGCGAAGATCGCCTGCGCGCGTCGAGCTTCTGGCGATCTGCGGGTGAGCCGGGCACGTCCTCTCGTGCAGCCGCGGCGAGCTCCGGCGCGCGCAGCGCCGTCTTCGTCGGCATGCACGCCCGGTACGAGCACTCACCCCGACGAGCCGGCGCTCACGACGAGGGTCAGCCTTCGAACCTGCGGTCAGGCCGGCGGAGGCGCCGACGAAATGCTCGCCGGTCGACCCTCCGCCTCCCACTGCGACAACGTGCTGCGCCCGGGGTGCTGCTCGAGCCAGCCGTTCGCCTTCCAGGAGAAGGCCTTTTTGGTGACCTGTCGCAGGCGATTGCTTGTCGATGCACTCGCCGCCGTTCATCGCGATGACCGCGTCTTCCGTCGTCAGGGAGATCGCGAGACCGAGTTCACCCGCGTGCGGTGAGAACGTCGGGCCGAGCGCCCCAGTGCACGACGACGACGCCTTCACGCGAGCGGAAATCGACGTTCCCTGGAACCCGAACCTGGTGCACGGGATCCGCGAGGCAGCGCACGGCCACCGCTCGACCCTTTCGCCGAGCCACGGATCGGCATCGGCAACCAGGAACGCCGACGCAGCCGCCTGCACCTTCCCGGCGTCGACGCGGCGCTACGGGCGAGATGCCGCCAGCGAACGGCACGGAACGCGTCTCACCCTGCCGCCGGCAGCAGTGTCCTTGTGCAACCCGGTCAGTCCAGTGGTGGTGCGCGTCGCGGGACTCTCGGTATTTGCTGCCCGAGCTTGAGACCGCCGGGAATCTTCTTCGGGTCGTAAAGCGTCTGCAGGTGGTGCTTCGACGCCCGTCGACTTGCCGGCACCGCGATCGCGTCGGTGTCGTGAAGGGCGGTTGTCCCGGTTGAGCACCTAGATCCCGCTGTTACGCTCCTCGAGCTGGCCCGGGCAGGCTTCACCGTCGCCGCAAAGCGGATCTGCTGGCGCAGAAACTTGCGGTGGTGTTGAGACGAGTGACCTGCACGATGACGCCCGTGCACTCCGTGGTACGTCGTGGATCTTTTGCCCACTGCTCGAGTGCCCGTGGACGATCCTCGAGCTTCGACCGATGTTCCGCGGCGGAGACCGAGAAGCCGCTTCGACTCGAGTGCCTGCCAGTAGAGCTGGCCGGGATTCGTAACTCCTCGAAGTTCTTGGAAGCCGAGGACGACCGCCGGCGATGCGGATCTGAGCCGGCCGCTGCGAAGGCGGCCGCGCGAACGAAGCCGATTAACGATCGCTGACCCCGAGCACGAGATCACCGCCACGAAGGCAGCCTTGGCGGCGCGCCAGGTACGTGTTACTGGCGGATCAAACCGCTTCACTCTCTTGGGACTCCCGTGCGCGGGACTGCCGGTCCGCCGACGGGATGGCGGGAGCGGGTCTGGCGGCTCACCGACGCGGCTTGATGCAGCTTCGCGTCGGTTCGTATCCCGCCCGCAGCAATGCGGGGCGCGCTGAGCGTCTGCCTGGGCGAAGGCGGCTGGCCAGACCGGCGAGGCATGCGATTGCCGCGAGACAGTCCGTCGGGTTGTTGAGAGCCACTCGAAGGCCCCGCCAGCCGGCGCGCGCTTCGGTCGTCCGGTGCACCGTCCGGACTTCAGTGTGGAGTCGGCACAATCGACGGTTCGAGCGCCTCGACCAGCTTGTGTGTGGAGTCAACACAAAGCTGGAGGCGCACGGCTGCTGGACCAGGCGGCTACGTCTGCGGGAGGTCAGGCGGTGCCACGAGAATGCCCTACGTTCGCTCAGCGACCCGAGTTCCGCTCGCCATTACGCGCATGACCTGACTCATCGCCGCCAGCCGGCTGAACGTTCGCGCCAGTGAGGTTCACCCGGATGTTCATGATGCTGAGCCGGAGTCGGCGGCTCCCCCGGGACCAACGCGCCGCTACTCGTTTACGTGCGGCGCCGCCACTCGTGCCCTCGGGGAGCCGCGCGCCACTCATGAGTCTTCCAGGACGGCTGCGGCTTCCCATCTCGATCCGGCGGGCGCTCCGCGCCGGCGTGGTCACCGGGGCAAATCTGATCCACTGCGCAGCCGTCGTAACAGGCTGCCGGCCGCGATCCGGTAGTGCTTGCTGGATCCCGCGTCGAGCAGGGGAGCCACGCAGCGCGCGGAGTACGGCCGTTCGCTGACGATGCGACGCGGCGTTCCACCGCACGACGATAATCCCCGCCCACCGCCGTCGAGGACTGATTCTATCGAATCTCGAAAGACGATCCTCTGACCAGCGCCCAGGATCGGCGGCGGAAGCGCCGGCGGCTACTGCGCCTTCACGGCCGCCTGGCACCGGACTGATCGCTTTCCGGCGCGTCCGTGCAGTCTGGCGGCGCGGCGGCTGACCCAGCCCCCATTGCCGGGACGCCGCGAAAGCCGCTGCGCGTGTACCAGCTGCAAGCCGCGCATCAGCGAGCAACACCAGCAGGAACGCCCCGAAGGACAACATGCTCGCCGAGCACCTGCGCGTCGCCGCGGCGCTTGCCGAGGGGTGGGTACGACTTCCGCCCCGTGCTCGGGGACGGAAGCCACAGCCCACTATCTGGCAACCACGGCGCGACGAGTGCTCCCCCGCCGCCCCCTCCGCTGGCTCTGGCGGCCCAAAGCCGCCGCGTTGAGCGGACGCTGCTCTGACTCGCCACAAGCGCCCGGCGCAGAATCCTTCGTCCAACCGCCGGAGCCCCCTGGGCGCGACACGGCCTCTGCAGTCCGAGTAGAAGACGCGCGAGAAGACGAGCGCCGACAGTGCCATCACGCAGAGCGACGCGCCGAGCACGCCCGTCGAGCCGGTAGCTCGCCTGGTTCACGATCACGTCGCCGAGGCCGCCGCCGCCGCGCGATCGCGCGGCGATCGGCGCGCGGTCGCGACGACCGTCACCGCCGCGATGCGGATGCCCCGTGAAGAGCGAGCGGGATCGCAGAGCGGCAGCTCGACCGCCGCAGGATCTGCAGCGCCGACATGCCCATGCCGCGCGCGGCCTCGACGCACGTCGCGGTCGACGCCGTCGACGCCGTCGTAAGGCTGTTCGTCAGGATCGGGCCGGTCGCGAGCACGGCGAGCGCGACCATGTTGTTGACGAAGCCGATCCCGAGTGACCGTCAGGAACGACGCCGATCAGCACGAGGCTCGGGCAGCGCGCGGCCGACGATCGACGTGCCGATCGCGACGACGAGCCGCGGTGGAGGTGCCCGAGCGCGATGCCGAGCGGCAGCGCGACCAGAGCGGCGATCGCCGAGCGCCGCCGCCGACGAGCTCGAGCTGCTCGAGCGCCTTGGTCGCGAGGAACGCCCGGGTGGTCGCCGATGAACCGGAACGCGTCCGACGAGCTGTATGCAGGTTGGCGTGTCAGGTCGACGATCATCGCGTCGTCCTCGCTCCACGGGACGAGCACGCGCCAGGGCGAGCACGAGTCACGTCGTCGCGAGCGCGAGCGCGACGCACGAGAGCGCCCGCCGAGTAGATCTCGGTCTTGAACGGCGTCGGCTCCTTGAGCGCGACGAAGATCGGATAGCCGAGGCCCCTTCGGCAGCGAGGAACGCGGCGATCGTCGCGATCGAGATCGTCGAGACGACGGCGATGCGCAGGCCGCCGATGATCGCCGGGCACGGCGAGCGGCAGCTCGACGCGCATCAGGACCTGCCGTCGCGCGTCAGCCCCATGCCGCGCGCCGCCTCGAGCACGTCCGGCGGCGCGGCGCGGAGCCCGGCGAGGATGTTCGGGAAGAGGATCACGAGCGTGTAGGCGACGAGCGCGATCTCGACGGTCGTCGTCGGGATGCCGGTGAACGGGACGAGGATCTGGAAGAGCGCGAGGCTCGGGATCGTGTAGAGCAGCGCCGAGCGCGATCGCCGATCGGCTGCTCGACGCGGCCGTGACGCGGTGGGCGAGCAGCGCGAGCACGAACGCGATCGCGAAGCCGATCGCGACCGCGATCGCCGTCAGCTCGATGTGCTGCGACGAGCGCGCGGCCCGAGCGTGTCGCGCCAGTGGTCGCGCACCCAGTCCCAGCAGAAGGTGTGGTCGCCCTGCACGCACGCGCTCCCTCGCCGAACGTCGGGATGACGGGGCCCTGCGGCTGTCACGGCAGCAGCTCCCGGCGTCGCTCGAGCGGAAGACGCCGACGCACGCCGCCCGTCGTCGCCGACGACGAGCGCCGTCGGTCGCCGCCTCGAGCATCAGCGAGACCGCGTTCCGCACCGACGTGCGTCGCCGCACGGCCAGTCGCGGCGTCGTCCCGGCAGTTCGGACCGGCTCGCAGCGGCGACGTCGCGCGAGCGTGCGGAGCGCGAGCCGGCGCAGCGCGCGGTCCTCGCCGATGAACTGCGCGACGAACTCGTCGGCCGGGTGGGCGAGGATCGCGTCCGGCGTGTCGTACTGCGCGAGCACGCCGCCCTCGCGCAGGATCGCGATGCGGTCGCCCATCGTGATCGCCTCGTCGATGTCGTGGGTGACGAAGATCACCGTCTTCGCGCACCTCGCGGTGCAGGCGCCGGAGCTCGTGCTGGAGCCGCGCGCGCGTGATCGGGTCGAGCGCGCCGAACGGCTCGTCCATCAGCAGCACCGGCGGGTCGGCCGCGAGCGCGCGCGCGAGCCCGACGCGCTGGCGCTGTCCGCCCGAGAGCTGCGGCGGGATAGCGCGCGCGCGTCGTCGGCCTCGAGGCTCGACGAGCTCGAGCAGCTCGGCGACGCGCGCGCGCGATGCGCGCCTTCGGCCAGCCGAGCAGCCGCGGCACGGTGCGCGATGTTGTCGCCGACCGTCATGTGCGGGAAGAGGCCGATCTGCTGGATCACGTAGCCGATCCCGCGCCGCAGCTCGACGAGCGGCAGGTCGCGGACGCTGCGGCCGTCGATCCGGATGTCGCCCTCGTCGAACGGCGATCAGCCGGTTGACCATCTTCAGCGCCGTCGTCTTGCCGCCGCCGGACGGGCCGACGAGCACGCAGAACGTGCCCGGCCGGGATCTCGAGCGAGAGGTCGTCGAGCGCGCGCCGCTCGCGCCCGGCGTAGCGCTTCGTCGACGTGGTCGAAGACGATCTCCGGCCGCCAGCTCGTGCGCGCTCATCGCGCGGTTCCGGATCCCGGCGAGGCCGATCGACGCCGCCGGCGCCGACGAGCAGAGCGCGTGATCGCCATCGCCAGTCCGGAAGCCCGGACAGGTCGAGCTGGTTGCCGGCTGCCGGCGATCGCGCGCGCCGACGACCGCGATCCCGAGCAGGCCGGCGACGCGCGCGATCGGCGTTGTTGACGCCGCTCGCGATGCCGGCGTCGCCTCGCCTGCGTCGGCGAGCACCGTCGCGGTCAGCGGCGCGACGATCATCGACAGCCCGACCGAGAAGACCAGGAGGGCGGCAGGAGCTCCGTCCAGTAGTCGAGAACCCGGCGCGAGACGGACGCGGATCCAGCAGCAGCGACGCGCCGCGCGATCAGCGGCCCGACGCCCATGAAGAGGCGCGGCCCGAAGCCGCATCGACAGCGCGGCCGACCCGCGGCGAGAGCAGGAACATGACGATCGTGATCGGCACGAGTCGCGAAGCCCGCTCTGGCAGCGCGAGTAGCCGGCGATCTGCTGGAGGAAGAGCACGAGGAAGAAGGTGAGCGTCGAGAGGCGCCGCGTAGACGGTCAGCGTCTCGACGTTCGCGAACGTGAAGTTACGGCGTCGGAAGAGCCGCAGCGGCAGCATCGGGCTGCGGCGTCGCGCCGCTCCCACGAGATGAACGAGCGCGAAAGACGGCGATGCCGCCGAAGAAGCGTGACCAGGATCAACGGGTCGCCCCAGCCGCGCGCGGCGCTCCTCGATCAGGGCGAACACCGGCCCGGCGAGCCCGAGCGCGCAGAGCAGCCCGCCGACGACGTCGACGCGCGCCCGTCGCGCACCCGTCGGCTGCGCGCGCGGCGACATCGCGATCCGCGATCGAGCGCGACGGTGACGAGCGCGAACGGCACGTTGATCGAGGAAGATCGCAGCGCCAGGACGCGATGCTCGACGAGCCAGCCGCCGACGAGCGGCCCGATCACGAACGCGATGCCGGTCCACGCCGTCCAGGTGCCGATCGCGGCGCCGCGCTCCTCGCCGCTGAACGTCGGCGGTGATCGTGGCGAGGCGCGGCCGGGGTGAGGCAGCGCCCCGGCGACGCCCTGCAGGCCGCGCGCGACGATCAGCGTCGTGCCGTCGGGCGCGACCGCGCAGAGGAGCGACGTGACGCCGAACGCGACGATCGCCGATCAGGAAGATCCGCCGCGTCGCCGAAGAGGTCACCGAGCGAGCCGCCGACGAGGAGCAGCGAGCCGAGCGGTCAGCAGGTACGCGTCGACGACCCACTGCTGGAGCGCGAGACCGCCGCCGAGGTCGTCCTGGATCGCCGGCAGCGCCACGTTCACGACCGTCGAGTCGACGAACACGATCACCGATCCGAGGATGCAGGCCACGAGGACCAGGCGATTGCGAGTTTCGGGCGACAGGCGCTCGATCTTCGCAGACCCGGCCCTCGTGGCCTGCATCCTCGGATCGGTGATCGTGTTCGTCGACTCGACGGTCGTGAACGTGGCGTTGCCGGCGACCAGGACGACCTCGGCGGCGGTCTCTCGGCTCCAGCGGTGGGTGGTCGACGCTTGCACCTCCTGACCCTGGGCTCGCTGCTCCTCGTCGGCTCGCTCAGTGACATCTTCGGTGCGCGGCGGATCTTCTGATCAGGATCGCCTCGTTCAGGATCGCGTCGATCCTCTGCGCCGCGGCGCCGCGACAGCACGAGCCTGGAAATCCTCGCGCCAGGGCCTGCAGCGCCACCAGCGATCTGACCCCGCGAACCTCGCTCGCGATCGCACTGACGTCAACGGCACACAGCGCAGAGGATCGACGCGATCCCGAACGAGGCAATCCCGATCAGGAAGAGCCGTCGCGCAGCCGAAGAGTCACCGAGCGAGCCGCCGACGAGGAGCAGCGAGCCGAGGGTCAGGAGGTAGGCGTCGACCACCCACTGCTGGAGCGAGAGACCGCCGCCGAGGTCGTCCTGGATCGCCGGCAACGCCACGTTCACGACCGTCGAGTCGACGAACACGATCACCGATCCAAGGATGCAGGCCACGAGTGACCAGGCGATTGCGAGTTTCGGGCGACAGGCGCTCGATCTTCGCAGACCCGGCCCTCGTGGCAGAGCGGCTCTAGCGCAGGGCTAGAGCTGTACAGTTCCTCCGCGGGAGACGGCGTGCTGTGGAACGCCGCCTCCCGCCGCGCAGCACCTCGACGTGTGCGTCGCTGAGGATCCGCGGATGGTCTGGGGTCTGAGGGCCGCATCATTGTTTCTCCCTTCTCTCGGCCTCAAATATCTTGATATCGAGAGATTATCAGTCGAGTCTCTTGACGTCAAGAGTTTTGCTGTCAAGATGTGCGCGATGCCCGAGTGCGACCACGACCACATCGACCGCCTGATCGAGCGCCTCGAGCCGCTGAGCCATGTCGACATCGACCTCGACGTCGAGGGGATCGTCGACCGCATCGCAAGCATCAACAAGCGCATCAAGCGCTGGGATGGACGCGACCCTCGCGCAGTACGGCCTGACGCATCCCGACTTTCAGGTGCTGGGGACGCTCCGGCTCTGGCGCAGCGACCATCGCAGCTCGCCCGGGTGAGTTGGCAGCCGACCTGGAGCTCGAGCGGCGCGATGACGAGCCGCCTCGACCGGCTCGAGGAGGCGGGCTACGTACGCCGACTCGCGCGATCCCGACGATCGCCGCGCGCGTCGTCGTCGAGCTTGACGCAGGAAGGCGAGCGCGCGTGGGACGAGGCGGCGAGCGGTCAGGGCCGGCGCGCGAGGCGTTCTTCGCCTCGACGCTGACGAAGCGACGAGCAGCAGCAGCTGAACACAGCTGCTGCGCAAGCTGATGCTCGCGCTCGAGACTAGGGCGTCGCGCAGCCGGGACCGGAGCCGGCTGAGGCTGCTCCACCGTCACGCTGACGGTGTCGCCGACGCGGCGACGCGTCCATCCTTCGCGAGCGCGCGGACCGCGAGCACGTGCGCGCCCGGCGGACGGAGGTCGAGTCCCACGACGTGCTCCAGGGCTCGCGCGTCGCCGTCGCGAGGACGCGTGCCGTCGACGACGAACTGGAGGCGTGCGATCGGCCCGATCGTGTGCGCGCGCCAGTCGACGACGCCGCCGACCGTCGAGTCCGTCGACGACGGACTGCGAGACGACCTTCGCCGCGTGGGTAGCGGCAGAGGCTTCGGTTTGGGCCTGGCTTCGGCTTCGCGACGGCGCGCGCGCGGTGCGCGCGGTTCGAGACGACGAGCGGCAGCGTCCGCTTCGAGCGATGCGTCCGTCGAGCGCGACGGCGGCGAGGCGTGATCCGATGACGCCCGTCGGAGACTCCGGTGCGAGTTCCAGCGCAGCGTGAACGGCGCCGCGCGGTCGCGGCTGATCACCTTGCCGTCGACGTAGAGGCCGATGCCGGTCGTCTCGCGCCGCGGACGTTCGCGCGGATTCGCAGCAGGCCGGCGACCTTCTGCCACGGCCGCAGCTTCGACGTCGTCAGCGCGAAGTCGTGGTTGACGACGCGCACCGTCCAGCGCTTCCAGGCGGTCCGGCCGTCGCCCGTGACTCGCAGTGCGAGCACGTGGTGCCGTTCGCGACGCCGCGTCGTGTTCCAGCCGTGACCGGCGGCGAACGCGAACGGCTTGCGCGAGTCGCTCCAGAGCACCTCGCCGTCGATCGAGAAGTCGACCGCGGCGCGCGGCGCCCTTCGTCCGTCACGCGCCACGGCTCGATGCCGTGAGCGTGTTGCCGCTCTCGATCGTCGTCGAGCGGACGTGCAGCGCGTAGAGATCCGGGAAGGCATACTCGCGGACGAGGCGCAGGTAGAAGCCCCAGCGCCAGTGCGGGCCGGGGTCGGTGTGGTGGTCAGAGCCGCCGAAGAGCGAGGGATCTTCGGGTCGGGCACCTGCGAGTGGCCGATGATGTGCTTGCGGTCGACCGGGATGTCAGCTAGCGCCGCACGAGCCAGGCGACGAGCTTCGCGGACGAGACGTACTCGGCGTTCGTGAAGCCGGCGGGGTCGTAGGTCTCGCCGACGTGCTCGACGCCGATGGAGTGGACGTTCGTCCGCCAGTTGCCGGCGTGCCATGCGATGTCCGGAGAGGTGCACGAGCTGCACGATCGAGCCGTCGCGCGCGACGACGTAGTGCGCAGAGGCGTGCGAGTGCCCGCCCGAGAGCCACCAGACGTTGCCGATCAGTGAGCCGCCGTCGGTCGCGTGGATGACGATCGTCTCGGATCTGCTTCTTGCCGCGGCTCGCCTCCGTGAAGCTGCCGTCGCCGCGGACCCACGTGACCGCAGGGCGCTTGACGACTCCGAGGCGTGGGCGAGCGGCGCGCCGCCGAGCACGCCAGGAGCGCGGCGAGCAGCGCGGCCTTGCGGAGCATCGCGTCGTTATAACCCGAGATCGCACCCCGTGTGCGACCCGCTTCAAGGGGTTCTTTACAGACCGAAGAGCCGTAGGTCCCAGGGACAGTCCCCGGACACGGCCGTTCAGGCACGGTCAGCCGACGGCGGCGGTGCGCAGGCCGGCGTCGCCGGTGCGCGGGCCGAGTGCGTGGAACGGCTCCGGCTCGGCGCGCCCTTCGAGGCAGTCGGCGACGTACTCGGCGAGCGCCGGCCCGTGCTTGAAGCCGTGCCCCGAGCCGCCGCCGAGCAGCCACCACGACGTCGCGCTCCGGGTGGCGGTCGAAGATGAAGTGCGTGTCCGCCGTCAGGTCGTACTGGCACACACGGCCGCCGATCAACGGAGCGCGCGCGAGCGCCGGGAAGCGGTGCGCGCGCGGCTACTCGCGGGCGACCTGCTCGAGCTCGCGCGACGGCACGACGGTCGAGCGTGTCAGGGTCGACCTGCTCGCCGGGCAGGTCGGGCGCGATCTTCGCGCCGAGCCCGGCGATCTCGCCGTGGCCGTAGAACCGGCGCCGTCGTACTCGCAGAAGCCGGGCGTCCCGCGCCAGCAGGCGTCGGTGCCGAAGAAGAAGACGTCGCGGCGCGAGATCTTCAGCTCGACGAGGCCGGGGAAGAAGCGCGGCAGCCACGACGCTGCACGCCCAGACGACGACGTCGGCGCGCGATCTCGTCGCCGGGCAAGACGCGGCCGGGCTCGAGACGCACGCCACGCCGCTCGCCGTCCTCGACGAGCAACTGCGCGTCGCACGTGCGCGCATGCATGACGCCCGCCTCCGGCTCGAACAGCACCGCGTGCAGGTCGCCGGTCTCGAGCGAGGGGTAGAGACGTCGCGCGTCGTCAGGCGCGAGCCACTCGTACGGGACGCCTGCGGCTCGCGAGCGTCGCACGGCTCTGCTGCTCGAACCCATCCGGGCCGCAGCGCGAACCACGCGACGCCGACCGGCTCCCAGATGCGCGTCCCCGTCTCCTCCTGCAGCTCGAGCCAGATCGTGCGGGCACGGCGCGAGAGCCGCGCGTACCACTCGACGCCGCCGTGCGCTGCGCGCGGAAGACGCGTGTCGCCGCCGGAGCCGGAACGCACGTTGCCCGGCGTGTACTGCTCGACGAGCGTGACGTCCCAGCCGCGCAGCGCGCAGCTCGCGCGCGGTCGCTGCGCCGAAGACCCCAGCACCGACGACGGTGACGCTGCCTCATGCGGTCGCCGGCACCGTGTCGAGCGCGGCGCGGAGCGAGGCGACCAAGCGCGCTAGCTCCTGCGCTCCCGCTTCCGCTGCTTCGACCGCCCGCGAGCCGACGACGATGCCCGTCGACGAGCTCCGCCGCCGCCGCGCGCGCGTGCTCAGGGGTTGAGATGCCGAAGCCCGCGCGCAGCGGGGGTGCGTGGCCCGTCGCGCCCGCGCGGCGAGCGGCGCGAGCGACGAGTCCGAGCTCGGCGCGCGCTCCGGTGGTGCCTGGTGACCGTGACGAGATACAGCCAACCGTCGGTCGCGTCTGCCGCGAGTTGCAGGCGCGCGTCGGTCGAGGTCGGAGCGACCAGCTGCGCGACGGAGGCCGGGCCGGACGTCGGTGGGCAAGTGTCGGGACGATCGAACGAGGTCGCACCCGCAGAACGTGCGTCGGCCTCGAGCCGTTTCAGCCATACGCGTCGAAGATCGACGCGTAGGTCATCGGATCAGCGGCACGTCCACGCGCGCACGCGTCTCGGCCAGCACCTCGAGGCACCGGCCGGTTCGCATGCCGGCCGCGAGCGACCGCTCACCGGCGCGGCGGATCACAGGCCCGTCCGCGAGCGGGTCGGAGAACGGAAAGCCGAGCTCGATCACGTCGGCGCCCGCTTCGACCGCCGCCTGCGCGAGGGTGGGCGTCTCGCGGCATTGCCATCAGGTAGATGACGAGCGTCTTCATTCGCCCGGCAGCAGCGAGTAGATGAACGCGTCGGCGCGGCCGTCGCGGTAGCGGAGGAGCTGGCGCAGCCGACCTTCCCGCGTGAACCCGAGCCGCTCGAGCACCCGGATCGAGCGTTCGTTCTCGGGCCGGACGACGGCCTCGGAGCCGCATGACGCCGTTGCCGTGCACGTGGTCGGCGAGCGTGCGGACTGGCGCGCGTGGCGATGCCGCGGCCGCGCCCGCCGGGAGCAGCCAGTAGCCGACCTCGATCCGGCTTCGCTGCTCGTCGTAGTGGTGCAGATGATGCCGCCGGCGATCGTCCCGCTGCCCTCGATGATCACGAACAGGGTCAGGAAACCGGACTCTTGCATCGCCGGCAGGTCACGCAGCATGAACGCACGCAGCTCCGGCTCGGTCAGCGGCGGCAGCCCGGCTTCGCCGCCGACGTCGGGATCGAGGAACGCCGGCGCGATCGAGGCGATGTCGTCGAGCACGGGCGGCCGGATCAGCAGCTCGTCGACGCGGAACCCGCCGCGCGGGAAACGGCAGGCTCACCGCGCGAGCACCTCGGCGAGGTCGCTGTCACCCGGCCCGAGAGGCAGACGGCGATCAGCTCGGCGTCGGTGTCGAGCGCGCGTGCGAGCGCGTGCGACGACTCGAGCGCGCGGCACGATGCCTTCGGTGCGCGCAGAGCCGGTGGAACGCCGCGAGCGCCTCCTCGTCCGTGCACGGGACGTAGCTCGGCTCGGCCGGTGTCGCGCAGGAACGCGTGCTCGGGCCCGACGCCCGGGATAGTCGAGGCCGGCGGAGATCGAGTGCGCGTCGAGGATCTGGCCGTCGTCGTCGGCGAGCAGCGACGAGCGCGCGCCGTGCAGCACGCCGGGCCGGCCGGTGCCGAGCGACGCGGCGCCGGCGGCCTCGACGCCGATCAGCCGCACCTCCTCGTCCGGCGACGAAGTCGTAGAACATCCCGATCGCGTTCGAGCCGCCGCCGACGCACGCGACGACGGCCTCGGGCAGCGCGCTCCTCGACGGCGAGCATCTGCTCGCGCGCCTCGCGGCCGATCACGCGCTGCAGCTCGCGCACGAGCTCCGGGTACGGCGCAGGCCCGACGCACGAGCCGATCAGGTAGTAGCGTCGTCTCGACGTTCGCGATCCAGTCGCGGATCGCCTCGCTCGTCGCCTCCTTCAGCGTCCGCGTGCCGAAGTCGACGGCGCGCACCTCCGCGCCGAGCAGCCGCATCCGCTCGACGTTCGGCGCGCTGGCGGCGCATGTCCTCGCTCGCCCATGTAGACGACGCACTCGAGCCCGAAGCGCGCGCAGACGGTCGCCGTGGCGACACCGTGCTGTCCCGGCGCCGGTCTCGGCGACGATCCGCTGCTTGCCGAGCCTGCGCGCGAGCACCGCCTGGCCGAGCGCGTTGTTCAGCTTGTGCGCGCCGGTGTGGAGCAGAGTCCTCGCGCTTCAGGTAGATGCGCTTGTCCGGCGCGAAGCGCTCGGCGAGCGTGAGCGGCGTCGGGCGGCCGGCGTAGTTCGTCAGCAGCTCGTGCAGCTCGGCGCGGAAGCGCGTCGTCGTGCGCAGCGCCTCGCCCAGCGCGGCGCTCAGCTCGTCGAGCGCCGGGATCAGCGTCTCGGGGACGTAGCGGCCGCCGTAGTCGCCGAACTGGTGCTCGCGCTCATCCGCGCGACGCTCTCACCCAGGCGCGCACGCGCGTCGTGGTGCTTGACGCCCGGGGCGCGACTCGGTCGAGCGCGCGCGAGTCCACGGCCCACGGCCGCACCGCCGCGATCGCCTCGCGCGACGTTCTCGGGCCCGAGCCCGCCTGCGAGCATCACCCGGCCGGCGTCGCGACTGCGCACGCTCGAGGTGCGTCGGGATCGCCGTCCTGCCACGGCAGGTCGATCGACCGTGCCGACCTCGCGCCCTCGCAGCAGCAGCTGTCGCGTCGCGCGAGCGGTGCCCGTCCTCGCGGCCGTAGAACTGGACGAGGTCGGCGCCGGTCGTCCTCGACCTCGCCGACGAAGACGGCGACGCGCAGCACCGTGTCCGGCGCGTCGAGCACCGCTCGGCGCGCCGCGGGCTCTCGCGTCGGCGAGGATGAAGCCGACCAGGTCGGCGCCGGCCTCGATCGCGGCGTCGACGTCCTCCTGCCTGGTCAGGCCGCACACCTTGACGAGCGGCCGCGACAGCAGCTCGGCGAGCTTCGCGCCTGGATCGTCGGCGCGCATCAGCGTCGACCCGATCAGGACGGCGTTCGCGCCCGCGAGCTCGGCTGCGGCGGCCTGGCGCGCGAGCCGCGATCGCGCTCTCGGCGATCAGCACCCGGTCGCGTAGGCGCCTGCGCGACGCAGCTCGAGCTGGGCGCGCCGGTCGATGCGGAACGTCGACAGGTCGCGCGCGTTGATCCCGATCACCGGGGCGCCGAGCTGCCGTCGCGCGCGCGAGCTCGTCCGCGTCGTGCGCCTCGACGAGCGTGTCGAGCCCGAGCGACGCGGCGCGCGCGCAGCAGCGCTGCGGCTGCGGCGTCGTCGAGGTCGCGCAGGATCAGGAGCACCGCGTCGGCGCCTGCATCCGCGAGCCGCCATCGAGCTCGTCGGGGTCGAGAAGAAGCCCTTGGCGAGCAGCGGCAGGCGCGTCGCGGCGCGCGTGCGGCGCGCAGGTCGTCCGACGAGCCCGCCGAACCGCTCGTCGACGAGCACCGACATCGCGCGTGCACCCGCGCCGCTCGTACGCGCGTGCGACGGCGCGCGACGTCCGCCGTTCGGGCGCAGGTCGCCGGCCGACGGCGAGCGCCGTTTGAACTCGGCGATCGCGCCGAAGCCTGGTGCGCGCGAGTGCAGACCGGAACCTCACGCTGTCGCTGCCTCGCTGCGAGAAGGCGGCGAGCTCGTCGAGCCGTGCGCGGCGCGCGCCTGAGTCGATCGCCTCGCGCGCGGCCTCGATGCCCTCGCGCAGGTCGGCCGCCTGGCCGCTTGCGGCGATCGCGCCGGCGGCGTTGAGCAGCACCGCCGAGCGGTCCGCCCGCCGTCTGCGCCCGCGAACACGCTCGCGGATCCGCCGCGCGTTCTCGGCGGCAGTCGCCGCCGCGCAGCTCGTCCGGGTCGCAGCGCGGGATCGCCGAGCTCCTGCGGGTCGAGCTCGCGCTCGCGTGCACGTCGCCGTCGACGACCTCGCAGACGAGGTTCGGCCCCGTCGGCGACAGCTCGTCGATGCCGCCGGCGCCGTGCACGACGAAGGCGCGCCGCGCGCCGAGCCGCGACGAGCACGTCGGCGATCGCGCGGCACGAGCTCCGGCGAGTAGACGCCGACCACCTGCGCGCGCGCGCCCGGCCGGGTTCGTCAGCGGGCCGAGCACGTTGAACACGGTACGCGCCGCGAGCTCGCGTCCGGACGGGCCGCCGCGTGCCGCATGGCCGGATGGTGCGTCGGCGCGAACATGAAGCCGAAGCCGAGCTCGTCGATCGAGCTGCGCGATCGCGCTCGGGCGCGCAGCTCGAGCTGGAAGCCGAGCGCCTCGAGCACGTCCGCGCGCTGCCGGAGGCCGACGAGACCGCGCGGTTGCCGTGCTTCGCGACGCCCGCGCCTGCCGCCGCCGCGACGAGCGCCGCGGCGGTCGAGATGTTGAACGTGCTTGCGCGCCGTCGCCGCCCGTGCCGGCGGTGTCGACGAGGTCGTCGCGCTGCGGGTCGGACCGGCAGCACGTGCTCGCGCATCGCCTCGGCGCAGCCGGCGATCTCGTCGGCCGTCTCGCCCTTCAGCCGCAGCGCGACGAGGAAGCCGCCGATCTGCGCCGGCGTCGCCTCGCCGCCATGATCGTCGTCCATCACGCCGCGCGCCTCGTCGCGCGTAGGTCGTGGCCGTCGAGCAGCTGCGCGAGCGCGCTGCCTGGATCATCGCGGCTCTCCAGGAAGTTGCGCGCGAGCGCCGGCCCGGCGGCGTCAGCACCGACTCGGGGTGGAACTGCACGCCGTCGACGGCGAGCTCGCGGTGGCGCACGGCCATCACCTCGCCGTCGGCCGCGGTCGCCGAGACCTCGAGCACGTCGGGCACCGACGTCGCGGCGAGCGAGTGGTAGCGCCCGGCCTCGAAGTCTCGGCGGCAGGCCGCGTGAAGATGCCCGCGCCCGTCGTGCGTCGACGGTCGTCGCCTTGCCGTGGACGAGCTCGCGCGCCGGCGCCGACCTCGCCGCCGAAGACCTCGCACGATCGCCTGGTGGCCGAGGCAGACGCCGAGCGTCGGCATCGCTCGGCGCGAGCCGGCGCGACGATCTCCACGCGTCGCGCCTGCGTCCTCAGGCCGGCCGGGGCCGGGGAGATGACGAGGTGCGACGGCGCGAGCGCGCTCCGCCTCGTCCGGCGTCGATCTCGTCGTTGCGCCGCACGACCACCTCCGCGCCCGAGCTCGCCGAACAGGTGCGCCGAGGTTGTAGGTGAACGAGTCGTAGTTGTCGATCGAGCAGGATCATCGCGCTGCGCCTCCGCCAGCGTCGATCGCCGCCTCGAGCGCGGCGAGCTTGTTCAGGCACTCCTCGTGCTCGGCCGCCGGGTCGGAGTCGGCGACGATCCCGCCGCCCGCCTGCAGGTAGCGCGACGCCGTCGTGCAGGCACGATCGTGCGGATCGCGATGCACGTGTCGAGCGCCGCCGCCCGGCAGCGCGGTAGCCGACCGCGCCGGCGTACGGCGCCGCGGCGGTAGCCCTCGAGCTCGGAGATGATCTGCATCGCGCGCACCTTCGGCGCGCCCGAGACCGTGCCGGCCGGGAACGTCGCGCGCAGCAGGTCGAACGGCGTGACGCCGTCGCGCGAGCTCGCCGGCGACCTCGGAGACGAGGTGCGTGACGTGCGAGAAGCGCTCCGGCTCGAGGAAGCGCTCGACGCTGCACGGTGCCCGGCCGCGCAGACGCGCGAGAGGTCGTTGCGGCCGAGGTCGACGAGCATCACGTGCTCGGCGCGGTCCTTCTCCGACGCGAGCAGCCGCTCGGCGTCGCCCTCGCCGGGCGCGGTCGTGCCGGCGATCGGGTTCAGCGCTCGCGCGCGCGCCCTCGCACTTGACGAGCGTCTCCGGCGAGGAGCCGACGAGCGCGAGCTCGTCGAGCTCGAGCAGGAAGAGGTACGGCGACGGGTTGACGCGCCGCAGCGCGCGGTAGAGCTCGAGCGGCGCACGGCCGAGGTCGGCCGCTCGGCGCGCTGCGAGAGCACGACCTGGAACGACGTCGCCGCGCGCGGATGTGCTCCTTGCACGCGCGACGCGCGCGCTCGTGCTCGGCCGCGGTCGGGAAGGCGCAGCGTCTCGCCGCGTGCGCCGGCTGGCTCGGCGCGACGGGCTGCGGCCGCGCGTCGAGCAGCTCGCGCGACTGCGTCCGGCGTCGCCGCGCGAGCACCTCGGCCGTCGCCGGCACGTGGTCGAAGCGGACGAGCGTGTCGGCGACGACGAAGCGGCTCTCCGGCAGGTCCGCGGCCCGTCGTCCGGCAGCGGCACGGTCGGCTCGAGCTCGCGACGATGGTCGTAGCCGAGGTAGCCGACGACCGGCTCGCCCGAGCGCCTCGGCCTCCTCGAAGCGAGACGAGCGCGGTCGCCGCAGCCGACGAAGCGAGTGGCGGCCGAGCCGGCCCTGCTCGACCGACTCGAGCAGGAAGCGCGCGCGCGCCGCGTCCGCGCAGCCGCAGGTACGCCGCCGAGCGGGGTGAGCAGGTCGGTGTCGAGGGTGACGGAGTCATGGAGTCGATTCATGGAACGACAAACGACCTCGCGGGTCGCCGGGTCGAGCAGGAGCGGGCTGTGGGTCGCGGTCTATGCGCGCGGGCTCCCGCCCCGCTCGTGCAGCCAGGTGCGCCAGCCTCAGGGTCGGGGCGGTCATCGGCTCGCAGGGTAGGCGGTGCTGATTGAATGCGCAAGGCGATGGCCGCCCCGAGCATGGCATCACAATCGCTCCTGCAAGCGCGCCGGGCCCGTCCGGGCACGAGGAGGCGCCGGCGCGCGATCTGGCGCGAGGCCGCGTCGGCGTTCGCCGAGGTGACGTCGCGACACGCTGGGCTCGCTCGTTCGCGCGCGTGCGGTCTGCCGAGCGACGGCCGCGATCACGCTGGCGCTCGTCGGCCACATCGACGAGATCGGCCTGACGGTCACGAACGTCGAGGAGAGCGGCTTCGTCTCTCTTCACGACCGTCGGCGGCATCGCGCCGGAGATGCTTGATCGGCCAGCGCGATCGAGGCTGGCTCACGCGAGGCAGGCCCGTCTCCGGTGCGATCGGGCGCAAGCGGCATCCCGCCGGAGCAGAGCGCGAGCCGGCCCCGGCTCGAGCTCGCCGACCTGCACATCGACATCGGCGCGACGACCGCGCGCGGAGGCGCTCGAGGCCGCCGTCCGCAGATCGGCGACGTCGCCGTGCTCGAACGGCGCCAGCCCGGTCGAGCTCCGTGGGCGGGCGGCTAGCCTCGCGCTCGCTCGACAACCGGCTCGGCGCCTACGTCGCGCTCGAGGCGGCGCACTGCAAGGTCGCCGACGTCGGGCGGCGCCCCCGGCGGCGGCTGGCGGCGGTGGCGGACAGCGGTGCGGGAGGTCGGTCGACTTCGCCGGCGCGCTTTTGCGACCGTCTTCGCGCTCGAACCCGCAGGTCGCGCTCGCCGTGGACGTGACCGGCGCGACCGACGTTATCCCCGACGGCGACCCGAAGCTCGACGGCGAGGCGAAGCTCGGCGGCGGCCCGATCGTCAACCGCGGCTCGACGATCAACCCCAAAGGTCTTCCAGGCTGCTCGTCGCAGACCGCCGAGGCGGAGGGCATCGGCTACACGGTCAACGTCTCAGCCGGCGACACGCTACACCGACATGGACGCCGCCTACTGCGGAAAGCCGCGCCGGGGTCGCGACGGGCCTGATCTCGCTCGCCGCGCCGGTTACATCCACGACGCCCGGCGAGGTCGTCTCGCTTGGACGACGTCGAAGGCCACCGTCCTGGCGGCTCGTCGCGGCCTTCGCGCAGACGGCTCGAGCCCGGCCTCGACTTCACTCGCTAGAGGTTTTCGATGTCTCGTTCCGTGATCGTCTCCGCTGTTCGCACGCCGTTCGGCAAGCTCGGCGGCGGCCTCGCCGGCGTACCAGGCGACCGAGCTCGGCGCGATCGCGATCCGCGCCGCGCTCGACCGCGTCGGGGTCGAGGACGACGAGGTCGAGTACGCGATCATGGGCCAGGTGCTGCAGGGCGGCGCCGGCCAGGCGCCCGCGCGCCAGGCGGCGATCGGCGCCGGCCTGCCGATCGAGCTTGCCTGCGGACACGATCAACAAGGTCTGCGCGTCGCTCGATCCGCGCGGTCGAGATCGCCGACCAGATGATCCGCGCCGGGCGACGCACAGCGTCGATCGTCGCGGGCGGGATGGAGTCGATGTCGAACGCGCCGTACGCGCTCAAGAAGGCGCGCTTCGGCTACCGGCTCGGCGACGGCACGCTGATCGACCTGATGATCCACGACGGCCTCACCTCGACCTTCGACAACGCTGCACATGGTCGAGCAGGCGTCGTTCGTCTCGCGCGAGCTCGGGATCTCGCGCGAGGACCAGGACGAGTGGGCGCTGCGCTCGCACGAGCGCGCGGTGAAGGCGATCGACGAGGGGCGCTTCGCAGCGACGAGATCGTCCCGGTCGGCGACTTCGCGGTCGACGAAGGGCCGCGCCGGGACACCTCGCTGGAGAAGCTCGCGTCGCTGAAGCCGGTCTTCGACCCCGAGGGGACGACCACCGCTGGGCAACGCGCCTGGGCGTGAACGACGGGGCGGGCGCGCTCGTCGTGACGAGCGAGGAGTTCGCCGAGCAGCGCCGCGGCCTCGAGGTGCTTGGCGACGATCGTCGCGCAGGGCTACGTCGCCGACGAGTTCGCCTACCTGGCCCGAACGCCCGCGAAGGCGGGCAGCATCGCGCTCGAGAAGGCCGGCAAGACGATCGACGACGTCGAGCGGGTCGAGATCAACGAGGCGTTCTCGTCGGTCGCGCTCAACTCGGCTGCGAGCTGCTCGGCGCCGACCCGGAGACGGTGAACGTGAACGGCGGCGCGGTCGCGCTCGGCCACCCGATCGGCGCGTCCGGGCGCGCGGATCCTCGCGACGATGATCCACGAGCTGCGCCGCAACGGCGGCGGGCTCGGGCTCGCGGCGATCTGCTCCGGCGGCGGCCAGGGCGACGCAATTCTGCTGGAGGTCTGACCTGCGCTTCGAGCACGTCCTGGTCGTCGGCGCCGGCCAGATGGGCGGCGGCATCGCGCAGGTCGTCGCCGCCTCGGGCCGGCACGCGTCTCGCTCCACGACTCGCGCGCCCGGTGCGGTCGAGCGCGGGCTCGAGACGATGCGAGAAGAGCCTCGACGCAGGCTCGCCGAGAAGGGCGGGCGCCGACCCGGACGAGGTGCTCGGCGCGCGTCACGCCGGTCGACGAGCTCGTCGCCGCCGACCTGATGATCGAGGCGGTCGTCGAGGACGCGGCGGCGAAGGAGGACGATCTTCCGCGCGGGCCGACGAGATGCTCCCGCCGAGGCGATCCTCGCCTCGAACACGTCGTCGATCCCGATCAGCGTCGCTCGCCGCGGCGACCGGCGCGGCCCGACCGCGTGATCGGGATGCACTTCTTCAACCCGGTGCCGGTGCTGAAGCTCGTCGAGGTCGTCCGCGCGCTGCGAGACCTCCGACGAGACGGCCGCAGGCGATCGTCGAGCTCGCGCGCGGAGCTCGGCAAGACGCCGGCCGAGCGCGAACGACTTCCCGGGCTTCGTCTCGAACCGGATCCTGATGCCGTTCATCAACGAGGCCGTCTGGGCGCTGCACGACGGCGTCGCCGAGGCGGAGGCGATCGACACGATCGCGAAGCTCGGCTTCGCGCATCCGATCGGGCCGCTCGCGCTCGCCGACCTGATCGGCCTCGACACCTGCGTCGCGATCATGGAGAGTCCTCCGTGACGGCCTCGAGAACGACCGCTACGAGCCTGCCCGCTGCTCGAGAGAATTGCGTACAGTGCAGGGAAATTGGGCCGCAAGTCTGGCGCGGGCTTCCACATCTATTCGTGGAGCCAAAACGGCTCCGACAGGTCCTGGCCGTGAGAAGACCCGCAGGGGAGGTCAGTGACCTGCGCCTCTTGCTGGTCGACGACGACGACGCGCTTTCGCGCTCTGCTCCGCGCGACGTTCGAGGCGTGTCGACGTCGGATGTCGACGAGGCCGAGAACGCCGTCGGAGGCCGAGAAGCGCGATCGCGGCGCCGCGCGCCGGACGCGATCGTGCTCGACGTCGCCATGCCCGGGCTCAGCGGGACGGCGCGACTGTGCGCACTGCTGAAGGCCGCGCCCGGACGAGCGCGACATCCCGATCGTGCTGCTGACCGGCTCGGACGTCGCGACCGAGCGCGACGGCGCGAGGCCGGGCCGACGCCCTGCTGCTCGAAGCCCTTCAGCCCCTTCGAGCTGCTCGCCGTCGGTCGAGCGGGTCGCAGCGACCTCACGCGACTCCCTTCCGCGTCAAGCGGCAAGCGGCAACCGGACGAGCAGCTCCTGCTCTACGCCCGCGACCTCCGGCACCTGCTCGAGGTCGAGCGCGGCCAGCGGCAGCTGCTCGAGAACGCCTACCACGAGACGGTCGACCGCGCTCGCCGAGCGCGCTCGGAGTCGAAGGATTACGGCACCGGCGCGCACTCGCAGCGCGTGCACCACGCTACGCGGTCGAGCTGGCTAAGGTCGCCGCACCCCGATCGTCGACGGACGACTCGGCATCGAGTACGGCTTCACTGCTCCACGACGTCGGCAAGATCGGGATCCCCGACCGGATCCTGCAGAAGCCGGGGCCGCTGACTCCACGGAGCGCGCGCGTGATGGAGACGCACACCGTGCTCGGCGAGCAGCTGCTGCGCGGCGTCTCGCTTCCTGCGAGGGTCGGGGCTCGAGGTCGTCCGCTCGCACCACGAGCGCTGGGACGGGCGCGGCTACCCGGACGGGCGTTCGCGGCACGGAGATCCCGCTCGGCGGCACGGATCTTCGCCGTCGCCGACGCGCTCGACGCGATGACGAGCGACCGGCCCTACCGCCGCGCGATGAGCTGGGCCGGCCGCGGGCCGCGAGATCTCGAGCCGCAGTCGGGGCGGCAGTTCGACCCGGCCGTCGTCGAGGCGTTCCGGTCGCGCGAGCGCTCGCTGCGCCGCGTCCGGCGCCAGCTCGAAGAAGCCGCGCTGGTCGCCTGGGCCGAAGACGTCGGCGGCGGCGGCAGGACGAGCGCGCTCGACTCGGCCTGGTGCCAGAGCACGATCTTCCTTCATCGACCCGGAAGATCGCGGTCGCGCGATCGCCCGGGCCCGTCGCAGCGGCTGTGCTGCCGGTCGCCGAGCACTGAAGGTCGCCCGCACCGGTCTGGCCGTGGCTCTTGATCGCGACGATCTGCCCCGAGCAGGGCAGGCGCCGAGTTCCAGGCCTCCGCGTCGGCGTGCGTGCGCAGACCGGATGACGTTCGGGCCCTGCACGACCTCGGCGCCCGGCGCGAACAGGTCGGCCGCGCCCTTGTTGTCCCTCCGCGTTCAAGCGCCTGGCTCCAGGCGCGGACGACGCTTCTGGGTGGAGGGCTGGCTGCCGCCGCAGCCGGCGGCGAAGCACTGGCGAGCACCGACGAGCAGCAGGCCGGCTCTCACGCGAGTGCCTGCGCGCACGAGCGACTGGAAGTGGGCCAGCAGCTTCTCGCTCTCGGGCAGCAGGCGGCCCTCGTCGAGCAGCCCGGAGCGGACGCCTGCCTGGACCGACTCGACGAGCGCGCGGTCCTCGCGCCCGACCTGGTCGCGTCGAAGGCGAGCAGCTCCTCGATCCTCCGCGTCCGAGACGTCGTCAGGGGAAGAAGTAGTCGAGGAAGCCCTTCGTCCGCTCGGCGCCGAGCGGCGCGACGGGCCCGGCCGCGAGGTTCGGCGGGCCTGGCAGCGCGTAGACCTTGGTCGCCGGCCAGAGCCAGTGGAACTGCCCTTCGACCGGCCCGCCACCATTGCGGCTGAGGCCGAACTGGCTCGAGCCGAGCGCGTGGGTCTCGAGCTTGTATGCGTCGGGCGAGACGTCGACGACCTGGCTGAAGCCGGGGTGCGCCACGGCGCAGTGGTAGCACTCGAGGTAGTTCTCGACGGCGATCTTCCAGTTGCAGGCGAGCTCGAACTCGGCGCGGCGGCGGAAGCGCAGCAGCTCGAGAGCTCGATCCCGCCCGCGGCGAGCAGCTCAGGCAGCGGGCCCGAGCGTCTCGGCCAGCGGCGGCGGCTCGGCGTCGGGATGGCACGAACAGCAAGCGGGCCCCAGGCCTCGACCGCCAGCTCGCGCAGGCGGATCCCGTCGAGCTCGAGCTCCGGGGCCGCGTGGTGCCGAGCGCAGCCGGCCGTCGAGCTCGTAGGTCCCACGCGTGGTACGGGCACTGCAGCGTCGCGCGGTTGCCCCGGCCCTGCGCGACGAGCGAGCCGCGGTGGCGGCAGACGTTCAGCAGGCCGTGCAGCTCGCCGTCACGGTCGCGCGTGACCACGACCGGCACGTCGCCGACGCTGCAGGTGAAGAAGTCGCCCGGTTCGGCGGCGTGCTCGGCCGGACAGGCGTACTGCCAGCCGTGTCGAAAGATCCGCTCCTGCTCGCCGCCGCAGCAACTCGGGATCCGAGTACCAGCTCCACGGAAGCGTGCCCTGCGCAGTCCCGGAGGCCAAACCGGCCACGACTATAGGCGAACGCCGGCTAGGCCCAGCGGCCCGCTATACTCTGCGCGGCCCGATGGACTTCGAGCTGTCCGCCGACCAGCGGGAGATCCAGGCGCTCGCGCGCGAGTTCGCGCAGGCGGAGATCGAGCCGCACGCGGCCGGAGTGGGACCGCGAGCACCGGCTTCCCGCGCGAGCTCTTCGCGAAGCTCGGCCGAGCTCGGGCTGCATGGGCGTCTGCGTCCCGGAGGAGTACGGCGGCGCCGGCGCCGACTTCCTCTCGTACATCCTCGTGCTCGAGGAGCTGTCGCGCGCGGACGCGGGCGTCGGCGTGACGGTCGCCGTGCACACGAGCGCGGCGACGCTGCCGATCCTCGGCTTCGGCAGCGACGAGCAGCGCGCGCGCTTCGTGCCGCCGCTCGCGCGCGGCGAGTCGATCGGCGCGTTCGCGCTGACCGAGCCGGAGGCCGGGCTCCGACGCCGGCTCGCTGCGCACGCGCGGCGACGCCGACGGCGACGGCTGGACGATCACCGGCGCGAAGCAGTGGATCACGAACGGCCGCTACGCCGGCACGTTCCTGCTCTTCGCGCGCACCGACCCGGACGACGCCGGGCGCGCGCGGCGTCTCCGCGTTCGTGCTCGACGCCGACCACGTCCGCGTCACGCGCGAGGAGGAGAAGCTCGGCCTCAACTCGTCGTCGACGGTCGACCTCGCGATCGAGGCGCGCGCGTCGGCGCGCGACCGGCTGCTGCACGAGGAGGGCAAGGGCTTCACGGTCGCGATGGCGACGCTCGACGGCGGCCGGATCGGGATCGCCGCGCAGGCGCTCGGGATCGCGCAGGCCGCGTACGACGTGGCGCGCGAGCTACGCGCTCGAGCGGCGCGCAGTTCGGCAAGCGGATCGCCGAGCTTCCAGGCGATCCAGTGGAAGCTCGCCGACATGTCGACGGAGATCGACGCCGGCGCGGCTGCTCGTCTACCGCGCGGCCTGGCTGAAGCAGGACGGGCCGGCCGCACACCGAGGCGGGCGCGAAGGCGAAGCTGTTCGCGTCCGAGATCGCGCGGCCGGCAGACGGCCGGAGGCGATCCAGGTCCTCGGCGGCTACGGCTACACGAAGGAGTTCCCGGTCGAGCGCTACTACCGCGACGCGAAGATCACGGAGATCTACGAGGGCACGAGCGAGATCCAGCGGCTCGTGATCGCCCGCTCGATCCTCGGCCTCCGGCGAGCGGGAGCTCGCGCAGGGGATGAGCCCGCGGGAGCGTGACGAGCCGGTGCGGCTGACGCGGATCTACACGCGCGGCTGGCGACGCCGGCGAGACGAGCCTCGGCGACGGCTCGCGCGTCGTCGAAGCTCGACCCGCGGTCGATGCGCGCTACGGCGCGGTCGACGAGCTCAACTCCGCAGCTCGGCTGGCGCTCGCGCGACGGCTCGAGCCGACGCTGCGCGACGCTCGAGCGCGTTCCAGAACGAGCTCGTTCGACCTCGGCGCCGAACCTCTCGCGTTCCGTTCAGGTGCAGGACGACGGCCAGCTCCGCGTCACGCGAGGCTGCAGATCGACGAGCTCGAACGCGACTGCGACGCTGCGCAACCAGAGCCTGCCCGAGCTGAAGAGCTTCGTTGCTTCCCGGCGGGAGCGAGGCTGCCGCGCGCACTTGCACGTGGCGCGGGCCGTCTGCCGCCGGGCCGAGCGACCGCGCGCTGGGGCTGCGCGGGAGCGGCCGAGATCGAACCCGCTCGCGCTCGGTCTACCTGAACCGCCTCTCGGATCTGCTCTTCATCCTCGCCCGGGCGGCGAACGTCGGCTCCGGAGCCGCTGTGGCGACCGGGCGGCGCTGCTGACCGGGACCGAACCGGCCGCTCAGGACGACCTTGCGCAGCCTTGCGAGGATCAGCAGCGATCTTGACCGTGCTCGTCCCGGAGGTGACCTGTGAGGTGCCGGATCGGAGAAGACTGGCGAGGCGCTCGCAGAGGTGACGAAGTAGCCGCGTTCGATCACGACGAGCCCGGTCTCGGGGCGGTCGTCGAGGAACAGCCGCCTGCTCGCGATGTTGGCCTGGCGTTCGTGCCGCTGGTCAGCATCGTCTGAAGGCTGCTGCTGCGACGGTCGCTCCCGGACCGATGAAGGTCGCGGTAGACGCGTCGGCGCCGGGGGAGACGTTGACGCCGCCGTCTTGGTCGCCCGTCGCCACGGCCGTGCGTAGAGACGTCGAGCAGCGCCTCGAACTCGTGACGTGCTGGAGGGCGTCGCGGCTGAACGTGAGGCCGGTGACATCGAGCCAGCGTCCTGTCGGCTCGTGGTCGCATCCGTGAGCCGCTCACGTCAGGGCGTACGCTTTGTCACGCCCGACCGCGCTTTCACGGCGCCGCCGCCGGCCCGTTGCCTGCGTCGCGCCCTTCGCGCCGGTCGCGCCCTTCGCGCCGGCTCGCGCCGCGCGCCTGAAGCCTGACGCTGCGCCGTGCGCACGAGCCGGTCCGGGCCCTGGGGCCGGGCCCAGCACCAGCGTTGAGCCGGTCGCGCCCTTCGCACCAGTCGCGCCCTTCGCACCCGTCGATCCCTTGACGCCGGTTGCGCCCTTGGCGCCCGTGTGGACGCCCTTCGGCGCCCGTCGCACCTTGCGCACCCTGCGCGGCCTGGCCCGCACCCCCTGCGCGCCGGTCGACGCCCTTCGCGCCCGGTCGATCCCGTTCGCCGGTGGCTCCGGCACCGGTGGCGCCCGGCCCGTGGCGCCCTTGGCACCCGTCGGGCCCTGGGCGCCGGCCGGCCCGGCGGCACCCTGCGTGCCGCGTGGCGCCCTTGAGCGCCGGTGACGCCCTTCGAGCCGGTGACGCCCTTGGCGCCGGTTCGCCCTTCGCGCCCGTGATGCCCTTCGCTCCTGGTCGCCCCTTCGGCGCCTGGTGCGTGCCCTTCGCGCCCTGTAGTTCCCTTGGCCCCGGTCGCGCCCTTCGCGCCCGTGACGCCCTTGGTCTCCTGTTGCGCCTTTGGCACCGGTCGAGCCCTGTGGCGCCCTTGGCACCCGGTCGCAGCCCTTGGCGCCCGTCGGCCCCTGAGCACCCGCGCGGCCCGGCGACGCCCTGCGCGCCTGTCGCGCCCTTCGCGCCGGTCGAGCCTGTCGAACCGGTGGCGCCCTTCGCGCCCGGTCGATCCCTTCGCGCCCGTGACGCCCGCTTCGGAGCCGGTCGCGCCGGTCGAGCCGGTCACGCCCTTGGCGCCGGTCGTGCCACTTCGCGCCTGTTGTTCCTTTCGCGCCGGTGGCGCCGTCGTGCCGTGTCGCGCCGGTCGGTGCCCTTGCTGCCCGTAGCTCCTTGGCGCCGGTCGTGCCCTTCGCGCCGGTCGAACCTGTCGCGCCGGTAGCGCCCTGGCGCCGGTCGGCCCTGTCGCGCCCGCGGTCAGCAACACCTGGCGCCCGTTGCGCCCTTCGCGCCGGTGGCGCCCTTCGAGCCCGCGTCACGCCCTTGGCGCCGGTCGGGCCCTGAGCGCCAGCGGGCCCGGCGACGCCACCGCGCCCGTGGCGCCCTTGGTTCCGGTCGGAGCCCTTGCTGCCCGGTGGCGCCAACCGCGGCGGCCGTGCCGGGAATCCCCTGCGCGCCGGTCGCGCCCTTGGCGCCGGTCGCGCCGACGTGGGCCGGTCGGGCCGGGGATGCCGGCAGGGCCGACGGGGCCGTTCAGGCCCGGAGGCTCTGGTCGCCGCTCGCGGCCCTGCGGGCCGCTCGCGCCATGCTTGGAGTTGCTGAAGCCCTCCCGCGTCGAGTGCATCCTTCGAGACGGGCTCGGTGGGCGTGGTCTCGTCACCGGTCGGTTCGGCGGAGCCGGAGCCAGAGCTCGTCGAGCCCTGCGGCCGAACCGCCGCTGCCGCCGGAGCTGCCCGAAGTGGAGCCGCCCGTGTCCTGGCCGTGCTGGAGCACGACGGCCGAGAAGCGGCGCGCCCTTGTTCGCCGAGCTGCCTGCCTGGGACGGCGCGACCTCGCTGCGAAAGACGAGTGCGCCCACGGCGACTGCCACCGCCACCGGGACCAGCGCCAACGGCATCCCGACCAGCCGCCCGAAAATGCGGAAGGTTCGATTGCCGCGCAGGGGGTTGCGCTCGCTCGCCACGGCCTCTACATCGGAGCCGGAAGGGTGGAAACCGGCGGCGTTCGGTGTGAAAACGGTATGAGCGCCGCGAGGCATCACTGCATCGAGGGACGGCATGAAGCTCAGGCCGCGAGCTCGCGGGACGAGCGCCCGAGCTCGGAGAGCGAGAGCGGCAGCTCGACGCGGACGGTCGTGCCGACGTCGAGGGCGCTCTTCAGCCGGATTCGTCCACCGTGGCGCTCGACGATCGTCTTGGCGATCGCGAGACCGAGCCCCGTGCCCGGGATCGCGTTCTCGGACGCGCGCGAGCTGCGGAAGAAGCGCTCGAAGAGCTGATCCTGCTCGTCCTCGGCAATGCCCAGGCCGGTGTCGCTCACCTCGATCACCGCGACGCCGTCGACGGCTTTGAGCCGAGACTTCCACGCGGCCACCGGAGGGCGTGAACTTGAGCGCGTTGGAGACGAGGTTGTCGAGCACCTGCGCGAGTCGCGCGGGGTCGCCCTGGAGCTGCACCGGCAGTTGGTGCGTGCTGGTCGTCAGCTCGATCTCCTTGGCGGTCGGCCGTCGGCTGCGCGGCCTCGACACAGTCGGCCACGAGCGTCTCGAGGTCGACCGGCTGCAGCTCGAAGTTGAGCTTGCCCGCGTCGAGCCTGCGCCAGGAAGAGCAGGTCGCTGACGAGGTCGAGCAGCCGCTCGGAGTTCCGGTCGACGATCCCGAGGTAGCGCAGCTGTTCCTCGTCGAGCCTGCCGTCTTCGCGCAGGAGCTCGAGGTAGCCGCGGATCGAGGTCAGCGGCGTGCGCAGCTCGTGGGAGACGAGCGAGATGAATTCGTCCTTCAGCCGGTCGAGCTCGCGCAGCCGCTCGTTCTGCGCGGCGAGCAGCTCTCGTGCCGGCCTCCGCCTCGGCGCGGGCACCGCGCTCGGCGGCGAGCAGGAAGCCGCGCTCCTCCGCGTCCTCGCGCAGGCGCCGGTTCTGCGCCGCCAGCTGCCGGGTGACCCGGTGCAGGATCGGGAGCAGTGAGATGTAGAGCGCCAGCAGCGCGAGCGCGAGGATCAGCGCGAGCCGGCCGCGCGCGTCGTCGATGCTGACCGCGACCGCCCGGTAGTCCTGGTCGAGCGCGACCGCGCCGATCGCGTGCGAGCTGCCCTGCAGCCGTACCGGCACGAGCGACGCTGCAAGATCCTCAGGTTGCTGCTGCCCGCGCCAGGTGTCGGTGCGGGTGACGTGCCGACGTGACCGAACCGGCCAGCACCTGCCGCAGCTCGGAGGAAGCTGGGCCTTCGTGCCGATCAGGCGGTGGTTGGCCGCAGTAGGTGATCGTGCCCTTCGGGCTCAGCCAGCCGGCCGCCGACGACGCCGGCGGTGAGGATGCCGTGGCGGAAGAGCTGGTCGAGCGTCGCCCGCCTGGCCGGCGACACCGGCGCTGTGAAGTCCGAGGGCCGCAGCTGGAATCGGAGGTTCGCCGAGACGATCGCGCGCGCCTTGGTTCTCGACCGTGCGCTCGGCGCGGTTGGCGACCTCGCTGGTTGACGAGCCAGGCGATCGCGAGCCCGGCTGCCGAGCAGCACCGCTCCCGCGTACAGCGCGAAGCGCAGCAACAGCCGGGGCTGAGGCTCGTTGGCACCGGCGCCGTGGACTGCGTTGGAGACAGGGGAATCGGTCATCATGTGCTCGCCGGTGGGGGAATCGGCAGAGAACCAGCGTTCTCCGTACGGTTTTACGTGTTCCAACCAATGACCCGAATGGGTAAATCCCCCGTCCGGGTGAGTGATCTCGCTCGATTCGGGGCCAGGGCTCGCCCGCGGCCCGGACAAACGGGCACAATCCGAGAGATGGCGACGACCGAGGACAAGCGCGAGCTCGGCGGGGACGACGCGTGGAAGCGCGAGCTGTACGAGGCCGCGCCCGAGCGGCGGGGCGAGCTCTTCACGCACGATCTCCGGGCTCGAGAACGAGCCGCTCTACACGCCTGAGCAGCGTCGAGCTCGACTACGACCGCGACCTCGGCTACCCGGGCGTCGTACCCGTTCACGCGCGGCGTCTACCCGTCGATGTACCGCGGCCGGCTCTGGACGATGCGCCAGTTCGCCGGCTTCGGCACGGCCGAGGAGACGAACGAGCGCTTCCGCTACCTGCTCGAGCACGGCCAGACCGGCCTCTCGACGGCCTTCGACATGCCGACGCTGATGGGCTACGACTCCGACCACGCGCGCTCGCTCGGCGAGGTCGGGCGCGAGGGCGTCGCGGTCGACTCGCTCGCCGACATGGAGACGCTCTTCGACGGGCATCCCGCTCGGCGAGGTCTCGACGTCGATGACGATCAACGGCGCCGGCGGCGATGCTGCTCGCCTTCTACGTCTGCGTCGGCGAGCAGCAGGGCGTCGCGCGCGCCGAGCTGCGCGGGACGATCCAGACGGACATCCTCAAGGAGTACATCGCGCAGAAGGAGTGGATCTTCCCGCCCGAGCCGTCGATGCGGCTCGTCACGGACATGGTCGAGTTCTGCGCGCAGCGAGCTGCCGCTCTGGCACCCGATCTCGATCTCCGGCTACCACATCCGCGAGGCCGGCTCGAACGCCGTCGCAGGAGCTCGCCTTCACGCTCGCCAACGGCTTCGCCTACGTCGACGCCGCGATCGAGCGCGGGCTCGCCGTGGACGAGTTCGCGCCGCGGCTGAGCTTCTTCTTCAACGCGCACCTCGACTTCTTCGAGGAGATCGCCAAGTACCGCGCGGCCCGGCGGATCTGGGCCCGCGAGCTGCGCGAGCGCTACGGCGCGAAGAACCCGCGCTCCTGGCTGATGCGCTTCCACACGCAGACCGCCGGCGTCTCGCTGACCGCCCAGCAGCCCGGAGGTGAACATCGTCCGCACCGCGCTCGAGGCGCTCGGCGGCCGTGCTCGGCGGGACGCAGTCGCTGCACACGAACTCCTTCGACGAGGCGCTCGCGCTGCCGACCGAGGACGCGGTGCGGATCGCGCTCCGCACGCAGCAGGTGATCGCGCACGAGACCGGCGTCGTGAACACGATCGACCCGCTCGGCGGCTCCTACTACCTCGAGGACCTGACCAACCGGCTCGAGGCCGAGGCGTACGACTACTTCGCGCGGATCGAGAAGCTCGGCGGCGTGATCCCGGCGATCGAGGAGAACTTCTTCCAGCGCGAGATCGCCGAGGCGTCGTTCCGCTACCAGGCCGAGGTCGAGTCGAAGCAGCGGGTGATCGTCGGCGTCAACCGCTACCAGCTCGAGGAGGAGGCCGCAGATCGAGCTGCTGCGCATCGACCCGGCGCTCGAGCAGAAGCAGATCGAGCGCGTCCAGGGCGCTGCCGCGCGCGGCGCGACTCGGCGGCGGTCGAGCGCTGCGCTGGCGCGCGCTGAAGGAGGCACGCGGCGCGCGAGGACGCGCAACCTGATGCCGCTCCTGATCGAGGCCTCGCGCGCCTACGTCGACCATGGGCGAGATGTGCGACGCGCTCCGCGAGACCTGGGGCACCTGGCGCGAAACACCCGTGTTTCTAACTTTGGCGCTACTCTGAGCGTCGTACTGCATTGACCCCGATGAACTCCGTCGCAGAGCCCTTCAGCTCGCCGCGGTTCCAGCGCTACCTGCTCTGGATCGGCGTGGTCGTGCTCGCGGTCGGCGCGGCCGTGCTCGTCGCCGTGATCGCTGGGAGGACACGAGCGGAGCCCCGGTCAAGGCCGACAAGGGCTTCCACCCGACGCTGCCGGCCAAGAGCGTCCCGCTGCGCAACAGCGACGGCGTGCTGATCAAGACGTACGCGCAGCTCGACCCGCAGACCCGCTCGGCGGTCAAGACCTTCATCGGCACCGCCGTCGCGCGCCAGCACGTCGACCAGTCCTGGGACGTCGTCGCCCCGACGCTGAAGGCCGGTTACACGCCGACCCAGTGGAAGCAGGCGGAGGAGCTGCCGGTCGTGCCGTACCCGGGCGTCGACACCAAGCACGTCCAGTACTACCTCGACTACGCCTCGACGAAGGAGATCCTCGTCGAGGTCGGTCTCGCCGGTAAGCCCGGCGTGAGCACGCGGCCGGTCACCTTCCAGCTGGGCCTCGTGCCCGGCGCGCACGGCCGCTGGCTCGTCGACTACTGGATGCCGCGCTGGACGCCGCCGGTCCAGCAGGGCCAGTAGCGCTCCAGTTCCTAGAGCTCGATCTCCAGCCCGTCGCTGGCGAGCTCGAAGTCCTCTTCGAGCGGCCGCTCGAACGGCCGGTGCGTGAGCAGCAGCCGCTTCGCGCCCGAGGCCTCGAAGGTCTCGATCGCCTCCTGGGAGCTCAGGTGGCCGCGCGTGCCGCCCTCGGGGTTCGGCGCGAGCAGCGTCGCCTCGCAGACGAACAGGTCGGCCGCGCGCGATCTCGGCGAGGCTGTCGCTCGGGCCCGAGTCGCCGGAGTAGCCGACGACCGTCCCGTTCGCGGAGGCGCGGAAGCCGAACGCGAGCAGCTCGTAGTGCAACGACGCGGTGCGCAGTGACCTCGAAGCCGGCCGCCGTCGAAGGGCTCGCCGTCGGCGTACTCGTGCAGGTCGGAACGCCTCCTCGAACATCTCGGGCTGGCCGAGCCGGCCGCCGATCGAGCAGAGCAGCTCGCGGCCCTCGGGCGGGACCCAGAGCTCCGGCTGCACGACGTCCTCGCCGGGGCCGAGCGTCGAGCCCCAGACCCAGGGGACGAGGTCGCCCCAGTGGTCGAGGTGCCAGTGCGTGATCGCGATCGCGTCGACCTGTGGCCAGGCCTCGCGCTCGCGCAGCTTCGCCGAGCACGCCCGGACCGCAGTCGAGCAGCAGCCGCCCCGGGCCCTCGAGCAGGTAGCCCGACTGCGCGCCGCCCGGGTTCGGCCAGGCCGGGGAGCAACCGACGACGGTGAGTTTCACGCTCATATACTCGTGGCGATGGCCGGCAAGATTCGCGTCGTCATAGCAAAGCCCGGTCTCGACGGGCACGACCGGGGCGCCAAGATCATCGCACGCGCGCTGCGTGACGCGGGGATGGAGGTCATCTACACCGGCCTGCACCAGACGCCCGAGCAGATCGTCGAGACCGCGATCCAGGAGGACGCCGACGCGGTCGGGATCTCGATCCTCTCCGGCGCGCACATGACGCTCGTCCCGCGGATCCTCGACGGGCCTGCGCGAGAACGGCGCGGAGGACGTGCTCGTCGTCGTCGGCGGGACGATCCCGGCCGAGGACGCCGAGGAGCTCAAGCGCGCAGGGCGTCGCCGCCGTGTTCACGCCCGGCGCGCCGACGAGCGAGATCGTCGAGTTCCTGCGCGGGAAGGTCCCCGTCTGAGCATTCGTCGTCGAGCGCGACGAGGCGATCGCGACCGTCACGGTCGACCGGCCCGGAGGCGATGAACGCGCTCGACCGGCCGACGCTCGACGGCAGCTGTGCGACCAGCTTGCACGAGCTCGCGCGACGACGCCGAGGTCGGTGTGGTCGATGCTGACCGGCTCGGGCGAGAAGGCGTTCGTCGCCGGCGCCGACATCAAGTACATGAGCGGCCTCACGGTCGAGGAGGCGACGGCCTGGGGCGAGCTCGGCCACCAGGTCACGCAGCTGCTGGAGACGATGCCCAAGCCGACGATCGCCGCGATCCAGGGCTTCGCGCTCGGCGGCGGCTGCGAGCTCGCGCTCGCCTGCGACCTCCGCTACGCGTCGCCGAGCGCGAAGCTCGGCCAGCCGCGAGATCAACCTCGGGATCATTCCCGGCTGGGGCGGCACCCAGCGGCTCGCGCGCGTCTGCGGCCTCGGCGTCGCGAAGGACCTGATCCTCACCGGCCGGCTCGTCGACGCCGACGAGGCGCTGCGCATCGGCCTCGTCAACGGCATCCACGACCCGTGCTCGGAGAAGGCGCGCGAGGTCGCGGAGCTGCTCGCTTCGAAGAGCCCGGTCGCGCTCGCCGCTGCCAAGCGCGCGACGAACCACGTCGCTCCAGGGCCGCCACGCCGAGAACCTGCAGCGCGAGGCCAAGGAGTTCGGCGAGCTGTTCGCGAGCGCCGACGCGAAGGAGGGCCTCACCGCCTTCGCCGAGAAGCGCGAGCCCAAGTTCGTCGGGCGCTAGGGCGAGACCAGCGAGACGACCGAGGCGCTGAGCGCCAGGTCGTCGCCGCGCTGCGCCTTCAAGCGTCGTGGGCGCGGACGCCGTCCGGATGGCGACCTGCTGCTTCGGCTTCGCCGACGAGAGCTCCACCGGCGTCCCCGGCGAGCCAAAGCTCGGCACAAGCTGAACCGTGGCATCGAACGGCACGGTCACGAGCAGGCGGCGCTTCAGCTGTGACTGGTGCTGCCGCATCGGCAAGGCGCTGACGGCGGCGAGCCGGAGCTGCACGCTGTCCTCGTTGACCGAGAGGATCGTCCCGCGCAGGTCAAGCGTGAACGGCGTCCCGCGCGGAGCGGAGAAGAGCAGGTGCGTCGCCGCGCTGCAGCCACGGGTAGGGTCGACCGCCTTGCCGCGTCCCGGGTGGAGCTCGAAGTGCAGGTGGGCGTGTAGCCCGTTCGCGTCGCCCGAGTCGCCGACGAACCCGACCGGCTGGCCGGCCATCACCTTCGCGCCGTTCTTCAGGCCCTTGGCATAGGCGGTCCCGGCGACGCACTTGCCGCGGTTGTCGTTCTTCGCGGAGAGGTCGTTGTTGAGGTGGATGTAGTAGTAGTCCGTGCCGCTTGCGCCGTGGAGATAGAGCATGCAGCCGGCGTTCGCGGAGCTTTTCCAGAACTCGACCTTGCCCGCCTCGACCGCGAGCGCCAGGCTCCGCTTGGTTGCGACGATGTCGATCCCCTGGTGCGTCCCGCCGGGCCGTGGCTGGCCGAAGTCGTCGCCGTAGGTGACTGCGCCGAGCACCGGGAAGACGAGCTTCTGCGGCACGGCGGCGCTCGCGCCGCCCGCGAGGGTCAGGAGCGCAAGAGCGAGAACGAGGGTTCCTCGGCGCTGTCGTCCGGTGGCTGATCATGGGCTTGCCGGTCGGTCCGAAGGGCCAGACCCTACCAGCCCTCCTCGCTAGAGTCCGCCCGCGATGAAGATCGCCGTCTGCGCCAAGTACGTCCCGGAAGCGACCGCCGCGCGCCGGATCGACCCCTCGACGAAGCGGCTCGACCGCTCCGGCGACGGGGTGCTGAACCCGTTCGACGCGAATGCCGTCGAGGAGGCGTTGAAGCTCCGCGACGCGACCGGCGAGGGCGAGGTGGTGATCGTCTCGCTCGGTCCGGAGAAGGCGCTCGAGGCGATGCGCCGAGCGCTCGCGATGGGCGCCGACCGCGTCGTGCTCGTTTCGGATGACGGCAGCCGCCGGCTCGGATCTGGTGGCCACCGCCCGCGTGCTCGCGGCGGCGCTCGGAGCGAGAGGAGGCCGACCTCGTGCTCTTCGGCCAGCAGGCCAACGACGGCGACGGCGCAGTGCTCTGGGCCGCGGTCGCCGACCGGCTGCAGCGGCCGCTGATCTCGCAGGTGGCCGAGCTCTCGCACGAGGACGGGAAGGTGCGCGGCAAGCGTCAGACCGAGTTCGGCTACGACGTGATCGAGGCGCCGCTGCCCGCCGTGGTCGCCGTCTCGGACGCGATCAACGTCCCGCGCTACCCGGCGCTGAAGGGGATCATGGGCGCGAAGAAGAAGCCGCAGGAGACGCTCTCGCTGGCCGACCTCGGCGTCCCCGCCGAGGAGGCAGGCGAGGCCGGCTCGCGCACGACGGTCATCGCGCTGAACGACCCGCCGGCGCGCGGCGACCTGGTCAAGCTCGAGGACGACGGCTCGGCCGCGCGAGAAGATCGTCGAGTTCCTGCAGGAGAAGCGGGCTCTATGAAGTTCGTTGGTTTTTCTCGAGCACCACGAAGGCAAGCTGCAGAAGGACGCGCTCGGCGTGCTCGGCAAGGCCGCCTCGCTCGGCGAGGCCGAGGGCGTCGCTGCTCGGCTCCGACGTCGGAGGGCTCGCCGCCGACGCCGGCCGCTTCGGCGCCGGCGCGGTGCACGTGATGGACGACGTGCCTGCTCGACAAGCCGCTGCCGCAGCCGCGGGTCGACGCGCTCGCGACGCTTGCTCGGCGAGGGCGGCTTCGACACGCGTCCTGTTCGCCGCGAGCGTGCTCTCCGCTGACGTCGCGGCAGGGCTCGCCGCGCGGCTCGACGCGGGCCTCAACTACGACCTCACCGATCTCGCGGTCGAAAGCGGAGAGCTCGTCGGCAAGCGGCCGGCGCTCGGCGACTCGGTCTACGTCGACGTCGGGCTGGAGCTCCGAGCCGCGCCTCGCGCTCGTCCGCTCGGGCACCTTCGAGCCGCAGAGAGCGGCGGCAGCGCGGAGGTCGAGACGTTCGAGTCGCGCCTGCAGGACTTCTCGCTGGCGGCGACGATGGTCGAGCAGGCCCACGAGGAGAGCGAGGGCCCGTCGATCGAGGACGCCGACGTGATCGTCGCCGGCGGCCGCGGCCTCGGCGCGGCCGAGGGCTTCGCGGCTGGTCGAGGAGCTGGCCAAGGCGCTCGGCGGCGCGGTCGCGGCCACGCGCGCCGTCGTCGACGCGGGCTGGTACCCGTACGCGGCGCAGGTCGGCCAGACGGGCAAGACGCGTCTCGCCGAAGCTCTACGTCGCGGTCGGGATCTCCGGCGCGATCCAGCACAAGGTCGGGATGCAGAGCTCGGGACTGATCGTCGCGATCAACAAGGACCCGAACGCGCCGATCTTCGAGTACGCCGACCTCGGCGTGGTCGGCGACCTGCAACGAGATCGTGCCCAAGCTGACCGAGCTCGTCCGCGCGCGCGCAGCGCGGCATGAAGCCGTCCGACTACCCGCCGCCGTTCGACGCCGCGCGAGTTCGTCGCCGCGCCGACGGCGAGGCCGAGCGGATCGAGGTCGGCGTCCTGATCGTCGGCGCCGGGCCGGCCGGGCTCGCCTGCGCGATCCGCCTCGGCCAGCTGCTCGAGGGCGCGCCCGGAGCTGGCGGAGCGGCTCGGCGACGTTCCGGTCGCGGTGCTCGAGAAGGGCAGGCAGCCGGGCTCGCACCTGCTCTCGGGCGCGGTCGTCAACCCGCGCTCGCTGCGCAAGCTGTTCGACGGGCGCTACCACACGCGCGACCTTCCGTTCTACGGGCGCGTCGAGCACGAGTCGGTCTACTTCCTCACCCCGCAGCGCTATCTGCGGATCCCGACGCCGCCGACGATGAAGAACCGCGGCAACTACGTCGCCTCGCTCTCGCAGCTCGGCCGCTGGCTGGCCGAGCGCGCGGAGGAGGGCGGCGCGACGATCCTGCCCGAGACCGCGGCCGCGCCGCTGCTCGTCGCGCGACGGGCGCGTCCGCGGCGTGCGCACCGGCGACACGCGGCCGCGGTCGCGATGGCGCAGGAGCTCGGCAACTTCGAGCCCGGCTCCTGACGTTCACGCGCGCGTGACGGTTCTCGCCGAGGGGACGCAGGGCCACCTGACCGGCGTCGCGCTCGACCGCTTCGGCCTCCACGGCGACAACCCGCAGGTCTGGGCGCTCGGCGTGAAGGAGGTCTGGAAGGTCGCCAAGCCGCTCGACCGCGTGATCCACACGCTGGGCTGGCCGCTGCGCGCCGGCGAAGAAGTACCGCGAGTTCGGCGGCTCGTTCGTCTACCCGATGGGCGACGACATGCTCACGATCGGGATGGTCGTCGGGCTCGACTACCGCGACGCCGAGCTCTCCGTCCACGACCTGCTGCAGGAGCTGAAGACGCATCCGCATGATGCACGGAGCTGCTGCGGGGCGGCGAGCGCGTGGCGTGGGGCGCGAAGACGATCCCCGAGGGCGGCTTCTCTCGCTGCCGAAGCGCCTGCATGCGCCGGGCTCTGCTGATCTGCGGCGACGGCGCGGGGCTCGTCAACGTGCCGGCGTTGAAGGGGATCCACTACGCCGTCGAGTCGGGGCGGCTGGCGGCCGGAGGCGGCGTTCTCGGCGCTGCAGCGCGGCGAGACGCCGGCCGGCGCGGCGCCCTGGCCGCGCTACGACCGTGCGCTTCGCGAGAGCTTCGTCTGGAGGACCTCAAGCAGGTGCGCAACATGCGGCCGGCGTTCGGCCGCGGCCTCGTGCTCGGCGGCGCGCTTGCGGGCGCGATGACCGCGACCCGCGGCGCCTTCCCGCCCGGGAACGCGGGCATGGAGGCCGACGCCGACCAGGAGCTGATCCGCACCGACCGCGCGAAGAACTACCCGGTGCCGGACGGCGAGCTCACGTTCGACAAGCTCTCGTCCGTCTTCCTCTCCGGGAACGCGACGCGTGACGACGCGCCGAATCACATCCGCGTGCAGCGCGAGGTGCCGCGGGAGATCGCCGAGCTGTGGACGCGCATGTGCCCGGCTGCAGGTCTACGAGGTGGCCGAGGACGGCGTCGAGGTGACCCCGTCGAACTGCGTGCAGTGCGGCGCGATCACCGCCAAGGGCGGAGCGTCTGACACCGCCGGAGGGCGGCGCCGGACCCGACTACAAGCTCACCTAGCGTGGTCGAGCTGCGCCGACGTCGAGGCGGCACGCAAGGCGATCGGCGGGCGGCTGCACCGCACGCCCACGTTCACCTCGGCCACGCTGAGCGAGCGGACCGGCGGGCGCGTCTCGCTGAAGGCCGAGCTGTTCCAGCGGACGGGCTCCTTCAAGCCGCGCGGGGTGCTGACGAACCTCGCCGCGCTGACGCCGAGGAGCGCGAGCGCGGCGTGATCGCGATCTCGGCCGGGAACCACGCGCAGGCGCTGGCCTGGGGCGCGAGCGTCGAAGGGCTCGACGCGCTGCTCGTCGATGTGGCAGGGCGCGAGCGAGGCGAAGATCGCCGCGACGCGCGGCTACGGCGCGGAGGTCGACCTCGAGTCCGCCGATCCGACGGAGGGCATTCGCGCGGCTGGACGACGCTGATCGAGCAAGACCGGTCGCACGCCCGTCCACCCGTTCGACCACCCGCTGCACGATCGCCGGCCAGGGCACCGTCGGGCTCGAGCTGGTCGAGGATGTCCCGGACGTGGACGTGGTCGTCGTTCCGGTCGGTGGGGGCGGGCTGATCTCCGGGATCGCCACGGCCGTGCGCGGGGCTCAAGCCCGATGCGCGCGTGATCGGCGTCGAGCCGGAGCTCTCGCCGGCGATGCACGAGGCGCTCGCCGCCGGCGAGCCGGTGCCGGTCTCTCCGGCTCGATCGCGGACGGGCTCGCCGCGCCGTTCGCGGGCAGCGACTGCCCTCGAGATCGTCCGCGAGCGCGTCGAGCGCGTCGTGCTCGTCAGCGAGGCGGAGATCGAGGACGCGATGCGCGTTCCTGTACACGCGCGCGAAGCTGGCCTGCGAGCCCGCCGGGGCGGCCTCGACGGCGGCGCTGCTCGGCCGGGAAAGCGGAGCTCCGAGCCGGGCGAGACGTGGTCGCGGTGGTCTCGGGCGGCAACGTGGCCACCGATACCGCCGTTGCTATCCTGGGTGGACGATGAAGCCCGAGATCCATCCCGAGTACATGCTCGCAACGGTTCACTGCGCCTGCGGGAACGAGTTCCAGACGCGCTCGACCAAGCCCGAGCTGCACGTCGAGGTGTGCTCGAACTGCCACCCGTTCTACACGGGCAAGCAGAAGCTGATGGACTCCGGCGGCCGCGTCGAGCGCTTCCAGCGCCGCCTCGAGAAGGCCAGCAAGGCCTAGAAGCCGTATGAGCGCCCCGATCGGCGGGCAAGCCGTCCTCGAGGGCGTGATGATGCGCGGCCCGTCGAACTGGGCGGTCGCCGTCCGCAAGCCGAACGGGCAGATCGCCGAGGTCTGCCGCCCGATCGAGTCCGTGATGAAGCGGCACTGGTCGTTCCGGCTGCCGGTCATCCGCGGCGTGGTCGCGCTGGGCGAGTCGCTCGCGATCGGCTTCCGCGCGCTCGCGATCTCGGCGAACTACGCGCGCTGCCGAGAGCGAGAACGAGGAGGCCGAGACGGAGCTCTCCCGCGGCGCGATCGTCTTCGCGTTCCTGATCGCGATCGGCTTCGCGATCTCGCTCTTCAAGGTCGGCGCCCGCGCTGCTCGCCGAACCGGCTGCCGATCTCGACACGGCGCTGGTTCGTCGCTCGTCGAGGGCGCGATCCGGGTGTCGGTCTTCATCGCTCTACCTGATCCTGATCTCGCTGCTGCCCGACCTGCGGCGCGTCTTCCAGTACCACGCGCGCCGAGCACAAGGCGATCAACGCCTACGAGGCCGGCGAGGAGCTGACGCCGCGAGCGCGTCCAGCGCTACAGCCTGATCCACCCGCGCTGCGGCACGGCCTTCCTGCTCTGGGTGATGGTGATCGCGATCTTCGTCTTCGCCTTCTTCGGCCGGCCGGTCTGGTACTGGCTGATCGCACGCCGGATCCTGTTGCTGCCGCTGATCGCCGGGCTCGCCTACGAGCTGATCCGCTTCGCCGGCAAGCACACCGACAACCGGGTCGCTGATGACGCTGCTGCGCGCCGGGCCTCTGGCTGCAGCGGCTGACGACGCGGCGAGCCGACGCTCGACCAGCTCGAGGTCTCGATCCGCGCCCTGCGCGAGGTGCTCGCGCTGGAAAGGCGGCGACAACCTCGGCGCGCGAGCGCGTCGAGGTCGCGGCCTGGCTGTCGGCACTACCCTTCCTGTATGGCTGAGTTCCAGGAGCTGGTGGACGAGCTGGAGCGCTCGTATCGCGAGGCGCAGGAGCGCCTGAGCGACCCTGCCGTCTACAACGACCACCGCGAAGCCGCGGAGGTCGGCCGCCGCGTGAAGGAGCTCGAAGGCCCGTACAAGCTGGCGCAGCAGTGGCGCGAGGTCAGCGACGACCTCGAGGCCGCGCGCGGCGACGGCGACCTGCGGGAGCTGATCCCCGAGCTCGAGGAGCGCCAGGACGCGCTCGAGGAGGAGCTGAAGCTCGCGCTCGTCGAGAGCGACCCGGCCGACAGCAAGGACGTGATCGTCGAGATCCGCCAGGGCGTCGGCGGCGACGAGGCGGCGCTCTGGGCCGGCGACGTCTACCGGATGCTGCACGCGCTACGCCGAGCGCCGCGGCTTCACAGTCGAGCAGCTCTAGGCGAGCGCGCAACGAGGCGGCGGCTTCAAGGAGGTCGTGTTCGCGGTCAAGGGCGACGGCGCGCTACTCGATCTTCAAGTGGGAAGGCGGCACGCACCGCGTCCAGCGCGTGCCCGAGACCGAGTCGCAGGGCCGGATCCACACCTCGACGGCGACGGTCGCGGTGATGCCGGAGGCCGAGGAGGTCGAGGTCGAGCTCGACCCGAACGACCTCAAGATCGACGTCTACCGCTCGACCGGGCCCGGCGGCCAGAGCGTGAACACGACCGACTCGGCGCGTGCGGATCACGCACGTGCCGACCGGGATCGTCGTCGCGATGCAGGACGAGAAGTCGCAGCTCCAGAACAAGACAAGGCGATGCGTGTCCTGCGCGCGCGCGCTCTACGAGGCCGAGCGCGAGCGGCAGCAGGCCGAGCAGGCCGAGACGCGGCGGACGCAGATCGGCTCCGGCCAGCGCGCCGAGAAGATCCGCACCTACAACTTCGCGGAGAACCGGGTGACCGACCACCGCGTACACCTGACCGTGCACCGGCTCGACAAGATCCTCGAGGGTGAGCTGGACGAGTTCACCGAGGCGCTTGCCGCCGACGACCGCCGTCGCGCGCTCGAGCCGGCGTGACTGCCTCGGCGACGCGCTCGCCAGGGCGACCGCGCAGGCTCGCCGAGGCCGGCGTGGAGTCGGCGAGGCTCGAATCGGAGCTGCTGCTGGCCAAGGCCTGCGACGACTGCGCCCGCGCGCTGCTCTACGCAGAGCTCGACCGGGAGATGACGGACGAGCAAGTGGACGCCTTCGACGCCAACGTCAGGCGGCGCGAGTCGCGCGAGCCGCTCGCCTACATCCTCGGCGAGTGGGGCTTCCGGCGGCTGACGCTGAAGACCGACAAGCGCGCGCTGATCCCGCGGCCCGAGACGGAGGTCGTGGTCGAGCGCGCCCTCGCCGCACATCCGCGACCTCGAGGAGCCGCAGGTGCTCGACGTCGGCATCGGGCACCGGCGCGATCGCGCTGGCGATCGCCGACGAGGTCCCTCGTGCGCGTGTAACTGCAATGGACGTCTCGCCGGAGCGCTGCTGCGCTCGCGCGCGAGAACCTGAGCTGACGGGGATCAATGGCCGCGTACGGCTCGTCGAGCACGACCTGACGAGCGGCCTCGGCGAGCACGACTTCGACCTCGTCGTCTCGAATCCGCCGTACGTCGAGCCGGACGAGCTGGCGACGCTGCAGCCCGAGGTGCGCGACTGGGAACCGCACGTCGCGCTGGTCGCCTCGGGCGCGACCGAGAAGCTCGCGCTCGCCTCCCGCGAAGCGCTCCGGCCGGGCGGCTGGCTCGTGCTCGAGACCGCCGCGGGCGCGGGAGACCGGGTCGAGCGCGCTGCTGTCTGACTTCGGCTTCTCGGACGTTACGATCACTCCCGACCTGGCTGGGAGGGACCGGGTGGCAGAGGGCAGATGGAACGGCTGACGACGGCGGACGGGCGCACGCTCGCCTACCACCGGTCCGGCTCCGGCCCGACGCTCGTCTGCCATCCCGGCGGGCCGGGCTTCTCCTCGCTGTACTTCGCCGACCTGGCCGCGCTCGGCGACGAGCTCGAGCTCGTGCTGCTCGACCCGCGCGGCACCGGCGGCTCAGATCCCGCGCGAGATCCGGGGAGTACGCGATCGCCGACTACGCCTCGACGTCGAGGAGCTGCGCGCGAGCACCTCGGCCTCGAGCAGCTGCTCTCTCGGCCACTCGCACGGCGGCGTCGTCGCCGTCGAGTACGCGGCGAGCCACCCCGACCGCGTCGAGCGCCTGATCCTCGCGAGCACGCTCCGCGCCACGGGCCCGAGCAGGAGGCGGCGATGCAGCGCGCCGTCGAGACGCGTGAAGGCGAGCCGTGGTACGCGGATGCGCGTCGAGGCGCTCCAGACCGAGCTCCAGGGCGAGTTGTGCCGACGGCCGCGAGCTGATGGAGCTCGCTCGCCGGATGATGCCCTTCTACTACGCGCGACTACGGCGAGCGCGCGAGCAGCGGCACGTCGCCTCGCTCGCGGGCGACTCGCTCTGTGTCGACGCGACGCGGCTCTGGGAGAAAGAGCTCTGGGAGCGCTTCGACCTGCGGCCGCTGCTGCCGAGCCTGGCGATGCCGACGCTCGTGATCACCGGCGAGCAGGACTTCATCACCGGGCCGGCCTGTGCGGCCGAGCTCAGCGACGGCATTCCGGCCGCGGAGACCGTCGTGCTGCCGGGCACGGGCCAGCACGATCTTCGTCGAGGCGCCGGAGGAGTTCAGGGAGGCCGTGCTCGGGTTCCTCCTCGCCGGGCGGCGCGCCTGATCGAGCAGGCCGTCGCGGCGCCCGCGCGACGGGCGGCCGGCGGTGCTGCCGACCGACACGGTCTACGGGCTCTGCGCCGACCCCCACCTCGAGACGGCCGCGCGGGAGATCTACCGGCTCAAGCGGCGCCCGGCCGAGCAACCGCTGGCGCTGCTGGCGAAGGACGTCGACATCGCTCTGCCGGCCTCGTCCCGAGCTCTCGCGAGCCGATTCTGCGGGCGCCTGCTGCCAGGCCCCTACACGCTCGTGCTGCCGAACCCCAGCAGCGCTTCCGCTGGCTGACCGGCTCGGCGCCCGAGACGATCGGCGTGCGCGTCCCCGAGCTGGCCGGTCCCGGGCGCCGAGGTGCTCGCCCAGGTCGGCGCGGTGGTGGCCACGAGCGCCAACCTCCACGGCGCGTCCGGAGGCGCGGACGGTCGAGGAGGTTCCGGCCGAGATCCGCGCCGGCGCAGCCGCGCTCGTCGACGGCGGCGAGCTCCCTGGCACGCCGCTCGACCGTGCTCGATCTGACCGGCGCAGGAGCCGCGCGTCCTGCGCGAGGGCGCGGTTCCGGCAGCCGAGGCTCCTGGAACGCTGCCTTCGGCAGGTGACCGAGTACCATCCCAGGCAGTGGCGATCGCGCAGGAGACGTTCCAGCACCTGAAGACCGCCGGGCCTCGCCGAGATCGATCCGGCGATCGCCGAGCTGCTCGGCCGCGAGCTCGAGCGGCAGCGCGGCCAGATCGAGCTGATCGCCTCCGAGAACTTCACCTGGCCGGCGATCCTCGAGGCGGTCGGCTCGGTGCCGACGAACAAGTACGCCGAGGGCTACCCGGGCAGGCGCTACTACGGCGGCTGCGAGGTCGTCGACGAGATCGAGCAGACTCGCGATCGACCGCGCGAAGGAGCTGTTCGGCGCCGAGCACGCGAACGTCCAGCCGCACGCGGGCGCGCAGACGAACATGGCCGTCTACTTCGCGGCGCTGCAGCCGGGCGACACGATCCTCGCGCTCGAGCTCTGACCACGGCGGCCACCTGACGCACGGCCTCAAGGTCAACTTCTCCGGGCGGCTCTACACGATCGCCCACTACGGCGTCTCGCGCGAGACGAACATGGTCGACTACGACGAGCGTCCTCGCGCTCGCCAAGGAGCACCGGCCGAAGCTGATCGTCTGCGGCGGCTCGGCCTACCCGCGCACCGTCGAGGCCGACCGCTTCCGCGAGATCGCCGACGAGGTCGGCGCGCTGCTGCTCTGCGACATGGCGCACTTCGCCGGGCTCGTCGCCGCCGGGCTGCACCCGAACCCGGTGCCAGCACTGCGACTTCGTCACCTCGACGACGCACAAGACGCTCGCCGGCCCGCGCGCCGGGTTCATCCTCTGCACGCGAGGAGCACGCGCAGGCGATCGACCGCGCGGTCTTCCCGGGCATGCAGGGCGGCCCGCTCGAGCACGCGATCGCGGCCAAGGCGACCTGCTTCCGGATCGCCGCGACCGACGCGTTCCGCGAGTACCAGACGCAGGTGCGCGCGAACGCCGACACGCTCGCCGCCGACGCTGCAGGACGGGCGGCTCGACGTGCTCACCGGCGGCACCGACACGCACCTGCTGCAGCGTCGACCTGCGCGCGACCGAGTGGACCGGCAAGGACGCGGAGGAGCGGCTGGCCGAGGTGAAGCTGACGGTCGAACCGCAACACCGTGCCCTTCGACGAGCGGCCGCCGACGGTCGCCTCCGGGATCCGGATCGGCACGCCCGCCGGCCACGATGCGCGGCTTCGACGAGGACGACTTCCGCGAGGTCGGCCACGATCATCTGTCGAGCGCGCTCGCCGGACGGCGCCGGACGTCTGCGGCGCTCGCGCGCCCGCAGCGTGGCGCTCTGCGAGAAGCGGCCGCTCTACCCGGGCTTCCGCGGCTACACCACCTACGTCGCGTGACTGAGACGCTGCCAGGGCGTCACGGTGGTCGACGCACCCGCTCGTCCAGCACAAGCTCGTCGTACCTGCGCGACAAGGACACGCCGACCGTCCACTTCCGCAAGCTCGCCAACGAGCTGACGCTCGCTGCTCACCTACGAGGCGACGAAGGACTTCCCGACCGAGACCGGTCGAGGTCGAGACGCCGCTCGAGCGCGACGACGGTGCAGCGGATCGCCGGGCAAGAAGGTCGCGGTCTGCCCGGTCCTGCGCGCCGGCCTCGGGATGCTCGACGGCGTGCTCTCGCTGATCTCCGAGCGCGCGCGTCGGCTTCATCGGCCTCTACCGCGACGAGGAGACGCTCGCAGCCGGTCGAGTACTACGTGAAGCTGCCCGAGTCGGCGACGCGGCGAGCGCGACGCGATCGTGCTCGACCCGATGCTCGCCACCGGACGCTCGAGCGCGGCGCGCGGTCGCGCGGTCAAGGACGGCCGGCGCGCGCTCGGTCACGCTGGTCTGCCTGGTCGCCGCGCCCGAAGGGATCGAGCACCTGCACGGCGAAGCACCCGGACGTGCGGATCGTCTACGCCGCCGATCGACCGCGCGCCTGAACGAGCAGCGGCTACATCGTCCCGGGCCTCGGCGACGCGGGCGACCGCCTCTACGGCACGAAGTAGCACTGGCTCATGTGGCAGACGCTGACCGACCACCTCGAGGTCGTCTACGGGGCGGCGCTCGCGCTCGTGATCGTCGTGCTGCTGACGCCGGCGGTCGGCGGGATGGCGCGGATGCTCGGCGTCGTCGACCGGCCCGGCGAGCGCGCCGCGTGAACCGCGGCTCGGTGCCGCGGCTCGGCGGGCTCGCGCTCTTCTTCGGGATCTTCGTGCCCGGCGCTCGCGTTCCTGCCGCTCGGGCGGGAGACGCAGGGCCTGCTGCTCGGCGATGGCGGTCGCGACCACGGTCGGCGCGATCGACGACTTCCGCGGCCTCGTCTGGTGGGAGAAGCTCGGCGGGCAGATCGCCGCCGCCGCGATCCCGACCGGCTTCGGGATCTGGGTGCACCGCTTCACGCTTCCCGATTCGTCGGCGTGCACGCGCTGCCGGAGTGGGTGGGCATCCCGCTGACGATCCTCTGGATCGTCGCGATCATGAACATGGTCAACTTCCTCGACGGGCTCGACGGACTCGCGGCCGGCGTCTGCGCGATCTCGGGCGTGACGTTCTGCGTGATCGCGCTCTCGCTCGGGCAGCCTGAACGCGGCGATCCTGGCCGCGATCGTCGTTCGGTGCCTGCGTCGGCTTCCTGCGCCACAACTTCTACCCGGCGCGGATCTTCATGGGCGACTCGGGGCGCTGCTGCTCGGCTTCGTGCTCGGCGGCGCTCGCAGTCCAGGGCCTCCTGAAGACGGCCGCGACCGTCGCCCTGTTCTTCCCGCTGCTCGTGCTCGCGGTGCCGATCCTCGACACGTCGTTCGTGGTCGCGAAGCGGCTCAAGTACGGGCAGCCGATCTACGCGGCCGACACGACGCACCTGCACCACCGCTTCCTGAACATCGGCTTCTCGCAGCGCGCGCGGCGCTGACGATCGTGGCGCTGGTGCGCGATCCTCGCCGGCGCGGCGCTGGCGACGCGCTTCATCCCATCCCGCACGCGCACGGCGACTGGCAGGCACGGCCCGACGCTCGCGGTCGCGCTGCATCGGCTGCTCGCGCTCGCGCGCCTCGATCTACATGGTCTACCTGCTCGAGATCGTCAAGCTCGCGAACCCGCGCATCCGCGCCGCCGCGAGCGAAGGCGCGCCGCGGCCGAGCGCCGTGACGGCTCAGCCGAGAAACGCTCAGCCAGCAGCTCGGCGTAGCCCGGGCCGCTCGCGGGATGCCGTGTCCAGCGCCCGAGCACGGCGCGCTCCTCGCCGAGTCGCTGCTCGGAGTCGCCGACCGCGTCGAGGGCCGGTGGTGCGCGCCGGAGATCACGAGCGCAACGTGGCGCTGAGCTCTGCCGAAGATGCGCGGTGGCTGGCCGCCTCGAGCGGGGAGCGCTCGCAGTCGCGCGGATGCTCTGGCTCACTTCGGCGCACGTCGGCAGCGCGGCGCTGCTGCCGACGAGCTCGGGAGCGGGCCGGCCGAACTCGCGCGGTCCCTGCACGCGTCCAGTCTGACCTGGTCGAGCTGCCCGAGCGCCGCGCGACGTCCGGCTCCCGCGCGCAAGGGCAAACGCAGGCGGCTGCCGAGGGCTCAGGAGCGCACGGCCCGGGCGCGGCGGCGATCAGCAGGCGCGATCACGCCGCCGTACGGAGTGACCCACCAGGTGGCGCGCCGTCGCCGAGCAGCGGCGCCAGCTCCTCGGCCTGCTGCTCGAAGTCGATCCGCTCGAGCAGCGGCCCCGGCGGATATGCCGCCTGGTTCGGCGCCACGAGCCCGAACCGGTCCGCGAGTGCCTGACCGAGTCCCATGCGCTCTCCGCAGCTCCCGCCGCTGCCGTGGGATCAGGACGACGCGCATCCGCTGAGATCTTAGTGAACAAAGTCCCTCGAAAATGCGGCTGCTGAGCCGGTTTTCGCGTTGTTACAAGATGTGTTCGTTATGCTCGGCTCGATGGAGCCCAGTCCCTGCTCGTCGTTCGAGCCAGCCGGAGCCGGCGCGCTGCTCGGGGGGCGTGACCGCCGGTCGGTCGGCGTCAGGCGCGCTCGTCGGCTGGGCCGCAGGCTCGGTCGGCTACGGAATCGCTCGTCGGCGCCTTCGTCGGCATCCCGGCTGGGGTGTTCGCCGTCTACCGCAAGCGCTACAAGGACGCCTTTTGACGCACGCGTCGGCATTCCGGCGCGCCGCGGCCGCGGCCGGTGCCGGCGGCGCTGGGCTCGGCGCCCGCCGCCGGAGCGCTCGTGATCGCGCTTGCCGCTGCCGCTGTTCCCGTCGCGGGCTGGCTGCTCGAGGGCTGGGCGATCGCAGCCGCGCTGCCTGGGTCGCGGGCGCAGGCGCTTCGGCTGCTGCTCGCGCGTGATAGCCGCTCTCCGGCACGAACCTGCGCCGCTTCCGGGTCTGCTGCTGCCTTCGGGATGATGCTCGCGCCTCGCTCGTCGTGTGCTCGCGTCGTGCTGTCTGCGCGCTCGTCGCCCGACACGTGAGGCCGGCTCTGCCCGCGCTCGTCTACGGCGGCTCGCCTACACTGCCGTCGAGCTCGTCACTCTCGCTCGTCGGCTACTACTCCCAGGAGCCGCAGCCGCTGAGGACGCGCGCTCGCTCGCGCTGACACTGCTCTGGCCTTGCGCCCTGCTCCGCGCCAGGCGCTTGCGCGCGCGGCGAGTTCGACCTCGACGACCGAGTTCGAGCAGCACGAGTGGGTCCCGATCCACCTCGGCCCGCTCGAACCTCTCGATCACGAAGGCCGTCGTTCACCTGATGCTCGGCACCGTCCTCACGATCGCCGCTCGGGATCGTCCTGATGCGCTGGCGGATCTGCCGTCAAGCCCGACCGGCGATGACGGTCGGCGAGACGATCTACGAGGTCGCCCAGGCGCAGATCGCCGAGCAGAGGCCTGCCTGCGAAGGCGATCGGGCTGCTGGTTCCCGTACGTCGCGACCCTGTTGCTCTTCATCTTCGTGATCAACCTGCTCGGGTTCATCCCCTCCCCGCTCACCGGCGAGACCTACCACGGCATTCCCGGTCTGGGGCATCTACGCAGCCACGTCCTCGCCTCCGGTGACGCCGGCGCTCGCCCTCGCTGACCTTCGTCTTCACGCACT
>ERZ1370068.10024-contig-8757_pt1 | contig 54222 bp, 83 predicted proteins | sample MGYA00561227_ERZ1370068 | MGnify/ENA primary metagenome ERZ1370068 (study PRJEB38410, sample SAMEA6850437) | metagenome | study: Metagenomic assessment of the ecological functions of the soil: analysis of the soil microbiota associated with the... | reverse complement strand
TGCCAGATTGTCGGCGCGGTGAAGGACGGGCTGGCGGCGCTCGAAGCGGTCGACGCGTCGACGCCCGACGTCGATCGTGCTCGATATTTCGATGCCCGGCATGAGCGGTCTCGGAAGTCGCCAGCCGCGTCTCCGGCGTGCGGGATCGGCGGTCCCGATCGTGTTCCTCACCATCCATAACGACGAAGAGCTCGTGGCGGCCAGCCAGGCGGCCGGCGGCATCGGCTACGTCGTGAAAACCCTGCTGCCGACGGACCTGGTCATGGCCGTGCAACGAAGCGCGCGCCGGCCGGCGCTCGTGTCGCCGATGCGCTGAGCCAGGACGCGGATCATGGTCCTTCTCGACGACGACACGCAGCGCGGCGGAGAACGTCGGGCGCGCGTCTGATCGAGGCGCACGAAGCCGATCGCACGCGAATCGCCAGCGAGCTTCACGACGACATCGGCCAGCGGATGGCGGTCCTGACGATGGACCTCGACGCCCTCGAGCAAGGCGCTTCCGCTCCGACCAGACGAGGCGCGCACCCGCATCCGTGAGTTGTCGGACCGGACGCTCCAGCTGGCCAGGGACATCCAGGCGCTCTCACACCGGCTGCACCCGCGAAGCTGGACTACCTGGGCCTCGCGAGCCGCGTCCGCACGCCTTCTGCCGGGAAGTGTCGAGCGCGGCAGAACGTGGACATCGCGTTCAGCCACGACGGCATTCCGGACGGCCTGCCGGATCGACGTCGCGCTGTCGCTGGTTCCGTGTCGCTGCAGGAAGCCGTGACGAACGCGGTCACGCACGCCGGCGTGCGGCCGTGCGACGTCACGCTGCGCGGAATTCCGGAAGAAATTCGTCTCGAGATCGTGGACGCCGGGTGTCGGTTTCGATCGTCGACGCCGTCCTGAGCGGCCGCGCGTCGGACTGATCGGCATGCGCGAGACGCGTGGTGCCTGGTCAGCGGCGACCTGGTCATCGAGTCGCGACCGGGCGCGGGAACATCCATCCGCGCCCGCGTGCCGTTGTCCGGCGCCGATTCGTCTCCTGCGGCGACCTGACGAACGCGCGGTCAATCCAGTCTTCTTCGCGTGATGCCGAGCCGCGCCATCCGGCTCTCGAGCGTCGTCGGCTTGAGGCCCAGACGCTCGGCCGCGCCGCCGGCGCCGCGAATGCGCCAGTTCGGTGCTGTCGAGAACGGCGCTGGATGTGGCTCGCCCTCCAGCGCGCACAGCGTCATGGCGGCCTGCGGCACCGGCCGTTGCTCGACCGCGCGGCGGCCACACCACGAGCTGACGGCCGGTTGCGACGATGACCGCGCGTTCGATGACGTTGCGCAGCTCGCGGACGTTGCCCGGCCACGGATAGCGCTGCAGCTCGCGCATGCAGTCCTTGGGAATCGAGTCGATCGTCTTGCCGAACGACCGCGAGAACTCGTCGACGAAGCTCCAGACCAGCGCCGGGATGTCCTCGACGCGCTCGCGCAGCGGCGGCACGACGACAGGAAACACGTTGAGGCGATAGAACAGATCCTCGCGGAACGTCTTGTCGCGGACGGCGTCTTCGAGATTGCGGTTGGTGGCCGCGATGATGCGGACGTCGACCTTGATCGGCTGCGTGCTGCCCGAGGCGTTCGATGACCCGCTCCTGGAGCACGCGCAGCAGCTTGACCTGCACCTCCATCGGCAGCTCGCCGATCTCGTCGAGGAAGAGCGTCGACTGATTGCGCGGCTTCGAAGCGGCCGATCTGCCGCGACAGCGCGCCGGTGTACGCGCCCCGCTCGCGGCCGAACAGCTCGCTCTCGATGAGCGCCGTCGGAATCGCCGCGCAGCTCACGCGGATCATCGGCCGCTGATGACGCGGGCTCAGGTCGTGAATCGCCTGCGCCATCACTTCCTTGCCCGATCCGGTTTCGCCGAGCAGCAGCACGGTCGCGGGCGTCGGCGCGACCTGCTCGACCTGCGTGAGCACCTGCTGGATCGCCGCGCTTTCCGACGACCACCGGACGCGACGTCCGCAGCACCTTCACCTCGCGGCGGAGCTCCGACGTCTGTCGGACGAGGCGATCGCGCAGCCGGCCGATCTCGCCGAGTGCCGCCTGCAGCGCGGCGTGACTGGCCTGGCGCGCGAATCGCCTGGCTCAACACCGCCCGCGACGCAGTCGCAGACGGTCGACGACTGCGGGCGGCCAGACGCACTTCGCGCGTCGTCGACCCGTAGGACCAGCGCTGCGAGCGCGCCTTCTGTCCCAGCGGCCGGCACGAGGCACCACCACTGCCGGATCGAAGTCCGCAACGGCGGAAGACCTCGCGATCGCCGTCGGGCAGATCGTCCACGGTTGCGAAGCAGCGAGTCGTCTCCCGCTTCCAGGCCGCCGAACAGCGACGGGACCGAGGCAATCAGCGACACTGGCGCGGCGCCAGATCGCCCGGGTCGACCCAACTAGTGCGTCGGCACCGCCATCGCCTCGCCGGCGGTTTCTCCGCCAGAGGACCGCCCAATCGAGTTGCAGCGCCTCTCCGGTCTGGCGGCAGGCTGTCGACGATGGCATCGTCGACAGCCTCTGGAGCGATCGCCCCAAACCGTGCGGCCACATCGGCGACAGAGGCCGATGGAAGGCGAGCTGCGCGTTTGCGTGGCCGCGAGTGCTGCCTCGAGATTGAGCCGCTCGCTGGTGTCGGGTCGATCGAGGCGATTGGCTGGCAGGCGCTGAAGGAATCGGACTGCGGGCGGCATCCGTCGCGACGCGATCCGATTGAACGCCGCTGTTGCGGCTTGACGACATCGTGGCGCTGCCATGTCGAGATTTCTAGCAGACGCGGAGGCCGGGGCAACAATACAGTGGATTCCGTAGGGGACCTTGGCAATGGCGTAAGAGTGTTCAGCTGAGCAAGGGTTAGGTCGATGACGTGATTGCGGATGGCGTATCTGCACCAGTTCGCTCATCGAATGGACGTCCAGCTTCGGACATGATCCGCGCGCGGTGCGTTTCAGCCGGTCTTCGTGGTAATGCCCAGCGCGTTGCGCCACTTCGCTTGTTGGCCTCGGCCCTCGGCGAGCAGCTGCAGGACCTCGGCGTTCGCGCTGACGTAAGGTGCGAGCGGCTTTCGCGGGCGACTGGCTGATCTGCGCCGTCCGAGGCTTCTGCGTGCCAGCCACGCGGCCAACCCGCTCGGAGATGAATTCGCCGCGCGACAGGATGGTCGTCACGGCATCCGCCAGCGTCCGCCCGGCCTCCGGCCTTGAGCACGCAGGCCGTTCGCGCCTGCCTCCATGGCTTCCTGCACGACCTGGTCGGAATCGTGCATCGTGACGATCAGCACGGCGAACCGGCAGGGCGCGCCGGATCTGGCGCGTCACCTCGATGCCGTTCATCTCCGGCAGGGCCACGTCGAGGACGACCAGGTCCGGCTTCAGCTCGAGCGTCATCGCGAGCGCCTGCCGGCCGGTGCTCGCTTCCCCGCAGCACGACCCATTGCTGCTCGCTTTCGAAGATCGCGCATAGCCCTGGCGCACCAGCTCGTGGTCGTCCGCGACCAGGATGCGGGCAGGCTTCGCTCGACGGGATGCGTCCACTTGACCGTCGTAGTCACATTTGCAGTCACTTTCGGGTCCTGGCTGATCAGGCAGAGCGAAACTAACCGATTCGAGGCCAGCTAACAGCTGGTAGAACTGACAGACTTACTACCAAAATTGGCTGCCCCTCCGACTCCGCCGGAGGCAAATCGAGCTCGTCAATTTCTCGGAGGCCGTTGGCGCGCATCGGCAGGCGCCAGCGATGCCGCTGCGGCTCATCCGAAGTCGAGGCGTTCGGGCGTGAGCCCCGTCCGGACCGTCGCGTCACCCACCGCAAGCTCGAACAGTCGGTCCTGGCGCAAGGCGCTTCGCGAGAGGCGGGCGATCTGGTGATCGATGACCCGAGATTTCGGAGCCCCTCTCCAGCCCGCTGGAGTCTGCCGGGACCGTCATCCAGCCGCAAGGCCGAAACCGCCGGCATTGGTTGGACATAAGGGGTAGTACGCCACCCTTCGATTGCGCCCGTCTGGCATGCGGACTGCTCTGTGACTGACCGAGTGGTTTCAGGCAGGTCGGACGGAGTTCCGGGAGTGATGAACGTTCCTCGAGAGCAGGTGAGTTCTCGGACACGCGCGGATGACCATCGAATGGTCGGTGCCAATCGGTCAAACGCGGCCGATCACGATGGCCCTGCATTCGCTGGCAGCCGACATCCGGCCGAGTGTCGGTTGCGTCAGCTGTTCGGTGTGGACCGACATCGCCAAGCGTGGCCTCGTCAGGTACGTGGAGGAATGGCGGACGGAGGAAGACCTGCGTCTTCGCGTCAGCGCCGAAACGTTCCTCGCAGTTGATCGCTCTGATGGAAGAAGCGCACGCAACCGCCGCGCATCGAGTTCTCGCTGGACACGCGGCACGCAGGGTTTCGAATTCGTGGAAGAGGTCCGTCGGCGGGAGGATTCATGGTTAGGCTCCGGCGACGTCGCGGCTCGTCCGCGGCCGTCGCGATCGTTGTCGCGCGTGCCATGCGTGTGGCCGCCGACGCCGCCGCCCTCGGAGCGCAGGCCGCCGCGTGCCGCCCAAGAGCTACGGCCGCACCTCGCGACTGAGCGCTGCCGCGGCGCCCAAGGAGGTCGACGGCGGGTGGCCGCGCGGCTACGCGACGCCGAGCGGCGGCGCGGTCACGGTCTTTCAGCCGCAGATCGCCAGCTGGGACGGCCAGCGCAAGATGGTGCATGTACGCCGCCGTTTCATACAGTGCCAAGGGCGCAGCCAAGCCCGCCCTTGGCACCGTGAGGATCGAAGCCGATTCGACCGTCGCCGTTGCCGATCGGCTCGTGAACTTCACGCGAGCGTCAAGCTCACCGAGTCGAATTTCCCGCCTTTGCCGAACGATCAGGCTGCAGCGAGGTCGTCGCCACCATCAGCGACGTCCGTTCCCCGGGGGCCCTGGTCATCGGATCTCGACCGCGTGCTGGCGCGACTCGACAAGAGCCAGATCGTCCCGAAGAACGTCGCGGGCGTGAAGGCCGATCCGCCGGCGATTTTCTACAGCACGTCGCCGAGCGATCCTGTCGTCAACCTCGACTGGCGACGTGGTCTGGAGTCCGATCAAGGACAACGATCTCAAGTTCGCCGTCAACACGAACTGGGACCTGTTCGATCACACAGCCGACCAAGACGTTCTTACCTGCGCTACAACGACGCGTGGCTCGAGGCCGCCGACATCAAGGGGCCGTGGAAGCCGGCAGGCAAGCTCCCGGACGCCTTCGGCAAGCTCCCGGCCGACGAAAACTGGAAGGACGTCAAGGCCGCGCTGCCCGGCCGGCCGCTGACGTCCAGCCGAGATGCCGAAAGGTCTTCGTCAGCACGACGCCGGCGGAATTGATCCTGCCTGCAGGGACCTCCGAACTACCTGGCCGTGACCGGCACGAAGCTGTTGTGGGTCAGCAACACCGGAAAGCGACGTGTTCAGGCTCGGCGCAAAGGGTCCGGTGTACTTACCTTGATCTCGGGCCGCTGGTTCACGGCAGCCGATTTCAACGGACCCTGGACGTTCGCCACGCCGGACCTGCCCGACGACTTCAAGAAGATTCCGATCTCGCACCAGCGGTCGCGCGTGCTCGCGTCGGTGCCAGGCAACCGATCAGGCCGCCGAGGCGGTGCTGCTGGCGCAGATCCCTGAGACGGCGCGCATCGACAAGAAGCTGGTGAAGGCGCCCGAGGTGCAGTACGAGGGCGATCCGCAGTTTCAGCCGATCGAGCAGACCGACGGTCGCGCGAGCCACCAACACCGACAAGGACATCATCAAGGTCGGCGACCTCTACTACATGTGCTTCGACGGCGTCTGGTTCATGGGCCGGAGCCCGAACGGCCCGTGGGAGGTCACCGGCTCGGTGCCCGGTCAGATCTACGAGATCCCGGTGAGTTCGCCGGCGCTACAACGTCACCAACGTCACCGTCGTCGAGGACAACAGCGACGCGGTCGTGTTCGCGACCGCTGCGGCCTACACCGGGATGATGGTGGCGTGGGGCTGCGCGGTGTGGGGCACCGGCTACTACTACCCGCCGTACGTCGGTTACGGCGGCTTCTATCCGGTCTATCACCCGTACTACCCGACCTACGGTTACCACGCCTCGTATAACCCCTGGACCGGGCACCTACAGCCGCGGCGTGGCGGCGTACGGTCCGTACGGCGGCGCCGGCGTCGGTGCACGCTACAACCCGCGCACCGGGCACCTATGCGCGCGGCGCCGCAGCGTACGGACCGTACGGCTCGCGCGGCGTCGCAGGCGCGTACAACCCGCGCACCGGCGCGTCCGCCGCGACTCGTCAGGGTTCGGGCGTCTACGGCAGCTACGGTCAAACGGGCGTGCAGCGCGGCAACGACTGGGCATCGACATCACGCGTGACGCAATCGCGTCACGGGAACGACGACGCGACGCGACACAGGGCAGCGGCGGCGGCGAGGCCGATCGACGCGGAAACGGATCCGCAGGGACAGCGGCGGCGTCGCCCGCACCGGCAGCGGCGACGTCTACGCCGGGCGCGACGGCAACGTCTACAAGAAAAACGAGGGCGGCGGCTGGTCAGACATACGAGGGCGGCAGCGGCAGCTGGAACGGTGGCGCGGCCCAGCCGAGCAGCGGCAGCAGGCGCAGCAGCGCGCGCCGACGGACAAGCTTCCACGCGCAGCTCGTCCGGCGATTCGTCCACCATGCGGACAGCTCGATCGCGATTCGGCCGCGCGTGCCGAAGGCGCGCAGCGCACGCGCGACTACAGCAGCATCACGTTCGGGGCGATCGGGCAGCTCGAGCAGCTACCGGCCGAGCGGCGGCGGCGCGCGCTGCGGCGGCGGCGGGCGGCGGCGCTAGCGGCACGCGACCTGAACAGGAGCGGGCGAATCAATGATCTGCGCTGAGACCGACCACCACAACGATCGTGATGGCCGCCCTGGCATCTCTGGCCGGCGCGCGATTGGCGGCCAGCGGCCAGGCCGTCAGCCGCCGACGACCACCCGCGACGCCAACCTGCGCGCCTACGTCGAGCTGCTGCGGTCGGACCTGCGCACGCAGAAGGTCGCGATCATCACCGAGGTGATGCAGTTCACCGAGGAAGAGGACGCCAGGTTCTGGCCAATCTACCGCGAGTACGACATGCAGCTGGCGAAGATCAACGACGACCGTATCGCGGCGATCGAGGAGTACGCCGGCCGCCTACGAGAAGATGACCAACGAGATCGCCGACCGCCTGGCCCGCACCGCCCTCGATCTCGAGGCGCGACGCCAGGCGCTCAAGGCTCAGTTCTACGACCGGTTCAAGACCGCAGTCTCGGCGAAAACCGCGGCGCGGTTTCTTCAGGTGGACAACCAGATCCTGTTGATCCTCGATCTCCAGATCGCGTCGTCGCTGCCGATCATCCAGTGACGCGACTTGACGTGACCGCCATGCGAACGCCCCGGTTCGTTCTCTCGATCCTCGCCATCATCCTCGGCGCCACCGCCACGCTCTCGGCCGATCGCGTGAAGCTGCGCTCCGGCCAGACGATCGAAGGATCGTTCATGAGCGCCGACACCAAGATCGTCCGCGTCCTGCTGGCCAACGGCCGGATCGCGGAGTTCCCCGTCGGCGACGTCGCCGCGCTGGAGTTCACGCCGCGGAAGGCGGCGCCCCCGCCGGCTGCCCGATCCGGCGCGAGCGCGCCGGCCCCGGTCACGCTGCCGCAGAACACGGTGCTGAACGTCCGCCTGACGGAGGGTGTTGACGTCGACGCCGCGCAGGCCGGGATGGCGGTGAAGTCGCGTCCTCGACGATCCGCTCATGCTGAACGGCAAAGTCGTCGTGCCGCGAGGCGCGGCGGTGGCGCTGCAGGTGACGAAGGTCGAACAGGCCGGGAAGATGAAAGGCGCCGACCAGATCGTGCTCAAGGCGAACTCCCTCGCATTCGGCGGGCGTCGGTACGACATCGCCACCAGCTACGTCGAATCGAAGGGCTCGGGCGAAGGCAAGAAGACCGCGCGCAAAGTTGGCGGCGGCGCCGGCTCCGGCGCGATCGTCGGCGGCATCGCGCGGCAGGGCACCGGCGCGGCGATTGGCGCCGCGGCCGGCGCCGCGACCGGCGCGATCATGGCCAGCCAGGGTGCCGAGCATCTGCAGCTGCCGGCCGAAACCCGTCTCCATCCACGCTGAACGCAGCGGTCACGGTGCAACCATGAGTCCACAAACGACCCGTCTCGAGCACGACCTGCTGGGCGACAAGGAAGTTCCCCAGGATGCTTACTACGGCGTGCAGACCGCGCGCGGACTGGAGAACTTTCACATCTCCGGCGTCGAGCTGCGCCTCTACCCCGATCTGATCAAAGCGTTCGCGATGGTGAAGATGGCCGCGGCCCGCGCCAATTTCGACTGCGAGCAGTTCGACAAGGACGATTCGCGACGGCATCGAAGGCGCCTGCCAGGAGATCATCGAGCGGCAAGCTTCACGATCAGTTCCGGCTCGACATGTTTCAGGGCGGCGCCGGGACGTCGACCAACATGAACGCCAACGAAGTCATCGCCAACCGCGCGCTCGAGCTGATGGGCCACAAGAAAGGCGAGTACCGCTACTGCGACCCGCACGATCACGTCAACGGCTCGCAGTCGACCAACGACGCCTATCCGACCGCGCTGCACGTCGGGATGGCGCTCGGCAACCAGCGGCTGGTCGAAGAAATGAACCAGCCTGGTCGCCGCGTTCCGCTCGCCAAGTCGAAGGAATTCAGCGCCATTCTCAAGATGGGCCGGACCCAGCTGCAGGACGCCGTGCCGATGACGCTCGGCCAGGAGTTCCAGGCGTTCGGCGAGACGCTCGCGGGCGAAGTGCGCACCCTGCAGACGATCCAGCGGGTGTTCTGCGAGATCAACATGGGCGCGACCGCGATCGGCACCGGCCTGAACGCCCCCGCCGGCTACGCCAAGAAATGCACGCTCCACCTCGCCGAGATCAGCGGCCTCGACATCTACCTGGCGGCCGATCTGATCGAGGCGACGCAGGACACGCAGGCCTTCGTCCTCTACTCGTCCTGCATGAAGAGCCTGGCGATCAAGCTGTCGAAGGTGTGCAACGACCTGCGGCTGCTCTCGTCCGGTCCGCGCTGCGGGCTGCACGAGATCAACCTGCCGCCCAAGCAGCCGGGCTCGTCGATCATGCCGGGCAAGGTCAACCCGGTCATTCCGGAAGTCGTCAACATGGTCTGCTTCCGGGTCATCGGCAGCGACCTGACGATCACGATGGCCGCCGAGGCCGGTCAGCTGCAGCTGAACGTCTTCGAGCCGGTGATCGCCGCCTGCATCTTCGAAGCGCAGACGATGTTCATCAACGCCGCGCGGACGCTGCGGACGCAGTGCGTCGACGGCATCACGGCCAACCGCGAGGTCTGCGACTACTACGTGAACCACAGCATCGGCACGGTCACGGCGCTGAACCCGGTCATCGGCTACGACCGCTCGACCGAGCTCGCCGCCGAGGCCGCGAAGTCGGGCCGCGGCATCCTCGAGCTCGTTCGCGAGAAGGGCATCCTCACCGAACAGCAGATCGCGGAGGTCCTCGATCCGCTGGCGATGACCGGGCAGGCGCGCCCGACGTAAATGCGCGCCGCCTCTCTCCTCCTGAGCGCGCTGATGCTGGCGTCGGCGGCCGTCGGCGCCACCTCGCGCGCGCAGGAATCGCCGCAGGGAATGGCGCGCCTTCGCCGGCAGCTGGTCCGCCGTCGGCCGTCGACGAGACGCCTGCCGACGGAAGGACCGCGCGCCGCCGCGATCGTCCGGCTGTCCGGCGCGGTGGTGCTGTCCAGCGCCGCGGGGCTGAGCCGCGCCTTCCATGCCGAGGCCATCGGGTTCGACGACGGAATCAGATCGCGGCCGGACGCGCCGTATGGACCGACACCCGCGGCGACCTCGTGTTCAGTGCGCTGAAGGGCGAGGCGCTCTGCGACGGGGCGCCGCGATCGCCGGCACGATCACCGGCGGCACCGGCCGATACGCGCGCATCACCGGCGACTGGGACGCTCACCTGGCAGTTCGTCGTCGAGACGGAAGAAGGCGACGTCCAGGGCCGCGCGTCTGATCTCCGCGGACGATTTCGTGGCCTCGAGACCAGACCATGAGCCCGCCGAGCGAGCAAGGCCGGGCCCGGCTCGTGCGCGCCGCCATCGTCGCGCTCGCGTCGGTGATGTGGTTCGCGCCGCCGCCTGAGGGTTTGACCCTGCAGGCCTGGCGGCTCTTCGCCATCTTCGCCGCCACGATTGTCGTCGGTGGTCGTCAACGCGGTGCCGATTCTGACGGCGTCGGTGATCTCGGTGGCGACCGCGGTGCTCACCGGCATCCTCGCGCCCGGCGAAGGCGTACGCGGGTTTCGCGAACGGCACGATTCTCCTCATCGTCCTGGCGTTTCTCGTCGCGCGCGCCGTCGTCAAATGCGGGCTCGGCGCCCGGCTCCGGGCACGTGGTGGTGAGCCTGTTCGGCCGCTCCACGCTCGGCCTGTCCTACAGCATCTTCCTGGTGGACGGCCTCATCGCGCCCGCGTTTCCGAGCAATACCGCGCGATCCGGCGTCCTCTACCCGCTCGCGTTCTCGCTGGCCAGCGCGAGCGGCGCCACGGCTGCCGACGGCAGCCGCCGCCGCGTCGGCGCGTTCCTGATGTTCTCGGGCATCGTCAGCCTGAGCCTCTCGTCGACGCTGTGGCTCACGGCGATGGCCGCCAACCCGCTCGGGACGGAGATCGCGAGAACGTTCGGCGTCGAGATCGGATTCGGCTCGTGGCTGGTTGCCGCCTGCGTGCCGACGCTGACGGCGATGCTCGCTGATGCCGCTGCTGCTTCGCTGCGCTGATCGCGCCGGAAATCAACGCGACGCCCGAGGCGCCGGCCGAGGCGCGCCGGGCGCTGGCGGCGCTCGGACCGCTCCGGCGCGACGAGCGGATCGTCCTCGCGGCATTCGTCGGGATGGTGGCGCTGTGGGCGTCCGCGGCGACGCTGAAGCTGGATTCGACGGCGGTGGCGTTTCTCGGCCTCGGCGTCCTGCTCGTGTCCGGAGTCCTGACGCTCGAGGACATCGCGAAAGAAGGCGACGTCCTCGCGACGTTCATCTGGTTCGCCGGTGCTCTTCACGCTCAGCGGTCAGCTGAACGAGCTCGGATTCATGGGCTATCTCGGCCAGCGTCTCGCCGGTTCGCTCAACGGACTCTCGCCGCTCCGTTGCCGGGCCTTGCGCTGGTCGTGGCCTACGTGTTGCTGCACTACGTGTTCGTCAGCCAGACGGCGCATCTCCTCGCCCTCTTCGGCGTGTTCCTCGACGTCGGGATCAGGCTCGGCGTGCCGGCGGCGCCGCTGGCGTTTCAGCTGCTGTTCGCGACGAACTACTTCGCGGCGATCACGCCGCAGGGGATCGAGCGCGAACCTCCTGTTCGTCGGCAGCGGCCTGGTGCCGCAGGGGGATCTGCTACCGGCTCGGAGGGCTGATTACTGCGTGCAACATGGCTGGTGTTCCTGATTGTCGGGACACCGTGGCTGATGCTGGTGTGGACGGTGACGGCAGCCAGGTCGGCTGCCCGAGCGATTAACAAGCAGGAGAGGTTCGTCATGTGGAAACGACACGATCGTCACATCGTTCCTCGCGCGTGCGGTCGGCGCAACGTTCGCGTTCGTGCTCGCCGCTCTCCAGCCGTCACCCTCGGCCAGCGCCGGGACGGCAGGCGCCCAGGCGCAGCTTCCGACCGTCGTCGTGCTGGCCACGGGCGGCACCATCGCCGGCGCGGCGGCTCAGCGACGTGCAGGCGGCATACACGTCCGGCCAGGTCGGCGTGCAGCAGCTCCTCGCCGCGGTGCCGCAGGCGAAGAAACTGGCGGTGCTTCGCGGCGAGCAGATCTCGAACATCGGATCGCAGGACATGAACGACGAGGTCTGGTTGAAGCTGGCGCGCCGGGTCAACGAGCTGACCGCGATGCCCGACGTGAGCGGCGTGGTCATCACGCACGGCACCGATACGATCGAGGAAACGGCGTAGCTTCCTGAACCTGGTCGTCAAATCGCGGAAACCCGTGGTGCTGACCGCCGCGATGCGGCCGCTCCACGGCCCTCTCGGCCGACGGCCCGCTCAACTTCTTCAACGCGGTCGCGGTGGCGGCCAGCAAGGACGCCGCCGGACACGGTGTCCTGGTCGTCGTCAACGACTGGATTCACGGCGCGTCGTCGCTGACAAAAACGAGCACGACCGCGGTCCAGACGTTCCTCTCCCCGATCTGGGGCCTGGTCGGGACCGTCGCCTATGGCGACGTGGAGCTCTTCCGCCTGCCGGTCGGCCGGCACACCAGTCGACTCCGAGTTCTCGCTCGATGGCGTGACCACGCTGCCGCGCGTGGACATCATCATGGCGCTACGAGAACATGGACGGCGTCCTCATCGACGCGGCGGTCGCGGCGGGCGCTAAGGGCATCGTGGTCGCGGGCGTCGGCAACGGCAACATGACCGAGGCCGCGGTCGCGGCGCTCGGCCGGACAGGCGAAGAAGGGCATCATCTGCGTGCGCGCGTCGCGGGTCGACGACCGGACGCGTCGGCCGCAACGTCGAGCTCGACGACGACAAGCTGGGACTGGTGGCGTCGTTCGGACTGAACCCGCAGAAGGCCCGGGTGCTGCTGCGGCTCGCCCTGCTCAAGCAGCGGACGATGGCGGATCTGCAGCGACTCTTCGACCAGTGCTGAAGGCGCCTAGCCGGCGTTTTCGACGTGCGGGTCAGGGCGGGCCGGCGCCGCGAACCAGTCCTGCTTCGCGACCACTTTCGGCGCCGCCGGATCGAGGACGTAGTTCGGCGACATGATCTGCACGCCGTACTCGTTGAACAGATCCTGGATGTTGCGCGTGCAGCGCGTGCAGCGTCAGCAGCCGCGACTCCTGAACCTCGAGGCGCGACGTAGCAGCGTGTATTTGACGTAGAAGTCGTCGAGCGATGCCTGGAGCACGACCGGCTCGGGCGTGCCGCGCAGCCTGACGTGCGATCGGCGGCGAGCAGGAGAAGGGACTGCACCTGCCGCCACGGCGCGTCGTAGCCGATCGTCAGCGACGTCGGCGTGAACACGCCGTGCGTCTCCCCGAGCCGCGAGTAGTCGGTGATCGTCTGCCCGATGATCACCGCGTTGCGGCACCGGTGATCTCCTCCGACAAGACCGTCCTGATCTTCGTGGACAGCACGCCGAGGTGCGTGACCGTGCCTTCGACGTCGCCGGCGCGCACGAAGTCGCCCATGCCGCAGCGCGCGCGAGTAGGTGATCATGAAGCCGCTCATGATCTGGTTGACGAGGCCGCTCGATCCCAACGTCAGCATCAGGCCGAGAAAGACGCTGACGCCCTTGAACGCCTCGGTGTTGCTGCCGGGCAGGTACGGATAGGCCATCACGATCGCGAACAGCCACAGCATCGCCGTCAACAGCCGGCGCGTCGGCTGCGCGGTTTCGGGATGGATCCACCTCGCCGTCACCCGCCCGCGCTCGACGGCGTCGAACCACAGCCGCATCAGCCGCGACCATGAAGCGGGCGATCAGCGCGATCAGCACCACGGTGAACAGCCCGGGAACCGCGCCCAACGACACCGGCGCCGAGATTCGCGACCGTCGCCACCAGGAAGCCCCGCATCGACTCGCCCCAGGGTCGCGTATAGGGGAATCGCCGCAGGATGAAGGTGACGCCGACGTAGGTGACGACGAGCGCCCACGCCGACGAAGACCGCCGACGCGAGGCGTTGCTCGAACTCGATCAGGCGCGAGCCGCGCAGCGTGTCGAGATCGGCGATTCCAGTTTTCGCAATCGGTCCGCTCGGCGGCAGCGACCAGTCTGGCCGATGACGCCGCGGTGCGCGCGCGCGATCGCCCACAGCAGCGACAGCGTCACGGCGAGCGCGAGCAGCGCCAGCGCGAGCGGCACGAAGGAGCGCGGCAGGTGCGTCGCGCCTCCTTCGCCTCGTCGAGCGCCTGCCGCAGACGGGCGACGGTCTGAGCGCCCGACCTCGTCCAGGGTCTCGCCGGACAGTTCGTCGATATCGGGCGAGGTCAGTGCAAACACCGTGCGGGATCCGACCTGCACCAGGACCGCTGCCATTGAACGGCACGCAGCGTCGACTGGCTCGGTGATCCCGCGGGCGGCGAGATCGTCGAGCACGCTGGACGGCAGCCGCTGACGCGCTCGCTCGGGCGCCGTCCCAGGACGCGTGCGCGCATCGAGACGATCGGGCGGTTGAAGAAGACGAGCGTCGCCGTCTCGTCGGACGGCTGCGCGACCGCCGCGACGGTCGGCCCCGCGACCGGCGGCGGCGAGCTCGGGAGGAGTCGCGCGTGCCTTGCGCCGCCGAGCGCGACCGACACGCTCGACCGCCGCGGCCAGCGTCGCGGCCGCGAGCCGGTGCGCGGTCGGAGAAAACGGCCCCACGATCCCGCTCAGTAGATCGCCGGCACGAACTTGCGCCGGGCCAGCGAGGCTTCGTCGTCGTAGGCGTGCTTCCGCGATCGATCGGGAAGCTTGACTTTCTGGCCGGTGGATCTTCTTGTGCGGAATCAGCTTCAACAGGTGGGCGATGATGTTCAGGCGCGCCCGCTTCTTGTCGTCGGACCTGACGATGTGCCACGGCGCGATGCGGGTGTCGGTGGCCTTGAACATCGCATCGCGCGCCCGCGAGTACTCGTACCATTTCGCGCGCGACGGCAGATCCATGTTGCTCAACTTCCACTGGCGCAGCGGATCGGCGCATCCGGGCGCGGAAGCGCCGCTCCTGCTCCTTGTTGCCGACCTCGAGCCAGAACTTCACCAGCTGGATGCCGCCGTCGATGATGGTCTTTTCGAAGAGCGGCGCCAGGTGGAGGAATCGCTCGTACTGTTCGTCGGTGCAGAAGCCCATCACGTGCTCGACGCCGGCGCGGTTGTACCAGCTCCGGTCGAAGATGACGATCTCGCCGGCCGCGGGAAAGTGAGGCATGTAGCGCTGCAGGTACATCTGGCTCTTCTCGCGGTCGGAAGGGGCCGGCAGCGCCACGAGCCGGAACACGCGCGGGCTGACCGCGCTCGGTGATCGCCTTGATGGTGCCGCCCTTCCCGGCCGCGTCGCGCCCTTCGAAAATGACGATGACGCGAAGGCCCTTTGCTTTGACCCAGTCCTGCAGGACGCACAGCTTCGCCTGGAGCCGCAGCAGTTTCCTTCTCGTCATTTCTTGGCTTTTTGAGTTTCGACATCGTGTTTGTCTCGCTGTTACTGGCTGCCAGCCGCCGCCGAGCGTCCGGTAGAGTTCGGCGCGGGCCCGCAGCTCCGCACCGCGCGTCTGCGCCAGCAGCAGCTGGTCGTCGAACAGCTGCTCGTCGGCGGTCAGAATCTCGAGATAGTTCGCGAGGCCCGAGTCGTACCGCGACCGGGCCAAGTCGGACGCATCCTGCAGGTTGGTGACGCTCGCCTGCCGCTGGACGCGCACCTCGGCCAGCTTCTGGATGGTCAAGAGCGCGTTGGCCACCTCGCGGTAGCTGTTGAGCGCCGACTTCTGGTACTCGGCCAGCGCGCCATCGAAGCGCGCCCGTGCCGCTTCGAGGTTCCGGCGCAGACGCCCGCCCTGGAAGATCGGCTGCAGCACCGAACCGCCGAGCGACCACACCGCCCCGTCCCCGCCGAGGAACTTCGTCAGGTCGCCGCTGATGCCGCCGAGAAAGCCAGTCAGGCTGATGGTCGGAAAGAACAGCGATTTGGCGACGCCGATATCCGCGTTGGACGCCACCAGCTGCTGCTCGGCCTGCATGACGTCAGGGCGGCGCTCGAGCAGCGACGCGGGAAGGCCAACGGGAATCGGCGGCGGCAACGCTTCGTCCGGGACCGAGTGCTTGACGGGAGATCGGCCCCGGCGGCCGGCCGAGCAGCAGCGAGATCGCGTTCTCGACGATCCCGATCTGCTGCTCGATGTCGGGAATGGCCGTCGCCGTGCGCGCCCGGTTGGCCTGGATGCGATCCAGCTCGAGCCGATTCGACACGCCGCCTTCCAGGCGGTTTCTGAAATAGGCCACCGTCTCGTCATTCAGGCGGAGCGTCTCGCGGGCAATCTGCAACTGGCGGTCGAGCTCGCGCAGCAGGAAATAGTTGGTCGCGACGTCGCCGACCAGGGTGACGAGCACGCCGCGGCGGCCCTGCTCGCTGCCCAGTGCCAGCGCCAGCGCCGCTTCCCGCTCGCGCCGCAGGCGGCCGAAGAGATCGAGCTCCCAGGACAACTGAAACCCGTAGTTGCCGCTCTGATGCGTCGTATCGTCGGAGCCGTTCGGTTTGGCCGAGGCGTTCGACGCCTGGCGCACGGCGTAGCCCGCGCCGCCGTCGATCTGCGGGTAGAGGAACGACTTGGCGATGCCGGCGCGGGCGCGGGCTTCTTCCACCCTCGCCGTCGCCACGCGCAGGTCGAGGTTGTTACCGATGGCATCGTGGATGAGCGTCTGCAGCACCGGGTCGTCGAACACTTCGAACCACGGCAGGTCGGCGAGCGGTCGCGGCCTGCGCGACGCCCTCGGCGAAGCGAAACTGCGCCGGGTCCGGCAGCTGCGGCCGGCTGTAGTTGGGACCGACCGTGCAGCCGGCCAGCAGCCGATGACACCGCGGCTCGCGAAGCAGAACCTGGCTAACGCAGAGAGTCGGCGCATCTCAATGATTTCCGTGTGTGGCGCCGGCCAGCGCCGGCGACGGCGGCGTGTCCGTGGAAGCGGGCGCGTGCTTCGACGCTCCGCCAATCGCTTTCTCGACCGCGACGTAGCGCATCGGGATCAGCAGGACGCCGAGAATGGTCGCGACGAGCATGCCCGAGAAGACGGTCATGCCGATGACCTTGCGCGACTCGGCGCCGGCACCCGATGCGGTCAAGAGCGGCACGACGCCGAGGATGAACGCGAATGCCGTCATCAGAATCGGACGGAACCGGAGCTTCGCCGCGAGCAGCGCCGCATCCATGAGCGGCGTGCCCTTGTCGAACTCCATCTTCGCGAACTCGACGATCAGAATCGCGTTTTTCGCGGCCAGGCCGATGAGCATGATCAGCCCGATCTGCGCGAACACGTTGTTCACGTAGCTCTCGCCGAGGAAGATGCGTGCGAGCCACAGACCGAGGTAGGCGCCGAAGGCCGCGAACGGCGTGCCGAGCAGCACACTGAACGGCAGACCCCAGCTCTCGTACTGCGCCGCCAGAATCAGGAACACGAGAAAGATCGCGAGCATGAAGACGGCCGCGACGCCCGGCGCCTTGCGCTCCTGATACGACATGTCGGCCCAGTCGAAGCTCATGTCGCCGGGCAGGATCTCCTTCGCCGTCTGCTCGAGCGCGTCGAGCGCCTGCGTCGACGAATACCCCGACGCGGGCACCCCAGTCAGCTCGGCCGAGCGGAACAGATTGAACCGGTTCGTGAACTCGGGTCCGGAGGCCGACCGTGTGCTGAGCAGTGAATCGAGCGGCACCATCCCGCCGGCCGCGCTGCGGACGTAGAAGAGTCCCAGCTGCTTCGGATCGCGGCGGAAATCGGACTCGGCCTGGAGGTAGACCTTGTAGACACGTCCGAACCGGTTGAAGTCGTTGACGTGCGAGCTCCCGAGCAGCGCGCCGAGCGTCGTGTTGACATCGTTCAGCACCACGCCCGACTTGAGCACCTTGCTGCGATCGATGTCGGCGTAGATCTGCGGGACCGACGCGCGGTAGAGCGTGCCGATGCGTCCGATCTCCGGCCGCTTGCGCGCCGCCTCCATGAAGCGGGTGGCCTGCGTGGCCAGATAGTCCGGTGAGCCGCCGCTGCGATCCTGCAGCTGCATCGTGAACCCGGCGCCGGTGCCAAGGCCCGGAATCGACGGCGGGCCGAACGCGATGACGCCGGCTTCGGGAATCTGCTGCTGGAACGCCTTGTTCAGCGCCGCGACGACGCCGTTGGCGTGCTCTTCCTCGGTGTGGCGGTCGTGCCACGGCTTGAGCTGCACGAAGAAGAAGCCCATGTTCGAGGAATACGCGGCGGTGAGGAGCGAGTAGCCGCTGATCGTGTTGAAGCCCTCGATGGCATGGTTGCTCTCGAGGATCGCCTCGGCCTTCTTCATCACCGCGTCGGTGCGCTCGAGCGACGCTGCGTCGGGCAGCTGCGCGTTGACCATGATGAAGCCCTGATCCTCTTCGGGCACGAAGCCGCCGGGAATCTGTCGCACCAGCACGACGATCACGTAGACCAGCACGCCGATGAAGGCCAGGCTGCGGAACATCTTCCGGGCCAGGATGCCGGCGAAGCTGACGTAGGCGTCGGTGGTGACGCCGAAGACCTTGTTGAAGACGTTGTAGAACGGCGTCAGCAGCGTCTTCTTGCCGGTCGGCGCCTTCAGGAGCAGCGCCGCGAGCGCCGGACTGAGCGTCAGCGCGTTGATCACCGACAGCAGCACCGACAGCGCGATCGTGATGGCGAACTGTTGATAGAGGCGGCCGGTGATGCCGCCCATGAAGCCCACCGGCACGAACACGGCGGCCAGAATCAGGCCGATTGCCACGACCGGGCCCGACACTTCCTCCATCGCCTTGATCGTGGCCTCTTTCGGTGCCATGCCGTGCTCGATGTGGTGCATCACCGCCTCGACGACGACAATCGCATCGTCGACGACGATGCCGATGGCGAGGACCAGGCCGAGGAGCGAGAGGACGTTGATCGAGAAGCCGAGCAGCGGGAAGAAGATGAACGCGCCGAGCAGCGAGACCGGCACGGTCATCAACGGAATCAGCGTGGCGCGCCAGTTCTGGAGAAAGATGAACACGACGACGATCACGAGCCCGATCGCTTCGAACAGCGTGTGCACGATCTCGGTGATGCCCTCGGACACCGGCAGCGTGGTGTCGAGCGAGACCAGATAGTCCATGTCGCGCGGAAACCGCTTCGACAGGTCGGCCATCGCTGTCTTTACCTGATTGGCGACGTCGAGCGCGTTGGTGCCCGGAATCTGGAACACGGCGATGACCGCCGCCGGCTTGCCGTCGTGGCGGCCCATCGCGTTGTAGAGCATCGTGCCGAGCTCGAGCCGGGCGACGTCCTTCAGCCGCACCTCCGAGCCGTTCGGGTTGGTCCGGATGATGATGTTGCCGAATTCCTCCTCGTTCAGCAGGCGCCCTTGCGTGCGGACGGTGTAGGTGTACTCGGTACCGGCCGCCGCCGGGGGCCGCCGATCTGGCCGGCCGGCGTCAGCTGATTCTGCTGGTTGACCGCGTTGACGATGTCGGGCACGGTGACGCCGAGGCGTCCGATCACGTCGGGCCGCAGCCAGACCCGCATCGCGTAGTCGCTGCCGCCAAAGAGATTGATCTGGCCGACGCCGGGAATGCGGGCGATCGCGTCGTTGATGTTGATGGTCGTGTAGTTCGACAGGAAGTTGCTGTCGTAGGACCCGTTCGGCGACTTGATCGAGATGACGAGCAGCGGAAACGCCAGCGCCTTCTTCACCATGACGCCGTAGTTCTTGACCGACTGCGGCATCTGCGGCAACCCCTGCGACACGCGGTTCTGCGTCAGCACGTTGTCCATGTCCTGATTCGACCCGACCTCGAACGAGACCTTCAGCGTGAGGGTCCCGTCGTTGGCGTTGGTCGACTTCATGTACATGCCTTTTTCGACGCCGTTGATCTGCTGCTCGAGCGGCGTGGCGACCGAGGCTTCGACGTCGGTGGCGCTGGCGCCGATGAACGTCGTGGTCACCTGGATCATCGGCGGGACGATCTCGGGATACTGCGCGATCGGCAGTCCCTGCATCGCGACGAGACCGAGCATCACGGTGATGATCGAGATCACCATCGCGACGATCGGACGGTTGACGAAGAAGCGGGCCATGATCTACTTCGCCTCGGCTCGGTTTGGTCTCGCCGGGCTTCGTCTCGGCGGCCGGCGCCGCCTTGGCCGTGACCGTCTGGCCGTCACGAATCCGCTGCAGCCCTTCGACGACGACGCGTTCTCCCGGCTTGAGACCTTCGCTGACCACCCACAGCGAGTCGACGCGCTGGCCGACCGTGACGTTGCGGAATGCCACCTTGCCGCCGGCATCGACCACGGCGACGCTCCGCAGGTTCTGCAGCTCCTGCACGGCGCGCTGCGGCACCAGAATCGCACCCGGCCTGGTCTCGAGCAGGATTCTCGCGCGGCCGTACTGCCCGGGGCGCAGCAGCATGTCGGGATTGGCGAATTCGAGCTGGATGCCCAGGGTGCCGGTCGTGGGATCGACCGCGCGCTCGACCGGCCCGAGGCGGCCTTTGTGGCTGTACACTGGTGTTGTCGGCGAGCGTGAGCTGGATATCCATGCCCTCGCGAGCATCCGCGCCGCCTTCGGCCGCGCGCTTCCGGACACGGAGGTAGTCGCCTTCGGTGACGCCGACGCGGAAGATGATCGGATCGATCTGCGAAATCGTGGTGAGCAACGTGTTCTGTCCGCGGCCGACGAGGTTGCCCGGCTTGACCAGCGTGATCCCGACCAGCCCGCCGATCGGCGCGGTGACGCGCGTGTAGCTGAGGTCGAGCGTCGACTTCTCCACCGCCGCTTTCGTGGCCTCGACCTGCGATCGCGTCGCGTCCTGCGCCGCCTTGGCGTCGTCGAGCTCCTGCTGGCTGACCGCCTGCTTCGCGGCGAGCGGCGTGTAGCGCGCGACGTCGTTGTTCGCTTTGGCAAACCGCGCCTCCGCGGTCGCCTGATCGGCCCGAGCCGAGGCCAGACTCGCCTCGAGCGGTTTGCGGTCGATCGTGTAGAGCAGCGCGCCCTTCCGCACGAACGACCCTTCGCGGAAGTCCATCGTTTCGAGGAAGCCCTCGACCGCGCGCGAATCTCTACGTCCTGAAAGCCAGAGGTCTGCCCGACCAGCTCGAGGTAAGTCGGCACGTCCCGCTGGACGACGTCGGCGACGTAGACCTCGGTCGGCGGAGGGGCCACGGCAACAGGGCTTCTCGCACGCGACGCTGAGCGCCGCTGCCACGGCTCCCGCGGCGAGAATGGTTCGTCTTGCCTCTGCAGCGCCCATGCTCACGTCCTTTGTCTCTGTTCCCGTTGGCTACGGTCCGATCGCCGCCGGCTGGCGCATAGCTCACGTCGAGGGCACGCCGCGTGCCAATCCGTATCTTCAAGCGCGACTGGCAGTACGCGTCAGTTTGCTCTGTCACGATGGAGGGGCTCCGAATTGTCGGAGGCGTCCCGATTCGAGGCGTGCTCGACGCCCGGCGGCCCGCCTGCGCCAGGCGGTGGCACGGGACGTGCTCGACCGCGACCGATGCGGTTTTCGGGCGTCTTCACGAGCGTTCGGGCCACGACGGCCGGCGGCTGGGTGGCCAGGGCCAACGCGTCACGCGTCCTCGATCCGCTGGAACGAACGTGCGAGATTCTCTTCGGCGTGATCGTGGTGCTGACGTTCACCCGGTCGATCAGCATCGCGGAGGCAGACCGCGCCAACACCCGCACCGTCCTCGTCGCCGCGATCGCCTGCAACCTGGCCTGGGGCATCGTCGACGCGGCGATGTATCTGCTCGCGAGCTTCTCGGAGCGTTCGCGCCGGCTGGCGAGGCTCGCGAGGTCCGCACGGCGTCCGAGCCGGACGTCGCCCATCGCGTGATCGCCGACGCGCTGCGGCCAGTGATCGCGGACGTCGTGACCCCGGCGGAAATCGAGGCGATCCGTCAACGTCTGACCGAGCAGCCGGAGCCGTCCGCGCCGGCCTTGACGCGCCACGATCTTGCCGGCGCCGCCGTCGTCTGCCTGCTCGTGTTCTCGTCGACGTTTCCAGTCGTCATTCCGCTTTTTCTGATGCGCCAGCTGTCCTCGGCGATGCTGGCTTCGAACGCGATCGCACTGGCCCTTCTGTTCGTGACGGGCTGGTCGCTCGGCGTCCATTCGGGAAGATCGGGATGGCGAACCGGCGTCGGCACAGCGCTGGTCGGCGTCGTCCTCGTGGCGATCACCATCGCGCTGGGTGGATGACGGATTAACGCCATGCGACTAGCGCCGCGTGTCTGGCTGGCGGCTTACGACCGAACGTGGCTGGTCGCGGACGTCACGGCCGGCCTGACGCTGGCGGCCTACCTCCTGCCGGCGGCGATCGGCGACGCCTCGCTCGCGGGCCTGCCGCCCGAGGCCGGTCTGTACGCGTGCCTGTTCAGCGGCCTCGTGTTCTGGCTGTTCTGCAGCTCGCGGCAGACGCGCCGTCACCATCACCTCAGCGATCTCGCTGCTCGTCGGCGCATCGCTTGGCGCGATTTCCGGCGGCGATCCGGCGCGACACGCCGCGCTCGCCGCGTGCACCGCGCTCATCGTCGCCGGTGCTCGCGTTCGCGGCCTACGCCGTCCGCGCCGGGGCGGTCGTCAACTTCTTCTCGGAAACCGTGCTGGTCGGCTTCAAGTGCGGCGTCGCGCTGTTTCTCGCGAGCACGCAGCTGCCCAAGCTGTTCGGGTTCAGCGGCAGCCACGGCGATTTCTGGGAGCGGATGGGCCACTTCTTCCGCGGACTCGGCGGCACGCATCCGACGTCGCTGGCGCTCGGGCTCGCGGCGCTCGCCGATGCTGCTGCTCGGGAAGAGCGTCTTGAAGAACCGGCCTGTCGCGCTGGTCGTCGTCGTGGTCGGCATTCTCGCGGCGCGGCTCCTGCATCTCGACGAGCGCGGGCGTCGCGCCTCCTCGGCGATGTCCCGCGCGGCCTGCCGGTGCCGAGCGCTGCCGCTGGTCAGTCGCGCGGACATCAACAGCTGCTGCCGCTGGCGATGGCCTGCTTCGTTCTCGCGGCGGTGGAAACCACGGCGATCGGCCGCATGTTCGCGGCGAAGCACGGATACCGGCTCGACGCCACGCAGGAGTTCCTTCGCGATCGGCAGCGCCAATCTCGTCGCCGGGCTCGGACGCGGATTTCCCGTCAGCGGCGGCATGTCGCAGTCGCTCGTCAACGAGACCGCGCGGCGCCCGCACGCCGCTGTCGGGGCTGGTCGCCGCGCTCATCACCCTCGTCGTCGTGGTGTTCTTTACCGGCCTGCTGCGACATCTGCCCCAGCCGGTTCTGGCGGCCGATCGCATCGTCGGCCGTCACCGGGCTCGTGCAGATCGACGCGCTGCGCCACATCTGGCGCTTCAGCCGCGCCGAGTTCGCGGTGGCGATGGTGGCGGTGCTCGGCGTGCTCGGGTTCGGGCTCCTCGAACGGCGTGCTGTTCGGCGTCGCGCTCTCGCTGCTGCTGCTCCTCCGTACGCGCGTCGCGTCCGCGCGTGACCGAGATCGGACGGGTTCCGGGCACGTCGTTCTTCGCGGACCTGACCCGTCATCCGGAAAACGAACGGATCCCCGACGTGCTCGTGGTCCGCACCGAAGGGTCGATCCTCCACTTCAACGTCGACTACGTGCGCGATCAGACTGTCGGCGCTGATCGCCCAGCGCGCGTCGCCGCCGCGATTGATCGTTCTGTTCATGGGCAACGTCCCGCACGTGGACGCTCGCCGGCGCCGAGAGCCCTGATCGATCTGCGGGAGGTGTTCCTCCGCCAGGGCATCGAATTCCGTCTGGCCGAAGCGCACGGCCCGGTCGCGAGCCCTCAGGCGTCTCGATCGGACGTCGGCTGCTGGGCTGGCCGAGGCGAACCAGACGCGGTGGACGACGTGCTGCGCCAGTGGCGCGCGGCGCCGCGCCCCGCCTGACACCAGGCTCTCTGGCTCTTTCCGGCCGATCTCCGAGATCATCAGAGACCTCCGGGATTTCGGGGGGTCATCGACTGCCGACCGGCCACTGTGGCGCCGTATTCGACAAAAACGTCCATTCTGCCGCGGTTCTGCCGCGGCGCGCGCCAACACGAGTTGGCATCGTAACTGCGTTGTAGCGGGGCGAAGTTGTCACCAGACGTGTGGCAACAGCTCAGAAAAGAAAGGGACCTTAGCTGATGAAACCGCTAGTCGCCTCGCTGGCGCTGCTCCTGGTCGGTGCACGGCGTCGCAGCCGCCCAGGACGTTCGCTACAACTACGACAAACAGGCCAACTTCGCGTCCTTCAAAACCTATAAGTGGGTCGTCATCAAAGGCGCGACGCAGCTTCTCCGATCTGGTCGACCGGCAGGTGGGGAGTCGGCAGTCGTGACGCGGAGCTCGCGAAGAAAGGACTGACCAAGTCCGACTCGGACACCGCGGACCTGTTCATCGGCTACCAGGCCGCCGTCGGCCAGGAAAAGCATGTACGTCGTTCGATACCGGGTGACGGCTACGGTCCCGGCTGGGGCGGCGGCTGGTACGGCGGCGGGGCGGAATGACGAGCGGCCACGACGTCCACTGCATCTCATCGGCCAGCTCGCGCTGGATATGTGCACCTCGTCGCACCCAAGCACTGATCTGGCGCGGAGCCGCAGAGCAGGACGCCTCGATCGGAGGCCAAGCCCAGAAAAGCGGCAGAAGAATCTCGCGAAGGCAGTCAGCCAAGCTCTTTGAAGAACTATCCGCCGAAGGTGAAGCAGTAAGCGGATCCGATCGGTGGTGAATTCGACGACATGGAGATCGCCTTGGACATGATCCGACGGATGACCGCGCGTGCTGCTCTTCGCGACCTTTCTCATGCCGATCGTCGCGGGACGCGCGAACGCGCAAGCGCCGACCGGGCCGGACCGGACGCGCAGCCGACGTCGCCCGCACAGAACACCATCCTTTGCGAATCGAAGGAAGGCCAGCGCCAGTATTGTCCGGCCAAGACTTCCGACGGCGTGGCGCTCATCAGATCGACCGGCACCGCGCCGTGCCTTCTCGGGAAGACCTGGGGCTACGACGACGGCGGCATCTGGACGTCGGACGGCTGCGGCGGTGAGTTCATCGCGGGTCAGGCCGCAGCAGGCGAGACAATGAGGAAGCGACAGAAGCCAGCTCGAGCACATTCCCAACGCCGGGTTTCCTGCTATGCACGGGCGAGAAGGGCGAGATCTATTTCCGCCTCTTCAGCTACGCGCGCTATCTCAATCAGCGGAACATCGACGCGTCCTACACGGACTCCTTCGGCGTCCAGCACACGGTTCAGCAGCGGCAGGACATCCAGCTGGCGAAGTTCTTCTCGCCGTTCGCCGGCTGGTTCCTGACGCCGAAGTTCCGCTACTACCTGTACGTCTGGTCGTCGAACGCGTCGCAGGGCGATCCGGCGCAGGTCGTCGGCGCCGGCAACCTGAGCTACGTGTTCAACCGTTCTTCTGACGGTCGGCGGCGGCATCACCTCGCTGCCGACCGTCCGCAGCACGGAAGGACAGTTTCCCTACTGGCTCGGCGTCGACGGCTCGGCTGATCGCCGACGAGTTCTTCCGCGGCTCGTACACCAACGGCGTCTGGGCGAAGGGCGATCTTCCCGCGAACCTGAAATACAACGTGATGTTCGCCACCAACCTGAGCATCCTCGGCGTCAGCGCGTCGCAGATCGACAACAAGATGGACACGCAGTCGCTACGCGCTGACGTGGCTGCCGACGACGGGCGAGTTCGGCCTCTACGGGACGTTCGGCGACTACGACTATCACGAGAAGGTGGCGACGCGCGTCGGCGTGCACTGGTCGCACAGCCTCGAGGACAAGCAGAGCCAGCCGAGCACGAACGGGATCGAAAACAGCCAGATCCGCCTCACCGACGGCAGCGTCGTGTTCACGCCGGATCTCTTCGGCCCGGGCATCTCGGTCAACACCGTCGACTACAAGATGACGAGCATCGACGCGGGCATCAGATACAGCGGCCTGTCGCTCGAGGGCGAGTACTACCGGCGCTGGCTGACGAACTTCACGGGCGTCAACACCGGCGGCATTCCCGACATCACCGACAACGGCTACCAGCTGCAGTCGTCGGCGATGGTCGTCAAGAACGTCCTGCAGCTCTACCTGAGCGGCTCGCAGATCTTCGGCACCTACGGCGACGCGTCCGAGTGTGCGCGTCGGCGAGAACTGGCACTTCATGAAGCAGCGCGGGCTCCGGCTCAACAGCGAGTTCATCCACGTCAATCACAGCCCGGTCGGCTATACCGCGTATCCGATGCCGGTCGGCGCCAACGGCAACATCATCCACGTCAACCTCGAAATGAACTTCTGAGCGATGGTCGATGATCCACCGACGCTCGCGTCCGCACGACCGTTGCTGCTCGGCGTGCTCGCCGGCGCTGGGGCTGCTGGCGATCGTCCTGGCGCACCCGCTCGGGCGCGCAGGGATCGGGGCGGCCAACGAGTTCTACGATTCGCACTTCCACCTGACCAACTACGTCCAGCAGGGGATCTGACGCCCCGCGAGTTCCTGCAGATCATGGGGACAGCGCGTCGGGCCGATCGACGCTCTTCGGCATCCCGCTGCAGCAGCAGTGGTCGCACGCGAACTCCGGCGACTTCGCGCCCGACCTACTACCTGCAGAGCGACGCGCCGCTCTACTACTACTCGTTCACCGACGCCTACATCGCGATCGGTCTATCGCTCGCTGACGCGCCGGCCGAGCAGGCGCGCTTCGACCCGATGATCACCGGCTTCAATCCGGCGGACATGTACGCCGCCGATCACATCCGCCGCGTGCTGCAAGCCGTTCCCGGCGTGTTCTCGGGCATCGGCGAGTTCACGCATCCACAAGGAGTTCGTGTCGCGCGAAGGTGTCGGGCGAGACCGCAAGCCTGACGCAACCCGGCGCTCGATCGCGTGCTCGACTTCGCCGCCGAGGCGGGCCTGGTGGTGATCCTGCACAGCGACATCGACATGCCGTTCGCCGAAGCCGGACGCCGAACCGGTCTACCTGACGCAGATGAAGGCGCTGCTCAGGCGGCACCGGACGGCATCGATCATCTGGGCGCACACCGGCCTGGGCCGCGTCGTGCACCCGGTGCAGGTGTCGGCGGCGGCCGGCGGAGCGCAGCCCGAACCACGTCGAGATCGTGGAAGCGATGCTGGCCGATCCGGCGCTCGGCCACGTGAACTTCGACATCTCGTGGGACGAGGTGGCGAAGTACGCCATCTCGTCGCCGCACGACGATCGCGCGCGTGGCCGGCGATGCTGAACAGCTACCCGGACCGGTTCCTGTTCGGCGACCGACACGGTCGCGCCGGCGAGCGCGGCGCGCATACTTCGCGCGTGTTCGACATGTGGGATCCGGTCTGGCGGCTGCTGACGCCGGAGGCGAGTCTCAAGGTGCGAAAGGGCAACTACGAGCGGCTGTTCAACGAGGGACGCCGGCGAGTGCGCGAGTGGGAACGGTTGAATGCGAAATAACGCAACGTCATCGATGAGGAGCGACCGACGATGCGATCAGAACGAACGATCCGCCGACGGGCCGGTGCAATGGGGGCGCCTCGCCGCTCTGCTGCTGACTCGTGCCGGCAGGCCGCCGCCGTGCGGGCCGTCGAGCCCGCGACCGCCGCAGGCGCAGGCGGCGGCCGCCGACAAGGGGCACGCTCGAGATCTACGGCTTCGGCCAGGCCGACGTCATCGACGACTTCATGCAGAACAACCCGGACTGGTGCGACGTCAACCGGCCGTCGCGGCTGCCGAATGTCGCGAACCAGTTCGGCCGGATGGCCACTTCTACATCAGCCCGCGGCAGAGCCGCCTCGGCGTCAGGGCGAGATCCCGACCGTCCGGCCGGCCCGCTGAACGGCGCAGTTCGAGTTCGACATGTTCGGCGTCAGCGGCGACGCCGGGCAGACGACCATCCGTCTGCGCCACGCGTGGGGCAGTGGAAGCAGATCGGCGCCGGCCAGACCAACAGCCAGTTCATGGACGTCGGACGTCTTCCCCAACGTCCTCGACTACTGGGGACCGAACGGCATGCTGTTCTTCCGGAACGTGCAGGTGTTCTGGGAGCCGTTCAATGACGGCGAGCTCGAACGCGCGCATCGCGATCGAGAACCCGGGCGCGAGCGGCGACGCCGGCGTGCTCGCCGACCGCGTGGAACTGCAGAACGTGAAGCCGCGGTTTCCGTCGCCGGATTTCACGGGCCACTATCGTCCTGGCGGCCGGAACTGGGGACACGTCCAGGTCGAGCGGCGCCCTCCGCCACATCGCCTACGACGACACTCCTGCCCAACGACAGACTTCGACCTGAGCGGACAGCGTCTGGGGCTGGGGCATCAGCGCTCAGCTCGAACGTGAAGCTCAGACCGAATGACGTGCTGCGTCTCCAGCGTCGTCGAGGGCGCGGGCGTCGAGAACTACTTCAACGACGCGCCCGTGGACGTCGCCGATCAAGAGGCAATCCCGGCAACGCGGTCACGCCGGTCGTCGGCGAAGCGCTGCACGACTTCGGGCCTCGTCATCTACCTCGATCACAACTGGAATTCGAGCGCTTGTCGAGCGCGATCGGCTACTCGCGCGTCGACATCACGAACAGCGACGGCCAGGCGCCCAACGCCTACAAGAACGGCCAGAATGCATCAGCGGCAACCTGCTCGTCACGCCCGCGAAGAACGTGATGATGGGCGGCGAGCTCCAGTGGGCGCACCGGGACAACAACTCCGACGGCTTCGCGGTCAGACGATTCCGCGCTGCAGTTCTCGTTCAAGTACAGCTTCGGCTACAAGTTGGGAGGATAGTGATGGTCACAGAATTGCTTCTCGACGCGGCGCCGCCGCTGCGCTCGCGGGCGTCGGCGGCCAGCGGCTGGTCAGTCGGGCTCGTGCTCTCGCGCCCAGGCGCCGCGATCCGCAAACCGCCGTCAACAACGCGTTCAATCAGTTCAAGGCGCTCAAGGAAGGCAAGAACGCCGACTACATCCCGGCGCTCGCCAAGGTCGATCCGAACCTGTTCGGCATCGCGCTGGTGACCGTCGACGGCAAGGTCTACACCGCCGGCGACATCAAGACCGAGGTCTCGATTCAGTCGATCTCCAAGGTCTTCACGATGGCGCAGGTGATCCAGGAGCAGGGCCTCGACGCGGTCGAGAAGCGGATCGGCGTCGACGCGACCGGCGCCCGGTTCAACTCGATCATCGCCGTCGAAGGCGTCACGCACGGTCGTCGGCACCGGCGCGCCGGAGATGAATCCGCTCGTCAACCCCGGCGCGATCTCGCGCGACCAGCATGGTCACGGGCGCCAACGCCGACGCGGTCTGGAAGAAGATCATCGGCTTCCACAACGACGCCGCCGGCCGCCAGCTGACCGTGCTGCAGGACGTCTACAAGTCCGAGTCCGACACCAACCAGCGCAACCAGGCGATCGGCGCGCTGATGCTCGCCTACGGCTACATCAAGAGCAACTGGCCGCAGGCGGTCGATCTCTACACGCGCCAGTGCTCGATCGGCGTGAACGCGAAGGACCTCGCGATGATGGCGGCGACGCTGGCGGCGGGCGGCAAGAACCCGGTCACCGGCAAGCAGGTGCTCGATGCCGGCCAAGGTGCCCGGCGTCCTCGCGGTGATGGCCACGGCGGGCCTCTATGACGACTCCGGGCAAGTGGCTCTATCACACCGGCCTGCCCGCCAAGAGCGGCGTCGGCGGCGGCATCATCGCCGTGTCGCCCGGCAAGTTCGGCATCGCGGTCATCTCGCCGCCGCTCGACGACGCCGGGCAACAGCGTGCGCGCGCAGCGGGCGATTACCGCCATCTCGAACGCGCTTGGCGGCAATCCCTACGCCGTCAGTAGCTTTCCGGTCCGAGCGGGCGGGGGCTTCTAACCGCCCCCGTCGCTCGGACATAGACGCGACCTCTGCCGGGACAGCAATGATCTCTCAAGGCAGCCGCCTGGAACCGGCGCGCGGCGGCGGCGTTCGCGATGCTCGCGCTCGCGAGTGGAACCGCGCACGCGCAGAACGACCGTCGTCAGGCTGGCCAACGGCGACCGCGTCACGGGCGAAGTGACGAGCCTCAACCGCGGGCAGCTGACCTTCTGACGGACGATGCGGGGACGATCTACTTCGAGTGGGACAACGTGGTGGCGCTCGTATCCACCACGCAATTCGACGTGACCACGTCGGACGGCCGGCGCTTTCGGCACGCTATCCGCGGGACCGCGCGCACGCTCGTCGTCAATGAGGCCGGTGGCCAGGTCTCGCTGCCCATGACGGACGTCACCGTCATCATGCCGATCGGCTCGAGCTTCTGGGCGAAGCTGGACGGCTCGCTCGATTTCGGCTTCAGCTATACCCGGTCCAGTCATATCGCCCAGCTCACCATCACCCGACGACGGTGTACGCAAGCCCGCGTTCGAGGGTGCGCCTCCCCACGGGGTCGGGGACACTGACGAAGAATGAAACCGACGGGGTCCGGGACGACCGCGCCACGGTCCAGGGGTCATGTGCCTGCGCTATCGCGGCAGCGCTGTTTGTCGGCGGTGGAGGAGGAGGTTCGAAGCAACGAGCTACTAGGCCTGATTCTCCGATCGCAGGTCGCAGGCGTCGTCGGCGCGCGGCTGGTGAATTCCAATCGTGCGCAGCTGGCGTCGTCGGCGGCCTGTCCGCCAACGACGAGCAGAACGTGGATGCCGATAGCACACAGAACCTGGAAGGCCTCTTCACGTTCAGGACGTCATGCACGCCTACGATCGCCCACGCACCAACATCGACATCGCAGTCCAGTACTCACCCCAGCCTGACCGACTGGGGCCGACAGCGCATCCAGCTCGACGCGAGCGCCAGGCGCGAAATCTGGAAGCGACGTTTTCCTGTCCGTCAACATGTTCGACACCTTCGACAGCCGGCCGCCCACGGCGAACGCCGATCGCAACGACGTCGGCGTGGTGCTGTCGTTTGGCTGGACCGTATTAGCGAGCGCGCCTCAATCCTTCGAGCGCGCCCGGAGCCGATTGAATGTTGAGCGACCTAGCGCGTCAGATCAGAAGCGCACGCTGACGCCGCCGTTCAAGCTGAACTGGTTCGAGGAATCTGCGCGTTGCCGACCAGATGAGCAGCCCCAGCTGCGGATCGCACCAGTAGCCGGTCGCATCCAGACTTGATGTAGGTCGGCGTCAGTGCATGCCGACCCGGCCGCCAATGTGTCCGCTGGCCGTGCAGCTTCGCGCCCGCGCCCCAGGTCGTTGGAGAATCGCGAGAGACCGGTGATCGGTGCGGTTCACGCCCGCCACCGTCGTGAAGCTGACGTCGCCGTAGCTCGTCGCGCCAAGGCCGAACGATGAATACGGGCGAACCGTTGGCTTCCGGCATCGAAGAAGTTGTGACGGCGCCGTAGCCATGGTAGGTGTGGATGCTCATGTCGCCGACGTCTTTTTTGGTTCGTCCGCTGACCTGGGTGTCGTCGGCTGGTTGCCACTAAATGAAGCCCACTTCGGCATTCGGGCCGACGAACACACCGACATCGATCCCCAGCCGAACGAATCGTTCGGATCGATGCGGTTGTAGATGTTGCCGGTCGCCCGCCCTGACGTTCTGCCCGCTGACGCCGTCCGCGAACACGCCAGCCGACGATGACGCCGACTTCCGCTTTCGGCGGATCCTGAGCAAAGACTGGCATCGCCGCCAGTGAGATGGCGAACACCATAAGGACAATTCGTTTGCGTCATCGTTCAACGCTCCTTCGAAAGTGTGATCGAGCCGGTCGCCGCGAACGCTGGATAGACCGACATGGCGTGTCCTGAGCACTCTTCGTGCCGCATCCGGGAGGGGCACGTCGCGCAGGGACGGAACGCCTGAAACGCTTGGCGTTTCAAGGAGATATGGCGGTTGGCGGACTGTTGGCGCGGGGCGATCGTCGCCCTGAACGGTAACGGCCGGTTGGCGCGAGTCGCGACATTTCGGAGATGGTACGGAGCCAATGGAGCGACCCGGGGGCCCGGCGAGGCCTTGCTGATTTCTTATCCGACGATGTCGCGCCGCTGACCGGGCTGGTGGGTGATCCTTCCGGACATCCCGTAGGGGATGTGCTCGGGGACATAGATCGCGCGGCAGAAGCCTGCGTTCGACTAGTCAGTTCGCGGTGATCATTCACATGTGGCCCGATCGTCACTCATGCTCTTGAATTCGGCTTGACGCTCAGCGCCATTTTCTTTGGGCTGCTTCTAGTCGTTCTGCGGGCAAACCTCGAAATCATGCTCAACGACTACCCGCCAGATATCCGAGCCAGATGGGGACCGATGAGGGAACATTCCGAAGCGCCAGCGCGTGCTCGTCGCCGGACTGTTCCTCGTGGTTGGCCTGGGCATCGTGGTGTGGTCTCTCGCGTCTTTCCGATCGCACGTGACGCGCGACGTGACCTTTGCGGCGGCGTTTACACACTTCGCCGTCATGTTCGGGACCTTCAACGTGCTCGATTGGCTAGTGCTCGATTGGAGCCTGGTTTATTGGCAGCCGCGGTTCGTCGTGCTCCCGGGCACCGAAGGCATGGCCGGCTACAGGAGCTACTGGTTTCACTTTCGCGGTTTCCTGATCGGGATCCCCATCGTCCTGGTGGGAAAGGCGCGCTCCTGGCCGCGATCGTCTCGATGCTCGCGTGAGTCGGATTGTGACCAACGCCGTCTTCATGCGAATCAAGATGACCAATTCCGAGTACCGTGAGATCAGGTTGCGTGATGGAAGGGCCCTGGCCTATGCGGAATGCGGCCGTCCGCGCGGGCTGCCGATCATCCACTGTCACGGCACACCGAGTTCGCGCGTCGAAGGTGACCTTACGTTCCAGCGGTACGTGGCCACCGAACTCGGTGTGCGGATCATCGTGCCGGACCGACCGGGGATGGGTCGATCGGATTTTCAGCCTGGCCGCCGGATCGTGGACTGGCCCGAATGACGTGCTGGAGTTAGCCACGGCCCTTGAGCTCGACACGTTCGCCGTGCTCGGTTCGTCTGGCGGTGCGCCGTGCGCAGCCGCCTGTGGAGTGCTGATTCCTGACCGGGTTCGGGTTGTCGGCTTGCTCGGCGGCGTGGCCCCCGTTGACGGCCCAGGCGTCTTTGCGGCGATGAGCGCGGCCACTCCGGATCATGGTCCGGCTCGCCCGATTTGCCCCAGCGGTTCTGCGGGGTTTATTCCGGCTCAACCTCCGGGCGATGCGCGGCGGCGGGCAACGCGGAAGCGACCGGATGGCCGCTTCGTTTCCGGAGCCCGATCGGAGCCTCCTGCAACGTCCGGAAGTTCGTGACGGCTTCATGGCGTGCTTTCAGGAGTCCTGTCGGCAGGGACCCCGAGGCCCGGTGTGGGACGTGAGGCTCATGGCGCGTCCGTGGGGGTTCGACCTCGCAGCCATCAAGGTCCCGGTTCTGCTGTGGCAAGGAGAGCGAGACCGCAACGTTCCCGCGGCCCATGGCCGGTACTCGCCGGCGCCATCTCGACCTGTCGCGCCACGTTCTACCCGGACGAGGCGCATCTCTCTCTGCCGCGGAATCATCAGCGGGAGATTCTCAGTGCGTTGGCCGGCTGGTGGAGATGCACCGGCGAGACACTTGTATGAAGCACACTAGGGCGTTCATCTTGGTGGCGCTCGTGGTGGCGTCCATCAGCACGCCGTTCCGGGACTTGCGCTTCAACGAACAGCTCAGGCCACGACGCCACGGGCGATGGCGTTGACCTTCGACGATCTTCCATACGCGAACCAGCCGTCACCCGAATCCGAAACGACCGTGAACGCGCAGCGCGTCGCGGCGTCTGCTGCGGATTCTCGCGTCGCATCGTGCGCCCGTCGTGGCGTTCGTGAATGAAGGCCAGGCTCGGGTCGGGCCGGGACCGTGAGGTGCGCATCGCGCTGCTCCAGGCGTGGGTCGACGCCGGCGCCGTTCTCGGAAACCACACCTACTCGCATCCCGGACTTCAATACGCTCACCGTCCAGCAGTTCGAGGACGAGATTCAGAAGGGCGGAGTACGTCACCCGGCGATTGATGGAGCAGCTCCGGGGCGTGCTCGGCTCTACTTTCGACATCCACGGAGCGCACGCCGGAGACACGCAAGCCAAAGAAGGAAGCGATCGAAGCGTTCCTTTCGAGCGCGACGATGCAGGTCGCACCGCATACCATCGACAGCTCGGACTGCATCTTCAACGCGGCCTACGCCCGAGTCGTGCACCGCGACCAGGCGATCCGGGGCGCGGGTCCGCCCGCCGCCTGCATCGACTTCGCGATCAGCGCCACCGAGGTTCGCGGAGCGCGATGATGTCTCACGGAATCTTCGGGCGGGACATTCCCGCGAGACCGATTCTCCTGCACGCCAACGACATCAACGCGGATGCCCTCGACGAGCTACTGACGCGGCTTGAAACACGCGGGTATCCAATTCGTGAGCCTTGACACGGCGATGGCCCGGCCCCGCATCGCCCAGACCGAGGAACACGCTCGTCACCAAATCCGGCCCGACGTGGCTCTGGCGGTGGATGAAAAAGCCTGGGCATGACGGTCAGTTTCAAAGCGGACCCCGAGCCGCCTCAGTGGGTCACCGAGCTGGCCAATAGCGCCGGCCGCTGACGACGGGGCTCAAAGCGATATTCACATCACGCCGAAGGCATCGAACTGCGGTCTTACGCAGTTGAATGGCCCACTCATGAGACCGTCATCAGCCGAGGGCGCCAAAAGCTCCAGCACCGTCAGGCGGTTCAGCCATCCGTTCCACGAGCCGGGACCGAAAACGCGGCCGCTCGATTGTACTCGTGATGATATGGACCAACGTCATCGCGACGCTTATCCACATGAAGTGGGCTGTCCATCGAATCGACCTGCACTGCGGACCGCCATATCTGGCGGCGTTCAAGACTTCGGCCGAGAAGCACTCCGGCTATTGGGAAGCCGAAAAGGAATATCGCTCCGGCCGCACTATGAGTCATCCCGTGCGTCGTCATGTCTGCCGGCTTTGTCGTGATGGGATCCACGACAAACGTGCCGCCCACGACCAAAGCCGCGGCGTCAACAAGAAGCAGGCCGAGCGCGATCCTGCCGCCGGTGGTTTCGATCTCGGGGCGAAGGGCCGAGAATAGCGCGGCGCAGCTGAGGGCCAGGGCAAAACATTGCGATCCGCATGACCCAGCCGTAGTCTCCGATAGCGTATTCACTGCCCATACGCCACGAGGGATCAGCTCCGGTTTGATGACGTGCAAAACAGCGAACAAAACAACGAACGCGGCGGCAGCCGCAAATGACGAGCCGCCCGATGTGAACTTGCCGTCATTGATGTCGAATGGCCTCGGCTCCTCATGACCGGCCGGGCAGGAGACGCCAGGAACGACGAAGATCGCGGAACAAGCGGTAGATGCCACTCTGCGTCTACAAGCCGTATCATTGCGAATCGGGGTGAGCGGTCTGCAATACTAGTCAGGCCGCCGAGCGAGACCGATGGATGAACTCAATCGATCCATTCTCCAATGCTCTGGAATCCGATGGCTCCAAAGGTGCGCGAGGATCACATGAACGAACGCCTGGTGTTCGGATCACCTGTCGATGGCCTGCTCGATCGGCTCTACGCGCGGAATGTCGCTCAAGAACGATGCGTTGGCGCGCCTACTTCACGGCCCGTGCCGCTGAAGGCTCGTTGGATTGGAACCAGTTCGATGAGCGCACCAACGAATTCCTGAAAGACAAGCTGATCGCGCTCGATCGCGTCAAGGCGGAGTTCTGCTATCACGTGTGTCGCGCACTCCGAGCTCGCCGCGTCGTGGAAGCCGGCACCTCATTCGGTGTGTCGACGCTCTTTCTTGCCGCCGCCGTGCGCGACAATCTGTCGCCAGGAGCGCGCAGGGCCTCTCCGGCTCCGGCCATTCCGGCGTCGTGATCGGCACTGAGTACTGAGCCGGAGAAGGCCCGGATGGCTCGCGGTCATTTTGCCGAAGCCGGCCTGGCCGATCTCATTGACCTCCGCGAAGGGGATCTGCGAGAAACGCTCGTGGATGTCGAAGGGCCGGTCGACTTCATGCTCATCGACATCTGGACGCCGATGGCTCGGCCGGCGCTCTCCCTGATTGCGCCTCATCTGCGCGAGGGCGCGGTCGTCATCTGTGACAACACGCTGCAATTCCGCGAGGCATACGGCGAGTAAGCTCGACTTCGTCCACGATCCGCGCAATGGGCTGCGCACCATGACCTTGCCCTTTGAAGGCGGCCTCGAGTTCACGGTTCGTGCGCATTAGGAGTTGCGATGGGCAGCGTGGCTGCGATGAAGAACGGGACTCTGTTGCATCCGGAAGCACGGGCGGAAATCCTGCGACGGATTGAGGCACTCACGCCGCGGAGCGAACGCAGGTGGGGCAGGATGACTCCGCATCAGATGGTGTGTCATCTGAGCGATGCGTGTCGCGCGGCCTTGGGCGAGCGGCGGGTTCCAGTCATTGGCACGCTCTGGGAGCGCACCGTGATCAGGTGGTTGGCCATACACACGAACGTCAAGTGGCCGCAGGGGCGTCAGGACCGTGCCGGAGGCCGATCAGGAAATCGGGGCACTCGTCCAACCGAGTTTGCGCGCGACGTCGATGAGTTGCGAGGCCTGATTCAGCGGTTTCAGCGGCCCGGAAGCGCAGCTCTCGGGCTACCATCCGTTGTTTGGCGCCCTGTCGGCAGCGGAATGGGGCAGATTCAGTTACCAGCCGCGCCGATCACGTCATCGCTTCGTCGTCAATTCGGTTGCCTGGGAAGGCCTCATGCGTGTTCCACTCCCAGTAGAAGCGCAGCGCCCGGCTGACGAAGGGCCGGCGATCGATACCATCGTCCGCGGCGTTACTTTGCCGCCGGTGCCGGTCGCACGATGGTGTTGGCCGGATGCCCCATCAGTGCCTCGCCGGCATGCCGGGCTTCACGCGGGCGTTCGGGGGCGGCGCGTTCGTTGCGCAACGGCGCGCACTGCACCAGCGAGCTACGCTGCGACGGCGCTCTGGCTCCCTCGAATGTGCGTTCCGATGAGGAAGCGCTGGGCGAGATCTTGGAGCGAACGGTCTCGGCGTCCATCCGCGGCGACCTCTTTTGCCGTCTTCGAGCAGATGGCGAAGTATGCACCCGCGTGATCCGCACTTTGGCGCATCTGCCGCTCATCGGCGTGGATCCGGCACAACAAGGTAAGGGTTGCGGCTCTGCGCTCCTGGCATGCGCTCCGCCAGTGCGATCGCGAACATTCACTGGCGTATGCCCCAGAGTCGAAGCCTTGATCCAAGAAATGTGCCTCACCGATACCAGCGCGCGGCTCCGAAGTTCTCGAAAAGGACAAAATCCGGAAGATTAGGCCGGATGCGCCACCGCTCGTTCCACGTCTGCGACAACGACGCTGAAACAGAGGGGGCCGCCCGGCTCGATCGAGGCACATTCAGAAGCATTGGATACACGAATGAAGAAGGTGCACGCCGTTGTCGAGAGATCCGCGGATGCCCCAACGCGAGATCCCTATTCTCAAGCCGTGCGGTTGGGTGAGCTGATCTTTGTCGCCGGCCAGGCGGGCCTCGATCCTGCGACCGGCGTGGTTGTTGGCACGACGTTCGAACCCGCAGGCACGCCGGGCATTCGAGAATCTTCGGGCCGTCCTCGAGGACGCAGGGGCGGCCTCCAACATGTCGTCAAGACGACCTGCTTTCTTGCGGCACCCGAGGCATTTGATCGACTGAACGAGCTGTATGCCGAATATTTTCCCAATAGCTCCCCGGCGCGGTCGACTCCGGTCGTTCAATTGCCACGGGGTCTGTTGTTTTTCGATCGAGGCGGTCGCATACGGACCCGAAGGCACGTAGCCATGCGACGCGGCAAGTGCGGATGATGTTCTTTACTGCGCTGGCGGTGGCCGGTATCCATTGGAGCGACACGGCCGGCCGTCAATCAAAGCCGCGACGCCGAGTCGATCACTCGTCCCGTTGTTTCTGAGAACACGTCGCCGCTCGAACTGATTGCGCCGGTGGCGAAGGATGGCCCATCGTGGGACCGGTGTGCTTCGCAGACCGCCAGGTGCAGGACCGTTTCCTGCCCTCGTGTGCGGATTCACGGTGGCCTGGCGACTCGGCCAGGCCCGACCTCGAGGGTTACGCGCGAAGTGCCAATCCCCCGATTTCTGGCCGCCGGATATGTGGTGGCCGTGATCACCTATCGGAGCCGCGATGAGGATCCACAATCGAGCGTCTCGCTCGGGAGGATTCACTGCTGCTGTGGATCACGTGCGTCGGCTTCCGTCTGACCCGGGAAGCGTTGTCATCTTTGGATGCAGCGGTGGGCGACCTCGCGCTGGAGATTGCGGCCGCGACTGACGTCGCCGCCATCGCCCGGAAGAGCCGGCCACGATGCTGTTCACCGGACTCTTCAACCGGGACTGCCGAAGAAGGGAGCGCGATGCAGGCCTGGGGATGGCACAGGCCTGGCGGATGATCCGCGCGCGTACGCCGAAATGTATCAGAACGGACGCGGGAGAAAATCGGCAGGATTCGGTCTCAATTCTGATCGTGCAGGGAGATCCAGCCTCCCGACTCAATCAGTTCAATGCCACCGTGTTCATTCCCGCGCTGCGGAGCCGCCGGCAAAGTCCAGTGGAGTGCGGACGCTACTACCTGGCGAACCGCATTGCTTTGCCTTGCTATGGCAGCCCGCCGCGAACGCCACGGCCTGCCCCGGCTTTGAAGGTGTTCGAGGACGTCGACGCTTTCTTCGAAAGTATCTCCCGCACGCAGCCGAAATCGATCGACCCGAAGCTTGTCCACGCAGGAGCCGGCGTAACGACGCTCGCGCCCATGTGCTTAACAGATTCACCTCTCCCCCGTCGATGTGCCTCGTCGTCGCGATGGTTCTTGTTTTCTCACGCGCGGCGGCGGCACGGCCCATCCACCGTTCAAAAACAAAGTCCGGACTTGTTCGAGGCACCGGCACTGGCATCGTCGCGTTCAAGGGCATCCCATACGCCGCCGCCCCTCCCACAGGCGACCCCGTCGATGGCGTGCCTCCCGTTGTCACCCGAACCGTGGGCGACCGATTCGCGACGCCACGCGGTTTCGGACCTGCAATACCCCAGCAAGGGAATTTTGCGCCCGCGGGGAAGGCTGAGTCCGGCCACGGGCGCGGCACCCATCGCCTCCAGCCAGGACTGTCTCACCCTCAACGTCTGGACCCGCGGCGAAATCGGATCAGCGAGCGGCTCCCGGTCATAGTGTGGATCCACGGCGGCGGATTCGCGATCGGGTCAGGAGCATCAACGCGATCCAGCGCCGAGACGCTGGCGGAGCGTGGGCGTGGTGGTGACGCTCAATTATCGGCTCGGAGCGTTGGGGTTCTTTGCACATCCGGCCTATCTGCGTGAGTCGGACCGAAAAGTCTCGAGCAGCTACGGACTGCTCGGTCAGATCGCCGCGCTCTCGCTGGGTCCGCGACAACATCGCGGCGTTTGGAGGAATCCGTCGAACGTGACCGTGTTTGGACAATCGGCGGGCGCCTCCTCCGGTGCGGGCGCTCTCATGGTCTCTCCGCTCGCGCGGGGCTGTTCCATCGCGTCATTGCCCAGAGCGCCAGGACGACAGGGACAATCGGTCGAGCCGCGGCTTCGTGCCCCATGACCACGGCTTACCCGCTGAAACCAAGGCGAGTCGCTGGTCGCCAGACATCACCACAACTCCGGGCGATCAGCGCGGACGAATGCTGGCCAAGCTGCCAACGCTCCCACTTTCAGCACCGACTGGCACCTGGCCGGTGATCGACGGATACGTCCTGCCCGACGATCCCGGCGTTCTTCTGGGCACGAGCGATCAGGCAGAAGGTGCCACTGCTCGTGGTCACAATGCCGACGAAGCGTTCTTCTATCGTAACGAGTCACCTCCGAACACTTTCGGGATATCGCGATTTCGTCGGCAGGTTGTTTCCGCCGGAAATCGCCGGCAGGGTCCTGACGATTATGCCCGCCGCGGCAGACGGCCCGGCCGCCGGCGCAGTTCTTCGGATGTTCTCGGATTTCAGATTCGTCACGCCGACGTGCTCACGGCGCGCGCGGCCTGAAGGTGACCGATGTTTACGATGTACCCGGTTTTCGCGTGTCAGTCCCCTGAACCGGTCGACATTCGGCGGCGCAGGACACGGAACCGGAAATCCCGTATGTCGTTCGGCCACATCGGCCGGACGAGTCGCAGTATGAAGAGGTCGACCGGGTTGTGTCGCGCGCGATGGCCGGGGCGTGGGTGCAATTCGCGAAGACCGGCAACCCGAATGGAGCATCGCTGCCTCCTGCCGGCCTGCCACACAGCGCCCGGATATCGGCTGTTGGATGCGGCAGCGAAATCGCCATCCGGTCCAATGCCGACAGTCCACACATCGACTTCTTTCAGCGGGTCTTGGAAGCGATGCGACAAAAAACCTGAATCAGAAGTCGGACAGTCGATGTTCTCCTTCGTGAACAACAAAGGCGGGCCAAAGCACGATCTGCGAGTCGTGAATGTCGATGGTCCCAAACCGGCGGCTTCCGAACCGTCGCGTAGTCGCCGTGAGCCTGGCGTCGACGGCCAGCCCGCTGGCGTACCGTGAGGTAGCCGGGTCGCGTGTGTTCACAGCACGACGGTCTGCACGACGCCGGCGTGCGACGTACGGCTTGTTGATGTTCGGCAGCGACAGGCCGATCACGCTAACGATCGGATCGCGTGCCGCCTGGCGCACCGCCTCGCGCCGCGCCGGGAACCGCCGGCGCGGAGATCGCCATGATCAGCCGCACCGATGGATAGGCCTTCAGAATCGTCTGCGGTCTCGGCAAACGCCTTGTCGCGATCGTCGTCGGCTGGGACGGATCGTCGGCGAGCGTCAAGTCCGGGGATGGCGTCGCGCGACGCGCTGCTTGATGAACGCGATCCACTCGTTCTGGTTGGCCGCGCGTCAGCGCTCCGGTGACGATCGGCGAAGTCGCCGGTGCCGCCGAGCAGGCGCACCGCTTCGTCGATCAGCGTGTTGCCGATGCCTTCCGGCGTCGGCCTGATTGACGAAGAAATCGCGCGCGTCGGGTTCCGCGTCGGCATCCCAGGTCAGCACGCGGATGCCGCGCGTCGCGCGCTTTGCGCAGCACGGTCGAGATCGCCGCGCGAGTTCTCGACGGCAACGGCGATCGCATCCACGCCACGGCGTGATCCAGTTCTCCACCAGCTCGTTCTGCTTGGCGGCGTCGAGGCCGGTCGGGCCGTCCCAGATCAGCTCGACGCCGAGCTCGCGCTGCGGCTTCCTCGGCGCCGGCCCGGCAGCTGACGAAATACGGATCGCCCTTCGCCTTCGGCATCACGGCGATCACCGGGCGGCGATTCTTGACGGACGACGCCGAGCCCTCCGGCGATCCTCGAACCACCGGTCGGAGCGATCGCGCCAGCCACATGTTGGTGCCGGCGACGATCAGAACGCGCCGAGCACGACCGCGGCGCACAGAATCGCTACTTGGGAGTTCCTCACGGTCGTCTCGTCCTCCGTTGCCGCCTCGATGTCCGCCGCACTGGCTGCCGCCGCAGCGATCGAGCACGATCGGTGGTGATGAGCAGCGCGCCGACGAGCACGCCGATGAGCTCGGACGGCAGCGCCGCCAGATGCAGCCCATTCTGCAACAACGCGATCGCGAACAATCCGCCGCAGCGTGCCCCAGACGGTGCCGCGGCCACCGAACACCGATGTGCCGCCGAACACAACCGCCGTGATCGCGTCGAGCTCGTAGCCCGTGCCGGCATCCGGCCGCGCCTGGCCCAGGTGCGCAGCGTACAGGATGCCCGCGATGCCTGCGACCAGGCCGGCAGAGCACATACGCCAGGGCGACGCGCCGGCCGACCGGAATCCCGGCGTATCGCGCCGCCGCCGGACTGAATCCGATCGCGTACCCGGCCGCGCCCGATGACCGAACGATGCAGGAGGACCGCGTAGGCAGCGACGATGGCGAGAAAGAGCGGCAGCTGCGCCGGGACGCTGCCCGCGAGATACCCCTGCCCCAGCCACAGGAAGCCGGGCCGGAAACCCGGAATAGTTGACCGCGCCACGCGTGAGACCTCCGCCACGCCACGGAACAGCGACAGCGAGCCGAGCGTCACGATCAGGGCAGGAACGCCCAGCCGTGAGATGAACGCGCGTTCAGCAGCCCGCCGCCGCACCCGACGAGCAGCGCCGCCCGGCCGCCGCGGCAATTGGAAGATGTCAATCGCGGTAGGCCATGCCGAACACCACCGCCGCGAGGCCCATCATCGCGCCACTCGACAGATCGATGCCGCCGATCACGAGGATCGGCGTCATCGCCACCGCCAGCAGCCCGACCTCGACGCTCAGCCGGACGATTTCGGAAGCCGTTCGCCACGGTCAGAAAGTTCGGCGCGATCGCGGCAAAGGCGACCACTTCGCACACCAACGCGCCCGCCAGGATCCACCTAGACACCGGCCGGCACCGCCAGCGCCAGTCGCACGGAGACGGCGTCCGCGCAGCGCATCCAGCGAGACGGCGGCGAGGATGATCGTCCCTTGCAGCGCCCGCTCCCACTGCGGGCTCACGCCGAAAACGTCAACGCCGGACCGATGGCGCCGAGAAGCGCCACGCCGAGGATGGTGCCGGTGAAGGTTCCACGCCCTCCGGTAATTGCGGCGCCGCCGGCGACAACGGCGGCCACGACCTTCATTTCGAGGCCGAGACCGGTGTTGCTCGGGATCTGGTTGAAGCGCACCGAGTTGAGGAGCGCGCCAAGGCCGGTCAGCGCGCCGGCGGCGGAAGACACCGACAGCCTCACGAGCGCCGTATCGATGCCCGAAAGGCGCGCGGCTTCCGCATTCGATCCCCGTCGCGTAAACGGCGCGACCCGCGCTGATATTCCGCATCGTCCGGGCCACCGTGACGATCAGCAATCCGACGCACGCCGCGACCAGGAACGGGAAGCGCTGCTGCGAGACGCCGAGCCATTGGAAGGTTCCCGGCAGATCCTCGACCCACGCCCCCTGCGTCGTCCACCGCAACCCGTCGCGGAGCGCGACCATCGCCGCAAGCGTGACGACGATCGACGGAATCTGCGCGTAGGCGACCAGGGCGCCATTCAGCGAGCCGACCGCGGCGCCGATTGCGCACGAGGCGAGCGCGACCGCGGCGATTGGCAGGCCGGCTTTGCGCGCGACGCCCGTCATCACGCTGCAGACGGCGAACGCAGACCCCACCGAGATGTCGATCTCTCCGGCCAGGATGACGAGCGTCGTCCCGACGGCGACGACCAGGATGGGCATGTTGACGAGGAACATGTCGCGCAGGTTCTCGGCCGAAAAGTAGCGCGGCGCCGCGACGGCGAGGATCATCGCGAGCGCGATGATCGCGATGGCGACGGACCGCTCGCACGCCGCATGGCCGAGCGCCAGCGCCGCTGATCGTTTCCGGCGTCGCGTCCGCGCGATCAGGCGTGCCGGCAAGCGTGCCGCGGCGCATGACGACAATCCGATCGGCCATGGCCAGCAGCTCGGGCAACTCGGACGGAGATCAGGACGATCGCCACGCCTCGTTCGGCCAGCCGCTCCATGATCCCGTGAATCTCCGCCTTGGCGCCCGATGTCGACGCCTTGCGTCGGCTCGTCGAGGATCAGCACCGCCGGCTCGATCGACAGCCATCGCGCCAGCGCCACCTTCTGCTGATTGCCGCCCGACAGGCTGGCGACCGGCGCCTCGACCGACGATGCCTTGATGCGGAGACGCTCGACGTGAGCGAGGGCGAGACGTCGTTCGGCGGGTCTGTCGATCAGTCCCGCGGCGATACCGCGGCCAGGCTGCTCAGCGTCGTGTTGGCCGCGATCGACATCGGCAGGACGAGGCCGTGCTGCTGCCGATCTTCGGGGAGGTAGCCGATGCCGAGCCCGGATCGCATCCGCCGGCGACCGCACGTCGACCGTCGCTCCGTTGACGATGGTCGTGCCGCCGTCGGACGGCGTCAGGCCGAAGATCGTCTCCGCCAGCTCGGTTCGCCCGGAGCCCACGAGGCCGGCGACGCCGAGAATCTCTCGCGGCGAACTGCGAACGACACGTCCCGGATCCCGCGCGACACGTTGGTCAGGCCATGCAGCGCCAGGGCGGCGTCGCCGAGCGGCACCTCGCGCTTCGGATACACGGCGGCCAGCTCGCGTCCGACCATGAGGCGGACCAGCTCGGGCGCGGTCATCTCCCGCGCGGCCTCGTCGCAATCCGACTCCCATCGCGGAGCACGGTGATGCGGTCGGCCAGCGCGAAGATCTCCTCGAGCCGGTGGGAGACGTAGATGATGCCGGCCCCGGACGCGCGCAGATGGCGCACGACGTCGAGCATCCGATCGGCTTCGCGTGCAGTCAGCGAGGCGGTCGGCTCGTCCATGATCAGGATGCCTGCGTTCGCGCCGAGCGTCGCTCGCAATCTCCACGAGCTGCCGCTCCCGGCATGCTCAGGCTCTCGACGTCGCGGTCGGGATCGATCGACGCGCCGATCTGCTCGAGGAGCTGCGACGCCCGGCGCCGGCGCGACGCCCAGTCGACGCGACGAACGGATGGCCGCCGTCAAGCGGCAGCGCGATGTTCTCGGCAACGGTCGTAGATCGCGGTGGAACAGCGAGGGGTGCTGGAAGATGGCGGCGATTCCCAGCGATCGGGCGGCGGCCGGATCGAGCTGCTTCAGGGCTCGCCCGCCGATGGTCAACGACGCGGAGATCGGGAACCCCGGCGCCGGTTGCGATGCGGATGAGGGTGGATCTTGCCGGCGCCAATTCTCGCCGACCAGTGCCGTGCACCTCGGCGGCGCGCAGGTCGAACGAGACGTCGCGCAGCGCGCGCACTCCGGCGAATGCTTTCGTAACGCGGGCGCTGCGTGCAGGGAGAAGGTCGTTCAGACTGGCACAGGATAGCCCTTCAGCCGCTACCAGACCTCAGCCTCAGCCCGAGCTGCAGGCTCCCTTCCATCGTCGGCGGTGGTGATGGTGCCCACGGTCGCATTCGAGATGTTGGCGTCCGGATTTCCGAAGTTGTTGTGATTGAGCAGGTTGAAGATCTCGGCCCTGAACTCGAGCCGGGCGCGGTTGATCGGAAAGCGCTTGCTGAACGAGAGGTTGACCTGCTGCGTGCCGGGTCCACGCACGGTGTTGCGGCCGGCGGTGCCCTGTGTTCCGAGCGCCGGCACGGCGTACGCCTTCGGATCGAACCACGTGCGTCAGGCGTCGGGTTGTCGATGCTGTCCGAAGTTGCCGGCCGTCACGACGTTCACGCGCTGAGGCACGAACGACCCGCACTGGCAGACGTTGGTCGACGTGACCGTGAACGGGAACCCGCTCGCCAGCCGCACGATGCCCTGCACCTGCCAGCCGCCGAAGCACATACGCCGCCGCGCCGCCGTTCGACAGCCACGGCTTGCCTGGCCCGAACGGCAGTTCGTAGCCGAAGCTGACCGCGACGCGATGACGCTGATCGTAGCGGGCGTAGCCCTCGTCGGCGTTCAGATTCCACGCGAACGCCGTGTCGTTGGCTTCGATTTCGCCGGATCCGTTGTCCCTGCTCTTCGACAGCTGGTAGCTGCCGAGGAAGAAGAGCCCGTCCGAATACCGCTTGTCGACGCGGAACGTCAGCCCGTTGAACGTCGGCCCACCCGGCGTCGGACGAGTAGAGAATCGCCGACTGGAAGGCCGGAGTACGGCACGCGCGTCGACGATCGGCGTCGTTCCCGGCTGCGCCTGGTTGATGTTGTAGCGCTTGTGCTCGTTGTAGCTGTGGCTGCCCGTGTACGCCACCTCGAACAGGTAGTTGCTGCGCGAAGCGTGCGCTGCACGTTGCGCGTTCCACTGCAACGTGTACGGCGGTTCGGTTGGCCGGATCCATCGAGAACGGCGCCGGGAACTCCGGAATGTTGTTCAGGTCCGGGAACAGCGTGTCGACGTTGCAGCGGAGGTCGGTCCTGCGTCGGGCTGCAGCGAGTACTGCCCGTAGAACGGCGGCACGAGCCGCGAGAACTGCAGCTCGTTCAGGTTGAGGTTGTCGTAGTAGACGCCGAAGCCGCTGCGCACCACCGTCTGGTCGTTGACGCTGTAGACGACGCCGACGCGCGGACCCGCAGTTGTTGAGGTCCTTCTGCAGGATGCCCGCGGGAAAGAATCCGTCCTGGTTGATGATCGAGCGGCACCAGCTTCGGCGGGCAGATTGGACGGCATGACGTTGTAGCGCGATCTTGCCGCTCGCCGGATCGAACGATCCTTCCTGGTTGTTCTGCTCGTGCCACGGTCCGAGGTATTCCCACCGCAGCCCCATCTGCAGCGTGAGCGGCCGACGAAACCTGCCAGTTGTCGTCGATGAACGGCGCGAACGTCGGCGAGCGGTAGTGCGAGCGCGAGCTGCCGAACGCGCCGGTGCAGGTCGAGCAGTAGCCGAGGAGGAAGTCGCCGACCGGACTGCCGGTGAACTGTCCGTTGAACGTGAAGCCGCCGCGCGGCGGCACCTCGGTCAGCTGCTCGAACTTGCGGAACTGCGCCTGAACGCCGAACCGGACGTTGTGGCTGCCCTTCACCCAGCTCGTCGGCGTTCGAGACGCTGAAGATGTTCTCGGTCGCGCCCTGCGTGATGCCGCCTTCGCCGTTGCCGCGTGAAGCCGGTCATCGTGAAGCCGGGACGGCCGTAGTCGATCGGATCGGTGCCGCCGGCAAGGTTCCGCAGGCCGATGTCGCCGACCCAGTTGCGGCCGTCCGAGGCTGATCGGCGAGTTCAGGTGGTACGCATAGTTGTAGCCGAACGCGGATCTCGTTGACGATGGCTGACGAGATGACCCACGTGTCCGCCGAGCGCGAGGTTCCGCCCCTTCTGCGGCAGGTTCGTGTACGCTGAACACGCTCGGGTTCAGCTGCGCGCCCGTCGTAATACATGAACCGCTCGAAACAGGTTGTGCTTCGCGCTGAGCACCTGATCGCCGCGCAGCGTGGCCGTATCCGGCGTCGTCGGTGAAGTCGCGAATGACGTCCGGTAGTTGTTCGCGCCGGCGTTGTTCGGCGCCGGAACGGTCGGCGCCAGCATGCTGCGCGAAGTTCGAGAAGCGGTTGGCCGGAATGATGTTGCCCGGGAACGGCAGCGCCGGTCAGCGGATCGATGATCGGCGTGGACGACGCTCGAGAAGTTCGCCGGTCAGCAGCGTCGGATTCGGCACCGCCGCAAAGAGCGTCTCCTCGCTGTCGTGCGCAGCGCCTCGTAGCCGCCGAACACGAAGAACTCTGTTCTGCACGATCGGGCCGCCGCGCGGTGACCCCGGCCTGGTTGCGTCGCCCGGCTTCTGCCGCGAAGTAGTTCTGCGCGTCGAAGCTGTCGTTGCGCACGATAGCTCGTAGGCTGAGCCCGCTGGGCCGGTTCGTCGCCTGACTTGGTCGACGATCGAAACGACCGCCTGGCCCTGGCCGTACTCGGTCGGTGAACGAGCTGCGCAGGACGTTCACTTCCTGCACCGCGTCGAGCGGCGGGTTCGAGCGACAGGTTGTTGAAGCGCAGCGACCGCACGTAGACGCCGTCGATCGCGTAGTTGGTGGAGCTGTCGCGGCCGCCCTCGACGGTCACGCACTGGCTGCGGCTGCTGCCGGCGGCGCCGAACTGCGTGCCGCGGTTGAAGGCCTGCGGCGTCACGCCGGCCGACAGCGACGCGAACGACAGCAGGTTCCGTCCGTTCACGCGGCAGATCCTCGATCTGTTTCTGGCTAATCATCTGGCTCGACCGACGCGTTGGCCACCTGCAGCAGCGGCGACTGCCCCGAGACGAGGACGTTCTCCGGACACGCTGGCGCAGCCGCAGCGTCAGCCGTCGGTTTGGCGATCTCGCCGTTTCGAATCGCGAAGTCCTTCACCTCGGCGCTGGTGAAGCCGGAGCAGCCTCGACGCGGATGTGATGCAGGTCGCCGAGGGAAGGTTGGGAACGCAAAGCGACCTTCGGCGTCCGGATGTGGCGACGCGCTGCGCGTTGGTGCCGGCATTGATGACCGTCACGGTCGCCCCGGGCAGGGCGGTGCGCGGGATCGCGTGCCGATTCCTGACCGGCGATCGCGCCGGACGCCGATTCCCGCGCGCTGGCGGCGGAGATCAAGACGAGTGCGGCCACACTGAAGCTGGCCAGCCTGCGGAGCATACGATTCTCTCCATCAACACTGCGCAGACGTTCGCGCAGAAGTTGGGAGGATCGATGCGTCGCGGCGTGATCAAAGAATTAGCGACCCAGCCGCCATTTGACACAATGTCAAACGAGCATTCAACTCGCTGATCCCGTAACTAACTCGTGGAGATGGAGCAACGACCAATAATGCTCTCATATTCTGGTCCGCGCCGCGTGATGCTGTCGCAACTCGCCGTTGCGTGGCCTGCAAACCGATGCGGCGCCCGAGGAGATGCCCCGTGACCACGAAGGCGCCGTCCCGCGACCCGTACCTCGTGAAGTCGGTCGTGCACTCGTCGCAGCTGCTGTCGGCGTTCCGCTCGTCGGGCGAGGCGCTGCCGCTGCGCGAGATCGCCGCGCGAAGCGGGCTGCCCAAGAGCATGACGTTCCGCCTGCTCTACACGCTCGAGCGCTGCGGCATGATCGAGAAGGTCGGCGAGAACCTCTACCGCTCGCACCTGCGGCCGTTCAAGCAGCGGCCCTATCCGGCTCGGCTACGCGGCGCAGGGCACGGACTACCAGTTCTCGAAGGAGAGTCTCGACCGGCCTGCAGCGCGCCGCCGCGGCGCAGGGCATCGAGCTCATCTGCGTCGACAACCGCTACAACGCCGAAGATCGCGCAGCGCAACGCCGACGTCCTCGTGCGCGAGAAGGTCGATCTCGTCATCGAGTTCCAGACCGACGAGCACGTCGCGCCGATCGTCGCGCGCGAAGTATCGCGAGGCCGGCATTCCCGCTCATCGCGCATCGAGGTCCCGCATCCGGGCGCGACCTACTTCGGCGCCAACAACTACGAGGCCGGGCTGATCGGCGGCCGCCACCTCGGCCGCTGGGCGAAGCAGCAGCTGGCTACGCGCGAGTGGACGAGATCGTGCTCATCGCGCTCGATCGCGCCGGCAGCCTGCCGCAGCATGCGCCTCGACCGGCATGCTGGTCGGCATGAAGGAGATCTATCCGCCGCTCGAGAACTGCCAGCGTCACGTATCTCGACGGCGACGGCAAGCTCGGCGAGAGCTTCGAGGCGATGCGCCGGCACCTGCGCGCGAGCCGGGCGCGCCGGCTTCTCGATCGGCGCGATCAACGATCCGAGCGCGCTCGGCGCGCTGCGCGCGATGCAGGAAGCCGGACGCGTCGACGCGCTGCGCGATCATGGGGCAGAACGCGTCGCCCGAAGGGCGCGCCGAGCTCCGCCAGCCGGGCACGCGCCTGATCGGCTCGGTCGCGTACTTTCCCGGAGAAATACGGCGCCGAGATCGTCGCCGTCGCGCTCGACATCCTGCAACCGCCGCGCCGGTGCCGCCGGCGGTGTTCGTGAAGCACCAGCTCGTGACGCCGGAGAACGTCAATCACATCTATCCGAACGACCAGCTGATCAGTCAGACGCGCTCGCGTGAGGTCGGCGTCAGCGACAGGAAGGCCTCGGGCAGGCCGCCGTCGACGGGGATCACGTGGCCGGTGGTCTTCGCGCTCTGATCGCCCGGCCAGCCAGCAGATCGCGTTCGCGTCGTCGACCGGCAGGATCGGCTGCCGCGTGATCGTCCGCTGCGCGTAGAACGTCCGCCAGCTTGCCCCGCAGGTCCTCGGTCGACTGCCGAGTCGTCGAACGCGAATCCCAGTATTTGCGGCAGCGACACTGAGCACGCGATCGCGCGGAACATGGCGGATCCGGCCAATGACGGTGTTTATGCGATGCCGCCGACGCGAACGAGCGCCAAAGTTTTGAAAGAATTTCGCGGCGAACAAGCGTTGAAGCGGCAGTGCCCATCGCAGCCAGAGCGCGTCGCCGAGATTTGCCGTGAACTCCGAAGAATCAGGTTTTAGTGCAGTCATCTGTGGTGCAGGTATGGCCGCACATTCTGCGTGTCGCCAGGCACAAACGGATTTGCCAGTTTTCGGCGTGCCCCTTCGGTGTTGATCGGCGCTGCAGGGCTTAGATGCGCTTTTATGACGGCACAAATGCCTCCCGGAGTACTGGTGGCGACGTTTTGCCATTGGTAAGGCAGGGGCGCGCAATGCAGGCATTTTTGCGTCAAATGTCTAAGAGGCAACTTGATCTGCAAAGGTACCAGAAAATTTCGCCAGGATCAGCAAAAGCGTCATCAAAGAAAAGAATCAGAAGTTACAGAAACTTTTATAAGGGCTTAGGGCAATGAAAATTACGCGGAAACATTTGATCAAAATATGACTGGGTCACCAAATTTTTGGTGCACCTGAAGAAAATCCTCAAGAGAATTTCTGCATGACCTGATTGCAGCCAACAAACTGATGCTGCTTTGTCGCAGCAAGTGAGGTGCGTGATGCGAGCCGTGTCGTCAATCACCTCAAGATGGCAGGGGTCATTGTATGCTGGACCGATACTCTACGGCCTTTTTGGCGCGAGCGCGTGAGATGATGCGGCGCTGCAGCACTTTTCTTGCCTAAAGGGCGCTCGCTAGAAAACAGGTACCCATTCTCATTGAAGATCCCAAGCGCATGTTACCGACGTTGGTGACAGAGATTCCAGCGCTGCGGCGCAGGCTCATCGAACGGTTTTGGCCCGCCCCTGACTCGTTTTAAAGGCAAGGCCCGAGCCTGTCTCGTTATCTATGCGCAACGGCAATTCGATTGGTGTCCGGCAGGCGGCACACCCCGTCATTCGAGCCATTCTCCAGGCACTAGGGAAACCTCGTCACTGGAACTTCAGCCAATCTCGCGGAGGTCCCGCTCCGATCCATGCGGCGCAGATCCTGGTGTTTCCCGCCCGGCGCGGATTTTGGTGATTGACGGCGGCAATCTGGCTGGCAAAGGATCCACGGTCATTGATTTGACAAAAAAGGAAGCCAGAATTCTGTGTCAGGAGATCTTGCGCTAACCGAATTCGGGAAGTTATTGAACTGTGACGCCAAAAATTCTGAGGTGGCTCCTTCGAGCCCGGCACTATGACCTGAGCGCGCAAAGCGAAATGCCGCAATTGGTTTGCCCCCTTACGATGTCATTGACGAAAATTTATGCGCCCATTTGGCGAAACAATCGCCCCCACAATGCCGTGCACATGATTCTTCCGGAGCAGGGTAAACTCGCGGAAGTAAAAAGGGGAACCTACACCTACCAAAGTCAGAAAAACTCTGGCAGGAACTTCGGGAGAACGGCGTTCTCATATACGTGACGAGGAACCGGCCTCTATATATCTGCGAGCAACCCTTTTCAACATCCGTTCGACGCGAAGACTTCGTTGCGGCGTTTGGGAGTTGTGGCGCTCATTCACCTGGCGAATTTGGCAGCGGCAAGATTCGCGCCCATGAGAACACCTTATCGGGGCCCATAACGATCGCTTGAATCTGATGCGCGCGCTCAGGGCGAATATGAGTCCCATTTTGCCTCTTTCGATCCCACCGGTGGGGGTCATGAATATCTTGGAAAGTTTTACGCGGGCATTGCCCCACGCTATGATTTTTCCAGGATGAGCCCGAGTTTGCAGGCACGTTTGTGGGTCGTCAGGCATCCGGAGATGATTCAAAATATTTGTACATTGCCGTCAGGCACGGTTTGAGCACGCCGATGGCCACTCATCGTTACGAAACCGCGCTTAATTTTTCTCGCGAATTGTTTCGCGAAATGACTTTCCCAGAAAATTCAGCGGCTCATTATACTCCGGCATTTTTGCCAGCCTCGAGTGATCCAGGGCTGCTTATTTTGCCCACCCATCGTTTGGTCAATAGTTTACCCTCCTTTCATCCGAAACTCTTGGTTGAAAAATTAAAGGAATCAAGTGTGTGGAGGTTTTGTCGGAAAGCGATCTGAATGAACAGACGTTGCAAAAGCACCTGGGAGGTGAAGAACTGCGTTTTCTTTGAAGTTCGGTAAAACTCTTTGGGGTTCCCAGGATCAGGTATTCCTGTTGACCGTTCCTTCATCTTATCAACGCAAGGATCCATTGCATGAAGTCGGCGTGACATTTTTGCAAGAAGAGATTTTTGCTAAAGAACTTGGAATTGATGTGCGCAGGCGTTGAGCGCAACACTGTTTCACCCGTTATACGCGCGACATTTCCGAAGCCGTAAAGCTTTTGGATGGCGGCGAAGCGCAGGGCAAGCGTTCTTCGTGCAGGCGCCCACTGCACATCAAGTAAAGGCCGTCTGCGAGGCCGGGGATTGCGTATGCCGCAGAAGTCCACCTTCTTTACCATCCTAAAAGTGCTCACGGGACTGGTTTTCCGCGCCATCGATGCGGAAGAATTAGTCGGTTAATGGGATTCTGGGTTTTGACCCATATGACGCCTCTAAGAGGGCTTGGCTTCGGGATCGTTGACATTTTGCATTTCCGCTGGTGGCCGCGGCGAGGGTCTCTTCCGATGAGGCGCGGCGAGGCACTTTCTTTTTGGGGCTCCGGGCGCGGCAGAAATTCGCCAGAAAGAGTCCCCAAAAAATCGGATGTCCTGAATGGGCGTGATGTCGAGCGACAACTGCGCAGGTGCCGTGCGAGTTAACGTTTCAATCTCGCGATTTAAACGGTCGATCAGTCTCTTCAAATTGAAGTTCGTGGCTTTGTGTGGAATGATCAACCACCACGTGGAGCAGACCGCGCACGAGGCGCATGGGCTGGGCATGGGCAGAAATATTTTTTCCAGCAATTCGGTTCCAGAAACCAAAGACCTGCCATTTATGAAAACTTTAGGCCCTTCTCGGCAAAGCCTTAGAAAGAAGTTGAGCGATCAAAGTGTAGGGCCGTAAAATAGCGCCGGGAATCCTGTGGAGATTTTTCACGGATAAATGCCTCGCGTCAGCATGGCCTGATTGACGGTCTCAATTCCAGTTATCAGCGCAGCAGTGCGTGCATATCCGTTTGTCTTTTCTCGATATTTCGAGCACGCGTTGAAAAGCAACCTTGAGGATGGCTGAAAGTTTCTCATTGACCCTTTGACCAAAACCTTGAATTCCCTGTACCCATTCGAAATACGACATAATGACACCGCCGGCATTTGCCAGAATGTCGGGAAGAACAAAGACATCATTTTCCCCAAAAGAATGTCATCCGCTTTTTCCTGAGGGTCGTCGGGGCATTTGTGCCTCGGCAAGGATTCTACACTTAATTTTGTAGCGTTTTCACCGGTGATTTGACCGCCCAGCGCTGCTGGAATCAGGATGTCACACGGTAAGGTTAAAAGGTCCGCATGGCCATTTGTTCGCCTCTTTTGAATTCCTGCCAATAGTCGCGCAAAAACTTCCACTGGTGTGCTGAGAGCCGACTCAATGTCGATGCCCTTCTTGTCGAAGAGGCGGCACTCGCATCGTTGATGGCAATGACTTTGGCGCCAGTTTTGACGATATTTGCGCCGCTACGCCCCAACATTTCCGCCTGAAGCCTTGATGACGACGCGGGCCCTCCAATTTCAAATCGAGATGTTTGGCGGCTTCAATAATAGAATAGACTACCCTCTGCCGGTGCCTTCGCGACGTCCTTGCGAGCCCCCCGACACTGATCGGTTTGCCGGTCACGACCTCAGGAATTGAATAGCCTTTTATTCTGGCTATAGTGTCCATCAAACCATCGTTTGCTCATTGGTGCCAAGGTCCGGTGCAGGAATATCGGTCGTTGGCCCAATGACATTGGCCAGTTCCGCTGTGAAGCCGACGCGTCGCCCGTTCTAGATCCTTTTGCGTCAGTGTGTGGATTACATTTTTTAGGGCGCTCCTTGGTACCCCTGAGGCAGATGCATCAGGCACATTTCCAGGTCATCAGCATGGCGAGGGCAGAAACTTCACCCAGATCTACCTCTTCATGATAGCGAATACCCCTTTACAAGGGCCAAGCGTATCATTGTGATGCACCCGATAATCCAAAACTCTGAAATCCCCGTTATCTAGATGGGTAGGCACATTGACGATGGTGATTTTTTCAGGGGCGGCCAGCCTTTACGGACTTTCGCATTCAGATCGATCATCTGCGCCACCCGTTCATACTGCGCTAAAGTGCGGCGGTAAGCGGGTGTATCCCACTTCAAGCGGTCATGATGCGGATTCTGGGTTTGCAGGGTTGATGGGGCCCGGTCCATAGGTAGGGCGATTTAACAGAGGAATTTATCTCGTCTAGTTGCGTGTCTAATGACCCCTGATTTGGCATGAGATGGGGCCGGCTCATTACGAAAAAATTCGCTTAACCAACTTCATCCTTTCACTATCGATTTCCAGTTTTTTTGCACTATTAATTTTTCGTGAGCGGCGCCGACGAGCGCTCCATATGGTTCCGCAATCTGCCGAATGAGCAATACGTAACTGAACGAAGCATAAC
>ERZ1370068.7522-contig-6433_pt1 | contig 54225 bp, 60 predicted proteins | sample MGYA00561227_ERZ1370068 | MGnify/ENA primary metagenome ERZ1370068 (study PRJEB38410, sample SAMEA6850437) | metagenome | study: Metagenomic assessment of the ecological functions of the soil: analysis of the soil microbiota associated with the... | reverse complement strand
CTCGTGGTCGTCAACACCTGCGGCTTCATCGACGCCGCCGTGCGGGAATCGCTCGACGCGATCGGCGAGGCGCTGGCGGAGAACGGCAAGGTGATCGTCACCGGCTGCCTCGGCGCCAAGAGGCGGCGATTCGTCCGCGAAGACCCATCCGCAGGTGCTCGCGGTCACCGGGCCGCACGCGACGCACGGAAGTGATGAGCGCGGTGCACGCGCACCTGCCCAAGCCGCACGATCCGTTCGTCGACCTGGTCCCGCCGCAGGGCATCAAGCTCACGCCGAAGCACTACGCCTACCTCAAGATCAGCGAAGGCTGCAACCACCGCTGCACGTTCTGCATCATCCCGTCGATGCGCGGCGACCTCGTCGAGCCGGCCCGATCGGCGACGTGATGCACGGAAGCGGAGCAACCTGCGTGCAGCGCCGGCGTGAAGGAGCTGCTGGTCATCTCGCAGGACACGAGCGCGTACGGCGTCGACGTCAAGTACCGCACCGGCTTCTGGCGGCGGCACAGCCCGTCAAGACGCGCGATGACCGAGCTCGCGCGCGGCGCTCGGCGCGAGGCTCGCGGCGTCGTGGGTGCGGCTGCACTACGTCTATCCGTATCCGCACGTCGACGACGTCATCCCGCTGATGGCGCGACGGCGCGAGGTCGCTGCCGTACCTCGACGTGCCGTTCCAGCACGCGAGCCCGCGCGATCCTCAAGCTCATGAAGCGTCCCGGCTGTCGCCGGAGAGAACGCTGACGCGCATCGACCGCGTGGCGCGCAGCGTGTCCCGACATCACCGTGCGCTAGCACCTTCATCGCGGGCTTTCCCGGCGAGACCGAGGCGCGAGTTCGAGGAACTGCTCGCGTTCCTCGAGGCAGCGCAGCTCGACCGCGTCGGCTGCTTCGCTTACTCGCCGGTCGATGGCGCGGCAGCGAATGCGCTGCCTGACCCGGTTCCCGCACGACGTCGCGAAGACCGGCGCGCGCGATTCATGGCGGCGCAGGCGCGATCAGCGCAGCGCGGCTCGCGCGGCAAGGTCGGCGGCACGCTCACCGTGCTCGTCGTACGAGGTGTCACGATGGCGATCGCGATCGGGCGCTCGGCGGCCGACGCGCCGGAGATCGACGGCGTCGTTCGCATCGAGGATGGCGCCGCACTTCACGCCGGGCGCATTCGCGCGCGTGACGATCGCGCACGCCGGAAGCGCACGACCTCTCCGGCCGCCTGCCCGCTGATCCTGCCGATCCGGCGATCAGCGATTGGGAATCCGCTGATGGCATCGATATTCGCAGCGGCCGGTCGCTCGCGGCGATCGCGGGCTACCTTTGCGTTGCTGATGCCCGCCATGCTGATCGCGGGCTGCAGCTCGTGAAGCACCGAAGCTCCCCTCCGCCGCCAAAGCCGGAAGTGACGGTGACGACGGTAAAGCCGGAGGACGCGCCGCTCACCGCGATCTTACGTCGCGCAGACGCAGAGCTCGCAGGCCGTCAACATCCAGGCGCGCGTATCGGGCTGGCTCGACAAGCGCATGTACGTCGAAGGCTCGGTCGTCAAGGCCGGACAGGTGCTGTTCCAGATGGACCAGAAGCCGTTCCAGGCGCAGGTCGACGCGCAGACGGCGGCGCTGCAGCGCAACCAGGCGGCGCTGCAGGTGGCGAAGGCAGAACCTCGCGCGCACCAAGCCGCTCGCGCAGCAGAACGCGCTGTCGCAGAAGGACCTCGACGACGCGACAGGGCCAGTACGAGCAGACCGCCGCCGCGGTCGAGCAGGCGAAGGCGCAGCTCGAGGAGGCGCAGCTCAACCTCTCGTACACGACGATCCGCTCGCCGGTCGACGGCGTGTCGAGCTACGCGGCCGTCGCCGACGGCACGTACCTGAGTCCGCACGAACTCGCAGCTCACGACCGTCTCGGTGCTGACGCCGATGTGGATCAACTTCAGCGTCTCGGAAAACGAGATGGAGCGCATCCGCAACGACGTGCGCAGCGGGCAGCTGAAGCTGCCCGAGGGCGGCCGCTTCGTCGTCGAGGTCGAGATGGTCGACGGCAATCTCTTCCCGTACACCGGGCGCGATCACGTTCGCCGATCCGTCGTACAACCCGACGACGGGCACGTTCCTGCTGCGCGCAACCGTCAACAATCCGGCGGGCGTGCTGCGGCCCGAATCAATACGTCCGCGTGCGCCTCACGGGCGCGATCCGGCCGAACGCGATCGTCGATTCCCCAGCGCGCGGTGCAGCAGAGCGCGAAGGGCCACTTCGTATGGGTGGTCAACAAGCGATAACCAGGCCGAGCTGCGCCCGGTCGTCGTCGGCGACTGGAAGGGCGACGGCTGGCTCATTTCCGAAGGCCTCAACGACGGCGACAAGGTCGTCGTCGACGGCGGCGTCCGCCTCACGCAGGGCGGCGCCGTGAAAGCCGCCTACGTGCCGCCGCGCCACCGCCGCAGGCGCGCGACCGCAGGCGCCGGCGGTGCGGCGCACCGGATCGCGGCCGCCGTCGCCCTCCAGCGTCGCGATCTACTTCGCCGCCGGGGCAGGCCACGCTCGACACCGGCGCCCAGCGCGCGCCGCGCGTCGCGGCGGCCGCGTACATGGGCATCGGCACGCAGATCACCATCACCGGTTACGCCGACAAGACGCGGCAATGCCGCGGCCAACATCGAGCTCGCGAAGAAGCGCGCGCTGGCGGTGCGCGACGAGCTCGTGCGCCTCGGCGTCGAGCCGCGGCGCATCCGGCTCGTCGCCGCCGGTCGAGCGTCACGGGCAGCGGCAGCGACGATCAGGCGCGCGCGCGTCGACATCGTCGTGCGCAGTAAGCAGCGCAACGCGTCATGTTCTCGCGATTCTTCATCGAGCGGCCGATCTTCGCGGCCGTCGTCGCGCATCATCATCTGCCTCGCCGGCGCTCGTCGTCGATGACGCATGCTGCCGGTCGCGCAGTACCCGAGCATCACGCCCGGTGCAGGTGACGGTGTCGGCGACGTATCCCGGCGCCGACTCCACGACGCTCGCGCAGACTCGGTCGCCTCGCCGATCGAGCAGCAGATCAACGGCGTCGACAACATGCTCTACATGTCGTCGATCAGCTCGTCGACCGGCCAGCTGACGATGACTGTGTACTTCTCGCTCGACACCGATCCCGACATCGCGCAGGTGCAGGTGCAGAACCGCGTCAACCTCGCGATGCCGCAGCTGCCGTCCGCCGTCGTGCAGCAGGGCGTGAACGTGCAGAAGAAGTCGTCGTCGATCATGATGCTGGTCGCGGTGTTACGCGAAGGACGAGCCGCTACAGCGCGAACTACATCGCCAACTACGCCAACGTCTACGTCCTCGACGCGCTCGAAGCGCGTCAACGGCGCCGGGCAGGCGCAGATCATGGGCGTGCCGAACCAGGCGATGCGGATCTGGATGAATCCCGACCGGATGGCGTCGCTCGGCATCACGACCTCCGACATCGCCAACGCGATCAGCCAGCAGAACCAGCTCTTCGGCGCCGGCCAGATCGGCCAGCAGCCCAACGCGGGCCCGGTCGAGCTCACGTTCCCGGTCGTCACCCAGCCGCAGTACACCGAGCCCAAGCAGTACGAGAACATCATCCTGCGCGCGAGCGCAGGACGGCAGCGCGATCGTGCGCGTCGGCGACGTCGCGCGCGCCGAGATCGGCGCTCCAGCAGTACATCGTCGACAGCCAGCTGAACGGCGTGCCGGCGACGATCATCGCCGTCTACCAGCAGCCGGGCGCCAACGGCCTCATCGTGTCGAAGGCCGTGCGCGAGACGATGGAGCAGATGAAGGCGCAGTTCCCCGACGGGATGGACTACCTGATCTCGCTCGACACCAACGACTTCGTCCGGCTGTCGATCAAGGAAGTGATCAAGACGCTGTTCGAGGCGATCGTGCCTCGTCGTGCTGGTCGTCTACCTGTTCCTGCAGAGCTTCCGCACGACGATCATCTGCAGCGTGGCGATCGTGCGTCGCGCTGATCGCCACGTTCACCGGCATGCTGGCGCTGGGCTTCTCGATCAACCTGCTGACCCTGTTCGGACTGGTGCTGGCGATCGGCATGGTCGTCGACGACGCGATCGTCGTCGTCGAGAACGTCGAGCGCAACATGGCGCAGCACCACCTCGAGCCCGAAGGAGGCGACGATCCGCTCGATGGACGAGATCGCGAGCTCGCTCGTCGCCGTCGTGCTCGTGATGTGCTCGGTGTTCATTCCCGCGGCGTTCCTGCCGGGCACCACCGGCCAGCTCTACAAGCAGTTCGCGATCACGATCGTCATCTCGGTGTCGGTGTCGGGCTTCATCGCGCTGACGCTCACGCCGGCGATGTGCGCGGTGCTGCTGAAGCACAATCCGCCGCCGACCCGCGGCTTCTTCGCGTGGTTCAACCGGCAGGTCGACCGCGTGACGCAGGCTTTCGGCACGCGGTCGACGTACGTCATCGCGCGCATGGCGATCGCGCTCGTGCTGCTCGCCGTGTTTCCTGTACGCGATCTGGCACCTGTTCAACATCCTGCCGACGAGCTTCGTGCCGAACGAGGACCAGGGCTACGCGATGGCCGCGATCATCATGCCGCAGGCGGCGAGCCTCGCGCGCACGCAGGCGATCGCGGAGCAAGGCGGACGCGATCTTCAAGGACATTCCCGGCGTCGCAGACGCGCACGGTGGTCACCGGCTACAGCCTGCTCGACAGCGGCTTCAAGACCAACGCCGGCACGATCTTCGTCACGTTCACCGACTTCGACGAGCGCTACGAGAACGATCGACACGGCGAAGAAGGAGAACGCGCGCGCGATCCTGCAGGGCTTCTTCGCCGAAGGCGCGGATGATCGAGGGCGCGATCGTCATGCCGATCGCGCCGCCGCGCGATTCCCGGCATCGGCACCACCGGCGGCTTCGAGTTCTGGATCCAGGACACCGGGCACCGGCGATCCCGTCGCGCTCGACGCCGTGATGCAGGACGTTCCTCGAGAAAGCGCGCGAGCGGCCGGAGCTGACCGGCCTCGCGACGACGTATTCGCGCAGCACGCAGCAGCTGCGCGCCAACGTCGACCGCGACAAGACGCAGCTGCTCGGCATTCCGATCCAGGACGTGTACAGCGCGATCCAGGCGCAGTTCGGCTCGCTCACGGTCAGCCAGTTCAACCATGTTCTCCAACGTCTGGTGGGTGATCGTGCAGTCCGACGCGCAGTTCCGGCAGAACCCGGAGGACCTGACGCGCCTTTACACGCGCAACAACCAGAACCAGATGGTGCCGCTGTCGTCGGTGGTCACGACGCAATGGACCGCCGGCCCCGACATCCTGCCGCACTTCAACGGCTTCACCGCGGCGAAGATCATCGGCAGCGCATCGCGCCGGGCTACAGCTCGGGCGACGCGATCGCCGACGATGGAGGCAGTGGCCAAGGAGGTGCTGCCGCCGGGCTACACGTTCGCGTGGTCGGGCCTCGCGTACGAGGAGAAGAAATCCGGCGGCACGTCGGGGATCGCGTTCGTGTTCGGCCTCATCATCGTGTTCCTCGTGCTCGCGGCGCAGTACGAATCGTGGACGCTGCCCGGCGCCGTGATGACGGCGGTGCCGTTCGGCATCCTCGGCGCGCTTCGTCACCAACTGGCCTGCGCGGCCTCGACTAACGACGTCTACTTCCAGATCGGCCTGCTCGTGCTGATCGGCCTCGGCGCGAAGAACGCGGTGCTGCGCGTGTCGGCCGCCGTCGAGTTCCGCAAGCAAGGCAAGTCGATCATGGAAGCGACGATCCTCGCCGGCGAGCAGCGGCTGCGGCCGATCATCATGACGTCGCTCGCGTTCGCGATCGGCTGCCTGCCGCTGCGCGCTCGCGGTCGGCGCTGGCGCCAACGCGCGCCATTCGATCGGCACCGGCATCATCGGCGGCATGATCGGCGAGACGACGCTCGCGATGCTGTACGTGCCGCTGTTCTTCTACCTGTTCGACCGGCTGAAGGAGCGCAATGAGAAGCCGGCGGCGCCCGCGGGCGCAGGGGTCCCGCCGTCGCCGGCCGAGTCGCCGCCGGCCAAGGCGGACTGACGATGCGCGCGCTCGTCCCTCGGCGTCGCGTGCGGCACCCTTCTCGCGGCTGGCCGATGGGCCCGAACTACGAGCGCCCGCCGTCGACGCGCCGCCGAAGTTCCAGTACGAGATCGCGAGCGCCGTCGACGCGGGCGTACGCGGCTTGGTGGAAGCAGTTCCAGGACCTGGTGCTCGACGCGTACGTCGCCGAGGCACTGGCGCATAACGACAACATCCGCATCGCCGTCGCCAACCTGGCGCAGGCTGGCCGGCGTGTTCACGCAGGTCCGCTCACCGCTGTTTCCGCAGGTCGGCTATGGGGCAGCGCCGCACGCTCGCGGCGCGGCGGAACCGAATTTTCCGCCGGAGATCGCCAGCCTCATTCCCAATCCCGACAGCGCGTACCAGGGTGCCGGCCTGTCGGTGAGCTGGGGAGATCGACTTCTGGGGCCGCATCCGACGCCTCACCGAGGCCGCGCGCGCCAACGTGCTCGCCACCGACGAGGCGCGCCGCGGCGTGATCCTGTCGCTGGTCGCGGCAGTGACGACGAACTACCTGCAGCTGCGCGGGCTCGACGCGCAACTCGGGATCGCGAACCAGACGCTCGACACGTACGGCGAATCGCTGAAGCTCTTCAACCTGCAGTTCACAGTACGGCCAGATCTCCCAGATGAACGTCGCGCAGGTGCAGTCGCAGTACGAGACCGCCGCCGCGCAGATCCCGCAGATCGAGTCGCAGATCGCGCAGACGCAGACCGCGCTGTCGATCCTGCTTGGGCCGCAATCCCGGCCCTATCGAGCGCGGCAAGACGATCGATGAGCTCATGCAGCCGCGACGTGCCCGCCGGCGCGTGCCGTCGGAGCTGCTCGAGCGGCGGCCGGACTTTGCGGCAGGCCGAACAGGCGCTGATCGCTGCCAATGCGCAGATCGGCGCGGCGAAGGCGCTCTACTTCCTGACGATCTCGCTCACCGGCGCATTCGGCACCGCGAGCAACGACCTGTCGAAGCTGTTCAGCGGTCCCGGCGAAGATCTGGAGCTACGCCGGGCAACTTGCGGGACCGATCTTCACCTTCCGGCGCGGTGAGCGGACAAGTCGCACAGGCCGAGGCGCGCGCGACGCCGCGCTGTGGAATTACCGGCTGTCGATCCAGAACGCCTTCGGCGACGTCGACAACGCGCTCATCGCGAGCCAGAAGCTCAAGGACCAGCTTGCCGCGCAGGGGCGGCTCGTCGCGGCGCTGCAGGACTACTCGCGCCTCGCCAAGCTGCAGTACGACGCCGGCTATGTCCCCTACTCGACCGTGCTCCAGGCGCAGCAGTCGCTGTTCCCGGCCGAGCTGACGCTCGGCATGCCGTGCGCGACGTCGCTGCTCGCATCGTCGGCGAACATCTACAAGGCGATGGGCGGCGGCTGGGTCGCGACGGCGGACGCAATGAGCGGCAGCGGTGTTCGCGTTGCCTTCGGCCGATCCCCTGGCGAAACCGCCGCTGTTCTGAGCGCTTCTCGCTTTCGCGCGCTACCGCCACGGGACGCGGTCGGTTCTGTGCGACAAACCGCGGCAGGTGCGGTAAAAACCGAACGCTGTCGTAGGCGCTTTCACGACGGTTCCATCGCTTCTTCCTGCCCAGGACACCGAGGCCGATGAAACGAATCCCCGGCATGCGCTTGCGCTTCGTTCGCCATCTCGCCGTGTGCGCAATCGCCGCAGTCGCCGCCGGCTGCTCGAAGGAAGCACCGCCGCCGCCGCGCCCGCCGCCGACGTCACGATCGTCACCGTAACGCCCGACGACGATCCCTACACGCCGGCGCTTCGTCGCGCAGACCGGAAGCTCGCGCCAGGTCGAACATCGTCGCGCGCGTCTCGGGCTTCCTCGAGCGCATCGCCGTATCAGGAAGGCGAGCTCGTCAAGCAGGGCCAGCTGATGTTCACGGCTCGACCCGAAGCCGTTCCAGGCGCAGCTCAACGCAGGCGAACGGCGAGCTGCAGTCGCAGCAGGCGCGCTCGCGACCGCGCAGTCGAACCTTCGACCGCGTGAAACCGCTCGCCGAGCAGGACGCGCTGTCGCAGTCCGACCTCGACAAGCGCGCAAGGGCGAGCTCGACGGGCCGAACGCGCCGCGGTGTTCTCCGCGCAGCGCGAAGGTCGAAGGAGGCGAAGCTCAACCTCGGCTACACGACGATCCTGTCGCCGGTGACCGGGCTCGCGAGCCGCGTCGCTGCAGCGCCAGGGGCGCTACGTCAACGCGACGGCCGACAGCGCCAAGCTCACCTACGTCGCCGCGATCGAGCCCGATCTGGGTGAACTTCAGCGTGTCGCAGAACCAGATGGCGCAAGTGAGTGCGGCGCAGACCAAGGGCGCAGATCATGCCGCCGCCGAACGACAACTTCGACGTCGAGATCGTGCTGCTCCGGCGAGCAAGCGCTATCCGTACACAGGCAAGATCAGCTTCACCGACCCGTCGTTCACGCCAGGACACCGGCTCGTTCATCGTGCGCGCGGTGCTGCCCAATCCGAAGCAGGAGCTGCGGCCCGGCATGTTCGTCACCGCGCTCGTGCTCGGGGCGCAATGCGGCCCGAACGCGATCGTCGTGCCGCAGCTCGCCGTCCAGCAGGGCAGCAACGGCCATCTCGTCTACGTCGTCAACGACAAGAGACGTCGCAGAGATCCGGCCGGTGGTCGTCGGCGACTACTACGGCGACAAGGACATCGTGATCACTGGGCGGCCTGCGCGGCGGCGACCGCGTCGTCGGTCGACGGCGTGATGCAAGGTCGGTGCCGGGGCAGCCGGTGACGGTCGTCGCGCCGGGTGCGGCCGCACCAGCCGGCGGTGCGGCGACGGGCGCGGCGCCAAAAGCCGCCGACGCACCGAGCGCGACGAGAAGTAGCCGACGCATGTTCACGCACTTCTTCATCGACCGGCCGATCCTGTCGTCGGTCATCTCGATCCTGTTCGTGCTCGGCGGCGCTGGTCGCGATGCGCGTCGCGCCGATCGAGCAGTACCCCGAGCTCGCGCCGCCGCAGGTGATCGATCGCGGCGTCGTATCCGGGCGCGACGGCCGGAGGTGATCGCCAACACGGTCGCCGCGCCGATCGAGGCGCAGCTCAACGGCCTCGACAACCTGCTCTACTTCCAGTCGACGAGCTCGTCGTCCGGGCAACGTCGGCGATCACCGTCGTGTTCAAGCCGGGCAGCGATCCCGGACATCAACCAGGTGAACGTGCAGAACCGCGTGAGCCAGGCGACTGCCGCAGCTCCCGCAGGTCGTCGTCGCAGCAGGGCATGTCCGTCGACAAGCAGTCGTCCGGCGATCATGATGGTGCTGTCGATCTACTCGCCCGACGATCGCTACAGCGCCGACGTACATCGACAACTACACGAACCTGTACGTGCTCGACGAGCTGAAGCGCGTGCCGGGCGCCAACCGCGCGTCGGTGTTCGGGCTGCCCGACATCGCGATGCGCGTGTGGCTGCAGCCCGACCGCATGGCGCAGCTCGGCATCACGGTGCAGGACGTCGCCGAGCGCGATCCAGAGCCAGAACCAGACCTTCGGCATCGGGCAGATCGGCGGCCAGCCGACGGTGCCGGGGACGCAGCAGACGTTCGTGGTCACCGCGCAGGGCCTGCTCACCAAGCCGGAGGAGTTCGAGGACATCATCGTGCGCGCGGCGAAGGAGGGCACGGCGATCGTGCGCGTGCGCGACATCGGCCGCGTCGAGCTCGACAAGCGCGACTACTCGATCGTCGAGCCGGATGAACGGCAAGACCGCGACCACGATCGGCGATCTACCAGCAGCCGGGCGCCAACGCGGTGGCAGACGCGCGCCGCGGTGCGCAAGCGCATGGAGGAGCTCAAGGCGCAGTTTCCGACCGGCCTCGACTACCGCGATCGCCGCTCGACACCAGCCTCTTCACGCTGAACTCGATCGAGAAGGTCGTGCACACCTTCTTCGAGGCGGTGGTGCTGGTCGTGCTGGTCGTGTTCGTGTTCCTGCAGTCGCTGCGCGCGACGATCATCCCGATCCTCGCCGTGCCGGTGTCGATCATCGGCACGTTCATCGGCATGCACCTGCTCGGCTTCTCGATCAACATGCTGACGCTGTTCGGGCATGATCCTGGCGATCGGCCTGGTCGTCGACGACGCGATCGTGGTGGTCGAGAACGTCGAGGCGCAACATGACCGAGCAAGGCCTCTCTGCCGCTCGAGGCCGCCAAGGCAGGCGATGACGCGAGATCGCCGGCGCGCTGATCTCGATCGTGCTCGTGCTGGTCGCCGTGTTCCTGCCGGTCGCGTTCCTCGGCGGCGTCACCGGCACGCTGTACAAGCAGTTCGCCATCACGATCGCGATCTCGATGGTGATCTCCGGCGATGATGGCGCTCACGCTCTCGCCGGCGCTGGCCGCGATCATCATCAAGGCGCATCACGGCGAGAAGCGCGGCTTCTTCCGCTGGTTCGAGAACGGCGTTCGAGCGGCTGCGCAAGGGCTACGTGGACCTGGTCGCGCTGGCGATACGAGCCTGGCCGATTTCGCTGCTCGCATTCGCGGGCATCATCGCCGGCGTCCTGTTCATGTTCAAGCATCGCTGCCGTCGAGCTTCGTGCCCGACGAGGACCAGGGCTACTTCTTCGCTGTCGTCATGGCGCCGGACACGGCGAGCGTCGACGTCGTGTCCGAGATCATGGATCGCGCCCAGAAGATCACGTCGGCGGACCCGGCGGTGCAGGACGTCGCGTCGATCGCCGGCTACAGCCTGCTCGACGGGCAGCTCGCAGAACAACGCCGGCGATCATCTTCGCGTCGCTGAAGCCGTTCGAAGAGCGCACGGACGCGTCGATGCTGTCGTTCGCCGACGCTGAAGCGCCTGAACGCGCAGTTCGCGGGCATCCGCGAAGGCTTCGTGTTCGCGCTCAACCCGCCGTCGATCCCGGGCCTGGGCACCACCGGCGGCTTCGAGTTCTACGTGCAGAACCGCGGCTCGGGCGACACGCGCGCCACCGGCGCGGCAGTGCACGGCGTTCCTCGACAAGGCGCGCGCAGCGACCCGAGCTCGCGGGCGTCGTCGACGACGTTCCGCGCGTCGACGCAGCAGCTGTTCGTCGACCTCGACCGCAACAAGGCCGAGGTGCTCGGCGTGCCGGTGGCCGACGTGTTCCAGACGATGCAGGCGTTCTTCGGCTCGCAGATCGCCGGACAGTTCTCGCAGTTCTCGCGCGTCTGGTGGGTGATCCTGCAGGCCGACGCCAGCTACCGGATGAAGCCGGAGGATTTCGACAAGGTCTACGTGCGCTCGCGAGCGGCGCCAACGTGCCGCTGTCGCGCGCTGATCACCACGCGCTACGTCGCCTCGCCCAAGCTCATCACGCGCTTCAACGGCTTTCCCGCCGGTGAAGATCAGCGGCAGCCAGGCGCCGGGCTACAGCTCGGGCCAGGCGCTGACGCGCGATGGAGGAGGTCGCGCAGCGAAGCGCTGCCGCGGCGACTTCTCGTACGCGTGGGCGGGCCAGGCGCTGCAGGAGAAGGAATCCGGCGGCACGTCGTCGCTCCGCGTTCATCTTCGGCCTGATCGTCGTGTTCCTGCTGCTGGCGGCGCAGTTCGAGAAGTGGACGCTGCCGATCGCGGTGGTGCTGACGGTGCCGATCGCAGTGCTCGGCGCGCTGCTGCTCACCTGGGTCGTCGGGTCTCGAGAACGACGTCTACTTCCAGGTCGGCCTGGTGACGCTGGTCGGGCTGTCGGCGAAGAACGCGATCCTGATCTGCGAGTTCGCGATCGAGCGCGTGCGCACGCGGGCATGGCGCCGCGCGAGGCGGCGATCGAGGCGGCCGGCCTGCGGCTGCGCGCCATCGTCATGACGTCGCTCGCGTTCGGCCTCGGCTGCGTGCCGCTCGCGATCGCCACCGGCCCGGGCGCGAACAGCCTGCGCGCGATCGGCACCGGCGTGATCGGCGGCATCCTCGCCTCGACGGTGATCGCGACGATCTTCGCGCCGCTGTTCTTCTGGATGCTGGAATCGGCGAGCCAGCGTTTCGGCGGAGCGAAGTCGAGCGCCGCCAGCGGTGAAGCGGCAGCGACGGTGCCGACCGCCGCCAAGGCCGACTGACCATGCGCGCCCTGCGGTCTCGCATACCGCCTGCGCGATCGCCCTCGCCGGCGCGTCGCTGCTGCGCGGGCTGCACCGTCGGCCCGGACTACGTGAAGCCGCAGGTCGCCACGCCGCCCGGCTGGCGCATCGACTACCCGGAGGCGGTCGACGCGGCCAACACGTGGTGGTGGGACCGCTTCGGCGATCCCGTGCTGAGCGGGCTCGCCGACGACGGCGCTACGCGCAAACCGCGATCTTACGATCGCCGCGGCACGCGTCGACGCGTTCATCGGCCAGCTCGATCCGCACGCGCTCGCAGTTCTACCCGCAGGTCAACTACAACGCCGACGCGAGCCGCAACCGCGCATCGCGCGTGGGCACGTCGCCGATTCCGCCGGAGGCGAGCCCGTATTACACGCTGTACCAGGGCGCGCTCGGCGCGAGCTGGCAGCTCGATCTGTTCGGCCGCATCCGCTGCCGAATCGGAGGCGGCGCAGGCGCGCGTCTACGCGAGCGAACAGGGCCGGCGCGGCGTCGTGCTGTCGGTCGTCGCGAGCGTCGCGGCGAGCTACATCACGCTGCGCGCGCTCGACCGCCAGCTCGAGATCGCGCGCGCAGACCGCGAAGAATTACCTCGACACGCGCGCGATCTTCGAGAAGCGCCAGAAGGGTGGCGTCGTCTCGAAGACCGAGCTCGCGCAGGTGCAGTCGCAATATCAGCAGGCGCTGCGCGGCCATTCCGGCGCTCGAGCAGCAGATCGCCGCGCAGGAGAACCTGATCGCGGTGCTGCTCGGCCGCGATTCGTACGCCGTTCCGCGCGGCAAGACGCTGGCCGAGCTCGCACATGCCCGGTATTCCGGCGGGCCTGCCGTCCAGTCGCTGCTCGAACGCCGGCCCGACATCCTCGCCGCCGAGCAGATGCTGATCGCCGCCAATGCCGACATCGGCGCAGCCAAGGCGCTCTACTATCCGGACATCTCGCTGACGGGTACGCTCGGCTCGGTGAGCACGGCATTCGGCAACTTCCTCACCGGACCGGCATCCACGTGGGGGATCCTCGCCGGGCTCGCCGGCCCTATCTTCAACGCCGGCGCCATCGCGGGGCAGGTGCGCAGCGCCGAGGCCGGCCAGCGTGGAAGCGCTCGCCCTCTACCAGCGGACGATCCTGGTCGCGTTCCAGGAGACCAACGACGCGCTGGTTGGCGTAGTCAAGAAACGCGAGGAGACGGTGGCGCAGGACGCGCGCGTCGTCTCCCTGCGCGAATACGCGCGGCTGTCGCGGCTCAAGTTCAACAACGGCTACGCGAGCTACCTCGAAGTGCTGCTACGCGGAGAACGAGCTGTTCGGGGCGGAGCTCGCTGCCGTCCGCTCGCACGCCGACACGTACATCCAGCACGGTCGACGTCTACAAGGCAATGGGGGCGGCTGGATCGACATTGCCGACGCGCTGACGCCCGCAGCCGCGGCGACGCCGCTTCCAAAGCGCGGTCGCCGACCAGCCGATGTTCTGACGCGACGATGCGTTCGCCGATGAAACGCACACGACGACGATCGCGGCAGTGCGCTCGCGGCCCTCGCGCTGCTCGCTGCCCTGGCCGGCGCGACCTGCGCACAGCTACCCGCGCCGTTCCAGCTGCCGAGGCCGCGGCACCGGCCGAATCCGCGGCAGTGACGAGCGGCGCCCGGACGCCGCCGCAAAGCTCGCGGCGGTGCGCGCCATCCTTGCGCGCCTCGACCGGCCGCGACAACGCCGCCGAGGGCAGCCCGCCCAACACGCCCGACTCCGAGATCGCCGACCGCATCCGTCTCCTGCACCAGACCGAGCGCTCGCTGATGCAGCGCCTCGACGGCGAGGCGCGCAACGCCGCGCTCGTACGCGCGCGGCGCGAAGCGGACACGCGCGCAGACGACTGGCGCGGTTTCACCGAACCGCCGCCCCTACCCGCTCCCGTTCCTCGACTCGCTGGAGGACGCCCGCGAGACGGTCGAGCAGCAGATCGCGACGATCGATACGCGCGATCAACGTCCTGGAGGGGCTTGGGGAGCGCCTCCAGCAGCGCCTGCGCGGCAGCGAGGCAGACCTGCGCGTCGCCACCGAGCGCGTCGAGCGCGCGCGCAGCGACGACGACGCGCGACGCGCCCGCTGGCAACGCGATCTCATCCAGCTTCGCAGCGACGAAGCCGCCGCCGCGCTCGACGAAATGCAGCAGGGCCTCGTGAACTCCGGCGAGGAGAAAGCCGCCGCGCAGGCCGAGCTGCGCCTCGCGAGCTCGAAGGTCGCCACCGCGCGCGCAGACACGCGCTTTACCCAGCAGGACCTCGACCGCGTCAACACCAAGGTCGCCGGCGAGGTGAAGACGCTGACGGCGGAACTCGAGCGCGCGAACGCCGCATGGGACAGCTGCGCGGCGCGCCGGCGACGAGGCGACGAAGCGCCTTGGCAGACGCGCGCAAGACGGGTCCCGCTGCGGACGAAACCGCGGACGCGTTCGCGCTGCAGTCGCGCCGCTCGAGCGTTGCCGCCGACGTCGCGCAGCGGACGCGCCGAGAATGCTGAACATGGCGCTCGAGAGCGTCAAGACGCGCAGCTGGCGCTCGCCCACTACGAAGGCCGCGCGTGGGCAACGCGCTTCGAGCTCGCGCGCACCAAAGACCTGCCGCGCGCCGCCAGCGCCTACGAGAATCTCGTCGGCGTCGCTGACCGCGCTGCAGTCGTGGACCGAGTATCAGAAGCAGCAGCTCGACAACACGACGAGCTTCCTCGCCACGCGTGGAGACGCGGCTGCGCAGCGCGTCGCCTGCAGAAGCACGCGACGCTGCGCGAGCTGCGCGACGTCTACGTCCAGCGCGAGGCCATTCTGCGGGGCTCGCTGGTCGCGACGCAGCCGCTCGAGCGGATGTTCTCGCGCTGGCGCGCGAGCGTCGCCAGCAGGACGACGTCGCGCCCGCTCGCCGATCGCGTCCGCGATGGCTGGGTCGTCGGCACGCTCTGGGTGAAGCGGCTGTGGAACTTCGAGCTGTTCAGCGTCGAGGACAGCTTCGAGACCGCCGAAGGCCGCAAGATCGCCGCGCAGCGATCGGTGACGATCGGCAAGACCGTCGGCGCTGCGCTGCTGATCTTCGTCGGCTACTGGCTTTGCTCTGCGGCTCGCGCAGCTCGCACGCTGGGTGTCGGTGCGCGTGCTGCGCAACACGCCGGCGTGGGGAAGCATCGTTTACCGCTGGACGCTGGCGTTCCTGGTGGCGCTGCTCATCATCGCGAGCCTGCTCGCGGTCAGATTCCACTGACGGTCTTCGCGTTCCTTGGCGGTGCGCTCGCGATCGGCATCGGCTTCGGCGCGCAGAACCTGCTCAAGAACCTCATGTCCGGCATCATGCTGCTGATCGAGAAGCCGCTGCGCGTCGGCGACCTGATCGAGTTCGGCAACATCCGCGGGCGCGTGACCAACATCGGCTTCCGCGCGTCGATCGTGCGACCGCCGACGGGTTCGAGACGCACATCCCGAACTCGACGTTCATCGAGAACAACGTCACCAACCTGACTTATTCGTCGACGGAGATGCGGCAGAAGATCTCTATCGGCGTCGCGTACGGCGCCGACCCGGCGACGCGTGCGCAAGATCCTTCTATCGGTTGCCGACGATCATGCTGCGGTGCTGCGCACGCCCTCGCCCGCCGCTTACTTCGACGAGTTCGGCAACGATGCCCAGCAGTTCCGGCTGACCTATTGGATCGACGCAGCGCCGGAGCTCGACACGGCGGCCGTGGCAACCGAGGTTACGCGAGCTCATCGTCGCGCGCCTCGCGGCGGCGGGGATCGAGATTCCGTTCCGCAGCGGACGGTCCACGTCGACACGCCCGTGATCGTCGAGATCGCACCGGCGCGAAACGCCGGGGCAAGTCCACCGTGAGGCGAGCCCGAAGGGAGATCCATACGACGGCGGCTGCACATGACCGCCACGTGCGTACCGCATGACGGCGAAGCCGCTCTTCGTCCACTGCTGTCATTGCACGTGGTGCCAGCGCGAGACCGGTTCCGCGTTCGCGCTGAATGCGATGATCGAAAGCGATCGCGTCCAGTTCCTTCACGGCGACGTAGAGGTCGTGAACACGCCCTCGAGCAGCGGCCGCGGCCAGAAGATCAGCCGCTGTCCCCGGTGCCCGGATCGCGGTACTGGAGCAACTACGCGGGCGGCGGCGACGCCGTGCGCTTCGTGCGCGCGTGGGCACGCTCGACGAGCCAGACCGGTGCCCGCCGGACATCCACATCTTCACGTCGACGAAGCAGCCGTGGGTGGTACTTCGCCTCCAGGGTGCCGGCTGTGGCGGAGTACTACAAGGCGGCCGAGTTTTGGCCGAAGGAGAGCCTCGAGCGGCGCGAGCGGCTGCGGCGCGCGTAGCTCGCGCCTCGCGCTACCGCTAGCGTTTTCGGCGGTGTCAGGATCGCGGTCGAGAGGTCGCGCGAAAGTTCCGCGAATACCTGCCCGAAGCGCGACGTTGAGCGCGGCGGCGCCATAAGCCGGCGCCGTCGGCGCCGACAACGGCGCGCGCTGACGGTAGGTCTGCGTCCACACGGGCATGCCGCCGCCGTCGGAGCGGAACAGGTAGTACGTGATCGTCGACGTCCGCGACCATCTTCGCCAGGATCGCGCGCATCGACGAAGAGCGCGACGTCACGAAGGCGTCGAGGATCCAGTCCGTGTCCGCCGGCGAACTGGCCCGGTGCGACGCAGCACGAACACCTTCGCGCGCTCCAGCGCGCGGCCCGTCAGCTCGCCGATCATCGTCGCCGGCGGGACGAAGAACTCGTTGTAGAAGTCGGTCTCGTAGCGCAAGCTCGCCTCTCGCGCGACGACGAACCCGCGGCCGCGGAACGGCGCCGCGACGGTGACCGTGCCCATGCCGCAGCGACGCTCGGCTGCGTCTTCGCGACGGCCGCGGGCATCGGCGGGTCGAGCAGGAATGTCTGCTTGACGGGCGAGGGCCGCGTCACCGAGCAGCCCGCGAGCACGAGCCCTGCGGCGACGACGAGCGCGCGGCGCGCGCGGTCGGAAGGCTTCATGGCGTACGCTCCAGCGGGCGCGGCGGCGCGCCGAAGATCACGTTCGCCGGATACCGCTTCGCGTCCTCGGTCAGGTCGCGGAGGTTGTCGGTGATCTGGCGCAGGTTCTCGATCGTGCGTCGTCGAGGTCGGTCTCGCCGCCGCCGAAGATGCGGTCGAGGCGCGTGAGCGTGCGCTCCATGTGCGCGATCGACGACGCGATCTTCGGATCGCTGACGACCTTGCGCACTTCGGAGCGCACGGCGTCGGCGGACTCCGGCAGCTTCTTGAACGACGGGCTCGACAGCGTCGCTTGCAGCTCGGCGTTCGACTTGCGCAGCTCGCCTAGCGAGCGCCAGCGCCTCGTTCGGAGAGCTTCTTCGGCCTCGATGTCGTTCAGCGTCGACTCGAGCTTGGCCATCGTGCGGTCGGCGCGCTGCTGCAGGCCCTTGATGTCGAGGCGGCGATGCGCTGTCGGTTGCGGTGGTGAGCAGCTTGTTGAGGTTGTCGATCGTGCGCCTCGACATCGAGCTTGTGCAGCCGCTCCATGATCTCGCTGCGCCGCGTTCACGATCTGGCAGCACCGTCGACGGCGCGCTCGGGATGTAGATGTTGTCGGGCGTCCAGTCTGATCGGCAGCGGCGGCGGCTGCGCCGGATCGACGTAGTCGATCTCGAGGTAGCTGCGTGCCGGTGATGCCCTGCGGCGCGAGGCTTGCAGCCGCAGCCCTTCTCCACTTCCATCGCCGTCGACTCCGGGCTGGTCATGTCGCCGGCCGCCGCGCGGCCGCCCACGAGCCGCGGCTGGATCTGCGCCTCGACCATGCACGTAGCGCTTGCGCTCGCGCCATCGGGCAGGTCCTGCTGGTACTTGACGTAGGTGAAGCTGATCCGCGTGACCTCGCCGATCGTCGACGCCGCGGTATTTCAGCTTCGAGCCGATGTCGAGGCCCTGCACCGACTCGTTGAAGTACGTCTCGATCGTGACGCGCTGCTGCAGGAAGCGCCCGGTGCCGATGATCGTCGAGGACGATGACGCCCGCGGCGATCGCGCCGATCACGAACAGGCCGAGCTTGAAGTAGTTGGCTTTCTGGCTCATCGCGTCATTTCGGATCTACGCCGGCGCAGCTTCCGCCTCGCGGTGGAAGAACTGGCGCACCTACGGGTCGGTCGCTCGTCGTCGCGCAGCACGGCGCGGATCGCCTTCGGCGATGATCCCCTTCACGCGCTTGTCCAGCATGATGACGCGATCGGCGATCGCGTAGATGCTCGCGAGCTCGTGCGTGACGATGACGAACGTCACGCCGAGGTTGTCGCGCCAGGCGGCGGATCAGCGCGTCGAGCTCGACGCCGACGTGATGGGGTCGAGGCCCGCCGACGGCTCGTCGAGGAACAGGATCATCGGGTCGAGCGCCATCGCGCGCGCGATCGCCGCGCGCTTCTGCATGCCGCCCGGAGATCGCGGCCGGCAGGTGGCCGGTGAACTGCTCGAGGCCGACCAGCGCGAGCTTCATCCGGCCGATCAGGTCCATCTGCCTCGTCCGGTCGAGGTCGCGTGAATTCCTCCAGCGGCAGCCGGACGTTCTCGAGCAGCGTCATCGAGCCGAACAGCGCGCCCGACTGGTACATGACGCCGATCTTGCGCAGGATCGCCGTCGCGCGTCGCCTTCCGCGGTCACGATGTCGTCGCCGTCGATGTACACGTGCCCGGCCAGCGGCGGTCGTAGAGCCCGATCATGTGCTTCAGCAGCGTGCTCTTGCCGCAGCCCGAGCCGCCGAGGATGACGAACACCTCGCCCCGGCGCACGTCGAAGGAGATGTTCTTCAGCAGGATCGACTTGTCGTCGTAGCCGGCGGTCAGCGACTCGACGCGGATGATCGGCGGATCGGCGGTGCTGCATATATGTCCAGCAAGAAGAAAACGACCGCAGAACACGCCGTCGACGACGACGATGCAGGATGATGCCCGAGACCACGGCGCGCGTCGCGGCATCGCCGACGCGACGACGCTCCGGCGGCCGGTCTGCAGCCCGCGCAGGCAGCCGATGCCCGCGATCAGGATGCGCGAACACGAACGACTTCATCCAGCCGGCCATGAAATCCGGTGAACGTCGACGATGCCCTCGACCTCGTGGACGAACGTGACGAACGGAATGCGAGAACGACAGCATCGTGAACGCGCCGCCGAGCAGGCTCGACGAGATCGGCGAACAGCGTCAGGAGCGGCGTCATCAGCACGCGCGGCGATGACGCGCGTGGTGACGAGGAAGCGCACCGGGTCGAGTCCCATCGTCGTCAGCGCGTCGATCTCCTGGTTGACGCTGCATCGTGCCGATCTCGGCGGCGAACGCCGCGCCGGTGCGACCCGCGAGCAGGATCGCCGTCATCAGGGCGCCGAGCTCGCGCAGCATCGCCAGGCCCGATCAGGTCGGCGACGAAGATCTCGGCGCCGAATTTCTTCATCGGGATCGCCGACTGGAACGCGAGGATCACGCCGAGCAGGAACGCGAATGAAGCGCGACGATCGGCAGCGCATCGGCGCCGACGCGTTCGCAGAGCAGCCAGACGTCGCGCCAGCGCGACGGAGCTCGGATGCCGGACGGCGTAGGCGAGCGCGGCGACTGTCTCGCCGACGAACTCGATCTGGGCGCGGATGTCCTGCCAGACGCCGGCCGGCAGTCGCGCCGATCTCCTCGATCGACGAGCCGGCGCTTCGGCGTCGGATCGAGGTCGTCGCTCGAGGGCCTCCACGTCGAACTGCCGCAAGCAGCGTGGCGAACGCCGGCTTCAGGTTGGTGACCTCGACTTCGCGCTTCTGGCGCTGCCGCAGCAGATCGACGAAGAGCGCGATGCCGGCGCCGTCGCAGTAGTCGACACCGCTGGCATCGACGACGACGCGCTTGCCGGTCGCGGCGGCGAGCGCGCTGCGCGCCTCGCGCCAGACGTCGCGGATGGAGTTGGCGTCCAGCCGGCCCGACAGCGCGAGCACACGGGCCGCATCGGTGTCACGAATCGCGAGCGCCGCCATCGCCGCGGTCGCGGCGTCCGCTACGGACTGAGCAGGTCGAGCTGCGTGCCGAGCACGCGGACGCGGTCGCCCTCGCGCAGCATGGGCTCGTAGCTCTGCGGAATCACGCGCGTACCGCCGCCGCGATCCATCTTGATGGTGACGTCCCAGCGCGGCTTCTCGTACGCGCTCGGACGCTTTGCCGTAGCCGCGCCGCCGGCAGCGCCGACGACGACGATGCCCTGGTTCTTGAGCTCCGGGCCAATCTGAGAACTGCGTCGTGGCGTCGGTCATGCGGCCGGATGCCGTCGCGGTGTTGACGCCCGTCGTGCCGAGCGGCGTCCATTGCTGGCGCTCGGTGACCTTGGCGATCGACATGACGACGCCGCAGCTATCGCAAGCTGTCGGCCGGCGCCTGCGCGAACGCGGGCGCCGCCAGCGCGAGCAATCGCGGCAACCACCGCGATGCGGGCGTCACTCCGGGATGGCATTGAGGTAGTACATCGCGATTCAACAACGGGCCCGGCGGCCCGAGCGGCGCGAGCCAGCGCTGGTAGAGCTGGTCGATGCCGCCGCGCTTGTAGAGCTCGGCGATCGCGCGGTTCACCGCGAGGCGGAAAGCCAGCATCGTCGCGGCGCACGACGATGCCATACGGCTCGTACGAGAAGTCGCTGCCGAAGAGCTCGAGATTCTTTCCCCGATCTGCGCGCAGCTTGAAACCCGCGAGGCACGACGCGATCGCCGGCGTACGCGTCGACCTTGCCGGACGACAGCAACAGCAGCGCCTTCGGCGCCGTCCTTGACCGGCACCAGCGTCGCCGCCGCGTTCTGCCAGGTTCATCGCGGCAACGAGCGCCTGCTCGGTCGTAGTGCCCGCGATCACGGCGACCTTGCGCGACTTGAGATCGGCGAGCTTCGCCGATCTTCGAGTTCGCGCGGGTCAGCAGCGTGGCGCCGTCGACGAAAATCGGCAGGCTGAAGTCCACCTTCTGCATGCGCGAAAGCGGTCATCGTCGTCGTGCCGCACTCGGCATCCGCGCGGCCCGCCGGCGACGGCTTCGAGCCGGTCCGCCGCGTCCACGGGAATCCACGCGACCTTGAGCGTCGGCAGCTTCCAGCTGCTGCTGGATCGACGCAGCGACCTCCGCGCACAGCTCCGCGGAGTAGCCGCGCACGCGGCCCGTCGCGATCGGCGAAGGAGAACGGCGCGGCGCCCTGCGCGGTAGGCGAGACGTGATCGTGCCGGTGTCGCGAATGCGATCGAGCGTGCCGCCGGCAGCGGAAGCGGACGCCGACTGCGCACAAAAGCACGCACAAACGAGGCCGAGGAAGACGCGAAGCGGGCGAGCCGTCATCTTTCCCAGTTTCAGCGCGTGGCAGGCGCGCTCGTGAACGACCAGGCGAGTTTAGCAGAAAGGGCTCTCTCCAAAATTTCCCGTTCCCGGCGTAGAATCGCGCCTTGCTCCGGCCCGGCCGCCGAATCTGCGTCGTCGTCGGCCATCCCTCGATCCCCTGTGAGGTCCTCCGTGAAGTCCGGCCTGCTCGCACTCGTCATAGCGTCGATTGCGCTCGCCGCTCTGATGCGTCCGCGCAGCGCGCGCCCGACACGCTCGGCAAGATCAAGGCAGCCAAGACGATCAACGTCGCCTTCTCCGGCGACTCACTGCCGTTTTCGCACGTCGGCGAGGGCAACAAGCCCGCCGGTTACTCGATCGACCTCTGCCAGAAGGTGATCAACGCGGTCGGGCCGTGCCGTCGGCGAGCCCGAATCTCGTGGTCAACTGGATTCCCGGACTGCGTGCGGAGCGGGTGCAGATGGTCGCCAGCGGCAAGGCCGACATGGAGTGCGCCAACACGACGCAGACGCAGTCGCGCCTCCAGTACGGTCGACTTCTCCAACCTCATCTTCGTCGACGGCGGCGGCTTCGTCGTGCCGGGCCGACGCGCCGATCAACACGTTCGCCGACCTCAACGGCAAGAAGGTCGCGGTGATCAAGGGCACGACGACCGAGGCGCGGCTTGAACGCGGCGCTGAAGCGCGCGCCTCGTCAACGCGCAGGTGACGACGATCAGCGACGGCGGCGAAGGCATCGCGCTGCTCGGCAGCGGCACCGTCGGACGCGTACGCCGGCGACAAGATCAAGCTCGATCGGCCTCGTCGCGCAGGCGAAGGAGCCGGACGAGCTACGCCATGCTGGTCGAGGACCTGTCCGTTCGAGCCTTACGGCGCTCGCGTTGCCGCGCGGCGACTCGGCGTTCCGGCTCGAAGTCAACAAAGCCTTGACGCAGGTCTATCTGGGCGGCGATATCGACGTTATCTTCGCCAAGTGGCTCGGGAAGCTCGGCCGGCCGTCGGGCCTGCTTGCCGCGATGTACCTGCTCGAACGCGATTCCGGAGTGAGCCCGGTGTCGCGGCGATCTCTCGTCGCAACTGCCGGAATCCGGCGCGCGGTGCGCGCGCGCCCTCGTGTTTGCGGCCGTCACCGCCGGCGCTGTCGCCGGTTGCGCGCAGCTAGCCCGCCTATCAGGTGGCTCACACACCAGCCTGCTGCGCGGGCCGGCACGATCGAGTCGATCCGCCAGGTCGACAAGCAGAAGTACGCGTCCGGCGCCGGCGCCATCGTCGGGCAGGCCTCGTCGGCACCGGCCTCTGGCAGTCTCGTCGGCGGCGGCTCCGGCAGGACCGCCGCGATGATCGTCGGCGCCGTCGGCGGCGCGCGTCGTCGGCAACGAGATGCAGAAGAACCAGACGGAGCTGATCTGGGAGATCGGCGTCCGTTACGACGACGGCAGCTACGGCTCGATCACGCAGACACGCAGGCGCCCGGCTTGCGCATCGGCGATCGCGTGCGCGTCACCGACACCGGGCCTCGAATTGCTACCCCGCGGACGCTGACCCGGCGCCGCATCATTCCAAAAGGAGAGCATCACATGAGTCTCGCAACACTGCGCAGTGCACTGTTCGCGGTTTGCGCCGCATCCCTGGTCGCGGTCTCGCCCGCGGCCCTCGCGCAATCCGAGCAGCAGAAGCTCGTGAACGAAGCCACGACGACGTTCAACAATCTTCGTGCGCGACCCCCGCAACATGACGTGGTTCCAGCCCAGAACGCCGGGCGCGCCAAGGCGTTCCCTGATCGCACCCCAGGTCGCCAAGGCCGGCTTCATCTTCGGCGGCTCGGGCGGTCGTGCGGTCCTGGTCGTGGCGCAACCCGACAGACCGGCAGCCGGGGTCGGGCCCGCGTTCTATGTCCTCGCCGCTGCGAGCGTCGGATTCCAGGCGGGCATCTCGGTGTCGAGGAAGTCATCACCATGGTCATGACGGAGAAGGGGCTCAAGCTCGCTGCTCTCCACGTCGGTCCAGCTCGGCGGCGATGCCAGCGTCGCGGCCGGTCCCCGCCAGGCGCGGGCGCGCAAGGCGAGGCGGTCACGGACATGGTGTCGTTCGCGCGCGCCAAGGGCGTGTTCGGCGGCCTGAACGCTCGACGGCACCGCGGTCACGATCAGCTGACGAGTGGAACCAGGCCTACTTCAAGAAGAAGGTCCTTCCTGCCCGACATCGTCATCACCATGTCGGCGAAGAACGCCAGCGGCGGCGCCGCGCTGCTCCAGCGCGGTCGCGAAGGGCGCAGGCGGCAAGAAGTAAACCGGCTGCACTCAGGAAAGCTGCGGACGGGCGCCTTCAGGCGCCCGTTTGTCATTGTGTGGAAGTGATAGAGTCCCAGCTCACGCCCAATGCCGCCTGCGCTGAAGGCACCGCGCAACGGCGCCCGCCGGAGCGCTCTCACCCAATCGTGGATTGGCAGTTCGGAATTCCCGCCACGCGCTGGCCATGGCCGCGCTCGTGCTGGTCGTCGGCAGAAACCTGATCGGGCGGGTCGCGTTCCTGCGCAAGCACTCGATACCCACGAGCCCGTCGTCGGCGGCCTCCTGGCCGCGCTGCTTGTCAGCCTTCTTGCATGCCGGAGGGTGTAAGCCTGCGCTTCGACACCGCGCTGCAGCCCGGGCTGATGCTCGCGTTCTTCGCCACGATCGGACTGGGCGCGGACGCGCGCATGCTCGCGCGCGGCGGCGTCGCGCTGGTGCTGTTCACGGCGTGCGTCGCCGGAATGCTGGTGATACGCAGAACATCATCGGCGTTGGGCGCAGCGTGGGGCGCTGGGAATCGATCCGCTCATCGGCCTGATCGCCGGATCGGTGACGAGATGTCGGGCGGCCACGGCACGGGCGCCGCCTGGGGCCAGAAAAATTTGAAAGCCGAAACCTTCGGCCTTGTCGCCCGCGCCCGGGATCGCGCTCGCTGCAGCGACGTTCGGCCTCGTGATGGGCGGCCTCGTTGGCGGTCCTGCCAGCGCAGCGGCCGATCGAGAGACTCAAGGCGCGGGGCGCCCCCGCTGGGAGTATCGGCGAATCCAGGCGCTGACGCGCGATGCCGCCGCTTCGTCGGGCGCGTTCACGCCCTACCGGTTGACGGTGACCGTCATGCTGATCGCCGCCAGCGTCGCGCTTGGATCGGCATTGGCGCGCCTCACCGAGAATCCCACCTTCACGCTCCCGCCGTTCGTGTGGACGCTGTTCGTGGCTGCCGTGATCCGCACCGGCCTTGCGCGCGCGAAGCTGCACGAGATCGACGGCGAGGCGCTGTCGTTCGCGGGCACGGTTTCCCTGTCGCCGTTTCTCGCCATGGCGCTCGCCGAGCCTGCGGCTCCTGGGAGCTCGCCGCGCTGGCGCTGCCGATGTTCGTCATTCTCGCGTTGCAGGCCGTCCGGCGTGTAGCGCTGTTCACGACGTTCATCACCTTCCGCGTCATGGGCTCCAACTACGACGCGGCGACGCTCGTGGCCGGGCAGTGCGGATTCGGCGCACGGCGACGCCGACCGCCATTGCAAACATGGCAGGCGGTGTGCGATCGCTACGGCTACTCGCCGCAGGCCTTCCTGTCTCGTCCCGGTGGTCGGAGCGTTCTGATCGAGCGTCGCCAATGCCGTCGTGATCAGCGCCTTCACGCGGGATCCGCCCCGGCGCTGCGCTAATCCCTTCGCGTCCCCGGCTGCGCCGGTGGTCGAGGACGCCGCCATGTGGCACCATCGCATCGACCTGATGCGGTCCTGGGAGAGAGCTCGGATGGGACGACTCCACGACGCACGTGCTCGACACCGCGCACGGGCGGCCCCGGCGGCGGTGATCGCGATCACGCGTCTACCGGGCCGGGCGCAAGCGACGCGCGGCTCGAGGTGCGCGCGTCGATCACTAACGCCGACGGCCGCACTGGATACGCCCGGTCCTCGAAGGTGCAGACTTCGTTGCCGGCGTCTACGAAATCGTCTTCGGCGGCGGGCGACTATTTCGCGGCGCACCGGCGCTAAACTTCCCCGTCCTCCGTTCGTCTGGCGACGTCGTGCTACGCTTCGGCGTGGCGAACCCGCGGAGCACCATCGTGCCGCTCCTGGTCTCGCCCTGGAGCTGCCAAACGTACAGGGCAGCTAATGACGACATCGCACGCTCACTCGTTCGCTGCCCCCACAGGGGAGCAGCCTTCTTGACGGCCCGGAAGGCTAGACCGCATGCCAACCCGCGAAAGCGCCGGCGACCGGCGGCACCGATCCGCTTCGTCGCTCGACGGCGAGGTCGTCGCGCTCGACGCGCGTCGACCCGACGCGGACCGTGCTGCAACTTCCTGCGCGAGGACCTCGGCCGCACCGGGCACGAAGGAAGGCTGCGCCGAGGGTGATTGCGGCGCGTGCACCGTCGTCGCTGGCGAGCTCGACGGCGATCGGCGTCCGCTTCCGCGCCGTCAATTCGTGCATCCAGTTCGCTGCCGACGCTCGACGGCAAGGAGCTGATCACCGTCGAGAGCCTGAAGGGCGCGGACGGCGTCGCTGCACCCGGTGCAGCAGGCGATGGTCGACTGCCACGGCTCGCAGTGCGGCTTCTGCACGCCGGGCTTCGTCATGTCGCCTTTTCGCGCTCTACAAGACGCGCGCAGCATCGCCTCACCGCGCCGAGATCAGCGACGCGCTGGCCGGCAACCTGTGCCGCTGCACCGGCTACCGGCCGATCGTCGATGCCGGCGCCAGAGATGTACGAATACGGCGCGGCGCGCGAGGACCGCATCGAGCACTGGATGAACTGCTCGTTCTCGTCGGCGTCCGACCGCGAGGCTCGACGCAGAGCGAGCGCGAGATGGTCGAGCGGCTGCGCGCGATCGCAGCGCCGCGACACGCTGGTCGTGCGTCACGGCGCCGCATCCTTCTACGCGCCGGCGACGCTCAGCCGATCTCGCGGCGCTGCGCGAGGCGCATCCCGACGCGCGGATGCTCGCCGGCGGCACCGACGTCGCGCTCTGGGTCACGAAGCAGCACCGCGATCTGCACGACGATCCTCTACGTCGGCAATGTCGCCGAGTTGAAGGAAGTCGGGAGTCACCGACGCAGGGCTCGACATCGGCGCCGCCGTCCAGCCTGACCGACGCCTACGACCGCGATCGTCGCGCACTATCCCGAGCTCGACGAGCTCTATCGCCGCTTCGCGTCGCCGCCGATCCGCAACGCCGGCACGCTGGGCGGCAACATCGCCAACGGCTCGCCGATCGGCGACTCGATGCCGGTGCTGATCGCGATCGGCACGACGCTCGTGCTGCGCAAGCGGCAAGCGCACGCGCGAGCTGCCGCTCGACGAGTTCTATCTCGCGTACCAGAAGACGGCGCTCGAGCCCGGCGAGTTCGTCGAGCGCATCCGCGTTCCGACCGCACCGCGCGGGCGCGCATCGTGCGCTACCTACAAGATTTCCAAGCGGTTCGACCAGGACATCTCCGCGGTGTGCGGCGCGCTTCCGCATCGTGATCGAGCGACGGCGCATCGCGCGACGCGCGGATCGCCTACGGCGGCGTCGCGGCGACACCCGAAGCGGGCGGCGCGCTGCGAGCGAGCGCTCGCCGGGCGCGCCGTGGAACGAGGCGCACGCGTCCGCGGCGGCGATGGCCGCGCTCGACCGACGACTACGCGCCGCTCACCGACATGCGCGCCAGCGGCGCGTACCGCACGAAGCGTCGCCGCGCAACCTGCTCTACAGGTTCTGCCTCGAGACGTCGGGCCGGCAAGCGCGGCGACCCAGGTCGTCGAATTCGCGGTGTGAGCCAGGAGGGGACTGCGCGATGGACAGACATCCGCCGGCGGCGTCGGCGCCGCGATTCCCCACGACAGCGGCACACCTGCACGTCAGCGGCGAAGCGATCTACACCGACGACATCCCGAAGTCGCGCGGCACGCTGCACGCGGCGATCGGGATGAGCGAGCGCGCGCACGCGCGGATCAAGTCGATCGATCTCGACCAAGGTCCGCGCGGCGCCCGGCGTCGTCGCCGTGCTCACCGCGAAGGACATTCCGGGCAAGAACGACTACGGCCCCGTCGTCGCCGACGACCCGATCTTCGCGACCACGCTCGTCCAGTACCTCGGCCAGTCGATTTTCGCGGTTGCCGCGCGCGCACCGTCAGCAGGCACGCCGGGCCGCGCGGCTCGCCGTCGTCGAATACGAGGACCTGAAGCCGATCCTCAACGGCGCGAGGCGGCGCGTGCAGGCGCAACTCGTTCGTGCTGCCCACCGAGCGCATGCTGCGCGGCGATCCTGCGCGCGGCGATCGCCGCTGCACCGCATCGGCTTGCAGGGCCGGATCCACATCGGCGGCCAGGACCAGTTCTATCTCGAAGGGATGATCGCGTACGCCGTGCCGAAGGAAGACGGCACGATGCTGGTCTACAGCTCGACGCAGCATCCGGGCGAGGTTCAGCATCAGGTCGCGCACGCGCTCGACGTCGACGCCAACGACGTCGTCGTCGACTGCCGGCGGATGGGCGGCGGCTTCGGCGGCAAGGAGAGCCAGCCCGGCTTGTTCGCGTGCGTCGCCGCGCTGTTCGCGCAGAAGACTCAGGCGCCCGGTGAAGCTCCGCGTCGACCGCGACGACGACATGCTGATCACCGGCAAGCGCCACGATTTCGTCACCGACTACGAAGTCGGCTTCGACGGCGACGGGCGCATCCTCGGCGTCGACGTTCACGCTCGCGGGCCGCTGCGGCTATTCGGCCGACCTCTCCGGGTCGATCAACGACCGCGCGATGTTCCACAGCGACAACTGCTATTACCTCGAGAACGTCGGCATCACTGCGCTACCGCTGCAAGACCAACACGCAGTCGAACACCGCGTTCCGCGGCTTCGGCGGCCCGCAGGGCATGGTGGGCATCGAGCAGCGTGATCGACGACATCGCGCGCCACCTCGACGTCGACCCGCTCGACGTGCGCAAGGCTCAACTTCTACGGCACGACCGAGCGCAACGTCACGCACTACCACCAGACGATCGTCGACAACGTGATCCACGAGATCGTCGCCGAGCTCGAGCAGAGCGCCGACTATCGCGCGCGGCGCGAAGCGATCCGCGACGTGCAACGCGGGCGAGCCCGGTCCTCGAAGCGCGGCATCGCGCTCACGCCGGTCAAGTTCGGCATCTCGTTCACCGCGACGCACCTGAACCAGGCCGGGTGCGCTGATCCACGTCTACACCGACGGCACCGCTGCTGCTGAACCACGGCGGCACCGAGATGGGGCAGGGGCTGTTCATCAAGGTTGCGCAGGTCGTCGCGACGGAGCTTGCAGATCGACGTCGACCGGATCCGCGTCACCGCGTCGGACACGAGCAAGGTGCCGAACGCGTCGGCGACCGCCGCGTCGTCGGGCGCCGACATCAACGGCAAGGCGGCGCAGGCCGCGGCGCAGGACGCTGCGCGAGCGCCTCGCCGCGTTCGCGGCCGAGCACTTCGAGCGTCGCGCCCGACCAGCGTTGCGTTCGCCAACAACGCCGTCACGGTCGGCGGCGCGGACGCTCCCGTTCGCCGAGCTGGTGCCGCCTCGCGTATTTCGCGCGCGTATCGCTGTCGGCCGACCGGCTTCTACAAGACGCCGAAGATCGGCTACGACCGCAAGACCTGGAGCGGCAATCCCGTTCTACTATTTCTGCTACGGCGCCGCGGTGTCGGAAGTGATCGTCGACACGCTGACCGGCGAAAACCGGCTGCTCCGCGTCGACATCCTGCACGACGTCGGCCGCTCGCTCAATCCCGGCGATCGACATGGGCCAGATCGAGGGCGGCTTCATCCAGGGCATGGGCTGGCTCACGATGGAGCATCTGTGGTGGAACGACAAGGGCAAGCTGATGACGCATGCGCCCATCCACCTACAAGATCCCGGTGGCGAACGACATGCCGCCGGTGTTCAACGTGAAGATCTACGAATCGGGCGTCAACGCCGAGGATTCGATCTTACCGGTCGAAAGCGGTCGGCGAGCCGCCGCTGATGCTCGCTATTTCGGTGCACCTCGCGATCGCGGACGCCAGTCGCGAGCGTCGCCGACTATCGCGCAAGCCGCAGGACTCGACGCGCCGGCAACGGCAGAGGAGATCCTGCGCTCGGTCGAGGACCTCAGGACGCGCTCGGCGGCGGCCGCGGCGGCGGGCAAGGTCGAGCAGGTTCCGGCGTGAGCGACTGGATCGACGCGCTCGTGCGTCAGCGCGCCCGCGCTGAGCGTGCGGTGCTGGTGACGCGTCGATCTCGGCATCGGGGATCGGTGCCGCGCGGCGCGGGCACGCGGATGGTCGTGAGCAGCGACACGCGTCGACGGCACGATCGGCGGCGGCCATCTCGAGTTCTCGGCGATCGGCATCGCGCGCGACATGCTCGCTGCCCGCGTGCGCGCGACGTTCGAGCAGCGGCGCTCCGCTCGGTGCGAGCCTGGGCCAGTGCTGCGGCGGCCTCGTCAACCTGCTGTTCGAGCCGGTCGGTGCCGACGCGGCGTGGTCGACGCGCTCGCGACACTCGGCGCGCGGGGCACGGCCGCGGTGGTGGCCACGCCACTGGACCGCGAACGCCGGAGGCCGGCGTGATCGTCGCACGGCCGACACCGTCTTCGGCACGCTGGGCGACGGCGTCCTCGACGTTGCGCCGTCACTGGCGCGGCGCGTCGCTGCTGCGGAGCGGCGACGGACCGCGGGTCACGCGATTTGCAGCGAGCGCACGGGACGTGGCCGTCTTTCTCGATCCGCTGCGCGACGCACGGATTCAATGTCGTCCTGTTCGGCGCCGGGCATGTTGGCCGTGCGCTGGTCGCGCTGCTCGGAGGTTTGCCGTGCCGCGTGACCTGGGTCGACGAGCGCGATGCGGCGTTTCCGGCGGACGTTCCCGGCAACGACCGATCGTCGTCACCGACACGCTCGATGCCGAGGTCGCGGCGTCGCCCGCGGGAACGTATTTCCTCGTGATGACGCACAGCCACCCGCTCGATCAGGCAGTCGCCGAGGCAATCCTGCAGGCGCGACGACTTCGCCTATTTCGGCTTGATCGGATCGCTGTCGAAGCGGCGCCAGTTCGAACGCCGGATGGCGCGCTCGCGGCATTGCGCCCGCACGCGTTCGCAGACATGACATGCCCCATCGGCATCCCCGGTATCAAGGGCAAGGAGCCGGCGACGATCGCCGTCGCGGTCGCGGCGCGAGCTGCTGCAGGTGCGCGAGCAACGCGATGGCCGCACTCACGCAGCGAAGCGACGGCGCAGGCGAGGTGCAGGCCGATGAGCGCCGATCGCACCGAAACCCCGGTCAAGCGGCGACGCACGCCGCGGCTCGCGCTCACCGGCATCACCAAGATCTATCCGTCGGTCATCGCCAACGAGGACGTCGATCTTACCGGTGATGCCCGGCGAGATCCACGCGGTGCTGGGCGAGAACGGCGCCGGCAAGAGCACGCTGATGAAGATGATCTACGGCGTGGTCCGACCCGACCGCGGCGAGATGCGCTGGGAAGGGCATCCGGTGCGTCGTCGCCAACCCGGCGCATGCACGCGAGCTCGGCATCGGGATGGTGTTCCAGCACTTTTCGCTTTTCGAGACGCTTGACGGTCGTCGAGAACGTCGCGCTCGCGCTGCCGGGCACGCCCGATCTGTCGGAGCTCGCGGAGCGCATTCGCCAGGTGTCCGACAAGTACGGGCTGCCGGTCGATCCGCGCCGGATCGTGCACTCGCTGTCGGTCGGCGAGCGGCAGCGCGTCGAGATCATCCGCGTTGCCTGCTGCAGACGCCGAAGCTCCTGATCATGGACGAGCCGACGTCGGTGCTGACGCCGCAGGCGGTGCGCAAGCTGCTTCGAGACGCTGCGCAAGCTCGCGTCCGAAGGCTGCATCGATTCTTTACATCAGCCACAAGCTCGACGAGATCCAGGAGCTCTGCCACACGGCGACGGTACTGCGCGGCGGCAAGGTCACCGGGCACTGCGTTCCTTCGCAGGAGACGCCGAAGTCGATGGCGCGCCTGCATGATCGGCAAGGACCTGCCGGTGTGCGAGCACGGCGCGGCGAAGGAGGGCGGCGAGGTGCGCCTGCGGCTCGCGGGGCTGTCGCACGCCGCCGACGATCCGTTCGGCACCGACCTGCAGCGATCTCGAGCTCGACGTGCACGCGGGCGAGATCGTCGGCATCGCGGGCGTTTCCGGCAACGGCCAGCAGGAGCTGCTCTACGCGCTTCGGGCGAAGCGCCGCTTTCGGAGAAGTTTCCGGTGCGGATCATGGGCTTCGAGGTGGGCGGACGTCGCCCGGGCGGCGGCGCGCGCGCGGGCTTTGCTTCGTGCCCGAAGAGCGCCTGGGACGCGGCGCGGTGCCCTGCGATGTCGCTCGCGGACAACGCGATCCTGACGGCGGCGACAGAACCGCGCGGCTCGTGCGGCGCTCGCTGATCGACTTCAAGACGGCGCGCGCCTTCGCGGCCGAGTGCATCGAGAAGTACAACGTCAAGTGCGGCGGCCCGGAGGCACAGGCGCGCTCGCTCTCCGGCGGCAACCTGCAGAAGTTCATCGTCGGCCGCGAGATCATGCAGGACCCGAAAGTGCTGGTCGTCGCGCAGCCGACGTGGGGCGTCGACGTCGGCGCCGCGGCTTTCATCCGGCAATCGATCATCGATCTGCGCAACAGCGGCTGCGCGGTGCTCGTCATCTCGGAGGAGCTGGACGAGCTCTTCGAGGTCTGCGATCGGATCGCCGTCATCGCCAAGGGACGGCTGTCGCCGGCAAAGCCGGCAGCGGCGACCAACGTCGAGGAGATCGGCGTCTGGATGAGCGGGATGTGGCCCGGCGCGAAGCGAATCCGGCAAGGCGCAACATGTGGAAGCTTGAGGCCCGGCCCGAAGCTTCGCAGCACGATGCGCTATGCGTCGCCGGCGATCGCCGTCGCGCTGACGCTCGTGGGCGGCATGCTCGTATTCACGGCGCTCGGCAAGAATCCCGTCGAAGGGTTCCAGATCTTCTTCCTGAATCCGGTCCGCGATCTCAATGCGATCACCGAGCTCCTGCTGAAGGCGACGCCGCTGATGCTGATCGCGGTCGGGCTCGCGGTCGGTTTTCGCGCGAACGTCTGGAACATCGGCGCCGAGGGCCAGTTCCTGATGGGCGCGGTCGGCCGCAACCGGCGTCGCACTCGGCTTCCAGCAGTCCGACAGCGCGCTCGTGCTGCCCAGCGATGGTCGTCGCGGGCGCGCTCGGCGGCGCGCTTGTGGGCGGCGATCCCGGCGTTGCTCAGGACGCGTTTCAACGCGAACGAGATCCTGACGTCGCTGATGCTCGTCTACATCGCGCAGCTCGCCGTGTCGTGGCTCGTCTTCGGGCCGTGGAAGGATCCGGCCGGCTTCAACTTCCCGCAGACGGAGACGTTCACGGATTCGGCGCTGCTTGCCGATCCTGATCGAGGGCACGCGCCTCAACTTCGCGTTCGTCGATCGCGCTCGCGGTGCTCGCCGTCGGCTACGTCTTCATGCAGAAGAGCTACACCGGATTCAAGATGCGCGTGGCCGGCGAGTCGGCCGCGGCGCGCGCGTTACGCCGGCTTTCCGCGACGGGGATGATCTGGATCGGGCTTCTCGTCGGTGGCGCGCGCAGCCGGGGTCGCCGGGATGGCCGAGGTCGCCGGGCCGGTGGGGCAGCTCACCGACAAGATCAGCAGCGGCTACGGCTTCGCCGCGATCATCGTCGCGTTCGTCGGTCGGCTGAACTCCGATCGGCATCTTCTTCGCGAGCCTGCTGATGGCGCTCGCTCTACATCGGCGGCGAGCAGGCGCAGCAGTACATGAACCTGCCGTCGTCGATCTCGAAAGGTGTTCCAGGGCATGCTGCTCTTCTTCCTGCTGGGCTCGGACGTCTTCATTCAGTACCGGCTGCGGCGCACGGCTGCGGCGGCAGTAGCGACTATGGACAACATCGTCACCTCGATGCTGTTCGCGACGATCGTCGCCGGCACGCCGCTCATCATCACGGCGCTGGGCGAGCTCGTCACCGAGAAGTCCGGCGTGCTCAATCTCGGCGCCGAAGGGATCATGGCGGTCGGCGCGATCGCCGGCCTTCGCCGTCGCGCACGACTCCGGCAGCGCGTGGGCCGGCGTGTTCGCCGGGTGTCATCGCGGGCGCGATGATGAGCCTGATCTTCGCGATGGTGACGCTCACGCTGATGGCGAACCAGGTCGCGTCGGGACTCGCGCTGTCGATCTTCGGCGTCGGGCTGTCGGCGTTCATCGGCAAGCCGTACGAATCGGAGACGATGCTCGCGGTGCCGCCGATCAGGATTCCGCTGCTCGCCGACATTCCGGTGATCGGTCCCGCGCTGTTCGACCAGCAGTCGCTCGTCTACCTGTCGTGGCTCCTGTTCGCCGGCGTCGCCTGGTTCCTTTATCGCTCGCGCGCCGGCCTCGTGCTGCGTGCGGTCGGCGAGTCGCCGGTCTCGGCTCACTCGATCGGCTACCCGGTGATCCGCATCCGCTATCTCGCGACGCTGTTCGGCGGCGCGATGGCGGGCGTAGGCGGCGCATTCCTCTCGGTGTTCTACACGCCGCTCTGGGTCGAGGGCATGGTCGCGGGCCGCGGCTGGATCGCGCTCGCGCTCGTCGTGTTCGCGACCTGGCGTCCGGTGCGCGTGCTGATCGGCGCGTACCTGTTCGGCGGCGTGATGATCACCCAGCTGTTCCTGCAAGGCTCGGGCGCGCAGATCGACATATCCGTCGCAGTTCCTTGTCGTCGCTGCCGTACTGGGCGACGATCATCGTGCTCGTGATCATCTCGCGCAACGTGCAGACGATCCGGCTTAACTCGCCGGTGTCGCTGGGGCAGCCTTATCGGCCGGAGTTGCAAGCGGAGGAAAAAGCAGGCGGCAGATCGCGGTATGCGGCGCGCGGCGGAATGGTTCATCGGCACGCGGGCGCGCGGAGGCGTGCGGCCACGGGTAACGGGTCCCACGCGGCGGGTCGGCCCGGCCGCGCTTCATCGCGAGCACCCGAACTATCAGGAGAGCAAGCGATGTTCGATCGCAAGGCAGGATGGAAGGCCGTCGGCGCTTGGGCGGCCGCGGTGCTGCTGGGGACGGGAGCGGGCACGGTCGGCGCGCAGGCGACCGACGCGGCGCCGGTCAAGGTGGGATTCGTCTACGTGAGCCCGATCGGCGACGCCGGCTGGACGTTCCAGCACGACCAGGGCCGCAAGCAGATGGAAGCGGCGCTCGGTGGCAAGGTGCAGACGAAGTATCGTCGAGAACGTCGCCGAGGGTGCCGGACGCGGAGCGCGTGATCCGCGAGCTCGCGCAGAGCGGCAACAACATCATCTTCACGACGAGCTTCGGGTACATGAACCCGACCGGAGAAGGTCGCGAAGCAGTTCCCGAAGTCAGGACTTCATGCACGCGACGGGCTACAAGAGCGGCCCCAACTTCGGCAACTACAACGCGCGCTTCTATGAAGGCCGCTACCTGACCGGCGTGATCGCCGGCAAGATGACCAAGTCCAACATCCTGGGCTACGTCGCCGCGTTCCCGATCCCCGAGGTGCTGCAGGGGATCAACGCGTTCGCGCGCGGCGCGCGCAGCGTGAATCCGAAGGCCGAAGTGCGCGTGATCTGGGTCAACTCGTGGTATGACCCGGGCAAGGAGCGCGAGGCTGCGCTGACGTTGATCTCGCAGGGCGCGGACGTCGTCACGCACCACACCGACTCGACCGCCGTCGTGCAGGCCGCCGAGGAGAAGGGCAAGTGCGTCGTTCGGCTATCACTCCGACATGTCGAAGTACGGCCCGAAGACGCAGCTGAGCGCGACGACGCATCAATGGGGCGACTACTACACGAAGACAGGTGCAGGAGGTGCTGGCCGGCACGTGGAAGCCGACAACGACCTGGGGCGGCTACAAGGAAGGCATGATCAAGCTCGCGCCGCTCAATCCGGCGATTCCCGCCGACGTCAAGGACGCAGATCGCCAAGCTCGAAGGCGAGCTCAAAGCCGGCACGTTCCATCCGTTCGCGGGCCCGGTCAAGGACCAGGACGGCAAGGACCGCGTGGCGGCCGGCAAGACGATGACCGACGACGAGCTTGGCAAGATGGACTACTACGTCGAAGGCGTCGCCGAGCAAGCTGCCGAAGAAGTAATCCGCTCGCGCACGCTGATCCGGGCGTCCGCTCGCTGGCATGCGTGCGCCCGCCGCTCGCGATCACGCAGCGTCCGAGCACATGGATGCCTATCTCCTCGACTGGCTGAATCTGCTCGTCCGCTGGCTGCACCTGATCGCCGGCATCGCGTGGATCGGCGCGTCGTTCTATTTCGTGATGCTCGACAACTCGCTGTCGCCGCCGACGAAGGCGGCGGACCGCGAGCGCGGCGTCTTCGGCGAGCTGTGGGCGGTGCACGGCGGCGGCTTCTACGACAGCCAGAAGTTCCTGACGGGTCCGAAGGGCGAGCCGCTGTCCGAGAACCTGCACTGGTCGAAGTGGGAGGCGTATACGACGTGGCTGTCGGGGATGGGACTGCTCGCGCTCATCTACTGGTTCGGCGCCGGCACCTATCTCATCGACAAGACGCGTGCTGCGACATCTCGGCTGCGACGGCGATCGTCGATCAGCATCGGCGGTCATCGTCGGCGGCTGGCTCGTCTACGACGGCGCTCGTGCCGGCTTCTGCGCGGCACGGGAGAACCTGCTGCGCCGCGATCGTCTTGCGTTCGTCGATGGTCGTGTGCTGGGCGCTGTTCCACGTGTTCAGCGCCCGCGCCGCCTACGTGCACGTCGGCGCGATGATCGGCACGATCATGGTCGCGAACGTGTTCTTCGCGATCATTCCCGGGCCAGAAGAAGATGGTCGCCGACATCCGCGCCGGCGCGAGCCCGATCCGGCGCCGGGGCATCGTCGGCAAGCAGCGCTCGGTGCACAACACGTACTTCACGCTGCCCGTGCTGTTCGCGATGATCAGCAACCACTATCCGATGACGTACGGCCATCCGCTACGGCTGGGCGGTGCTCGCCGTGCTGATGCTGGCCGGCGTGCTGATCCGCCAGTTCTTCGTGCTGCGGCACAAGGGCAGTGCAAGCTGTGGCTGCCGCTGGCGGCCTGCGCGATCATCGCCGGCGTGGCGTTGGCGACTCGCGCCGCGCAAGCCGTGGCGCCGGCCGACGGCCGTCGCGGTCGCCTTCGCGCGAAGTCGAGCGCGTCATCGCGGCGCGCTGCGTCGCCTGTCACGCGGCGCAGCCGAAGCAGGAAGGGCTTCGCGCAGCCGCCGAAGGGCATCGTGCTCGAGACGCCGGAGCAGATCGCGCCGCAGGCGGCGAAGATCGCGCGAGACCGTCGGCAATCGGCTACATGCCGATCGGCAATCTCACGCAGATGACCGGACGGCGAGCGCACGCTCGTCGCGGCGTGGGTCGCGCAGGGCGCGAAGACGCGATGACGGCACCGTGAACGGGACCGGCGTCGCGGGCGCACCGACAGTGCCCGGCGCGTCAACGCGTCGTATCGCGGCGAGCTCCTCCATTTCGTCGACGATCCAGCCGTCGCCGGGGAGTAGGCGCACGTCTATCACGAAGACGGCGTGCTCGTCGTCCGCGACGGCCGTGCGTCGTGCGCTGGGCCGACGATTGGCGATCCGTCGCCGCGTCGATCCGCGCCGGCACTCCGGTCGTCGACTAGCGCGGGCCAGCTGCTCGTGCCGGGCTTCGTCGACACGCACATCCACTATCCGCAGACCGACATCATCGCGTCGTACGGCGAGCAGCTCCTCGAATGGCTCGAGCGCTACACGTTCCCGACGGAACGCCTGTTCGCGGATCGCCGCGCACGCGCGCGAGGTCGCCGTCGTTCTTCCTGACCGAGCTCCTGCGCAACGGCACGACGACGGCGCTGGTGTTCGCGACCGTTCATCCGGAATCCGTCGACGCGATCTTCGCGGCGGCGCGGCGAGCGCGGCATGCGGCATCGCCGCCGGCAAGGTGCTGATGGATCGCAACTGCCCGAGTTTCTGCGCGATACCGCGCGAATCGGGCTACGCGCAGAGCGCGGCGCTGATCGAGCGGTGGCACGGTCGCGATCGCCTGCTGCTACGCGGTCACGCCGCGCTTCGCGCCGACGTCGACCGATCGCCAGCTCGAGCTTGCCGGCCGGCTGCTCGAAGAGCATCGGGATGTCCTCCTGCAGTCGCACGTCGCCGAGAACCACGACGAGGTCGCGCTGGGCTGCCGAGCTCTTTCCGTGGAGCAGGAGCTACCTCGACGTCTACGATCACTTCGGACTGCTTCGCCGGGGCGCCGTCTACGCGCACTGCATCCACCTCGACGACGCAGGACCGCAAGCGGATGGCGGCGACGGGCGCGGCGATGTCGTTCTGCGCGACGTCCAATCTCTTCCTCGGCAGCGGCCTCTTCGACCTCGACGCGGCGCGCGCGGCACGGAGTCGCCGTCGGCATCGGGACCGATGTCGGCGGCGGCACGAGCTTTCGATGCTCCGTACGCTGGACGAGAGCTACAAGGTCGCCGCAGCTCGCGCGACAGCAGGCTGTCGCCGCTTGCCGCGTTCTACCTGGCGACGCTCGGCGGCGCACGGGCGCTGGGGCTGGACGACCGCCTCGGCAACTTCGCACCCGGCATGCCGGCCGACTTCGTCGTGCTCGATCCTGCGGCGACGCCGCTGATGGCGCGCCGGATGGAGCGCGCGCAGGAGCTCGTCGAGGAACTGTTCGTGCTGATGATGCTGGGCGACGACCGGTCCGTCGCGGCGACGTATGTGATGGGCGAAGAGCGATATCGACGCGCGGGTTGAACGGGATTCCGGAAGAGGCGTTCGAGCAGGCTCATCGGGCCTCCCGCTCACAGTGACATCGCCCGTCTTCGCTGGGCATGCCGCGGCCAGCGTGGAATGGCGTTCAGGATGTAGAGCGCCGCGACGAGGCCGTTGGGGCGGCCGTAAGGCCCGAGCCATTGCTGGAAGATGCGCTCGATGTCGCCGCTCCGGTAGACCTCCGCCAGCGCGCGATTGACCTCGATGGCGAAACGCCGCGTCGTTGCGCGGCAGAGCGAAGGCGATGAGCTCTGACTGACAGGTCCTCCGGCAGCATCTCGTAAGCGCGCGGATCGGCGCGTGCGCGGCGAGGCCGACGAGTTCGAGCCGATCGCCGGCGGAGCGCGTCGATCGCGCCGGATCCGAGTTTCGCGAAGCCCTCACCGTTATCGCGTAGGCGCTCCACCTTCGCCGCGACGGAGCGCTCGCGCAGAAGTTCGAGGAGCCGGGGCTCCGGTAGTCGTCCTGCTGCCTCGACGCCGACGGTGCGGCCGGCGAGATCGGCGAGCTTGCGGACCGGCGATCCGTCGCGGACGAGAAGCGCGCCACCGTCGATGAAGACGAGCATCGAGAAGTCGACGCTCGAAAGCCGCGCGAGCGTCATGCTCGTGTTTCCGCACTCGAGCTGGACCTTGCCCGACCGCACCATCTCGAGGCGCTCGCCGACGCTGCCCGAGACCCACTGCTCGTCCGGAGGTCGGGCACGCCGTACGGCGCGACCGATCTGCGTGATCACGCGCTGGCAGAGATCGATCGAATAGCCGGTCGGGCGCTTGCCCTCGCCCGCGAACGAGAACGGCGGCGAGTCGGTCGAATACGCAACGTCGATCTGCTTGGCCGCGCGGATCCTGGCGAGCGTGTCGGGCACGCTCTGCGCTGCGCGGTGTACGGCCCGACGAGCACGCCGGCGAGGGCCAAGGCGAGGGCGCGGACTGCCGGGTCGACGGGTGCACGACAGGAATCCGTGGCTTGACGGGCGACGCGTTGCGTCTGCGCATCGCCTGCGACCGATTCTACCGCGCGGACGCGACATACGGCGCTCCGGTCGAGGCCCCATGCTACCCTCGGACACGACCATTCGCACTCGATGATCGCGATGCGCCGACTCCTGCTCCGCTCGCTGCCCCGTCTCGCCGGCGCCTGGCAAGTTGCGCCTGCGGCCGCCGCTTCGCCGACGCTCGATCGAATCAAGCAGAAGGGCTCGATCACGTTCGCCTATCGCGACGGCGCCGCGCCGTTCTCGTTCAAGGATCGTGGCGGCCGGGTCCGCGGCTACAGCGTCGAGCTCTGCGTCCGCGCCGCGCTTGCGGTCCAGCGCGAGCTCCAGCTGAAGGAGCTCAAGATCGAATGGGTGCCGGTGGACGCCGGCGACCCGTTTCCGAAACGGTCGCTGGCGGCAAGGTCGACGCGGAGTGCGGTACATCGACGATCACGCTCGCGCGGATGAAGACCGTCGATTTCAGCCTGCCGATCTTCGTCGACGGCGGCAGCGTGCTGGTGCACGCGCGAAGTCGAAGCTCACGCGGCTCAAGCGACCCCAAGGGCGCGGATCGCCGTCATTTCCGGAACGACGACCGAGCAGTCGCTCCAGCGTACGTTGAATGCCGCCGATGCGGCCGCGACGCTCGTGCCGGTCAAGGACGGCGTCTGAGGGCATGGCGCAACTCACGCAGCGGAAGGTCGACGGCTGTGCCGGAGACCGCGTCGTACTCGCCGGACAGCGGATGCGCGAGAAATTTCCCGAGACGTTCGAGTTCATCGGCGAGGACTTCTCCTACGAGCCCTACGCGATCGTCCTGCCGCGCAACGACCCCGATTTCCGGCTCGCCGTGAACACGGCGCTGGCCAATCTCTACCGCACCGGCGATATCGACCCGATCTTCCAGCGCTGGCTCGGCAACCCTGGCCGGCCCGGGACGCTGCTGCACGCGATGTTCTATCTCAACACGCTGCCGGAGTGATGCGATGAATCCGTCGACTGTTCGTCGCCGATTTCGTGCGGGCCGCGCTCGCCGCTTCGGTGAGTCTGGTGGCGGCGCGTCGCCGATGCGCAAACACAGCCGCCGCCGATTCCGCCGGCCTCCAGCGACAAGGCGTCCGCGTGCGGCCACGCCTCCGGCAGACGACTGCGGCCAATGCGGCCAGGTGTGCTTTCCATCAAGCAGACGTTGGCTCAGGACGCAATGGACGCCGCTGGGAACGGGCACCGGGTTCGATCAGGACGACGAAGGCGGCCACCCAGTTCAAGATCGGCCCGGGTCTCTCCAACCAGGGCTGGTGGTCATCGTCGGCGCGGCGGGGGCGCCGGCTATCAGAAATCCCCAACTCGTACGAGCAAGCCTCGCTGGGACGTGACCGTGAAGATCGGATACGGGCAATGCGCGTCGTGCAGCTGACGTACGAGCCTTTACGTGCAGGAAGGCGACCGAGTCCGGATCTCGGGCCGCAACGTCGAGCTGGTCAACGTAGCGCGCCGCCGATGACCGCGGCCGCGCTCGCGATCAGCGACACCCCGACGGCCGTCGGGTGCTGGCGCTATCGGCGGCGGCTCGACGCCACCACGATCCGCGCGGTGTGGGACGCAGGCGCAGCGTGCGCTCGCCGAAGTACCCACGCGTCCCGTGACCGTCGATGCAGCGGGCGTCGATTACTGCGACGGCGCGGGCATCGCGCTCCTGGTCGATCTGATCGCCCATCCGCGTGCCGCCCCGGTCGAGGTCGCGAACCTGAGTCCCGCGTTCGAGGTCGCTGCTTAAGCAGTTCGATCCCGCGCGGCTCGAGCACGATCTCGACCCCGAGCCCGCCGCGCCGGCCGGCGATCGAGGAGATCGGCCGCACGGCGGCCGGCATCTGGCGCGACATGCGCAATCAGGTCATCTTCATCGGCGAGACCGTCGCTGCGCTCGGCGCTGCGGTGATGCACCCATTCAGTCGACGATCCGCTGGCGCGACGTCTGGCGGATCAGCGAGCGGGTCGGCGCCGACGCGCCTGCCGATCGTCGCGCTCGATCTCGTTCCTGCTGGGCGTGATCCTCGCGTTCCAGTCGGCGGTGCCGATGAAGCGGTTCGGCGCCGAGATCTTCGTCGCCGACCTGATCGGGCTGTCGATGCTGCGCGAGCTCGGGCGCGCTGATGACGGCGATCCTGCTCGCCGGCCGCTCCGGCGCGGCGTTCGCGGCGGAAATCGGCACGATGCGCGTCAACCAGGAGGTCGACGCGCTGACCACGATGGGGCTCGACCCGGTGCGCTTCCTCGGTCGACGCCGCGCGTCATCGCCGCGCGTGCTGATGACGCCGCTGCTCGACGCTGTTCGCCGACGCTGGTCGGCCTGCTCGGCGGCGCGTTCACGATGCTGTCGTTCTCGATCCCGTTCGTCACGTTCGTGAAGGAGGTCGAGGGCATCGTCGACGCTCACGGACTTCATGGCGGGCTGGGTCAAGTCGTTCGTGTTCGCGATCGCTGATCGCCGGCATCGGCTGCCTGCGCGGCCTGCAGACCGGCGGCCGGCGCGTCGGCGGTCGGCGATCGCGGCGACCCGCGCCGTCGTCTCGGGCATCGTGCTGCTCGTCGTCGTCGACGGCGTGTTCGCCGTCATCTACTATCTGCTCGACATCATGAGTGGCTAGCCGGCGAAACCCGTCATCCGCGTCGAGAACGCTGACCGCCGGCTACGACAGACGTCGCGATCCTGCGAGAACGTCAACTTCGAGGTGCAGCCGGGGCGAGGTGTTCGTCATCCTCGGCGGCTCGGGCTCCGGCAAGAGCACGATCTTGAAGCACATGATCGGCCTCCTATCCACCGCTCGGGGGCCACGTGTATCATCGACGGCGCGACATCGTCGACCGCGGACGGCGACGCGCGGCAGCGCGATCCTGCGCGAAGCTTCGGCGTCATGTACCAGTCGGGCGCGCTGTTCGGTCTCGATGACGCTGCTCGAGAACGTGCGGCTGCCGCTCGAGGAGTATCACGCACCTGCCGATCTCGCGGCAGATGGACGCTGATCGCCGGATGAAGCTCGCGCTGGTCGGCCTCGATGCAGTTCACCGGCCACCTGCCGGCCGAGATCTCCGGCGGCATGCAGAAGCGCGCGGCGATTGCCGCGCGCGATGGCGCTCGACCCGCAGCATCCTGTTCCTCGACGAGCCGTCGGCGGGCCTCGACCCGATCACCTCGGCCGAGCTCGACGCGCTGATCCGCCGGCTGGCCGACAACCTGGGCGTGACGTTCGTCATCGTCACCGCACGAGCTCGCGAGCATCTACGCGATCGCCGATCGCGTCATCATGCTCGACAAGCGGGTCAAGGGCATCATCGCCGAGGGCGACCCGCGCCGCCTGCGCGACGACGAGCGACCGACCCGTGCGTGCGCCAGTTCTTCCGCCGCGAAGCCGAACGTCGATACCGCGCACGGCCTGACCATGAGCCAGAAAGCCAACTACTTCAAGCTCGGCCTGTTCGTGATCGGCGCGATCGTCGCCGGCATCATCGTGCTCGCTGATCATCGGCTCCGGCCGCTGGTTCCAGCAGCGCGATCACGATCGAGACCTACTTCAACGAATCGGTGCAGGGCCTCGACGTCGGTTCGAAGCTCAAGGCTGCGCGGCGTCACGATCGGCGAGGTCACCCGCATCAGCTTCACCTACACCGACTACCAGCTCGGACCTGCCCGATCACGCAGCGCGCGCGCTACGTGATGGTCGAGGCGCAGATCGCAGCCGCGCCTCGTGGGCGGCCGCGCCGGCGGCCGGCGACCTGACCGACTCGCGCGAGCGCCGAGGTCGAGGTCGAGCGGGGCTTGCGCGCTCCGCCTCGCGCCGCAGGGGATCACCGGCACTCAGCTTCCTCGAGATCGACTACATCGACCCGCCGCCGCCGGTGCTGCCGATCGACTGGGTCGCCGGACTAATCATCTACATCCCGAGCGCGCCGTCGACGGTGACGGCGCTCGTGAACGCTGCGGGCGAGATCATCGGATCGCCTGCACAAGCTCGACATCGAGAGCACGGTCAACAACCTGAACAAGCTCCTGGTCACCGCGAATGCGCGGCTCGAGGCGGTCGACGCGAAGGCGCTGTCCGATCGCCTGACCGCCGTCCTCGCCAAGACGGAGAAGCGCCTCGACGAGCTCCAGACGAAGGAGATTTCGGAGAAGACGACCGCCTTGCTGAGTGAGCTCCGCGATTCGAACACCGAGCTGAAGAAGCTGCTGTCGAACCCGGCCACGCAGAGAATACCCGACGATGTCGAGGCGGCGCTCCAGCGAGTGCGCGCGATCGTCGACGATCGCCGCCCCGTCGCGCTCGGTGCAGAACCTGTCGCGCGCTTCGCTGGGCCGGCCTCGACCGCATCCTGGGCGGTGGCGAGGCCGACATGACCCGTACCTTCGAGAACCTCCGGCAGATCACCGACAACCTGCGCGATTTGACCGAGGACGCGAAGGCTATCCGTCGAACGTGATCCTCGGCGCCACCCCCGTCCGTTCGAAGGCAAATGATGACCGCCCGCCCCGCATTTCCGCTCGTCCGCGCCGGCGATTCGCCGCGGTCGCGTTCGCCGCGCTCGCCGTCGGCTGCTTGCGCTCGCGTCCGGCGCCTGTCAAGCAGGAATTCCTCCTCGAAGTGCCCCCGCCGCCGCCCTCGCGAAATCGCAGCCGGCGACGCTGCAGGTGCGCGCGGTGACGGTGGCGGCTCCGTTCCGTGGCCGATCGTTCGTCTATCGGCAAACCGACTCCGTTACGACGTCCGACTACTACACCGAGTGGGTCGTCGCTCCGGGCGCAATGCTCGCTGATGCGCCACGGCTCGCGCGCTCGACGCGCTCGCGCGCGTTCACGCATGTGTTCCGCCGGAAGCGCGCCCGTGACGGCGATTTCGTGCTCGACGGCTTCGTCGACGCCTTCTACTTCGATCTGCGCGACGCGGCCAAGCCTGCGGCGGAAATCCGGTCACCTACTTCCTCTCGCGCGGCGATCCGCTCGCGAGCGTGCCGTTCTGGTCGAAGCAGTACCAGCGGCGCCTGCACGACGACGGCTCGTCCACGGAGAAGCAGGCGGCCGCGCTGCCGTCGGCTTTCGCCGCGATCGCGTCGAACTTGCGACGGCCGACCTGGCCGCCGTCAACCTGCAGAAGCCCTGAACGCCCGCGTCACGACGCGCGCGCTGCCCGTGGCGCCGCAGGCGGCGAACGACTCCACTTTGAGCGGCCCGGCAGACGCGACGCGGATGTCGCGTTGCGGCAGTGGCATCGAGATGCCGGCTTCCGCGAACGCGCTCTCGATCATGTGGAGGGAGGTCGCTGCGAATGCGGCGCGTGTCGTTGTCCGGCGTCATGTCGACCCAGTAGGCGACGGCGAACCAGATCGCGCTGTCGCCGTACATCTCGTCGAGGTAGACCTGCGGCGGCGGTGTCTTGCGGACCAGCCTGTGCCGTCCGACGACGTCCTCGAGCGGCATCGCCCGCCTTGCTGGAGCGGCGTCCCGTGATGCAGCACACCTACCCGGATCGTGCTCCTTCCCTCAGGGCTCGTGTAAGTCCAGTTGGTCGAGTTTGCCTTCGACGAATGCGCTGTTCGGGATCATCGTCTCGATGCCGTCGCCGCCCAGGATCGTCGAGGCGCGGATGCCGATCGACGTGACGCGGCCGCGGATGCCATCGACCTCGACCAGGTCGCCCAGCCGCATCGGTCGCTCGAGGAGCAGCATGAGCCCGGCGACGAAGTTCTTGAAGCGTCTGCAGGCCGAAGCCCGCGGCGATCGCGAGCGCACCACCCAGAAACGCGAACGGCGGTGAACGGAACGCTCGCGCTCAGGAGGGCGAACACCACGAGGATCGCGGTGAGCAGGAACAGGATCCAGCCTCGGACGAGTGCCGCCGCCTGGGGTTCGGACCCCCGCGGCGCGCGACGACGAACCGCTCGATGCAGCGCGCGATGTAGCTCGACAGCAGGTAGCCCAGGACGACGATCAGCGACCGCGCCCACCGTCGTCTGCCGAGCGTCACGCTGCGCGAGACGGTGAGCCTGCGGCCGTCGGCGGTTTCGCAGGGAATCGTCGACCGTCGTAACCTCGTAGTTCCAGATCCGGCGGATCCAGAGCCACGTCGCCGCGCGCGCCGGCGCAACCGTTCGGTGAAGGAATCCTCGCGCCGACCCTCGAAATCGTCGCGGAAATGCCGCAGCAGCCGCTCGAGCGGCAGCATCTCGGTCGAGCGCGCGGCGCAGGTCGTTTCGCGCTCGACGGTACGAGTCGAGGATGATCTGGGCGTGGACCCGCATCGTCGCCTGACAGCGTGCGCAGCTTCGCTTCCTGCTCCTGCGCGCGCGTCGTCGCGGCGGCGAGCTGCTGCCGCAGGCTACTCCTGCCACGTGCGCAGCGTCGCGAACGAGGTGACGAGCTTGCTTCGAAGAGCGCGCGCCTCGACCGGATCATGCGTGTGGAGATCGCAGCGGCACGCGCCTCCCACGTACTGCGCTCGCCGTCGAGGAGGAGCTCGTTCTGCTTCAGGAGCTCGATGCCGAGCGCGCTGTCCGCGTGGACGACTCGCGCTTCAGCTCGGCGTCGCGCGAGCGAAGCTGCCACAATGCGCGCTTCGCGCGTGGCCGGGTCCTCGCCCTTGGCCGGTGGCGCATTCTCGCGCCTGCGCCAAGCCGCGACTCGGCCGCCGCGCGCGGCTCGAGCGTCGCTGCCGAGATGCGGTTCGCCAGCTCGATCGCCTTGTCGAGCGCGGCCCGCCGCGTCTCGATATCGGCGCGGACCCCCGCGAGCTCGTCGAGGGACAGCGTGACGGCACTGCCTGCGGCGGCGAGCTTGCGCACGGCGCGAGATCGCGTGATGCTCCCACGCCGCCTCGCCTTCTTCGCGCGCGTTGCGGGAAGCAATGTCGATGAGCTCGCGGGTCGCGTCGTCGACGCGCGCCCGGAAGCGCGGCTGGGTTCGCGCCCTCCACTCGAAGGTCGCCGCCGTCGGTGTTCCGACGGCGCTTTCAGCCGCTTCCGCGGCGAGCGCGCCGCGGCCTGGCTCGCCGCTGGACCGGGTTCCCCACTTCGTTGCTGAAACCGCTCGAACAGCGTCCGCCGCGACGCAGCGTTGGCGATGTGGACGTCGGCGGTGTCGGCACCGCAACGCGCAGCTGCATCGACGGTCAGCACCGAGTAGGGGGAGGCGTGGGGAAACTCCTGCCAGTCGGCGAGCGCCTTTTTCGGCGGCCTGCTCGCTCCCGCCGCGCAGCATCCACCCGTTCGAGGACGTCGAGCTGCTGCTGGTAGATGCCGATGAGCGAGCGAGGCGACTCCCAGGCGCTCGGCAATCTCGCGCGCTGCGGGGCCTCCGGCGGGCGCCCAGCGAGCGTCGCGTCGGGCGAGGCCTCGATGCCGCGTCCAGGCGCTTCTGCGCAACCTCCTGCGCGCGCCGGATGTCGGCGCGGGCATCCGCAGAGCCGGGTGCCGGCTGCGACGCGGCGGTCTTGTCCGAGGACGCGGAGCTTAGGAAGGGCCAGCGGCTGCGCATCGACGCCGGCGGGAGCCAGCGCGCCAGGCAGCGATGGCACGAACAGGGCGGCGCGAACCCGCATCTAGAACAGCGGCGGCAGCCCGGTGTCGCGGTCGGCCGGAGGCGGTGCTTGATCGCCCGTCATCCGGTCGGCGCGACGATCCAGCCGCCGCCCATCGCCTTGTAGATGTTGACGCTCGACGAGAAGACCTGACGCGCGGACGCGACGCGAGCGTGAGCTGGGCCGGGAACAGCGACTGCTCGGCCTGCAGCACGGTCGTATAGGACGTGTAGCCGCCGTTGTACTGGAGCGTCGCGAGCCGCGCGTAGTGCTGAGCAGCGCGGCCAACGACGCTTCCTGCGCCGCCAGCTGCTCCTGACAGCTTCTGGTTGGCGACGAGCGCGTTGTCGACGTCGGCGAACGCGTTCTGGATCGACAGCTCGGTAGTTGTACAGCGCCGCCTTCTGCGCAGCCTCGGCCTGCGCGACCTGGCCGCTGACCGCGCCGAAGCGTGAAGATCGGGCCGACGACCTGACCGGCGTAGCTCCACACCCGCGCCGGGCCGCTGAAGAGGTTCGACAGGTCGGCGCTGGAGCTGCCGAACGCGCCGGTCAGCGAGATCGTCGGGAAGTAGAGCGCACTTGGCCGCGCCGATCTGCGCGTTGGCGGCGATCAGCGTTTGCCTCGGCCTGCAGCAGGTCGGGGCGGCGCGTCGAGCAGCTCCGACGGGACGCCCGCTGGCACCGTGCGGCAGCGCGAGCTCGTAGATCGACTTGCCGCGCGGGATCGGGCCCGGATTGCGGCCGAGCAGCACCGAAAGCGCGTTCTCGGTCTGCGCGATCTGCGACTCGATCTACGGAATCTGCGCCGCCGCGGTCTCGTACTGCGACTGCGACCTGCGAGACCGTCATCTGCGAGACCTGGCCGTACTGGAACTGCAGCGTGATAGAGGCGCACCGATTCGCGCGTAGGTGTCGAGCGTCTGCTTCGAGATCACGAGCTGCTCGTCGAGCCCGCGCAGCGTGAGGTAGTTGCGTCGCCACCGACGAGACGAGCGATGAGGATCACGCCGCGGCGCGCCTCGTCGGTCGCGAGCAGGTTGGCGCTGCGCGGATTCGCTCAGGCGGCGGATGCGGCCCCACAGGTCGATCTCCCAGCTCGCCTGAGCAGCGCCTGGTAGGACGGTCTGCGGATTGGGATGAGTCTGCGCGATCTCCGGCGTCGCGCCCGACTCGGCGGTGTGCGCGTCCGCCGCTGGCGCCGAGTAGCCGAGTCTGCGGGAACAGCGTCGAGCGCGTCTGCGTCGATCACGCCGAGCCGCCTGCTCGACGTTCGCCGCCGCGACCTTGACGCTAAGGTTGTTCGCGAGCGCCTCGGCGATCAGCTGATCGAGCACCGGGTCGCCGAACTGCTTCCACCATTCGATGTTGGCCGTGTCGGCGGCGTCCTTCGCCTCGAAGCGGAACGCGCCGGGCGCGTCGACCGGTCGGCCGCACGTAATCCGGCCCATCATGCAGCCGGCGAGCAGCGGCGCGACGAGCAAGGCCGCGAGCGACGCGCGCACGTCGGTTCCGCCGAGCTGCCAGGACTGACGCGCCCGCTTTGAGGCAGCGATGCGAGTGCGAGTCATCGAGCGTCGGTGTTCACCTAGTCGCCCTGCCTGCGGCGCGGCGTGCTCCGGGACGGTGCCGGCCCGTCGCTTCGCGCGGCCTGCGGCGGCGCTGTGCCTTCGGCTCTGCCTTCTCCGCCCTTCGGCGAGGCGGTCGAACAGGTAGAAGAAGCAGCGGCACGTACAGCATCGCGAGCGTCGTCTCGCCGATCATCCCGCCGATGATGCCGGTGCCGATCGAGTGCCGCGCGTTGGCGCCGGCGCCGACGGCGAGCGCGAGCGGCAGGCAGCCGATCGCGAACGCGAGCGACGTCATGATGATCGGCGCGCAGCCGCTGCTCGCCGGCGAGCATGGTCGCCTCCATGATCGACTGGCCCTGGTGCCGGAACTCGACGGCGGCGGTACACGCGCAGCACGGCGTTCTTCGCGCCGAGGCCGATCAGCACGAGGAGGCCGATCTGGAAGTAGACGTCGTTCTCGAGGCCGCGCAGCCAGTTGGTGATCAGCGCGCCCAGGATGCCGAACGGCACCGCGGTCATCACGGCGCCCGGCAGCGTCCACGACTCGTACTGCGCGGCGAGCACCAGGAACACGATGATGAGGCCGAACACGAACGCGATCGCCGACGTGCCGCCCGACTTCTTCTCCTCGATACGCGAGGCCCGACCACGCGAACGCGTAGCCCGGCGGCAGCACCTCCTTCGCCACAGCCTCCATCGCGGCGATCGCGTCGCCCGAGCTGTAGCCCGGCGCCGCGTTGCCGTTGATCTTGGCGGCGGGAAGCCGTTGAAGTGCGGCAGCAGGTCGGGACCCGCGACCCATTGCGTCGTGACGAGCGACGACAGCGGCACCATCTGGTTCTGGTTCGATGCGCGTGTACAGCCGCGTCAGGTCCTCGGGTTCTGCCGGTAGCGCGCGTCCGACTGGACGATCACCCACCAGACGTTCGACTGAACATGGTTGTACTGGCTCGACCGTGAGCGAGCCGAACTGCGCCTGGATCGCGCTGTAGACGTCCTGGATCGGATACCCGAGCAGCTGTCGCCTTGTCGCGGTCGACGCTGGCGCGCAGCTGCTGCGTGTTGGCGCGAATACGTGGTCGACGAGGCCGCGTCAGCTCGGCCGCTGCGCGCGCCTTCGCAGGAACTCCTGCAGTCACCTGCGTCGAGCTGCGACGGGTCGCCGGTGCCCGGTGTCCTGGATCCAGAACTCGAAGCCGCCGGTCGTGCCGATGCCAGGGATCGGCCGGCGGCGCGATCGGGATGCACGATCGCCTCCTCGATCTTCTGCGCCTGCGCGAAACAGCGCAGCAGGACCGCGCGCGCGTTCTGCGTCTGTGGCCGCGTCGATCGATCTTGTAGCGCTCCTCGAAATCCTTGAGCGTGACGAAGAACGTCGCCGGCGTTGGTCTTGAAGCCGCTGTCGAGCAGGCTGTAGCCGGTGATCATCGGTGCGCAGTGTCGCACGCCGGGCGTCTGCGCGAAGATCGCGTCGACCTTCTCGGCGATCGCCTGCGTGCGATCGATGCTCGCGGCCTCCGGCATGATGATCGCCGCCATCACGTAGCCCTGGTCCTCGTTGCGGCACGAAGCTCGTCGGCAGGACCGTGAACAGGTGGTAGATCAGGTAGCAGGAAGCCGACGCAGCAGCACGCAGCGCGATCGCACGGCGCGCTTGATCGTCGCAGTCGACCGCGATGCCCGAAGCCGCGCGGTCACCGCGGTCGACCTGGCGGTTGAACCACGCGAAGAATCCGCGCGTGCGGCGGCGGATTGTGCTTGAGCATGCAGCCGCGCACATCGCCGGCGTCAGCGTCAGCGCGACGAAGCCCGAGACCGACGACCGAGATCGACGATCGTGATCGCGAACTGCTTGTAGAGCTGGCCCGGTGGTGCCGGGCAGGAACGCGGCCGGGCACGAACACCGAGCACATCACCAGCACGACCGCGACCAGCGAGCTCGCGATCTCGCCCATCGACCGGATCGTCGCTTCCTTGGGCGCGAGATGGTGCTGCGTGCATGATGCGCTCGACGTTCTCGACGACGACGATCGCGTCGTCGACGACCATGCCGATCGCCAGCACCAGCCCGAACAGCGTGATGCAGGTTGATCGAGAAGCCGAGCGCGAGCATGCCGGCGAACGTCGTGATCAGCGACGACGACGATCGCGACGGTGCAGATGATCGTCGTGCGGAAGCTCTGCAGGAACAGGTAGACGACCAGCACGACGAGCACGACCGCCTCGAACAGCGTGTGGATCACTTCCTCGATCGACAGCCGGACGAAGTCGTTGGTGTCGAGCGCGATCGACGTAGTCCATGCCCTCGGGGAACCGCGCCTTCATGTCCTCCAGCGTCTTGCCGGACCGCCTTCGACACGATGAGGCCGTTGGCGCCCGGCTGCAGGTAGACGGCGATGAACGTCGTCGGCGTCGCCGTTCAGCTTCGCTGTCGACGATGTACTGCTGCAGGCCGATCTCGGCGCGCGCGACGTCGCCGACGCGCACGATCGCGCTGCCGTCCTGGCTCGCGCGCAGGATGATGTTCTCGTACTGCCTGCGGATCGGTGAACTGCGGCCTGCGTGACGACCGGGAACGTGAGCTCGACCGGGCCCGCGGTTCGGCTGCTGGCCGATCTGCCCGGCGCCGAAGAGCTGCGTTCTGCTGGCTGACCGCGTTGGCGATGTCGGTCGTCGTGATGCCGAGCGACGCCATCCGGTCCGGATTCATCCAGATCCGCATCGCCTGGTTCGGCGACGCCCATGATCTGCGCCTGGCCGGCGCCGTTGCACGCGCTTCGAGCGCGTCGAGCACGTCAGACGTTGGCGTAATTGGCGACGTAGTTCGGCGCTGTAGCGGTCGCCCTTCGCGAACACCGCCGACCAGCATCATGATCGACGACGATTTCTTCTGCACGTTCACGCCCGTGCTGCACGACGGCGGTCGGCAGCTGCGGCAGCGCGAGGTTGACGCGGTTCTGCACCTGCACCTGCGCGATGTCGGGATTCGGTGTCGAGCGAGAAGTAGACCGTCAGCGTGAGCTGGCCGGTCGACGGAGCTGGTCGACGACATGTACAGCATGTTGTCGACGCCGTTGATCTGCTGCTTCGATCGGCGAGCGCGACCGAGTCGGCGAGCGTCTTCGAGTCGGCGCCCGGATAGGTCGCCGACACCGTGACCTGCACCGGCGTGATCGTCGGGTACTGCTGCGACCGGCAGCACGGCCATCGAGACGAGGCCGGCGAGGCAGATGATGATCGCGACGACCGCGGCGAAGATCGGCCGCTCGATGAAGAAGCGCGAGAACATGCGACGCGCCTGCTACTGGCCGCACCGCGAGGTCGACGCGGCGCGCCTGATCGTCGCTGCCGCTGCCGGTGACGTCGCACCGGCGCGCTCAGCCGGATGCGCTCGGCGGGAATGCCGTCGGCGACGAGCTCGTCGCGCACCGCAGCGCGCGCCGCTTCGCGAGCTCGACGTTGGCCGCGGCGATTGCCGGTCTTGTCGGCGTAGCCGGTGACGTCGATCTGCGTGCCGATCCCGCCTTCATCGCCGGCGCGAAGCCGTCGAGCAGCGCGCTGGCGCCTCGGTGTCGAGCGTCGGCCTGTCCCTGTCGCGAAAGTAGACCGCGACGATGACGGCGCGGCGGCCGTCGGCGGCGCCGCACCGTCGGCGCCGCGTCGCGCCGCGGCGGTGTCGGCACGTACGGCGTAGCCTTGACCGGCAGCGTCCGGCGCGAGGCCGCACGCCGCCGTCGACGACGACCTGGTCGCCGGCTGTCGAGCCCTCGCGAGATGAACCACGCCTCGCCCTTCCAGTCGCCGACCGCGACCGGGCGCAGCTCGGCCTGGTTCTGCCTTGTTGACGACCCAGACGAAAGTGACCCTTGCGCGCCCTGCTGCACCGCGCGCTGCGGAACGACGATCGCGTTCGGGCCGGATGGCGCCGGTGAGGCGCACGCGGACGTACTGGTTCGGCCGCAGCACGCCCGTCCGGATTGTTCGACCGTCGCGCGCATCAGGAACGTGCCGGTCGTGCGGGTTGTACGACGGGTCGGCGAACGTGATCCGTGCCCGTGTACGGGAAGAGATTGCCGTCGACCATCTCGATCTCGACGACGAACTGCCGTCCTCGGGCAGCTGCAGCTGTCCCGCCTGCGCACGTCGTTGCGGATGCGCTCCATCTCGTTTTCCGGAGACGCTGAAGTTGATCCACATCGGCGTCAGCACCGAGACCGTCGTGAGCTGCGCGTTCTGCGGACTCGAGGTACGTGCCGTCGGCGACCGCCGCGTAGCTCGATACGCCGGTCGACCGGCGAGCGTGATCGTCGTGTACGAGAGGTTGAGCTGCGCCGTCCTCGAGCTGCGCCTTCGCCTTGCTCGACCGCGGCCGCAGCCTGCTCGTACTGGCCCTGCGCGTCGTCGAGGTCCTTCTGCGACAGCGCGTTCTGCTGCGCGAGCGGCTTGGTGCGCGCGAGGTTCGGCTGTGGCCACCTCGCAGCGCCGCCTGGTTGCGCTGCAGCGCCGCCTGCTGCGCGTCGACCTGCGCCTGGAACGGCTTCTGGTCCATCTGGAACAGCACCTGGCCCGCCTTGACGACCGAGCCTTCGATGTACATGCGCTTGTCGAGCCAGCCCGAGACGCGCGCCTGGATGTTGACCGCCTGCGAGCTCTGCGTCATCTCCGGCGCATCCGCGGGCGTCTGACGGCCGATCGCGCACATTCGCCCTCGATGCGCGTCCACTGAGCACCGCGAGCGTCGTCGCCGACGCGTGCGCGCGAGGCGCTGGCAGCTGATCGCTGCCTGCGCCTGCCATGAAGCGCGCTCGGCCGCTCTTCCCGCACGTTCCGTCCGGGACCGCGATCCGGCAGCGCGAGCGCGGCCGCGCCATCGACCGGCGAGTAGCGCGAAGCAGCCCACGCGGTCGAGCTCGCGCTGCCTCGAGGAACGCGAGCAGCTCCTCGAACTCGCGCCTCGGTCTCGCCGGGAAAGCCCGCGATGAAGGTCGCTGCGCATGGTGATGTCGGGACAGGCCGCGCGCCAGGCCGGCGATGCGCTCGAGCGTTCTCTCCGGCGTCGCCGGGCGCTTCATGAGCTTCAGGATGCGCGGGCTCGCGTGCTGGAACGGCACGTCGAGGTACGGCAGCGACCTCTGCCCGTCGCGCCATCAGCGGGATCGACCTCGTCCGACGTGCGGATACGGATAGACGTAGTGCAGGCGCACCCAGACGCCCAGGCTCGCGCCGAGCGCCGTGGCGAGCTCGGCCATCCGCGTGCTTGAGCGGCCGGCCCTGCCAGAAGCCGGTGCGGTACTTGACGTCGACGCCGTAGGCGCTCGTGTCCTGCGAGATCACCAGCAGCTCCTTCACGCCGGCGCCGCACCAGGTTGCTCCGCTTCGCTGCATCACCTCGCCGATCGGGCCGGCTGACGCAGGTCGCCGCGCATCGACGGGATGATGCAGAACGTGCAGCGGTGGTTGCAGCCTTCGCGAGATCTTGAGGTAGGCGTAGTGCTTCGGCGTGAGCTTGATGCCCTGCGGCGGGACCGAGGTCGACGAACGGATCGTGCGGCTTCGGCAGGTGCGCGTGCACCGCGCTCATCACTTCGTCGGTCGCGTGCGGGCCGGTGACCGCGAGCACCGCGGGATGCGGTCTGCGGATGCACGACGCCGCCCTTGGCGCCGAGGCAGCCGGTGACGATCACCTTTGCCGTTTTCCGCCAGCGCCTCGCCGATCGCGTCGAGCGACTCCTGCGACGGCGGCGTCGATGAAGCCGCGCAGGTGTTGACGACCACGAG
>ERZ1370068.8657-contig-7493_pt1 | contig 54260 bp, 90 predicted proteins | sample MGYA00561227_ERZ1370068 | MGnify/ENA primary metagenome ERZ1370068 (study PRJEB38410, sample SAMEA6850437) | metagenome | study: Metagenomic assessment of the ecological functions of the soil: analysis of the soil microbiota associated with the... | reverse complement strand
GGTTACGTATTGCTAATGCTGTTCGGATCGGCATCCTGGATATCGAAGTAGAAGGCGCGTGCGCGTCGAAATAATTGCGCCTGCCGAGACCGGTCAGGTAGGCTTGGTTGGTCAGGGGTCGTGCCGTCGAAGGTCGACAGCTCATAGGTCTGGCGAAGTTATCGCTCTGCACCAGCACGTCCTGTGCCGAACGTCCACGCGGATTGATCTCGAACTTCGCCTTGAGCCGATCATGCCGCGGTTGGTTTCCTGGGCGTCGACGGTGTTGCCGGTGAAGCTGCCACGGTTCAGCTGGCTGATGCCGGCCATGCTGGAGAAGAACATGTTCGCCGTTTTCGAAGCGCTGGCGGAATTCGCCCTGAAGCAGGAATCCCTGACGGGTCAAACCGTTGCCGTCACTGTCGCATCCATAGGGCGAAATCGCCCAGTAATAGGGAATGCTGACGTCGGCACCGAGCTTCTGCGTAATCGAAACTCGGAAACGCGGTGCTGCCTTTGCGCTTGACCGTCTGGTTCTGGGAACCCGAGGAATCTGGCAGGTAGAGTGGATCGGCTTGCCGAACAGCTCGAACTTGGCGTTCTCCATGCGAATCGTATGGGTCTGCCGTTCTGGACGATACGCTGCGCCTTGACGTGCCAGAGCGACTTGTGGTCGGATCGGTGGCGCAGGGCGTGCAGGCGGGTAGACGGCATTGTTGAGGATCATCTCTCGCCGTTGCGCCGCTCGCCGGTGACCGCTGCGAGTTTTGTCAGGTCGGTGGTTTCGACGCGCAGCCTTTCGATGAAGCCGTTGCCGAAGTCATCGGTCACGTCCATCTGATCGGCGTAGACCTTGTTGCCGCCGGGTTCGATCGAAGCTCGATTTCACCGGTCGCAATGATGCGCCCGGTCTTCTGGCTGTACTGATTCTGCTGGGCGACCATCTGATAGCCGCCATAATTGATTTGCACGGCGCCGCGCACGATCACACGCTCGGCGTCCTTGTTATAGACAAGCTCGTTGGCCGACAGAAGCATCTTGGCGTCTTCTGGCATTTTCGATTGAACGAATCGATATTGGTGTCTTGTAGCCATGCGGGAGCGATCGGAGTAAACGTCTGGAACGCAACACCTGAAAGCAGAATGGCCGCCAGCAGCCTGATATGTTTGTCGTTCGCCGCCACTAGCCGTCCTCCTCATGCACAGGAATCGTCGAGCCCAGCGCCATCGCTACAAACAGTCCGGCAAACCAGCACGCAACTGATGAGCGCACAACGCCACGTTCTGAACGTCTTAGCAGCACGGTGACGACATAAAGCACGAAGCCCGGGACAGGATTCCACCGAGAATTACCGGTCTCGATTGGTTAAACCGGATAAATTTAGCGATACGCTTGGTAGCGATCAAGGTCATTGCGACCAGAAGCAGTGGAAGCGAAAGCATGGAGTGGAATTGGGTTTGCTACCGTGGGTCGGGAAGCCGAACGACTTTCGCCACTTCGGATCTTGTGTCGAAGGTCGAAAAACTGAATGGAATCAGCCTCTCGTCAACGTTTCCTGAACGAATTCCGTTTTAGATGCGTCGGCAGTTGTACCGCTGCGAGACGCGGCAACTGCCCGCTGCGCGTTTCCGTCACACCGTTAAGAAGCCAGTAACCATCTTCCAGTTTTGCTGTTGCCGCATCCTGTCTCGAAACGATCGTACCAAGCGGATCGAAATGGATCACCGTGACGTTGACCAGCGTCCTGCCCTCGTCCTGAACGGACCGGGCGCCGATGATCGTATCGTCTTTTTCCATAGATCTGGCGAAGCGGGGGATCGAGATCGCCGAGATGGCGGAAGACGAGCTTCCCATTTTGCCTCGAGCGCTTCGGCCTGTTTGGTGCCCCACGCGGCGATCGGATTGAGCACGATTACCGCCAGGATGCCGAACAGGAAGGCACCGATGACGAAGCGCTGCAGGAACTGCCAAACGGAAATGCTCGCGGCGCGCGCGATCACAAGCTCATAGCGGCGATTGAGCGAGATCAGGGCCGCCATGCCGGCAAACAGTGCGATGAACGGCACCGTCTGCTGCAGGATCATGGGAATGCGGAACGTCGTCATCAAAAGGGCGCTGGTGACCGAATAGTGCGGCAACTGCGACATGCGGTTCGAAAGTTCGAAAATCGATGATGAAGATCGGCGAGAAGATGCCGGCGAGGAACCAGAACGTGGTTATCGCGTAGCGCCTGAAAAATAACGCCCGAGCGTCGTGAATATCATGGAGCCTTGTTCCTGTCGATGCAGGTGCTGCCTGGTCAGGCGCAGGCGGAACCAGGATCCTTGACCTTCTGCTCCAGAGTGATCGGAATTTCAAGCCGCCTGTTTCCCAGAAGCTGTTGTATCGCCAGATAAATCGGTGATGAGCGGGGATCAGGACATGATCAGAATGAAGGGACGCGATCCTCCGCGCTGTTTGCGGCATAAAACGTCATCCAGCGGATGAACAGGCAGGTCAGCAACGCCGTGATCAGCCAGATGCACGCGCGCTTCGCGGTGTGACCGCGCGTCACTGCTGACGACCAGCGTGACCAGCGCGAAAAGCAGCGGCAAATCCATTCCGTGAACCGGCGATGCAATTCCGCCTCAAGGACGTGGATCTTCAGGTAGATGGGATCCTTCGGGTCCGGATTCATGAGGAAGGGCAGGTCCCGGTCCTTCGCACGGGATCGTGGCTTGGCCCGCCGACTTCGTCAGCGTCGGTCAGGTCGAAGGCGTAACTGTCGAATTTGATGATCGAGACGTTGCCGTCAGGCAGTTTGCGATGCACCTCGCCGTCCTTCATCACCAAAAGCTGTTCCGCTCTCGTCGACGGCACCTTCGCGCGCATAATAGACGAGTTCATAGGCGGGATCGCGCGAATCGGCGACGAAGATTCCATGCAACACGCCGCCGTTGCGCCGGGAGGCGACCTGCACATAGCTGCCATCGCCGATCTGCGGGCGCAGCTCGACGATCGACGACAGCAGATCGGCATGCGCAGTGCGAATATCTTGCGCACGGCCAGGCGTGAATAGGGCTCTCGACGAAGTTATCGACGGTGAAGGACAAGACGCTGAGCGCCACGCCGAGATAGAGAATCGGGCGGATGATCGTCATGCGCGAGGCACCGGCGGCGTTCAGAACCGTCAACTCGAATCCGCATTCATGGCCGTCAGCGTCTGCGCCACGCCGATAACCACGCGCGAAAGGCAGAATGAGCGGAATGATCGTTGGCAGGATGAGCGTTGCCAGGTGCATGAAGGCAAAGATCGACTGACCGCTGTCCGTCACCAGGCTGACGCTCGTCAACGCCTGGGTCGTCCAGACGATCGCCATCAGCGGCAGGAGCGTAACAAGGAACATGCCCGTTGCCCGCTTCAGATATAGCGCGTTCGATCAACTTCATGCCTGGTCCTGGCCCATCTTCCCGCCGCTTGCCCGGTTTGGCCCGCCGGTACGCATCTTGCCGGTTCGTCTGTCCCTATTGCGCTCATTGAGCCGGTTTGCAAGTTTTCCACGACAACCAAATTGTAAAAGGGACAGGCTAAGGCTCGGCAAAGAATGATATTAACATATGTAAACACAAGGGTGCGTCTTGCCAAGGCCAGTATCAAAACGAAGAAGGGTGCACGGACCCGTTTCCGGCTTTGCGGTTGATGGCGAATGTTTGCCACTGTAACCGCCATAACATACAGGCGTCCGCCTGGGGTCATTCTGATCCTTCATGTCATTGAAATTGAAATCGGTTTCAGCAAATCTGCACGCCTGTCCGGCGGTCTGGCGATCCTGCTCAAGCACCTGACGGAAAAGAGGCGGCTGGGTCCGCGGAAGCCGATCCCGAAGCGATCTTTTCGAATGCCGCCAGAATCCTGCCAAGTTCATGAAGTCGCTGAGTACGCTCGACGTGGTCGCGCCGCATGGATCGCCGGTCGATCGCATCCTTGTCCTCGGCCTTGGGCGATGGCAATCTGGCCTTGCCGCGCATGACTGGCTGAAGGCCGGCGGTGCCGCCGGCGTCGAAAATCCGTGGTGCCGACAAGGTCGCGATTTTCCGACAGCCGGGCGTCGAGCTTCCGGCAAGGCGGCCGCCGATTTCGCGCTTGGCATGGAGATGAATGCCTACAGCTTCGATACCTACAAGACGACGAAGAAGGACGATGATGACCAGAAGGGACCACGCCGAAGCCCATCAAGGTGACCATCGTCACCAGCGCCGTCATCGCCGCTACAAGAAGGCGGCGGCCAATTCGCAGGCGATCGCCGAAGGCGTCTTCATCGCCGCGACCTCGTCAACGAGCCGCCAACGTTCTCTATCGGTCGAGTTCGCGCGCCGCGCCGCGCAGCTGCGCAAGCTCGGCGTCGAGCGTCGAGATCCTCGACATGAAGGCGAGATGAAGCAAGCTCGGCATGGGCGCGCTGCTCGGCGTCGGGCAGGGCTCGCGGCACGACAGCCGCCTCGTCGATCATGCGCTGGAACGGCGGCAAGAAGGGAACGCCGCCGGTCGCCTTCATCGGCAAGGGCGTGTGCTTCGACACCGGCGGCATTTCGATCAAGCCGGCCGCCGGCATGGAGGACATGAAGGGCGACATGGCGGGCGCGGCCTGCGTGGTCGGGCTGATGCACGCGCTCGCCGGCCGCAAGGCCAGGATCAACGCCATCGGCGCGATCGGCCTGGTCGAGAACATGCCGGACGGCAACGCGCAGCGTCCCGGCGACATCCTCACCTCGATGTCAGGGCAGACCATCGAGATCATCAACACCGACGCCGAAGGCCGCCTCGTGCTCGCCGACGTCGCTCCACTACGTCAACGACGCGCTTCAAGCCGAAATTCATGATCGATCTTGCGACCCTGACCGGTGCGATCATCGTGGCGCTCGGCCAGGAGCATGCCGGCCTGTTCTCCAATGACGACAAGCTGTCCGAGCGGCTGAGCGCGGCCGGGCTGGCGACCGGCGAGCAGGTCTGGCGCATGCCGCTCGGGCCGGAATACGACAAGCTGATCGACTCGAAGTTCGCCGACATGAAGAACACCGGCGGCCGCTTCGGCGGCTCGATCACCGCCGGCGCAGTTCATCCAGCGCTTCGTCGGCAAGACGCCGTGGGCGCATCTCGACATCGCCGGCACCGCCATGGGCTCGCCCACCGACGAGTCAACCAGTGCTGGGGCTCGGGCTTTGGCGTGCGGCTGCTCGACGAGCTGTCTGCGCCAACTACGAGGGCTGACCGGGCCGTGGCGGAAATTGTTCTACCATCTGACCGGATCGACGCTCGAGGACGCTGCCCGGCTGCTCGAGCGCGTCGGCGCGGCTGGCGCTCGTGCAGTCGGTGCCGGGCGCCGCGATGTGCTCGACAATCATCTTCGGACGGCATCGCGACGACAGCTTTTTGCCGCATGGCACGGATGCTGTCGAGTTTGCCGGCGACCAGCCGGATCCTGCTGACCGCCGGCAGCCGGTAACGGCACTGCCGCCACCGTCCGTTTCCTGATAGACGGAGCGGTGCCGCCGCCTGTCGGTGGTTACGAGCGGGTGGTGTTCATGTTCGACGGCTATGCGATCAGGCGCAGCTGGAAGGCGCACGGGCGCACTGGAAGACGCTGAAGGGCGAGGGGCATGCGCTGACGTACCGGCAGCAGAATCAGGACGGGCGGTGGGTGAAGAAGGCGCGAGCAATATTGTCTGGGCGTTTCCGCTGTCAAACCGTGGAAGCGCTGCCAACCAGCAATCCAAGCTGGTGACTGTTCAGGCGATCTTCCCTGTGTCTTTTGATCATACCGTCAACTGAGCGGTTGCGTAGTCAACATTAAGTTTGTGTCATTTAACCCCGCTAATTCAGGAAGGGGGCGACGTCGATCTAACTTGTTGAAACAAAATATTGTCAATCTGTGCCAGCCTTGCGTTCCAATAACCCTCGGTTGTGCGATTTACAACGAATAGTTTCGTGTTAGAGTATCCTCTCTCGATAGATAAGTGAGGTGAAGCCGATGATGTTCATTGCGCGGTTGCTTATGGCGATGTCACTTGTATTTGCGTTAACTCCACTCCCGTTGCGCAGGCGGCCGGTTGCAATCCAACTCGCAAGTTCGTTGCTAGAATGGCAGGTGAGATAGCAGTTGAGATTCCGAAGGTCGCAGAGCTCTTCGGGCAGGACCGTTTGTATTCTCGTCATCTTTGGTGGAGTTGTTATCGCTCTTTACGCTGGAAAGCGCCTAGAGAGCTTATATCGCCACCCAAAGACGAGGAATACGATTTCACCAAATGCTCAGCCTTGCGACAATGGTCGGTCAGGACATTTACTATAGGTCATATATTTTTTATTTGTTTCTTCTTGAATTTTTCTATTTAATACTGTGTATTTTTCGTTAATGACCGATATTCTTCTTGATAAATCTAAGCAAATCGTTTTCGAGGGGACGGCATGGCCATTGGCGGCTGCGCTTTTGGTGGTTGGGGTACTGCCAGCTACCCCGTTGTGGCAGATTGAGCAATCTCTTCGACGGTTTGCGCACAACATGGCGCAAATTCCAGATGATTTCTACAACCGGGTGACGGCGCTGTCCACGCAGGACATTGAAGCTCTCGTCCTTGACGTTGGCGAATACGAATCTGAAGGAGAACTCTTCGGACTGTCAGAAATCTATTGATTGTCATCATCAGTTTTTGATCAGGACGAAGCGGTTCGTAAGGCACGAAAGTGTGTCTCTCCTCAGATTGTTTGGGGAGTGGACGTTGGACCGAAAGGAGCTTTGGTCGCAATCGGAATACCAGAAGTATCGAGACGTTATTGATCTTCTGCGTCCTCGTTATGAAACACTCCGTGCGCAATTGACAGATTTAATTCGTTCCTCTGAGAGTTCGATTTCGTATCAGCGGTGGCATCCGGAGTTGGCGTTGATATCCGAGGCAAGATTGACGACGCTGGTACTCTTGAGCGTTTGCGAATACCTGCCGAAAGTTTTCTGACAGGTTCAAATCGTACTGTGCCCGCCCTCTGCCTAAAGATATCGGAACGTTGAACTAACTCCGAGATGCATGGAGCAAGTTAACGAAGGAATGCGATACGGGTGCTAAAGATTGATGGCGCTGTTTGCGATCATCGCTCGCAATGACAAGAGGACATTGCGTGAACTGGAAAGGCCTGCCAACGCCGCGATGTTGACAGCCGGAGGTATGGCGGAGCGGGATGGAAGATTTAAAGATCCAGTCTTGCGAGCCTTTGCGCAGCTCCTCAGGTCAAATGGGACGACGATTTGAACCATGGTATAATATCTCTTTAATGGCCTCCATTTTTGTCGTGTAGTAATATCGACCCTAGTTGACTTATACAGGGTTGCGACGGAAATTCGATTTTTCTTGGATTCGATGAAAATATCGGGGCCTAAAAGTAGTTTGATGTGGTTGTGAGAATCGGGATTTTTGAAGGCTGGACCGATTCTATTTAGCGGCCTTGGCATTTTGGTTCGCAGCCGCCACCGCGCTCTTGCGTTCAGCCAAGCTCCGAAATCAGGAGTGGCTAACATTTTACGCCGATTTTAAAGGAATGCCCATCTCCTCTATTGGGTATCTTATCTGCCTCAAGTGTTGTGGCGTTTCCGGCGTTGATGCTACAATATGTGGCGTATTACAAATTTTATAACCCCGACGACGGTTGCTCTGATCTGCTTAATACCATGTTCACTAATGTTGGTATTGCGCTTTGGCAGTAGGTATCAATTCTGTGGGATTATGCATTCTGGACAGACATAATTAGCCTGAAACAAATTCGTAACGACAAGACGCTGTATGCCATTCTAAGCATCCCGGCGATCCTATTGAATGGGTTTATATTGATCATTAGTCCAGGCTATTTGACGCAGCCCATATATTTGATCAACCAGATAGCTCGTGACGACGTAGGTCGCCTCCAGCGCTCCCATGTCGCAGGCACCGGCATATGGACGCGCGACGGATCGTTGATCCGTCGTGGCGCACGCGGTCGGCCCGCTTCCCGGGAGCGCCGGGTTGCCGGCGTCGAGCGCCGGGCTTCCTGGCAAGAGTGCGTGGGTCGCAGTCGGGCCGCCGTTCATTGCGAGCGGTCCGAGAGCCGGCGCGAGACCGAGCACGTCGCCGGTCAGGTCGCCACCGATGACGCAGGCCTCGGCACGCCCGATCAGGTTGAACCCGCCCGACGCGATCGCTCCCACGCAATCCGTCGGCCTCGCCACCACGATCGATGTTACCGGCGATGATCGAGTTCTGAAATCTGACTGGTCCCCCTGAAGCCGCCGCCGTCACCGTGGCCGTCGGCGTCGGCATCGGCGACGTTGTCGGTGATCGTGACGTTCCGAATCTGAAGGAACGGGCGCTGGCCGCGAGCCCGCCGGACGTTGCCGTTCGCCGCGTTGCCGCTGATCGTCGTATTTTCGATCAGTCCGTTGCTCCCGGCAACGACGCCACCGCCCTGTGCCGCGATATTGCCCGCAACGGTGCTGCGCGTGAGCGTCAGGACTCCACCGTAGGTGTAGATCCCCGCCGCCGTCACCAGCACTGTTGTCGGCAATCGTGCATTCGTCGATCACGAGCGTGCCGTTGCTGGTGAAGCCACCCGCCTGGTTCCCGACGATGGTGCTGCGGAACACGGTTACTGTCAGTGCTGCGAAGCCGATGCGATTCACCGTGATGCCGCCGGCAAAAGCGCTCCCGCGATTGTTCGAGATCGTGCTGTCGGTCACGAGACACGTCGTCGGCGTCGCATAGAGCGGACGGCGATGCCCCCGATCCCGGTACCCACGAGGCCGTTCTCCGTCACCACCACGCGCGTCACGGTGAGCGACCCATTGCGGGTTGCGAGCCCGCCCTGGCCATGCCGGATCGTGACGTCACGGATCTCCAGACTGGTGTCCAGGAGCTCCAGCACCTGATCGAAGCCGTTGCCGTCGAGGATCGTCGTCGCGGCGCCGGCGCCCGCGATCGTGAGGGCATCGGTCACGTCGAGATCGCCCTCCGCTGCCCCGTTCTCGAAGTCCCCCGCGATCGTGAGCGTGTACGTTCCAGCCGGAAGGCTGATCACATCCGCGCCCGCCGTGGCGTTGGCCGTTCGCACCGCCGCACGCAGCGTGCAGGTGGCACTCGCCGTGGCGCAAATGCCGTCGAAGGGATCGACATCGACGGCATCGACCGTGCTGTCCACGACGTAGGTCGCGGCCTGGACCGAGGTCGCCGACAACGCCAAGATCATCATCGACAACGGGAAGACAGGAAGCGAACGGAAGGCGCGACGGACTCTCATTGGCGATACCTCGAACGCACGTTGGGATGGCGAACGCTAGTGCGAATCCGGGCGACGCCGCAACCGAAAATGCGGACGTGCACGGTGATCCCGCACGGCGCGCTCACGCTGACACAGGATGTTGGCCTGGATACGAGCGAGGTGGAATAACCGGGGCACTCGTTGAACGCTCGCGCTGCACTGTCTCAGGATGGCGCTGGCGATCGACGCGGAGTCCCCACTGATGACGGGAAGCTCTCGACTAAGATTTCGATCTACCCTCATTCGCCGGCTACTGCGGCCCTGGAAGAAGATCGACACCTTCGAGGCGCTCGCGGTGAGGGTCTCGGCGCTTGCTCTGGCCGGCCGAAGATTCTCGCTGGTGATTTCAACGAGCCCATGGACGTTCTCAGCACCGGCGCGATCGTCCCCTTCGGCGGCAGCGGAAGCCTGGTCAAGAGATCAGGTGGACGGCGAGCGCTACCACCGGAAGAGCGGCGACACGCATCCCCGCGTCCGGTGGCGTGACGGTGTGCTCTCTGTCCCTGGGGACGAACGCTCCGCACGGACTTCGTCACGCGTATCTCGACCGCCACGGGTTCAAGACCGCCGTGACACACGTCATTCGGGGGAAGGAGCGATTTTTCGACCACATCCTCGTCTCGAGGACTTCACGATCGTGGACGCTGGCTACTACAATGAGCTGGCGCATGCCGGGCTCTCAGCGACCATGCCGGCGCCTGGGCGAGGTTGAAGATGAGCCGGTAAGCTGGGTCAACAGCTTGCGCGTCCATGGCAGGGGCCTCACGCCGGTTCCTTGACGGTCAGAACCACGCGGATCGGCTGGCGTAGGAGAGGCCAAATCCCGTCAGGGACATTCCCTGCGTCGCGTAGTTGCGTGCGCCGACCGTCAACCCTGCGTCGAAGGTTGATGTTTTCTGCCCTCTGGGAGTCGTCCAGCATGCGGAGCTGCGCACCCCGCTTCGGTCTCGAGGAATCGGTCGTAGTGCTCCTCGATCATCGCCAACGAGGTGCCGGTGTATTCGGCGATAAACTCGACGTTCAGGCCCTTCGTGAGCGCAACTGAGATAAACGTGTGCCGGATCGGCGTAGACCTTCCGCGAGCGAATCTCGCAGGCACGGAGCGCCGTGTCCCAGCGGTTGCGCGCCATTCGTTGCTGGTCGACCACTACTGCCGGGTCGTCCGGTACAAATTTCCTTTCGTCGCTCGTGAAGCTCGTGTTAGCGTGGCGTGGTTCGGTTTTCCCCTTCGCCGTGCCGGACCACGAGTCGGCCCGGGCGACTCGCGAAAGGAGATCCTTGATGCCCCGTCGATCGCTCGCCGGCACGCTCGTCTTCATGCTCTGCTGCTCGACCACCGCGTTCGCCGATCCCGGCGATCTCGACCCCACGTTCGGATCGGGCGGCGTCGTGATCGCGCCGAGCACTTCGCAAAGGATCCGCGCTCGCGCGCCAACCGGATGGGAAGTTGGCGGCCGTCGGGTATCGTATCGCCTCGCCGAACCGGTTCATGGTGGCCCGCTACGACGCGACCGGAGCACTCGATCCCGGCTTCGGTACCGGCGGCGTCGCCGAGACGGCGCTCGGGCGGGGAGCGCGACCGCCAGAGCGGTCGCGCTGCAAGCGGACGGCAAGATCGTCGTGGCCGGCAGCTGCCTGAACGGGCCGTCCGACGCCCAGTTCGCGGTCGTGCGCTACGAAGCGGACGGCACGCTCGACGCGACGTTCGGGACCGGCGGCATCGTGATCGTGGGCGGCCCAACCGACGAGAACGGACGCGGCGTGGCGGTACAGGCGGACGGCAAGCTGGTCGTCGTGGGCAGACAGTGGACGGGGACCCAGAACATCTTCGTACTCGCTCGCTTCGAGACCGACGGCACGCTCGACGCCACGTTCGGCACGGGCGGCTGGGTGACGGGTCCTGGTACCGAGGCCGAAGAGGTCCTGATCCAGCCGGACGGCAAGCTCGTCGTCGTCGGCTACAAGATTGTCGTCAACCGCGACTTCGCAATCGCCCGGTACGAGACGGACGGAACGCTCGACGCGGGCTTCGGCACGGGCGGCATGGCAACGACGTCGATGAGCTTCTATCACGACCAGGCCTTCGCGCTCGTGCGCCAGACCGACGGTGGGTTCGTCGTCGGCGGCTGGACGTACACACGGGCGAACACCGACCGCAGTCTCGTGCTGGTGCGTTACGACTCTGCGGGCGTGCTCGACGCGGGCTTCGGCTCGGGCGGCGTGTCCGCGAAGGTCTCCGGGGCGGACTTCGACATCCCCGTCGGCCTCGTGGAACAGCCGGATGGGAAGCTCATCATGGCGGCGCATTTGTTCGTGAGCGCCGTGAGCAACATCGCGGTCGTCCGCTGGCTCTCCGACGGCACGCTCTGACGGCAGCTTCGGGGATGGAGGCGTCGCCACCACTCACACCGGCGTCAGCACTGGAACCAATACGGCCCAGGCGGCAGTGATCCAGCCGGACGGTCGCGTCGTCGTCGCCGGATCCATTCCCGGCAGGCTGATGCTCGCGCGCTACGAGACCGGCCTCTGCTGCACTGGCGGTCCGTGCACGACGTGCGACGTCTGCGCAACCTGCGGGCTCGCCGGATGCGAGGATGCGGCAGCCGGCGCCGTGTGCCCCGACGACGGCAACGTCTGTACGGGCGACGTCTGTAGACGGTGCCGGAACCTGCCTCCATCCCGAGGAGCCGGCTCCGGTGTGCGATCAACCCCTGGTCGCGGGCGGGGCGCAGCTCAAGATCAAGTCTTCGGCGGATCCGGGAAAGGATCGCGTCCTCTTCAAGTGGGCGAAGGGCAACCCGGCGTATCCGCCGGACGTCTACTATCCACGGCTGTGCGTCTACGACCGGTCGGGAGGGAACGCCACGCTCGCGTATCAGGGCTCGCCGTCGGGCGGTACGTGGACGTCCCGTGGATCGTCGGGCTTTTCGCTGAAGTTCAAGAGCAAGGACGGCCTGCCGGAAGGCGTCACGGCCGTCAATCTCAAATTCAACGCCACGACGGCGACGAAGCACACCGGCCAGGTGAAGGCGCGCGGTGACCTGGTCTTGCGCCGTTCCTCTGCAGCACGATCCGTCGGTGGTGGCGCAGATTCGCTGGCCATCCGGCGTGTGCTGGGGGCGACCTTCTCGTCGCCGGCGAGGAGCGACGCTCAGCCTGTTCTCGGCCAAGTCGGACTGACGGTCAGAGCGCGTGAGCTACCGCGCCAGAGCATGCGGGACGCCGACCTGACCATGGACGACCTGACGCGGTAGCACGCCAGCCCGCTTCCCAACGCTGCCGATCGGCGGTTCCAACTCCATCGGGAGTGCTGGAAACGCGCGACCGGCTGCCGTGAAACGCGGTTGCGCGATAGGCCGTCATCACGCCGCCTGGGCCTTTCTGAGCAGGTCGATCTCCCGCAGCCACCCGAGAAGCTGGTTCCAACTGGGAACCGTCGGGGACACTTTGTACTGGCGGGTGCTTAGCTCGCAGCGCTCGCACTGCTCTCCGCGCTGGTGTCCGACGTCGACGATGACCGCGTGATACGCCATCCGTAGCCGAACGCGCAGGCCTTGCTCAGCCGTGGGCGTGTCCGGTGGCAGGAGTGGATATCGGTCCTCGGCGATCGTCATCGCCCTCGTCGTAGTGGCGAAGCTCGCGCGCCGACATGGGAGCCGGAGCTCGGATATTCGAGCAACGCAGGAGGCCTCGCAGACCGCCGCCTCCCAACTCCAAGTTGCCGGGACATTCTCATTGGCGTGCCCTCCAGTGTGCGGCTCGAGTCATGCGCTGACGGGAGGACATGGACCAACTCAGACTCCGGGATGCGCCAGCGATAGCGCTTCCAGCCCGGAGGGTTGGATCGGGACCGCTGGCACCGCCCCCTCGGCGATTCAGCGCCGGAGCGCCTGACACTGCATCCCAGAATCGAGGCCGCGACCCTCAGCGTCAGCAGCGTTTCGGTTGATCCACTCATCCCGCGTCGCCTCCTTCGCCCTGTCGCCTACGCAACCGTCGCGCGGAGACCCAAGCGGGTCGTCCAGCGACATGCGCGACCTTCGCGTCAACAGCCGGCTCGATTCCGGGTCTACGTGGGTCCGACTGGGAGGTGCGAGCGACTCACGTTGGAGAGCGGGGAAAGAACCTTCTCGCCCCCTCGTGACCCATCCGCTCGACGGCACGCCGCCATCGCAGCGCGGCCAGACGTTGGGCCGCAAGCCCTAGAAGCTCAGGCGGACTTATCGACGCGCGCGTGGTGCGAGAGGGGGGACCTTCTTCCGACGTCGCCCTGGCTGGGGTGGGTCACGATGAAGATTCGGTAGTGGGGTTTTCGAAGTTTCCTAGGCCCTAGTGGGGTCTTTCGAGAGTAGGGGTGGGGTCATTTGGGACCCCCGACTTCCCGCCAGCTCCGCGCCGTCATCCGATCGCAGGTGACCGCCAGCGTGAACGGCGGGCGTCATAATCGCCAGTCGGCGAAACGCCTGGACAGGCAGCGTCGCGTCGTGCGATTAGCGGCGCCAGCTCGCCTGTGAAGGAGATTCCCATGCGCCCCATGCTCCCCTTCTGCTTGCCCTGTCGCTGATGGCGACGTCCGCGATCGCCGCGCCACCGACCGGCACGATCTTCTGCGGCGCCGTCAGCGGCGAGATGGAATTCACGGGTCTACCCGGCGTGCAGCACCCCGACGGCCCGTCTCGAAGCCGGATCCGCTTCACGATGCGGGAAAGCGGAGAGCGTGTGCGACCCGAGCGGCGTCGTCGGCGGCCGCTTGCCAATCACGCACGTGCAGGTGGGCTTCGCTGGATGGCTCTGCGGCGGGGAGCACGTGCGAGGCCCTCCTCCTCGACGGCGACGTTCGAGAGACGTGAAGCTCAAGGCGACCTGGAAGGCGGGCAACGCCGTGGTCGGCCGCAGCGTCGCCGCCGTGGCGAGCGCGGTGTACGATCCGGATGCCCAGCAGCTCGTGTTCACGAGCCAGCCGATCACGCGCGGGCGCCTTTGCTGGCGCCACGCTGACGTTTGCGCTCGGGTTAGCGTCGAGTTTCGAGGGGCCATGCCAGACGTACGCCGGCACGTTCGGCGGCATGGGGTCGATCCGGCGTTCTCGACGCTGTCGGTGCCTCTGAGCCCACCGTAAACGGACCGTTACGCCCCTCGTCGAGCGCGGAGAGCTGCGCCACCAGGCGGGTGCGTTCTCAGCTCGGCGTCGAGGTCATCCATGGACGTCATCCTTCCTCGATGGTGGTCTTCACGACCTTACTCGCCTTCGGTTCCTCGTCAGCGTGAAGTCGGAGCCCGAGTGATCGTTGTCCTTCGCATCGATGACCGGCATGTACTTCGGCAGTAAGCGATTGACGGTCTTGTTGAACGAGTCCAGGTGCTGCTCGATCTCCTCCAGCACGTGCGAAGTCGGACGTTCATCGGGCTGGTACCGCTTCATCGGGCTGTACCGCCGTTTCGCCACAGGAACACTTGGCGACGTTCCTGCACCGCCGCCGAACGCGACGACCATGGTCTCCCCGCGTTTGTGAGCGACTGGGAAGGGAAGCGAGACGGTCGGATGACAGGCGCTACGTCAACCAGGGTGAGCCGCGCGTTGTGGTCAGAGCGGCTCCGCATGAGAGTCCGTACGGGGCCAGCGCCGCTGCGGGCCCGACGAGCCTGAACATCTCGATTCTGCTCGAGGCCGCCGCCCCAGTCACGATCCGGTTCCGTTGCCATCGTCACAATTTGGCGCACGCAGCTCCGACGCGGGGTCGCCGTCGAGCCTCGTACTGCGTGAATGCTTCCGGCAAGGCTTTGGACGACAGGCAGTCCAGCGAGCACGATCGCGTCCTCCATCGCGAGGCATGCCCCCTGCGCCATGAACGGCGGGCTCGAGCGCAGGGCATCTCCCAAGAGGACGACCCGCTTCGAGTGCCACGTCGGCGTTCGGACCCATTCCGGTGGGTACAGGAGAACTTCGTCGTCCGTTCGCGTCTCGCTCTGAGGAAGGCGCGTGGTTCCGATCCGAGATTGCTGAACTGGTCGGAGATCTCGTTGCCTCCAGCCAGCGATTGCATCGCTCTCGTGCAGGGGCCGCTCGAGCTGCGAACCCGTACGCGAGACCTGGCCCACTGGAAAAGATGCCAAACACGCAACCGTCGCCGAAAAACATCTTCATGACGGGCGGTCTTGTCGCGTCGTCGATGACGGCCCTCCAATAGAGCAGGCCTGCCCACTCAGCTTCGGCGTCCTTCCCGCAGCGATCAACCGCCGCGCCGTCGAGTGCGTACCGTCAGCGCCGACGACTACGTCGAAGCGATCCTTCGGTCCCATCCGTGAATGCCACGTCCACCCAGTCGTCGTCTTCGAACAACGTGGCCATGCCGAGTCCGAACTGCACTCCAGGCACTTTGCTTGGCCAAGGAACCGAGTAAGTTGCGACGCGGCAGCGCCAGCCACGGCCAGCCTTCGAAATACTCATCCAACGGTACGCTGATTACGACCCTCGTCTTGGTAGACGAACGCACTGGTATTGACGACGACACTGCGTGCCGCAGCGTCATCGAGAACGCCCAAAAGCGCGAGCGCTCGTGCCCGTTTGCCGGAATCGTAAATGCTCGCGCCTTCGTTCGATGGTGCGGGAGACCGCTCGATGATCACAGGGTCGAAGCCCCTCTGCCGAAGGGCGATCGCTGTGGACATGCCGCCGATACCCGCTCCGACGATCAACACCCGGACGATCAGCCATCCGGTCGCCAGTGATGCGCGTTCCTCACACCTGCACGAGCGCGTCGATCGCCGCCGAAGCGGTTCACCCAGGCCATGCACCGCTCCTAGATGATCGTTGGTCAGGTTGCACCGCTTCATGTTTACGGCGTCCTTCACTAGCCGCGGCAGCCTGGATGGCGCGTCGAGGCATTCGGCACAGATGCGGCACGACCGCCCACGCGGGCCTTCGTTCTGGCGGGTCGAGCGTTAGACGCTACCAGCGCCGTGTAAGCGCCGAAAAACGCGGGTGCTCGAGCGTGCCGCGGGATACTCGAGCGCGGCCGCGCCAGCGACGCGATAGCCGCCGTCAGCCCTTGCGCGGCCGGCGCGCCGCGACGCCGGTCGCGCGGGAGCCGGCAGGATCGCCGGCGACTCGGGCACGCGCGACCGCACAGGCGCGCACGCTACGCCGCAAGGCTGCGTGTGCGGCGCTCGCCAAACACCGCGCCGGTGCGCGGCCGACGTCGCCCATGACCCTCAAGCGGCCCGATGTTTCCGTCCGGACTGCTTGACGCGGACGGTGACTTTCCCGCGCGACCCGCACCGCCTGCCACGTTGCCGTTGGGAAGCTCGAGAGTCTGCCTTCATCACGCGCCCACTTCACGTCGTCCAGCTCTGACTCCCAGGAGCTCGCCGTTCGGTGTCAGCCACGCGACACCGAGTCCCTTCTGTCGCTTCTGACGGCGTCGCCATAGGGACCGTCATGCCAATAGATCAATAGCGGCCCCGATCCCGAGAGAAATGGCGAAACACGATTGTCGGTTTCTTCACGGCAGGATCCTCCGAAAGCGACGGTGGGACGCCCGCCGCAATTCCTGGCGCTGCGAGAAAATTGACAACGTCCGATAGCTCTGGGCATTCCACGAGCCGAGAGTGCGAGCATCGAGCCGACCACTCGCGGTTTGACTCGCTGATCCTGGGACGTCCGAGCGCAGGCTCGGCCAACGAGCAGGGGGAGGACGGCAACGAACGGTTCGGTCCCATTGAAAGGGGCATCGTTGCGGCGACGAATGGCCGTCAGCGCGCTGGCATCTCGTGAGCGTCTTGGCGTCGAAAGCGTCACCGCACAGGCGCAACTGCTCTTTCCGCCGTTCCCGACGGAGACCAATACGTACGGCGACCAGCTCATCTATTTTTACGACCTTCGTCCCGCCCGCACGACGTTCCTCACCGTGGGCAACCCCAGCGCGAAGTGGCGTCGTTCTCGATCGATCGTCTTTTACTCGCAGGTCATTGGAGCGCATCACTGAGCAGGTCAGCGGTCCTTCCCGCCTTCGGCGCCACCGTCCTCGACCCGGGACAGGAGGTCAAAGGCGTGCCCGGCACCGCAGGTCTGGTCGTCTATGACGCCCATCACGGAAAGTGAGGTGTCGACAACACGCCGATCGTGCCTCAGCGTCCGCTCGTCGGGGGATTCATCGATCGTCAATCAAACGCCCGGCGCCGGCACCGGCGTGGGGAGCCCGTTCGGCCGACTTGCGCTCAAACGGACCAGGAGCCGACCTCGAGACCGCGCACACACCGGGCGCGACCGTGGACGGGCTCACAGTCGTTCTGCCAAAACACCCTCCCCAAGCTCGCCCGGAAATGGGACTTTCGTCGCTGACTTTCCCAGTTCTACTTCAATCCGAACACCCTCTCACCGGCGGACCAGGATGGAAACCGGCTCTTCTTCGCTTCGTTCTCCGATCAATACGCCGCGCCAGTCGGCCCCCTGGGTGCGGCGCGCTTCAACATCGTCCACTGACCCTGTCGACACCCAAGCGACCTTCTACAACGCGTCCGGTGGCGCCCCGCTGCCTCATCACAACCCTGACGGTCAGCGGCGTGCGGTTCAGAGACGTTGCAGAGCCTGGCCGGAGGAACCCCGTTGACGAGCGGCGGGCGCGCCTCGAGATTTCCTATCCGTTCGCCGGACTGAGCGACGCCGACAACTTCTTCTTGGCATGGCGAGCCATATTGCGCTCGGCACCGTGCGCGATCGGCCAGCGACTCGTTCCTACCGATTTCTGGAGTCTCCGCTCGTTCCTAGTGCACCGCCGTCGAGATGGCATCACGCGTCTTTGCGGCGTCCCTCGACGCCCCCTGGCGGCGGCAGAAGCTCACGCGCCGCCTTCTTGACGGTCAGAACTCCGGTCGTCCGCCCTGAACTGCCGTTCGCCACAGCCCCGCACGCGGCGGGGCTCCCGTACTGGATCTCAAGGCATGCAAGATCCGCCAGAGCAGTTGGGCGCAAAGGGCGGGCAGGAGATACCGCAGATGCCACAGTTGTTCGGATCGTTCTGGGTGTCGGTCTCGCAGCCGTCGGCCAAGGTGATGTTGCAGTTGCCGTATCCGGAAGAGGCAGGAGAAGACGATGCTGCATTTGCCCCCCACGCAGCTCTGCGTCCCGTTCGGGATGTTGCAGAAAACGCCGCAGGCGCCGCAGTTGGAGCGGTCGTTGGTCGTGCTTCACCTCGCAGCCGTCACCCGCGATGTTGTTGCAATCCGATTGACCCGCGCCGCAGACGCATTGGCCGGCACTACAGACCGCGTTCACGCAGTCACTGGCGCTCCCGCAGCCGCCCCTGGAGCGGACACCCGGGACACGGTCCACCGCAATCGACGCCGGTCTCGCCGCCGTTCTGCAGGGCATCGTTGCACGTCGGCGGCGCGGGCGGCGTCGGCGTCACCGTCGGAGTCGGCGTGAGCGTCGGCGTCGGCGCCGGACACGTGCCCTCGCTCGGATCGAGCTGGCAGATCACGTCCGTCGACGAACGCGTCGACCGTCGCCTCGAGGTTCGCCACGTCCGAGGTCGTCAGGCACCCGCCCGGAAACTTGGCCTCGAGCTTCGCGAAGCACCCTTCGCCGGATTCGCCTCCCGTCGAACTTGTCCTTGGCCTTCTGCACACAGGCCTGAAATTTCACGAGCGAAATCCCAGGCGGCTTCTCGTTCATGGCGTGGCACTTCAAGATCGCCGCCGTCTTCTTGGCGACGCACTGCTTCTTGGCGGACGCGCAGGCGTTCAGCGCGGCATGGGCGGGCGTGATCATGGCGAAGCCGGCAAGCAGAGCGAGCGTGAGCACGAATCGTGACATGGCGGTCTTCCTCCTTGAATGGGGGCTGGGGCACCCGCTAGACAAGGAGACGAACATGTCACGACCGCGGGGCGGCGTCGAGGAAAATCGACGCCGCGGGCGAGTCAGAAGAAGGGTCCCAGGTCGCGGCTACGTCGAGCTCACCACGTGGCCACCCGTTCATAGTTCTTGATTGGAAGGTGGTCCATGCATCCATAGTGCAAGCGTACACGTGACACCGGCGCGTGTACGCCCGAGATCCCGGGGCCGCGACAGCATGGCAGCAGGCTGCTTCGTTGGTGGTGGTATCGCCAGACTCGGAGTCAGGCGGGAGAGGGGTCCCTCAATGCGCAGGTCACGACCGCGACACTCGTCCTCGCCCTGCTGGTGGCGGCAAGCGATCTTCACGCGACCACCGTCAGGCTGCCAGCGCAGCATCGCCAAAGCGGGTTCCCTGTTCGTCGCGATGAAAGCCAAGGCGCTCGCGGTGGCGAGCGAACGTCGTCGCGGGCACGAGCACGGGGCCCTGTCCCGACGACAAAGCGACGAACGCGATCGCCAAGGCACGGGAAAAGCTGTCGGCGATGATCGGCAAAGCCTGCGGCGGGGACGACTTGTATGTGGAGGAGACCCGACCAACGAGTACGACCCCGCTCGCTCGGCTGGCCGGACACCTGTCCCGACTTCGAGCACGGCTCGTGCGACAATCCGATCGCCGACTGCGGCGGCATCGCGGGAGTGCCCTGGCCTGTGTCGGAAGCGCGGCCGTCGATCGAAGCGATGAGCCCTCACTACGACGAGCTGGCGCTGCCGAGCGCGCCGACGCGGTGTTGAACCGGTGTCAGGGGACGATCGGCAAGGCGCCGGGAGCCTTCTGATCACCCAGTCCAAGGCGCTGCAGCGGTGCTGGGACGCGCGCCTGAGCCGGCGCGCACGGCAACGACTGCATCCCACCGGCCCGGGCGACGGCAAATACCTTTGCGGCCATCGACTACGCCGAACGCAAGACGGTCAGCGCCATCTGCACGGCCTGCGGCGGGGCCGATCAGGCGTGCGGCGGTGGCGACGATCTCACGCCGGCGGCGATCGCGTTTCGCGTCGACGTGCCCGGCGGTGACCATCCCGGGCGGCGCGGCGTGCGGCGGACCCATTCCCGACTTGCAGCATCGTCGACTGCGTCAATTGCGTCAGCGCGTTCATGAAGGCTGATTGTGCCGATCGCCTCCAGGTACCGGAGCTCGCGGCCTACCCGAGCGAGTGCAACGTCTGCACCGCGCCTCCGCCGACCGGGTCCTGCCCAACCGCGGTGGAGCTCACCGTCGATGGTGCGTACACCGATCTCGACCTCTGTTGACCGGGGTCGCCCACAACGCGAAGCTGCCGTCCAGCTGATCGCCTGACGCTTGCCATCAGTGACTGCGCGGGAGCGAGTGAGCCGGAGCTGCGGCGAGTGTGACCTCTCCGGACTGGTGGAGAACGCCGGCGGAGCGGCGTTCACGAATCATCGCTGCGAGGACGCCTGGGTGCCGTGCTCGCTCGACAGCGACTCGGCACCAGCGCCGGTGTCGCCGGCTCCTGCGTCTCTTCTTCTCAGCGCGCCGTTGCCGTCGTCGGCAGGAGGGATCCCGACCTGCATCCTGAACCAGTGATGGTCCGGTGACGGGTACCATCGACGTGGAGAACGCAGCTCGACGATCGACGTCCGCTGCTTCGTCTCGAAGGTCCATGTGACCGGGAGCACTTCGAGCATCCGTGACCGAGACTGCACGCAGACGATCCTGCACCGATCGGTCCGCGGACCGCCCAAGCCTGCACGGTCATGGGTACCGGCCTCTTCGGGGACGTGAGCCTCCGACTGCCCGCCGAATCCCGCCGCCGACGCCGGCCCTGCCAGAGCACCATCGCGAGCTCGACGGGGTATCAGTCCCGTGAGCGTCACCGCCGCAAGTCCGCGCTGCACGGAGGCCGGATACACGACCAAGCGCTGTCTCTGCGATACCTGCAACAACGGCAACGCGGAGGCCTGCATGACCAACGGCGATTGCCCGGTGAGCGGCGGCAATCCGGGCATTTGCGGCGGTCGGCGCTGCCTCGGCAGCGCCAACGAGGGGCGCCGTGCGCCGGCGTCTCCACGTGTCCGGGCGGCACCTGCAACCGGCCGGGCGAGCCGACCGGCCGAACCCGTGCTTCGACGACGACTCGGCGCCGATCGACGGAACGTCGTGCATCGCCGTCGCCATCGGCAGCAACGAGGGCGAGTGCCCCGGGGCCTGAACGACTCGCTTCTGCTCGCTCGATACCTCGCGGCCGTGCAAGTACCGACGCGGACTGCGGCGCGGAGTCGTGTTCCCGAATGCGCGCCGAGGTCAGACCTGCGTCATCACCCGTCGCGCGTGCTTCCTCGACAACGGCATCGTCGGTGGGAGCGTCTCGGTCACAGGGTCGGCCGACGTGCCCTGCGGTGTCACGGCGCGTCCGGCGGTCGCGCGCTTTGTTCTGTGTGCCCCATCCCGGGCCTCGACCATCAATGTCACGCGGGGTCTCCCGGGACTCGCGCGCGTGCGATCGCCCCCTGCGCGCCGTTTGAACCGTAGACTCCGGCGTGCCCCTTCTGCGAACCCGGCGAAACCTGCGTGATCGAAAACCAGCAATGCTTCGTGAATGGTCAGATCGTGCGCCAAGGGAGCCTGGGTGTGCCGGACCGGGTGTCGGCGGGGATCTTCTGCATTCCCGCCAACCACGAGCACGCCAGTGAATGCCATCGCCGGATGGCCCGGGCCGGGCGCCATCACCCAACCGGAGACGACCCTGGTTGTCGGCTTCTGACACGGGTTGCTCGTGAGCTGACCGAGGATCCTTCGTGAAGGCATGCGCAGACCAGATGGCGCATTTTTGCTGCCGGCAGACTGATCCGGAGACAGGAGACTCCGGCTTCGCTTCATCTGGGTTCCAACACCAGCGCGCAGTCATCAATAGGCCGTCAATCAGGCCCTCTCGTGCTGGGGCGGGGTGGTCGTCGGCAAAGCGGTGAACGTACGTCGGCGCTCGCGACGGCGCGCAATGCGTCACGGCTGGCTCGACGGTCATGGACACGCTGTCCTCGTCGAAGCTCGCGACCGCGCGCTCGCCCTTGCCGGCGGGATGCCGAGCACTTGCGCGATTGCGGCCCGTTTCGGACGGCGGTAGGGGACGTAGGACCCGTACGAGGTGATGCCGACGGCCATGGTGAGAGGGCTCCTTCCATCGCGTTGCTTGGCCAGTTCCCGAGTGCGGGTCAACCGTCCGCGCGCTTCATTCTCTTCGAGGAGGACCGACACGATCCGACCGATGGCGAGGCGCTCTTGGTGTTACTCATGGCGACGACGGTGTACGCGAACCGACGACGTGCAGGACGTGCGCTTGCGGGTGCAGAATCTCCGGGCGTCCCGACGGCAAGCAGTCGGCGACGCTGACCGGCCATACGCTTGCTGGCCGCGACGTCGCGCGTCGTGACGGTGACGTTGCAGGTCGGCGACGCGACAGTGACGCTCACGGGAAGATCGCGCGGAGCGACCGCCTGCGCGCCGTCGGCCGGCGGCTCGCGCTAGCGACGCACCGCTCGCGTCGTTCGCGCGCATCGACGTCGCTGTAAACGGCGGCCTCACGACCGCGCTCTTCATGGACGCCGGCGATTGCGCGCTGGCGGTCCGTGGTCGACGCCTCGATTGCGTCGAGACCGTGCCGTTGCCGGGCACCCTCACCGACGGCGCGTACGACTTGACGTTCACGGATCGCACGCCGCCTGGGACGACGGAGGTCGGCCGCATCACGACGCGGGTCGACGGCGGTCGCGCGCTGACGCTCCACGACAGCCCGCTCGATCAGGCCGGGCTCACGATGGAAGCCGACGGCGCACTCTCCGGGGACTACGTGATGGGAGGAGATTACCTGACCAACGTCGCAGGAAGCGCCATGGACCAATCGACGCCCGCGCGCTCGCGCGGCTGGATCAGAACCTTCACGGGAATACGGCGGGCTCCTTCGCGTTCACGATGGAACGGAGCGAGGCGGGCACGTCGAGCGCGCTTTGGCGGCACCTGGAACCTGAGCCTCAGCGGCGGTGGGTTCATGGGATTCACCGGCACGGCGGTACTCGACGTGACGGTCCCCGCCGACGGCAACGCAGCCGCCGCGGCGACGACGCTGGTGCGCAGCGGCGGCACCCACGGCGTACCACCGCGCGCCGGCACGTGCACCGTCGCGCCCGCGGGCGGCGTCTACTGCATGCTGCCGGTCTCGAATCCGCCGGGGAACCTCGCCGTGTACCTGCACGGGATGCTCGATGCCGACGGCGGGTCAGGGCAGGGCGCGTTCGCGATCGGCGCGGCGCCGGCGATGGACCATACCGGGAACCTGGAGCGCGACGCGCTGATCCGACAACGAGCCTTGATCCGCACCAGCGTTCGAGCGATCGACCAAAGCAACAGACACGCGAAAACGCAGAAGCAGCACCACCGTCCGCACGCGCTCATTCTCTTCGAGGAGGACCGACATGATCCGACCGATGGCGAAGGCGCTCTTGATGTTGCTCATGGCGACGACGGTGTACGCGAACGACGACGTGCAGGACGTTCGCCTGCGCGTGCAGAACCTGACGCGTCCCGACGGCAAACAGTCTGCGACGCTCACGGGCATGGCGGCCCCGCAGGCGACGGCGCAGCCCCGTCGTCGTGACGCTGCAGATCGGTGCGACGACGGCGACGCTCACGGGCAAGATCAGCCGGAGTGGTCGGCTCCGTGCGGTCGGACGACGCCCTCCGCTCGCGACGCCCCTCGCGTCGTTCACGGAGATCGAGATCGACGGTGAGCGGCGGGCTCGTGACGTCGCTCACGATGGCCGCCGGCGATTGCGTGGCGTCGCCCAGCGGCCGGCGCCTCGACTGCGTCGAGACGTCGACGCCGACACCGACGCCGACCTCGACGCCGACACCGACGCCGACCTCGACCTCGCCGGGCGAGCTCACCGACGGCGCGTACGATCTCACCATCACCGGGCCACACGCCGGTCGGAACGACGGCGCCCGGGAGCCTCACGACGAATCCCGACGGGACGCGCGCGCTCCGGCTCTGGGTCAGTCGCGCTCGATTTCGCGACGCTCACGATGGCGACCGACGGCGCGCTCTCCGGCTACTACGTGTGGGGCGGCGACGCCTTCGACACCGTCGCGGGCAGCGCCACCGATCAGTCGACGACCGCGCTCGCGCGGCTGAGCGGGAGCTTCTCGGGGTTCTTCGGTACGTACGCGTTCACGATGGAGCGCGTGTCGGAAGGCACGGACAGCGCGCTCGGCGGTACGTGGAATCTCACCTTCGTCGGCGGCGGCTTCCAGCCGTTCAACGGCACTGCGGTCCTCGACCTCACGGTTCCCGCGAACGGCCTCGCGACGGCGGCGCCGACGACGCTCGTCCGGAATGGTGGCATGACCGCGTACACGACGGGTGCCGGGACGTGCACCGTCGCGCCGGCGGGCGGCATCTGTTGCATGCTGCCGCCCGCGGTCGGCGCGGGGCGCCGTGTACCTGCACGGGATGCTCGATGCCGACGGCGGGTCGGGGCAGGGCGCGTTCGCGATCGGCGCGGCGCCGACGATCGACAGCACGGGAACCTGGAGCGCGACGCGCTGATCCGACAACGAGCCTCTCAGTATCCTATGACGGAGCGAATGCGATCGGTCTCCGGACAGGGGGTTTCACGATCACGGCTGCCGCGATCACGGTGAGTCGAAGGTGGCCGTGACGGTCGCGGCTGCCGTCACCGTGACGATGCAGACGCCCGTGCCACTGCAACCGCTGCCGCTCCAGCCGGCGAAGCTCGAACCGGGGTCGGGGTCGCAGTCAGGTTGACCATCGAGCCGCTATTGTAGGGTTCCGAGCAGTCGACGCCGCGAATTGATCCCGGCCGGTGAGCTCGTCACCGTTCCGGTTCCGGCACCCGCCTTCACCACCGTCAGTGTGAAGGTCTGTGGCGTGAAGGTGGCAGTGACGGTCGTGGCGCCCGTCATCGTGACGACGCAGACGCCCGTGCCACTGCAACCACCGCCGCTCCAGCCGGCGAAGCTCGAACCGGGTCAGGGGGACGCCAGTCAGGTTGACCATCGAGCCGCTATTGTAGGGTGCCGAGCAGGTGACGCCACAGTTGATCCCGGCCGGTGAGCTCGTCACCGTACCGCTTCCAGTCCCCGCCTTCGACACCGTCAGTGTGAAGGTCTGGGGCGTGAAGGTGGCGGTGACGGTCGTGGCAGCCGTCATCGTGACCACGCAGACGCCCGTGCCACTGCAACCGCCGCCGCTCCAGCCGGCGAAGGTCGAGCCATGGCGGCGCTCGCTGTCAGGTTGACCATGGTGCCGCCATTGCTAGGGTTCCGAGCAGTCCATGCCGCAATTGATCCCGGCCGGTGAGCTCGTCACCGTACCGTTTCCGGCACCCGCCTTCACCACCGTCAGTGTGAAGGTCGGCGCGACGCAGACGCCTCCCGAGCACGCACCGCTGGTACAGTCGGAACCGCCGAGGCACTGCTTGCCGAGAGCACACGTGGGGCAGGTCCCGCCGCCGCAGTCTACGTCGGTCTCGCTTCCATTCTGGATGAGATCCATGCAGTTCGGCAGAGGTGTCGTCGTCGGAGTCGGGGTCGCCGGCGGCTGGCGAGGAGTTGGCGTCGCCGGGTCGGGGGTCGCCGATCACACGTGCCGGTGCGCAGAGCTGAAATGGTTTCTTCTTGGCCTTGATGTTGCGCGTCCCGAACTGGTCCTCGACCTGGAGCGGCACCTCGGCGTGCGGGGGCACTTCAGGTTGTAGCAAAGGAAGTCGCGGGTGTTCTGGCCGTTCCAGCACCTGGGGCGGTGCTGGCACGCGACGTTCGATTTCTCGACGTCGATGCAGAGGAAGCTTCGCGGGCACTTTCAGCTGGCAGCCGGTCTGCGCGAGGAATTGCGTCTGCTCTGGCAGCAGATCGGCCGTGTACTTCACCTTCGGCGCCAGATCTTTGATCTTGTAGCACTCCAGGTGGTCAAACGGTTGTGCGCTCAGCCATGGTCGCGAACGCGAGGATGATGGCGGTAAGCAAGGCTCGAGCGAGGCCGGGGCGGGTGAGAGTCATGGCGTCTTCTCCTCAGTGGACCCCTCATCACATCACGGGCGGTGCCGTCCAGCGAAATCGCTGCCGGGCGTGGATCGTAGAAGGTCCGACGTTAGGTATCGTGTCGCTGTCGATCCCCGATCACCGCGAGCTGGCCCCGGTACGCTCCACGCAAGCTGGTCTGTTTGGCCGGGGTGTGAGCGTCGAGCAGTTGCGCGTTGGCGCTATCCGCTCCGCTGCCGGCGTCTTCACAGTTGTCTTGCTTGCGACGGTCGGCCGGTGGGAGGGACGTTTGTTTCCACGGGCGGAAGCTCGTCCATCTCCGGAAGCTGCGGTGCGTTTCGACAGCGGTTGGTGGCGCCCGCTTCGCCGAACTCGGCTGCGTCTACGGGCCCGAATGGTGGAAGCGCGGCTCGCCGCCGGTCATCGCGGCGATCATCTTCGCGATCGCCCGAGGCGTAGGATACAACAATGGAACGTTCGCCCGGCAGAGCCAGTGTTGGCGAAGAGAGAAGGACCGATATGAGCATCCGATCGAATCGAATGCGCGCATTGTTCATCATGCTCGCGGCCGTGGCCGCCTTGGGTGAGGCGGTACCGGCCCACGCCAAGGACACGGAAGAGATGATCACCTTGAACCCGCAGACATTGAAGTTTACGCCGATCCCCGACATGCCCGCCTGTGCGTCTGCGGCGATTCTTCGCGGTAATCCGCGCTATGGGCCAGCATGGGTGCTCCTGAAGCTGGCTTCAGGCTGCCGAGTCCCGTGGCACTGGCACACGGCGAACGAGACTCTGGTCGTCATCAGCGGGCGGGGTACTGTGGCGATGAAGGACGGTCCGCCCCTCCAGTTCGTGCCCGGCGCGTACGCCTCCCTGCCGAGTCATCACATGCACCAGGCCAGCTGCTCGCGCGCGTGTCTGCTCTTCAACGGCGCCGATGCTGCCTTCGACGTCCACTACGTGGATGCGAGCGGGGAAGAGATTTCGCTCGAAAAGGCACTGAAGCTGCCCGCCAAGGCGAAGGGGAAGAAGAAATGACGGGTCATCCGCCCGCCCGCGGCGTCGGGTGAAGATAGCGGTCCAGCCACGCAAGGGTGGCCTGCCATGCGAGAATCGCCTGCTGCGGCTGACGGAAATTGAACAGGCGCCCTCCGCCAGGCACGACCAGCACCTCCGTGGTGTCGCCCGAGGCCTTCAGACGGTCGGCCATACGTTCCGATTCCTCCAAGGGCAGTAGCGTATCTTCTGCTCCGTGCACGAACAGGACGGGGGCGCGAACGAACTCGGCCATGTACAAGGGCGATGCCAGCCGTAGCCTCCTTTGGAAGTCCTCGTCATCGGAAGCGCCGGATTCGTCCCGCATCTGCCAGCGCCCCAAGGCCGAAGATAACGCGTGAAGAGAGGCCGGAGCGCTCGCCCGCATACCAATGCGGGAAATCGGTGATCGGGTAGTAGGCCACGACCGCCTTGATGCGATCGGGATCATGCGCGGCCATGAGCAAGCTGACGACCGCGCCTTCCGAGAAGCCGAGCGCACCGATGCGGTTCTGATCGACCTCCGGGTATGCGCGCGTCGCATCGATGATCAACTTGATGTCACCGGCCGATCGCCAGGCGAACATGTTCCGGCGGTATTCCCCGTCGATCCGACGATGGTAGTCAGCAGCGATCGCGACGTATCCGCGGGCCGCGAGATCCCAGATCACTCCGTGCATGTCCGAGGCCGTCTCCTCTTCCTCCGGATGAACGAGAACGGTGGGGAACGGTCCTACACCAGGCGGACGCGCCCCCTCGATGTGCACCTTGAGCTCATCGCGGGCGAAGTCGGCCGACCAGACGATCACCTCCGGAGCCGCTTTGCGGGGATGTACGAGATAGTGATTCGTCTGCGCACAACCCACGAGCAGGATCATGCCGATTCCGAGCAAGGTTGGCGCGCGACCACGGATCCACCGCCGCAATCCTGGTGGGTCGTCTTGGTAGGCCAGTCCAGACGGCACGGAGGGTGGTCGACGCGAGAGGGCGCCACACGCCTGGGGACCAACGGTGATCATGAAACCTCGTACTCCTCCTAGGGGCTCAGGACGAACCGTCGATGGATCCGCCGTCACTCCGCTCTCGACTCTCGATCCCCGGCCGAGCTGGTCGCTCTCGCCCGGCCGTGAGCCAACGTTCGTAGAGGCGGCGAAAATTGTGCTCCGGCGCCGCATAGTAGGCATCGGCCCCGACGTCGAGGACCTTGGGGGCGGAGCCGAAGTGGACCTCGCCGCCAGCGAGGCGGGAGGCGAACTCGCGGATGACGGTGCACGCGGGTTTCTCGCTGCCGTCGGCGCGGACGAGGCCGAAGGAGCGCTCGCGGATCGCCGTGTCCAACGGCGCGCGGTCGAACAGCTTCGCGTCGTAGTCGCCATAACACCAGGCGTAGGCGCCGGCCGCGCCGGTCGCGACGAGTCGATCGAGGACCTGCGCGTAGTAGTGCGCGCCTTCGTCCTCGGACGCGAGGTATTGCGCGCGCGGCTGTCCGAGAAAATCATCGATAATGGTGACACCGGCCGCGCCGGAAGGCGCCGTGCAGATGCCGAACTCTTGCATCAGCGGCGCGCGGCCGGTGCCGGCCAGCTCGGCGGTCAGTGCGCATGCGAAGGGGACCAGCTCGGGGTCAAGGAAGCCTTTCGCGACCTCGCAGTAGAGCGGGTAGGCATGCATGCAGTCTTCGTCGACTACGCCGGCGAGGTCGTCGATACGCAGTGTGTGTATTGGCCATCAGGGACGGCAGGTGCGCGCCGAACTGTACCGGGACGCCGGGCGCCGCGCGCCGCAGCGATCCAGCCAGCGAGCGCCGCCCACAGCCAGCCCGCGTCACGGCTCGGCAGGCGTTGCGCGTCGTCGATCTCGTTGCTGAGATCGAAGGCTCGAATCGACGCGTCGCCCGCAAGCGCGCGGCACACGTTTCCACGAGTAGCGCCTGCGAACGCAGCAGGGCCGCGATCGCCATACAGGCTCTTGGGCGTTCCGTGGTGGTCGCGCATCCACGCCGGCCACCAGAATTTGCCGCTCATGTTGATCGTGATCAGCGTCGGTATGGTGGACAGGTGCTGCGTCGCGCGCCGCGCGCGCCACCTCGACCAGCGCGGCGACCTTGTCCTTGGGGACGCGTCATCGGGGCGGGCAGAAAATCTTCCGTCAGCAGAAACACACGCACGACTCGCACGCCCAAGTCGCGCATGTGCGCGAAGTCGGCGCGCACCTCGCCGAGATCGAGCTCGCGCCACATGTACATGGCGCTTCTCCGCGGCCAATAGTTGCAGCCGAGCTCGAAACGGCGAGGGGAGGCGGGCTCGTGCTGGTCACCGGGGTCATCCGAGTCCTTGCAGGATCGACGCGAGCGACAAATCGGCCACGCACGTCACCCCGTCGGCGGCGCCGTAGTAGATGCGCACCAGGTCGCCCTCGGTCGTACGCGCCGCACGTGAAGACGACGTTTCCGAAGAAGCCGCTGCGTTCGTAGGGCGTCTCCGGAAACAAGATCGGTGCGCGCGAGCGCCGAGAACTCGGCTGGGATCGCCGGCGTCGAGCAGCAAAGCCCCCAATGAGTAGGTGAGCGGCGAGGCCGTCACGCCATGGTAGATGGCCAGCCAGGCGTCACGACCGTCTGCCTTCACGCGGAACGGGACCGCCCCGCCGCCGATCTTGAGATCGTCCCACATGCCCGGGCGCGCGCGCGCGACGAAGCGATGGTCCCCCACGACAAAGGTCCAACGAGGACGCGAGCCAGATGGCGGGACGGCCGATGCCCTCCGGCATCGGACGGTGGAGTGCGAGGTAGCGACCGTTGATCGGCTCGGGAAAGATGGCGACGTCGCGGTTCGGTGGCGGGAAGATGATGCCGTGTCGCTCGAAGCGCACGAGATCGCTGCTGGACGCGAGCGCCGTCGCGATGCCGGCGGACGAGACCGCCGTGTAGTTGACCCAGGTCGTGCCGGCGATGCGCGTGATGCGCGGGTCCTCGACCCCGAAGGCTTCGAGCGCGTGTGCAGGCGTCAACGCGGGTAGCAAGTCGACGTGGAACGCGAAGCCATCTTTCGACCGTGCGAGCCGCAAGTGGGAAATCGACGTGAGGAACGTATCGCCGCCGAGGGTCACGACGCGGCTGTCGCTGAGGCCGAGACCGGGGGTGTCTTTTTCCAGGTGCGGACGACGATGCGCCGAGTGTCGGGGTCGTAGACGGGCGCGGCGATCTCGTCCGCAGGGACGTCACGCGGCGCTTCCGCCACGCGCAAGAGCAGGAGCGTTTCGTCGCCGACGCGAACGACCCCGGGGTTGAACACGCCCACGACCTCGAAGTCCGGCCTCGAAGGCACGATCATGCCCGGGGTCAGAATCGGATTCTCTGAGAAGCGACGGGTCGTGTGTGTCATCGCGCTCCGATGAGGCGCTGGTACACGGCCAGGTAGTCGTCGACCATCCGCGCGGCTCCGAACCGGCGCTCGGCCCTCCGTCGGATCGCCGCCCGGTCCAACGCCGCAGCCTTGTCCACGGCCGCCACGGCTCCTCGACACCGTCGACGAGAAAGCCTGTCACGCCTGCGTCGACGACCTCGGGCATCGACCCGAGTGGATACGTGATGACCGGTGTCCCGCAGGCCATCGCCTCGACGACGGACAGGCCGAACGGTTCGGGAAAGGCGATGGGATGCAGCAGCACCGCGGCGGATCCGAGCACGTCGGCGCGGCGCTCGGGTCCGACCGAACCCAGGTAGGTGACGCGATCCCCGTCGATATGGGGTTCGACCTGCTCGTGGAAATACTTCGGGTCTTGAACGATCCCAGCGATGACGAGACGGCGACTGGCGCGTCGCGCGATGTCGATCGCTGCGGCGGTTCCCTTGTCGGGGTGGATTCTGCCGAACGCAACCAGCGCGTCACCACACGTGGCCGAGAACGGCAACGCGTCGAGGTCGATGCCGTGATACACGGTCGCGACGTAGTCCAGCTCCGGTGCGCGGTCGGCGTTCGAGATCGAGACATAGGACGACGAGCTCGCGTGCAGATAGGCGGGTAGGATTCTCCGCCCGGAAAAACCGTGAACGGTCGTGACGAGCGGGGCGCGAAAATGCCGGGCGAAGGCGAGCGGAAGCCAGTCGAGATGGTTGTGAACGAGGTCGAACTCGCCTGAACGCGCGAGCGCGTGCGCGACGTGCAGCGCCTCCGAAATTCGGCCGTCCGTCGCCGGCTCCTCCGCGTACCCCGTGGCGCAGACTCCGTCGAGGTTCGCGGTCGTGACTGAATCGAGCGTCGCGAACAACGTCGTGTCGACACCGCGCGCGACCAATCCGTTCGCGATCAGGCTGGTGATCTGTTCCCAGGGCCCGTAGTGAAGGGGCGGCGTACGCCAAGCAACCGGCCCCAAGAGGGCGATTTTCATCGGGTGCCGGTCATGAGCATGACGATCTTCGTATCACGTTTCGGCTTCGCGCGGCCCGCTGATGATGTTGTGTGCGAAACGGTGTGCAAGGCCTTGGTCGTCGCGAAGAGTCGCCGAGCGAGCGATGCCATCGACGCCGTCTCGTGCGCGCCTACTCCCAGGGATGCGCGACCCGATCGCCCGGCGCATCGGTTCCGGCCCAAGGTGTCCGCTTCATCATGTGCCCCTGATCCGGCGCTCGTCTCCATCGTGGTTGATATCGCACGCGACACCCGCAATGCGCTGCCCGGTCATGTCGAGCGACGGAGACCAGGGCAACGCCGACGGCGTCCTGTCTGCCGTGCAGGAGTTCATGACCGGCGAGCACGAGGCGCTGGAGGACGATCGCGTGCTGGCGACGGCGCTGTTCACCGACATCGTCGGGTCGACCGAAGGTAACCAGCCTCGGCGATCAGGTCTGGCGCGATCTGCTCATCCGGCATCATGCGGTGGTGGCGCCAGCTCGCGCACTTTCGTGGGCGCGAGATCGCGACGGCGGGGGACGGCTTCCTGGCGCTGTTCGACAACACCTGGTCCGATTCCGAAGCCGATGAGACTCCTACGCCGATAGCGGCACCGGCAACTGCGGCAAGGGCAACAACTTCGTCGTTCCTGCCTGTCCCTAGGCTCGGTGCAGTGGCACGGCTCGTCGAGATCGTGACCGCGATCGAAGCGGCCGCGAGGCTCGACGGTGCGATGGCGCGCTACGCCGGGAGCGACGCGCCGCGGTTCGCGCGGGCCTGACGGGCCATCTCATTTGGTGTTGGCGCGCCGCGCGCCGACTTGGACCGCGGTGACGTCGCCTCTCCAGCCGTGCGGAGCCCGCGCAGCAACGCGCGATTCATCCTCTGGGTGACGTCGGCGGGAAACGTCCCACCTTCCGCGACCCGCTCGAGGACGGAGCCGGTGGCCAACGCCAGGGCCGCGCGCGCGATGGAGGCGGGCGGGGTCGACAGCGATTCGCCGTTCTGGTTGGCCTCGCGTGCGATCGTTGCCGCCAGCCCGTCCCGGAGCTTCGTGTGGAGCGCGCCGTAGCGTCGATTGAGGGCAGCGTCACGGGCCGCGTGCACGCGAAACTCGATCAGCAAGAGCGACCACTCCTGGTCGACCCGGAGCTTGGTGTCCCACTTCCGCCCGATGGCGGCGCCGAGCTCGGCGGTACCGTGCGACGCCGCCCCGAGTGCCTCCATCTCTTGCACCCGCTCGGTGAAGCGCTCGTCGGCGAGGACGAGCAAGAGGTCGGCTTTGCTGGTGAAGCGCGCGTAGACGGCGCCCTTGGTGAACCCCGCCTCGTCCGCGACGAGATCGAGCGACGTTCCGTGATAGCCGCGCCGCAGAAACACGCGGCGCGCCGCGTCAGAAGCCGGCGGCGTGTCGCTTCGCACTGCTCATCGCGGCGGAGACGCGATCCCATACCGTCGGTACTAAGATACCGTTGGTATCTGCGTCAATCTGACACGAATTTTCTTGACCCTTCGCGCCGGTCTCGACTACGTGGCGAGGGGGTCGTCGCGAAGGATTCGCGCCGACTCTCAACGCCCACCCCCACGGCAAGCCCCACCGTCGACGGAACGACGAAGGAGAGCTGCACATGCGATTCAAGTCTCCCCACTTGATGCTCGCGCTGACGTTGCTCGTCAGCCCAGTTGCCGCCGCTTGGGCGGTCCCGAACCCGACGGTCACGGGTCCGATCACGGACACGTGCAATCCCGTCTGTCCGTCGCCACCCGGACCGGCGAACGGGATTCACCTTCCGGAGGCGCTCGGCGGCAACGCCAACCTCGCCGAGATCATCGACGCCGGCTACGTCGAGGAAGAGTACTTCTTCGCGGGTACCGCGACGGCCTTCCAGCGCGACCCGCTCGCGCCCGCGTGGGACGCGACCGGCTTCTGGACCGCGCAGCCGAGCACGACCATCGCCCCCGCGGCCTACAAGAGCCGCATGCTGGTGCGACGGCCCTCCGATCCGAGCGCGTTCAACGGCACGGTCGTGATCGAGTGGCTGAACGTCACCGCCGGTGTCGATCTCGCGCCGGACTACGGCTACTTCCGGACGCTCGTCCTCCGGGACGGCTACATCTGGGTCAGGGTCACCGCACAGTCGGTCGGCGTGAACGGCGGGGTACCCGCGGGCTTCGGCCTCAAGTCCTACGATCCGACGCGCTACGGCTCGCTCGTCCACCCCGGCGACAACTACAGCTACGACATCTTCTCGCAGGCGTCGCAGGCGGTGTTGAGTCCGAGCGGTGTGAATCCGCTCGGCAGCAACGCCTACGTGATCACCGGCGCGATCGGTGACGGCGAGTCGCAGTCCGCTGGTCGCATGGTGACCTACGTCAACGCGATCCACCCCTCGCGAACCTCTTCGACGCGTACTTGATCCACAGCCGCGGCGCGACGGGTGCCGCACTCTTCTCCGGTGCGGGCGGAACCGTCCCGAGCAATTCCAAAATTCGCACCGACATCGTGCCCGTCATGGTGTTCGAGACCGAAACCGACACCGCCGGTCACTTCAACGCGCGCCAGCCCGACGGGCCGAACTACCGGCTTTGGGAACCGGCCGGAACCGCGCACGCCGACTTCACGACTTCACCTACTTCACTTTGAACGCTGCGACCCAGGAGCCGTCGTATCCCGCGACCACGTGCACCTTCCCGTCGAACATGGCGAACCAGAAGTATGTGATGAACGCCGCCCTCGACGCGCTCCGGCTCTGGATCGCCGGTACGCCCGCGCCCAACGCGCCGTCCCCGATCACGGTGACGGGCGGCGTGATCCAACGCAATGCGAATGCCATCGCGCTCGGCGGCATTCGCCTGCCCGAGATGGACGTGCCGACCGTGACGCACCAAGGCACCGGCAACACCGGCTCGGCGTTCTGCGTCCTGTTCGGCCGGACGATCCCGCTGCCGGCGCCGATCGTCTACCCGAGCCACTCGGCCTACGTCGCGCAATACACGGCCGCGACCAACGCGCTTCAGGCCGGCGGGTTCATCCTGCCGCCCGATGCCGCCGAGGCGATCGCGACCGCGCAAAACTCCACCGTCGGCATCGCCTGCGGCAACGCCGAGGCCGAGACCGGCGAGGGTGCGACGACGGCAACACCAGCCCGGGTGACGGCTGCTCGGCGACGTGCACGATCGAGACCGGCTGGACCTGCGCCGGATCGCCGTCGATGTGCGCCCCGATTTGCGGTGACGGCCTGGTGATCGGCAGCGAGCAGTGCGACGACGGCGGCACCGCCGCGGGCGACGGCTGCTCGCCGACCTGCACGGTCGAGCCCGGCTTCAGCTGCATGGGCGATCCCTCGAATTGCGTCGAGATCTGCGGCGACGCGCTCGTCGTCGGCGGCGAAGGCTGCGACGACGGCAACGTCGGCGCCGGCGACGGCTGCGCGGCGGCGTGTACGGTCGAGACCGGCTGGACCTGCGCCGGCGAGCCCTCGCTCTGCGCGCCGATCTGCGGCGACGGACTCGTCGTCGGGACGGAGGGCTGCGACGAAGGAGGCTTGAACGGCTCTCCGGCCGGCTGCTGCGCGGCGACCTGCGAGGCCGAAGGCCGTCGGGAGCTCGTGCGACGACGGCGAAATCTGCACGGCAAACGACACCTGCAACGGCGCCAACGTCTGCGTCGGCGGCGCGGCGCCGAGCTGCGACGACGGCGACATCTGCACGGCCGACTCGTGTCTCGTCGGCACGGGGTGCCAGCACGACACCGCGCCGCGCGACGGTTCGCGTGCGACGACGGGAACGCGTGCAGCAGCGGCGACGTCTGCGCCGCCGGCATCTGCGCCGGTATCACCGGCGCCGACACGGACGGCGACGGTTACTGCGACGCGGACGAGAACGCACGCGGCTGCAATCCGAACGATGCCGCCGAGATCCCGCCGCAGCCACCGGTCTTCGGCGGAATCCCGGTGAACGGCGCCGCCAATTTCCTCGTGACGTGGGTCGTCCCGACGAGCCGTGGAGTCGTGAAGGCCAGTGACCCGAGCTGCGCGTCGGTCGGCGTCTGCGGCGCCGGCGGCTTCTGCTACGGCGGGCAGGATCGCCGACCCGTGTACGGTCGCTGCCGATTGCAACCAGGCGGCGAACACGTGTCGCGTCGTCGCGAACTATGCCGACGTGCCGGACCTGACCGCGCGCCGGCCGTTCCTCATCAATCGGACACCCGTTCCGGCGTTCGAGCCGCTGACCGGCGGTTGCACGCGGAAGGTCGACGTGGTGCTCGATCCGGCGCGCCACATGAGACGTCCTCAAGGTCAAGGTGAGCGGGACCGTCGACGGCCACACGCGCCGCGACTCCGACACCTTCACGTATCGCTAGAGCACGAGGAAAGGAGAAACCGATGAGATTCGCACATCGCATTGCATCCCTGTCGCTCGTGCTCCTGATCGCGGCCGTCACGACCGCGTTTGCGGACGAGCTCACCATCAACGTCCTCTCCAACCGCGCCGACCTCGTGTCCGGGGACGACGCGCTGATCGAGGTGATCGTCCCGGCCGACGTGACGACCGGTGACGTCCACGTCACCCGAAACGGCGTCGACGTGACGTCGTCGTTCGGGCTCACGGCGGTCGGGCCGCTTCGCTCGGCCTCGTCGACGGTCTCGCTCCCGGCGACAACGACATCGAGGCCTTCGTGACCGCGCCGACCCTACACCCGTCGGTCGCCATCACGATCAACAATCACGCGATCGGCGGCCCGGTCTTCGCGGGCGCCCAGCTCCAGCCGTGGGTCTGCGCCCACAAGGTCGCGACGTCGGTGCTGGTGACGATTCCGAACTCGTCGCCGGTGCTCAGCGCCAACGTGACGAGCCGTGCGAGCGGCCTCGCCGACGAGCCCGTGGATGCCCAGTGCAATACGCCGCCGACGCTCGCCTTCTTCTACCAGCCGAAGGCGCTCGAAGGCTCGAGCTGCAACTTCACCAACACGGGTGCAAACGCGTGCTTCATCGCGTACGACATCAACAACCCGCCCGCCGAGGCCGACATCGCCAACTTCACGAACGACCACGGCGACACGGTGAAGAGCATCATCTTGCTCGAGAAGGGCACGATCAATCGCACGATCTACCAGCTCGTGACCTTCTACGATCCGACCAAGCCGAACACGCCGCAGGCTGCCGCAGACCGGGTGGAACCGGAAGCTCCTGTGGAACTTCGGCGCGTCGTCGGGCACGAGCCGCTTCGAGAGTCCCCGGGCACGGGCGTCTTCAACACGACGGCGCTCTCGCGCGGGTTCATGATCGCGTCGGCGTCGCTCACCGACCACGGGACCAACGCCAACGATCAGCTCGCCGCCGAGACCATGGCGATGCTGAAGGAGCAGATCACCGAGACCTACGGCGAGATCCGCTACACCATGGGCGCCGGGCTGCTCGGGCGGATCGATCCTGCAATACAACATCGCCGCGGCGTATCCTGGGCTGCTGAACGGCATCCAGCCGAACTGCACGTTCCCGGACACGTTGACGACCGCGATCGAGGTCGCCGAGTGCGGGATGCTGCAGGCGAACTACTACACCACCGCGCCCGGCAACACGCTGTCGACCGCGCAGCGCGGCGCCATCAACGGCCACAACACGACCAACTACTGCGCCGCGTGGAACGCGGCGTTCCTGCCGACGGGCAATCCCGCGACCCCGGCAATTGCGGGAGCGGCTGGCCGGCGGCGCTCACCTACAGCCCCGTCAGCCGGCCGCAGGGCATCCGCTGCGAGGTGTTCGATCACGACGTGGCGATGCTCGGCACGTTCGTGGACACCGACGGCAACACCAAAGCGAACAATCCCGTTCGACAACGTCGGCGTCCAGTACGGACTTGAAGCCGCTGCAGACCGGCATCATCAATGCCGAGCAATTCGTCGCAGCTGAACGAGGGCGTCGGCTCGTACACCGCCGACCAGGTGTTCCGGAAGCCGCAGCGCGCCGTCGCGAGCCTGAGCACGCTGCACACGGTCTACACCGGAAGCCTGGTCTCCGACGGCCACCAGCTCGCCAAGACCGCCATCATCGATCTCCGCGGCAACAACCGCACCGCCGACATCCACCTGAACTGGCGCTCGTGGCAGGTCCGCGACCGGCTCGACAGGGCCAACGGCAACCACGGCAACCAGGTGATCTGGGCGACCGGCGCGCAGCAGAACACGCCGGGCGCGGCGATGCTCCTGCGCTCGTTCAACACCATGGACACGTGGCTCGCCAACATCGAGGCGGACCACAGCAACGTCCCCGTCGAACCAGAAGATCGTCAACGACAAGCCGCCCCTCGCGGTCGACCTCTGCACGGCGGGCAACGGCGCGACCGAGGCGTCGATCGTCGATGCGTCGGTCTCGGCACGCCCGGCGTGCCCGGTGCAGTTCACGCTGTCGCCGCGCCAGGTCGCCGGCGGCCGCGCAAGCAGAAGACGTCTTCAAGTGTCAGTTGAAGCCGCTCGACTTCGCGAGCGCCGACTACAACGGCGTCGTGTTCACGCGGGCGCAGCAGACGCGGCTCGCGGCGGTCTTCCCGGACGGCGTCTGCGACTGGACGCTGCCCGGCGTCGGCCAGGTGCCGGCCGACGGCTGGACCACGTTCGCGAACAGGCCGGGCGGCGAGCCGCTCGGCGACCGTGCCGGACATCCGACACCGTGCCGCCGGTCTGCGGCGACGGCGATCGTGCGCGGCGAAGTGTGCGACGACGGCAACACCAATGCGCGGAGACGGGTGCTCGGCGACGTGCACCGTCGAGACCGGCTACACCTGCGGCGGCTCGCCCTCGACGTGCACCGCGATCTGCGGCGACGGTCTCGTTCTCGGCGGCGAAGGGTGCGACGACGGCAACACCAAGCGCGGCGACGGCTGCTCGGCGAGCTGCACCGTCGAGACCGGCTACACCTGCGGTGGCGCGCCGTCGACGTGTACGCGCGATCTGCGGCGACGGCGCTGATTCGCGGCAGTGAAACCTGCGACGACGGCAACATCGGCGCCGGACGACGGCTGCTCGGCGACGTGCACGACCGAAGCCGGGCTATGCGTGCAACGGCGAGGCCTCGACCTGCGCCACGATCTGTGGCGACGGTCTCGTCGTCGGCGGCGAAGCCCTGCGACGACGGCAATGTGTTGGCCGGTGACGGCTGCGCGCCGGATGCACCGTCGAGATCGGCTGGAGCTGCGGCGGCGCGCCGTCGACGTGCACGGCGATTTGCGGCGACGGTCTCGTCCTCGGCACCGAGGGCTGCGACGAGGGCGGCGCGAACGGCTCGCCGGCCGGCTGTTGCGCGGCCACCTGCCAGCCGAAGGCGAGCGGCGCCTCGTGCGACGACGGCAATGCGTGTACCACGTCGGACACCTGCAACGGCGCGAACGTCTGCATCGGCGGGGCCGCGCTCAACTGCGACGATACGAACTCCTGCACCGTCGATTCGTGCGTGCCGGCGACCGGTTGTGCCCACGACGGCCCCGCCCGCGACGGCTTCGCCTGCGACGACGGCAACAGCTGCAGCTCCGGAGACGTCTGCGCGGGCGGCGTCTGCTCGGGCACCATGGGCGACGACACGGACGGTGACGGCTACTGCGATGCGAGCGAGGCCGCGAGCGGGTGTAACCCGAACGACGCCAGCGAGATTCCGCCGCAGTCGGCCGTGTTCGGTGGGCTCCGTCGAACGGGGCCGGCAACATCCTGATCACGTTCCTCGCCCCGACCACCAAGACGATCGCGAGGAACGGCGATCCGAGCTGCGCCACGGCCGGCGTCTGTGGCGGCAACGGGTTCTGTACGGCCGGCAAGATCGCCGATCACTGCACGGCCGACGCCGACTGCAACCAGCCCGCCGGCACGTGTCGCGTCGTCGCCAACTACGCCGACGTACCGCTCACGCTCCGGAAGCCGGTGACGCTCAACAAGACGGTGCTGACGAGCTTCGAGCCGCTCACGCCGGGTGCTCGCGCAAGGTCGACGTCGTGCTCGACCCGGCGGTGCACACGAACACACTCAAGCTGAACGTCAGCGGCACCGTGAGCGGCAAGGCCCGCCGCGACACGGACAACTTCCGCTACCGGTAGCATGATCCGCGGGGCGCATTCCGAAGTGGGATGCGCCCCTTTCGGGCATTAGGGTCCGGACGAGACCCGCCGAAGCGGTCGAGGCGGTCGGCGGCAAGTGGATTCGAGTATTTCACGGCCGGCACCGCGCCGTCTGGTCCCGTTCCCATGGCTCGAAGCTGTAAGTTGTTGCGCTGATCACCCCGTCGGGTGGGTTTAGATGACGGCCGTGCTCGAGGCGCTCGTCACACGCTACGCGGATTGCAGAGGGATCAGCTTGTGGCAGCACGCCGGACGCGGATACGCCAGAGTCCGCTCGATTTCGTTCCGCAGCCGCTGATCGACCGCGGGCAGGTCGATCTCGAGCCCGCTGTTGTCGCATACGGTAGCGCCGCGGTTCCGGTGGTGGTGTAGGTCAACAGTGGGTGGGACACGCCGCCGGTGCCAAGATCCTCTAGAGATTCGTATCGACTTCCGAAATCCCGCCCGAATTTTTACGTTGACAGCCGTGCGGACGCTCGCCTACCGTCCGCCCCATGCGCCCCCGCTGCCGGCCCTTCGTGCGCTTTGCGCTCGCTGCTCCCCACGCTTCCTGCTTTGTTGCCCGGCCTCGCCTCCGCGGGCGGCTGGCAACGCATCTTCGATCCTCTCACTGTGCGCAAGCGGTCGCCGTCGACCCCACCGACCCTCGACGTCATCTATCTCGGCACGAGCGGGCAGGGCGTCTACAAGACGACCGACGGGGGCGCGATCTGGAACCCTGCCAGCACGGGCCTCACCGGCACCTTTGCCGGGTACATTCTCTCGATCGCCATCGACCCGACCGGATCCCGCACGCTCTACGCCGGCACGAACGGGCGCGGCATCTACTAAAGCGTCGACGGCGCCGCGAGCTGAGCCTCGCCGACAGCGGCCTCGGCGATCCGAACGGGATCGTGATCGCGATCGATCCGACGTCGTCGGCGACCCTCTACGCGGGAACGTTCAGTGGTGTCTCAAGTCGATCGACGGGGCCGCCAGCTGAACCCGGCCAGCACCGGCATCGCGGGGGTCGAGCGACGTCTTCGGGCCGTCATAGACCCGACGACCCCCTGCCACGCTCTACGCCGCCACCAACGGTGGCACCGGCCTCCACAAGAGCATCGACGCGGGCGCGAATTGAATCCTGCGGCCAGCGGGATCCCGAGCACGAACGTGCTCGCCCTCGCAATGGTCGCGGGCAGCCCGGGCACGCTCTACGCCGGCACCCAGCCGGGTGGCGTCTCGGTCACCGTCGACGCGGCCGCGAACTGGACGGCGACCGGGACGATCTTCCCAGTCCGTACGTCACAGCCTCGCCCTCGATACGGGCACACCCGCGGTCATCTACGCCGGCACCTACCTCGGCCCGGTACGGACCATCGATGGCGGCGCCTCGTGGACGCCGATCACCCTCGGCCTCGTCAACACCTGCACGCTCGCCCTCGCGGCGGGACTCCGCAGGCGTCGTCTACGGCGGGTTCTCCGACGGGCTCTATCGTTTCACCAGCCTGCGGCGACGGGACGGTCGACTTCGGCGAGCAGTGCGACGACGGCAACGTCCTCGGCGGCGACTGCTGCCCTCGACTTGCCAGTACGAGATCGCCGGCACGGCGTGCGTCAACGAGGGCAATCCCTGCACGGTCGATACGTGCGACGGCGCGGGTACGTGCGAGCACGATTAGCCCCGCGCCGGGCAGCTGCAGGGGGCTCTCGGCGGCAAGGCGAGCTTGCAGGTGCAAGAAGAGCCTCGACCCCGCCAAAGACAGTCTGATCTGGAAGTGGAGCGGCGCGCCTGCGGTCGACAAAGCGGGACTCGGTCTACCGGCGTCGAGCACGGGCCTCGCGCTCTGCGTGACGTTTCAGCCGTTTCAAACCATGGGCCTCTCCCGTTCCAGGGCGGTCCGTGCGGATCGAAGCCGTGCTGGTCCGAGAAGCCGCTCGGATTTAACTACAAGGACAAAAAGTGGAGCGCGGCCAACGGCATCACCGCACTCCAGATGAAGGCCGGTGCCGCCGGCAAAGCCAAGCTGCAACTGAAGGGCAAGGGTGCGAATCCGGGGGGCTCGGGGGCTCACGTTCGTCACGCCGGTGCACGTCCGACTGGTCCGTACCGATTCGCCGCTTCTGCCGGAGGCGGTCTACTCTACCGCCATCAAGAACGATCCCACGCAGTTCAAGGCCAAGTCGGATTAGCTCAGAGCCTCGTCTCGAACGGCGAAGTTGCAGAAGACGACCAAGGCTATCTTCGAGAACGCGGTCGTCGCCATGGCTAACCTCGGAGGCTTCAAGTTCGGCTCGTACAAGCAGATCCCGCTCGCCTTCGTCTACCCGCAGTGACGATGGTTTCTGGCTGGCTCACGGCGTTGTCGGATGCCGGTCCGAGAGCTCGATTGATAGAGCTTCGCCGGGCTGTTCGGCAGTCGGCGGCGCTCGAGTGCGCGCAGCTCCGCCAAGGGATTCACAGGCCGGAGCGACGGAGCGGCATAGCGCGAGCTCCGAGCGCAACTTCTTCGCGGTCGGGCCGTGATCGACTACGGCCGCGTCCGAGCCCCTTCGACGCCCCAGGACTCGACGCCGTTCGCATGTCGTACCCCCTCTTTCATCGTCCTCTACCCTGACTGCTTCTTGGCCTGGAGGGGGGAGCAGACGCATCTGCAGCGCCGGCCATCGCGACCCGAACACTGCCGGCCCTTTATTCGAGCAAGGTCGGTTCTGGTTCATCGCCGTGGGCCGCATGGCAGCGTGGATCGTCAGCGTCCAGGGGTCCGTGCTCCCGCGTGGAGGCCAATGCCCCTCAAAGCCCCGACCTTGCGATGGAGTGCCCCTCGGCCGTTACACTTATCGGTAATGGGGTGAGTGGAGGATCACGACCATGACTGAACCACACACAGGGAGATCTCCGCCCGTTCCAACGAGCGCGAATATCCCAACCTTGAGCCACGCGACTTTCCTCGCGCCACCCGCGAGGACGCGGCGGCTTTGATCGCGCAGTTCAACCGCCACCCGGAGCAATCGCGCAGACGTCGACGACTTCGAGGGCGTGGCGGCGCGCCCCGGTTTGCGAGGCGCGGAGATTTGATGCGCGCCGTCCCTGGATTGGCTCGGTGCGATCGCGGGCTACCGAAAGCCGCCAGCGTCGCCACAGCTGATCCGCGGCGGGCGGCGATGTGACGATCCTCGCGCGACGCCATTTTGCGCCCAAGCAACGGAATCATTGCGGCTATCGGCATCCGGACAGTGCCCCCATTGCCGATGCGACCTTGAACCTTCGATCCCACCCGCGCCATTCGTGACGTTCACCGGGTGATCGGTGTGGCGCGCCCTTGGCGATCATCTTCGAGCCGTCGACAGCCGAGCACCGCCTGACGCGATGCCCCGTATGTTTCGCAGCGTGGCCATTCCGGCGGCATCTCCACGCGACGGAACGCAATTTGCGCCAGTCGTGTGCGTCGATCTCTGCGCGACTCAGAGGCGCACAGAGAACGCGATGCCGGCGGTGCCCCTGACCGGTTTCGTCAACGTCACTTGCCACTTGCTGAAACAGCGGCTTCTGAAAGGTCGGCGGGCCAACGGTTGTCGACGCGTGATGAGGACTGGCGAGCGCCACCCGCCTCGATAGCGGTCCATAGCAAATGCCCGCCCGCAGCCAGATCCAGGCAGAGACTCAGCACCATTCTTGCGTGATACACCGCCGGCGATCCGACTGAGCGATAGGTTGCCTGGGCGTACGTGCGCGCCGTTCCTCAGAGCAAGGCGGCGATGGGCAGGATCCGCTCGATCGACCGGACGAAGCGCCGCCACGCGCTGGCCGGATCGTGCGGCTCGACGAGCGGCCGCGCGGGCTGCTGGGTGATCCAGGCGACGTCGTCCTCGTGCCGACGACGTCGGCGATGCGCCAGGCGTTCTCGGGCGCGAAGTCGGTGGCGAAGGCGTCGAGGAACTGCGCCGCCAGCTGTGGGCTCTGCACGACCAACACGATCTCGGTGTCGAGGTTCATCGAGCGCGGGTCGAGGTTGAACGATCCGATGAACACCGTCTTGCGGTCGAACACCGCCGCCTTTGCGTGCAGCCGCCAGGTGCGCCTTGGAGGTGGCCGGGCGCGCGATGTACAGCTCGCGGGAGGCGGCGTCGGGCTTCATCTCGTAGAGCTCCACGCCCAGATCGACCAACTCCGAGCGCGAGTTGGCGTAGTGCGCATTGACCGGGACCTCGTCCGTGCTGGCGAGCGAGTTGGTGAGTACGCGGAGCCGCACGCCGCGCTCGCGCAACGCGCGGGCTGCGGGCATCTTCGGTTTCGGCAGGAAGTAGGCGTTCTCGAGGACGAGCTCCTGCTCGGCATGGTTGGCCAGGTCGACCATCTTGTTCCAGACCATGCCGGGCGGCGCGTCGGCCGGGTTCGCCACGCTGTTTGGATCGTCGTAGACCAGCTCTGCCGGGCCCCAGACCACCTTGCCGCGGAACTGCTCGCAGCCAGGCCAGCGCGGCGTCCCGGTCGTGCGGCAGTGCGTAGGGGAAGCTGGCGCGATCGGCCGCCACCCGCGTTTCGAAGCGGGCGAGCGCCTGATCCAGCTCCGCCTGCGAGGCCGGCTTCACCAACGAGCTGATCGGATAGGTCCACTGGCTGTTCCAGTAGCGGTCGAAGCCAGCCTCCGCGTCCGCTGCCACCGGGCCGATCGCCAGGAGGTCGAAGTCGCGGTAGCAGATCTCCTTCCCCAGGCCGAAGTATTCGTCGTAGAGGTTGCGCCCGCCGACGACCGCCACCTGGCCGTCCGCGACGAACAGCTTGTTGTGCATGCGGCGGTTGAGCTCGGTGAAGCGCCCCAGGAGCTGCGTCATCGCGCATCCTCCCGCGCGAGAACGGGTTGAACACGCGTATCTCGATGTTGGGGTGGGCGTCGAGCGCTTGGAAGGCGGGGTCGTGGCCGCTGGCCCAATAGTCGTCGATGAGCAGGCGCACGCGCACGCCGCGATCGGCGGCGGCGAGCAGCCGGTCCATCAGCACGCGGCCGACCGTGTCGCGACCCCACTGGAAATACCTGAGCGTCGATGCTCGACTGCGCCACGTCAGCCATCGCCACCCGCGCCTGGATGGCGCCCTCGCCCGTGTTGAACAGGAGGAAGCCCGACTCGCCCGGGTGCTTCGCCACGGCCGAGGCGGTCAGCGCGCCGAGCGTCGTATGGCGCGTGTCCACCAGCGCGCTCGACGGCGGACGGTCGACGTTCTTGGGCAGCCCGCACCCGATCGCCGCCAGGGCGACGAGGACCCATCGAAGTTGACGCATACGGCCTCCTCCCTCTGTGGTCTTCATCACGGAGGGCCTCTGCCAGTCATCTCTAGCGCGCTCCGGCGAGCTGCCAATCCCCCTTGCCGGACGTGCCGGTATGTAGGGACCGCCGGCATGACCACGCCAGCAATAACGCCCCAGGCGCCGGCTACACCAGCCGCGTCATCACCACGCCGGACGGCGACCTGGTCGAGGGCCATCATCGACTACGGCCGCATCGAGCCCTTCGACGCCTCAGGGCTCGACGCATTCGCATGTCGTACGCCTCTTTCATCGTCCTCTACCCTGATTGCTTCCTCGGCCTGGAGGGGAGCAGATGTTTCCGCAGCCGGCCATCACGACCCGACCGCCGGCCATCTATACCGAACCACGCGAACCGGATCGAGGGGATCATGATCGCCCGGACGCTGAGTCTCGTCGTTACCAGTCTCGTTCTCTCTTGGCGAATGGGTTCGCGATCGCGGCGACGATCGACGTCACGCGCTTCGATGACCCGCCGGGACCGTGCGGCGTCGACGGCTGTTCGCTGCGACAAGCCGTGCTGCAGGCCAACCTGACCCCGGGTGCGGACACCATCACGCTCCACGCGGGGACGTACAAGTTGAAGCTGCAGGGCGACGATGCCATCGCGGCGGCGGGCGATCTCGACATCACCGATACGTTGACGATCGACGGAGACCCTGCGGGTGGAACCATCATCAACGCGAAAGGCTGCAAGGACCGCGCGTTCGAGGTGTTCGATGGATGCCGAGCTGACGCTCGGGCACGTGACCGTGAAGGGCGGCAACGCGGCCGTCGACGGTGGCGGCGTGTTCAGCGTAGGCACGCTCACGATTCACGACAGCGTCATCACCGGGCAACGAAAGCCGGCAACAGCGGCGGCGGCATCGCGAGTGAAGCGGGGACCTGCACACTCACGGACGTGGTCGTCACGCAAGAACAAAGCGCCGTAGAGAACGACGGCGGCGGCCTCGAGTTCTTTCCGGAGGGAACGGCGACGGTCCTCCGCTCGACGATCTCCAAGAACAGCGCCGGCGACACGGGCGGGGGATGGATTCCGACAACGGCGTGACGGTGACCTTCTCCGACTGCACGATCTCCGGCAACAAGAGCGAAGACCGAGGGCGGCGGTCTCGGATCCGAGCATCGGTACGGTCACGGTCACGAACAGCACCATCAGCGGCAACCAGCAGTGCAAGGGCGGCGGCATCCAGCTCGAGACGGGCGGCGTCCTCGTGCTCGATCACGTCACCGATGACGAAGAACTCGGCGAAGGAAGGCGGTGGCTTGTGGACCGAGGCGGGGACGACGGCCACGCTCACTGCGACGATCGTCGCCGCCAACTCGAAGTTCGACTGCTTCGGACCGATCGTCTCCAACACGTCGAATCTGATCGGCACCGTCGACGGCTGCGTCATCGGCGGGGACGCGACCGGCAACATCACCGGTGGTCCGAAGCCCGCCAAGCCGATCAAGCCGGGTCTCGCGGGTCTCAGGACAACGGCGGGCCTACGAAGACCCACGCGCTCAAACCGGGAAGTCCCGCCATCGGTGCGGACGTGAGCGGACGCCCGCCGCCCAGCCATTCCCGGATCAACGTGGTAGTGCCACGCGCTCGGCGCCGTGCGCGACATCGGGGCGTTCGAGGTCCAGTAGGCTTCGACCGCGTCCCGTTGATGCTGCCCGAGCTCACAGCGGGAACCCCCGTGAGACGGCCAAAGCGTCGACTCGTCGGACCGAAGACCCCGCCAGAAAGTCGTCGCCTTCAACTTCGCGTTTTCTCGTCGACAGGGCGCGGTCTCCCCGTGGGAGGGAAACGACCACGGCGCGCGGCATCGTGCGCGCCTTTCCCGACATCGACGAGTTCCGCGACTTCCGAGGTCGCGCTCGCCGCCCGACGGCACGCTGCTCAGCCCGTTCAGCGTCTTTAGGCGCAGCCCGCGCGCGGAGCTCGCTCGTCGCGCGTTTCGTCGGCGGAGGCGTGCTGCGTTACAGCCCCGCTCCGCTCGCGGGCTGCGCCGAGCCGGCCTCGGCCGGGAAGAGCAGGCTCACGATCAGTCACCGGCGCCGCCGCTCGCCCTGACGAGCAAGCTCGCGTGGAAGTGGCAGCGTGGTTCCGCCGTGGCGTTCGGCGATCCGGTCGCGACCGACGACTGCGTGTTTTGCGTCTACGCCGACACGGGATGGGATTCCACGCTCGTCACCGCAGGCGAGCGCGCCCGCAGGCGGTGTCTCGCGGCGCGAAGCCTTGCTGGAAACCGACGGGCACCGGCGTCAAGTATGCCGCACCGCGACCGCACGCCTGAGGGCGTCGCGTCGCTGAGCCTCGGCATGACCCCGAGCGGCGCGAGGGCAAGATCGTGCTGCAGGCGCGGGGAGCGAATCTCCAATCGGCGACGGTCCCGTTGGCCCTGCCGGTTCGCGCGCAGCTGCAAGGCGAGCACGGCCCGTGCTGGGAAACCCGCCTCACCGCGGCGAGCGTGCAACGGAACGAGGGCGGCAAGTTCAGCGGCCGCGACGCGCCCTGATCGCGCCGCTTGCGCCGACACCAGTGGGATATGTCGCGCAGTAGCGCCGGAGGATGGACGCGAGGTGGTGCGTGCCCTCGGGCGGCGCACCAGCCAAGCGGCCGTCCGTCGCTTACTGCACGTCGACGCTCGACGGATTGGTCTCGCCGAACGGCATCGCCGCGAACGCGGAGCCGTGGCCGTCGCAGATTTCCTTGAACGCGGTAGCGTAGTCGAACCCGAGATGGAGCGTGGCCGTCGCGCCGCGGAACGCGCCAGTCGCGATCGGTTGTGTCACGAGGATCAGGGCGTCCGAGCTGCCGTCATACGAGGCGTTCGCGAGGGTCGCGCGGCTGCTTGCGACCGTGAAGGTGTGACCCGCCGGGTTCACGCCTTGCCACTTGAGTCGCACGTGACCACCGTCGAAGACGGGCGCCGTCGTGAGCTCCGCACACGTGCCGTGCAACATCTTGCTGGTGAAACGCGCCACCACGTGTACGATCGGCGCCTTTGCGCCCGTCACCCCCGAGTCGTCGCAGGTGCTGGCGAGGTTGGTCACACCGATGCGCACGCTGCGCGGGTCGGCGTCGATGAACGGGCGAAACGTGATTCCCTTCGCCGGCGCCGAGCTCGCAGGCCCCACGATCGAGCACGAGATGGTACCCGTCGGCTGCGGATTGCTGGCTGCGGCCGTCAACGGCAGAGCCGTCACGAGCGCGATTGTCATGACCAGAGCATATCGGCGGTTCATGAGCGGGAATCCTCCTTCGTGAACGGACCGTGAGACGGCGGAGCGTCGCACGCCGCGCGGTAGCCCGTCAAAGGAAGATCGCGCAGTCGGTTTCGCCTCGAGCTGCTTCGGATCGACCATCACCGACGATGCCGGAACGCGTGGTCATGCCGCGCCGCATCGGCGGGGCGATGCGGGACGCCGCGGTACGGTCTTGCTTGACCTCCCAGGTGCTGCCGTCTACGGTTTGCCGAGCAAGTCGTTTCTCGCATCTCTGGAGGATGTTGCAATGCACAAATATCTCGGTCTGACGCTCGTGTTCGTCCTCGGCTTCGCGGCGGTCGCTCCCGCGCAAGTTTCAACCGACAATGCATACCAGGTGCGGTATACGGAATATTTGTCGAAGGGAGATTCACGCATCCGCATCGTGAACACCGGCGCCCGCGGTGGAGTTTCGGGTGCACCAGGACCCGGCGGTGAGATCTGCACCAACGTCTATGCGTTTGCTCCGAATGGGCAGATGAAGGGGTGCTGCACGTGTCTGGTGCCGCCGGACGGACTCCGTTGCACTATCGGTGCGGGACACCTTTCTGCCCAACAAGGGGTTCAAAGTCACTGATGCGCTGGTGATCAAGCTCCTGGCCACGGTACCTGTTGCCGCGACGTGCCCGGGGCGTCGACGGTGAATGTCGCGACGCTCGCGCCAGGCATGGCGTCATGGGTTACGACGCTGGACAAGAAGGGCCCGAGCACGGAGACGCCGTTCACCCCTCAACGTTGAGTGCTTCGAGCTAAACAAGCTGGCCGTCCAGTGTGCCTTTCATCAATGGCGGCCCCCACTTCTGTCCGTCGTGCCCAGCGCCGTAAGTTGCCCCGGATGTCCGAGGTGAGTCGCTAGTCCGCTTTGCGTAGCGTACGCGATCCACGAGTAGCTTCCTGCAGAGCCGGGCGCGCTTGAAGACGTCGCCACCTAGTACTACCGGTGCGTCAGCAGTAACACTGCAATCGGCTGCTCGCGGTATGCGAGGGGGTCGCGGTATGGCGCGAGCGGGGCAGGCGGAGGTGGGGCGGTTCGAGGCGTATATCTCGAGCGGCTAGAGGCGGTGGTGGGCCTATGCGGACTGGCGCGGCGCCGCTGCGCGCGTATCGTGACGGGATTGCTGCCCCGGGCGAGCGAAAGAGCGTGGAACCGATGGCGGCGAAGGTGGACCCGCAGCATGTCGCCGCACGCCACCAATCGATGCACCATTTTGTGGCCAACGCGGCGTGGGACGAGGCCGCGATGCTACGCGTCGCCTGACTACGTGCTGTCCGCAGCTGGAGCGCCATGCGGCCGGTGGGCGCCTGGGTGGTGGATGATACGGGCATGCCGGAAGAAGGGGCGGCACTCGGTCGGGGTGCGCGCGGCAATACTGCGGCGTGCTGGGCAAGCAGGACAACTGTCAGGTCGCGGTGACGGTGTCGCCCGTCAACGCCGGTGCTCAGCGTGCCCGCCGCGTATCGGCTGTATCTTGCCGGAGGCCTGGGCGATGCGATCGCCGCCGGCGCGCCGCCGCAGGGATTCCGCGCGCCGTGCGCTTCCAACCGAAGTGTGCAGCTGGCGCTGGCCCGAGATCGATCGCCTGCTGGCGGAGGACCTGCCCCGTGCGCCCCGTCGTGACCGACGCGGGCTACGGCGTGGTCACTGGCGTTTCGCGACGCGCTGACGGCGCGGCACCTCTCGTACTGTCGCGGGCATCACCGGCGAGACGAGCGTGTGGCCGCCCGGACCGCGAACCGGATGGGCCAGGGCCGTACCGCGGCCGCGGCTGTCCGCAAAAGCGGCTGCAGCGTCGGGCCACGAACCCGCCGGTCGCTGACGCGCGCGCTGCGCTCGCTCCTGGCGCCGACGCGGTGGCGGGCGCGTGTCGTGGCGGGCGGGGACGCAGGGCACGATGCGCTCCTGGTTTGCCGCGGTGCGCGTGCGGGCCGCGCATCGCGACTATAATCGGAGCTGATACCTCGACCGGAAGAATGGCTGCTGATCGAATGGCCGACAGGGCGAGATCGCGCCGACCAAGTACTGGCTCTCGACGCTGCCAGCTGACGATCTCGCTTTCGACGATCTCGTCGACGTCGCCAAGCTGCGCTGGCGCATCGAGCGCGACTATCAGGAGCTCAAAGACGAGATCGGGCTCGGTCACTACGAAGGGCCGCGGCTGGCGCGGCTTCCACCACCACGGCGTCTTATGCATCGCCGCCTATGCGTACCTGGCGGCCGAGCGTGCTCGGCTTTCCCAGCACCTTCTGCCTTCCTGCGCCCCGCTCGCCTACCCAAAGAGTTTCCGCCCACGCGGTGCTGCGCGCGCGTCCTGAACGGCACAATCCCGCGTCGATCACGAGCCAACGGTGGCACCGCGCCTCGCGCCCTGATCCCGACGCTCCCATACCGTCCCTCGTGCGGACTCGATACCGTCTTCGTACGCGGATTCTTATGACACAGTAGTACCAGTGCAGCCTGCTCGGACTTTTCTGTCAAAGCTGCTGAAAGATGTGGTACGGGGCGCAGCGCAGGCGGTGCGGTGGGAAGGAGGCCGTGGTGATGAGCGGACGGTTCGTGGATGTGGACCGGGACACGGCGTACCTGTTGCCGCCGTCGGTGCAGGCGTGGTTGCCGGAGGATCATCTGGCGCGCTTCGTCGTCGAGATCGTGGACGGCTTGGATTTGGGCCGCCTGACATGCGCGTATGGCGGGCGCGGGTCCGACGCGTTTCCGCTCCGCGATGATGGTCGCGCTGTTATTCTACGGGTACGCGACCGGGGTGTTTGCGAGTCGACAGCTCGAGCGCGCGACGTACGATTCGGTGGCGATGCGGTACGTGGCGGCGAATCGGCATCCGGACCACGATACGATTGCGCACTTCCGCAAGCGGTTTTTGTCCGGAGTTGAGCGCGCTGTTCGTGCAGATTCTGGCGGTGGCGTCCGAGATGGGGTGGTGAAAGCTCGGCACGGTGAGCCTCGACGGAACGAAGGTGCAGGCGAACGCCTCGAAGCACCGGGCACTGGAGCTGGGCGCATGCGGGCGCGATCGAAGCGCAGCTGCAGGCCGAGGTCGCGCAGCTGCTGCAGCTGGCGGCGCAGGCCGACGCGGCCGCGATCCCGGACGGGATGTGCGTGCCCGAGGAACTCCAGCGCCGCGAGGCGCGGCTGGCGGCGATCGCCGCAGGCCAAGACGCAGATCGCCGCGCGTGCGGCGGATCGGCACGCGCAGGCGCAGGCGGCCCACGCGCAGAAAATGGCGGCGCGCGCGGCGCAGACGCAGCAGACCGGCCGGAAGCCGCGGGGTATCCGCCGGCGCCGCCGCCGGCCACGCCCGCGCCGCGGCCGAAGGATCAGGTGAATCTCACCGATCCGGATTCGCGCATCATGCCGGCGGGCAAGCGCTTCGTGCAGGCCTACAACGCGCAAGCCGCGGTCGACGTGGCGAGCCTGCTGATCGTGGCGCAGCACGTGAGCCAGCACGCCAACGACCTGCAGGAAATGGTGCCGGCCTCGCGCAGCTCGCCGCGGTCACGCCGGCCATGGCCGACCCGGCGCGCTGCTCGCCGATAGCGGCTACCGCAGCGGGACGAATGTCGCCGCGTGCCTCGCGCACGGCATCGAGCCGTCCATCGCGAGCGGGCGGGCCGCGCACTATCCGCCGCTGGCCGAGCTGACTGCACGCGCCCGCGCCGCTCCCCGCCGCCGCGACCGCGCTCGAACAGATGCGGCAGCGCATGCAGACCGACGCCGGACGCGCGCGGTACGCGCTACGCAAATGCACGATCGAGCCGACCTTCGGCATCATCAAGTCGGTGCTCGGCTTCCGCCAGTTTCTGCTCCGCGGGCTGCGCGCGGTCGGCCACGAATGGACGCTCGTGTGCATCGGCTGGAATTTGAAGCGCCTGCACCGCCTGCGCCTGCGCGGCCTAACGGGACCGCCGCACCCAGGGCTCCACCACGACCCAGGGCGGGCACCGACGCAACACCGGAGGGCCCTCACCTCGACGCTTTCACCGAAGGCGCAGCGCTCGACGGAGAATCTCACTTCAAGTCCGACAGGCTGCTAGGGATTTCACCGAAGCGTCCGAGGTGCTCCTCAAGCGCGCGATCGAAACCGCCGGAGGTCGAAGGGTCGCCAGTGAGGGGAGCCGTTTCGATCCCCTTGATCGTGCAGGGCGGTAGGGCTCACGCCGCTTCCTTGACGATCAGAACGACGCGGATCGGCTGTTGTGGAGAGGCCAGATCCCGTCGGGGCACGTTCCCCGGCAGACGAGCTGCGCTAGAAGCGCCGACCATGAACGCCACCAAAGGCGCCGGCGTCGGTCTTGGTGCGGTCTTGGCAGGGGCGCTCGCGAGCTGCCACCTGGTTCAGGCCGCCGTACTCGGTGCTCAGGGGCGCTCGGCATGCTGCCGTTCATCGCACGCTACCGGGGCTCTCGTCGTGTTCGCCGTCTTCGCCTGCGCCGCGCTCGTAGTCTACGGCGTCGTTCGCCCCTCTGGCACCGCCGTCGCGACTCCCGCGCGCTGCCCGACATCAGTGCGCGTAGTCGTTGCCGCTGGAGACTTCAACCCGCGACATGATCCAAAGCCTCTATACGGCGCTTGCGCAACAACGCCGGGGCACGACTTCGCGTGGCTGATCGGGAAAGGTCACGCGGACGCTCGACTACGAAGCCCGATGGCTCGACGCTTTGCCGGAGGCCGCCTGGGAGTCGGCGGCGGCGGTCGCATCCTCGCCGTCGCGGCGCTCCAGCCGGGCGAACGGTGCTCGATCTCGGCTGCGGGGCGGGCGCGGATCTCGTATCTGCGGCCATGATGGTCGGCCCGCACGGTCGGGCGTCGGGATCGACGTGACGCCCGCCATGGTCGAGAAGGCGCGCGCCAACGCCGCGCGCTTAGGGTCGATCACGTCGCGGTCGCCGAGGGGACATTGCCGAGCTCCTTTCGAGACTGGGAGCGTCGATGTCGTGCTGTCGAACGGGTCGCCAACCTCTCGGAGCACAAGCCCTGCGTTCCTGCCGGCCAGCAACGGTCGGGGCGCTGTTCTCCGCGCAGAAGCCGGCGTGAAGGCGTCACCGCCAGACGCCCGGCTCCCTTCACGGACACGCGTCGCAGCAGTCCTCGCTCACTCCGAGCGACGCCGATCCACCCCGGGGGCCGTGCAGTGGGCAGCATCCGGGTTTGATCAGGCATCGCTGCCGCCCACTGGCATTCGTGCGGCAGCACGTGACCGCCCCGTGCGTTCCGCACGCCGACCGTGCCAAGCATTTGAGCGTCGTAGTTTCGGCAGGGGGAAGGATGAGCTCCGGGGAAATGGAAGCGATCTTGGCGCGAGCGCAGCGCACGAAGGCACTCCGCGACGACGCGCTGCTCGCACTCGCAGGCCGCCAAGATGTCGGCGCGGAGATCCACGAGGGCGAGGGTATCCAAAGCGCAAGAGCACCCGCCGTACCCGTCGCCTGGGAAGATGCGTTCAACGCAACTCGGAGCACACTGAGCAAATGGCATCTCGGGCCGATGTCGCAGGTCTCGTTGTCGTTGTACTGCACGACCCCATCGCCACAGGACGTACAGTCGTACCGGCAGATCGGCTGTCCGTTCGGACCGGGGGCCAACGTTCGGCGGATCGCACGTCTCACCGGCGTCGATGACGCCGTCGCCGCAGACTCTGCGCCTGAACCGGCGCCGAGAACGCCAGCAGCGAGCCCACGAACATGAAGCCAACGATTCCCAGCACCAAGACGCAACTCGCCCTACCTCCTGCGCGGTCAGAGCAGAGCACTTCGACGCACCGTCCGTCCAGCGCTTTCGCGCGGTACCCTGCTCCATTCGACGAGGGCGCCGACCCCGACCAAATCGACGCGGCGACACCCCACGTTCGACAACTGCAACTGCAACCGCTGCGCCGCAGGTCCACTACCCTGAGATGCGTCGGTTTGTGTCGCGAGGCGTTTTGAGCCCAGCCCAGCGACTACGAGCAATACGTAACTGAACGGAAGTACAAT
>ERZ1370068.8248-contig-7118_pt1 | contig 54280 bp, 64 predicted proteins | sample MGYA00561227_ERZ1370068 | MGnify/ENA primary metagenome ERZ1370068 (study PRJEB38410, sample SAMEA6850437) | metagenome | study: Metagenomic assessment of the ecological functions of the soil: analysis of the soil microbiota associated with the... | reverse complement strand
GGTTACGTATTGCTATCCAGGGCGCGGATGAACTTCGGTCATGCGCTTCATCGTCTGGGGCGTGATGCCGCTCGGGTCGCTCCTCGGCGGCGCGCTCGCGCACGTGGTTCGGACTTCGCGCCGCGATCTGGGTCGGAGCGATCGGGACGTCGCTCGCCGTCCTGCCGGTGCTGCTCTCGCCCGGTGCGGACGCTGCGCGCGAGATGCCGGAGCCGTGGACGAGGCCGCTGCCGTCGGAGGCCGACGCCGCCGGCGGGCTGCTCCGGTAGCGGCGGGCGCGCTTCCCGCCCGGCACTGCCGACTGACGCCTGCGCACGCTAAGAGTACCGTTCGGGACATGCCCAGAGCTACCCGAGGTCGAGGCCTGGGTTGCGCGAGCTCGACCCGCTCGTGTCGCGCTCGCCGATCCTGCAGGCCGGTCCCGCGCACATCGCGCGACCCTGAAGACGTTCGACCCGCCGCTGCGCGAGCTCGACGGGCGCCGGTTCCGAAGGCGCGCGGCGCCGCGGCAAGTGGCTCCTCTTCCCGACGAAGGACGGCGAGCTGCAGCTGCGGATCCATCCTGATGAGCGCCGGCCGGATCACGCCATCTCGCAGCGGGAGAAGGGGCCGAAGACGCCGGCGTTCCGGCTGCGCTTCGAGGACGGAGGCGAGCTCGATCCTGACCGAGGGAGGCCCCAAGAAGCGCGCCGGCGTCTGGCTGGAGACGCCCGAGCAGACAGAGGCCGAGCTGCTCACATCGGGCCGGAGGCGCTCGGGCTCGGCGCAGACGCAGCTACGCGAGATCCTCGCCGGCGACAACCGGCGGCTGCACTCGCTCCTGCGCGACCAGCGGGCGCTCGCGGGAGTCGGCCGCGCACGCGCGAACGAGATCCTCAATCGCGCGCAGCTGTCGCCGTTCGCGCTCTCGAGCAAGCTCGAGCGAGGAGGAGATCGAGCAGCCTCGGCAATCGCCGATCGACGAGGACCTGACGCGCGCGCTCGAGCTACGCGAGGCAGGCAAGGGCGACAAGGACGTCTATCTCGTGCACCAGCCGACTCGGCGAGCCCTGCCCGCGCTGCGGCGAGCCGCTTCGCCAGGTCGACTACGAGGAGCACGATCGGTCTTCTACTGCGCGCAGCTGCCAGACCGGCGGACGCGTTCTCAGGGCGGACCGGATGTCGCGTCTGCTCAGGTAGCCGCCAGGTAGCGGGACGGCTCGGCCTCGAAGCGGCTGCGACAGCTGGCACAGCAGAAGTAGTAGCTCACGCCTCGATGACGACTGCGTCGCGCGGCCCCGTCGACCGCGACGGTCATCCCGCAGACCGGGATCGATCGCCTCGGAGCAGCACGGCTTCGCACCGACGCGGGTGTGACGCCAGGTACGAGCTCGGCCAGGATCGCGACGGCGATCTCGGGCTGCGTTGCCGGGCCGAGGTCGAGCCCCGGGCTGTGCCACGCGCGCAGACTGCGGTCTTCGCCGGACCCCGCTCGCGCAGGCCACCGCGCACGACCGCTGCGCGCCGGGCGCTCGCCACGCAGCCGAGCATACCGCCCGGCCGGCAGAGCGACCTCCAGAGCCTCCTCGTCCGCGTGACCCATCGTCGCGACGACCACCGCGTCCGCCGTCGCTGGTCACCTCGGTGGTCACCCGCCAGTCGATCGCGCGCGCGAAGCTCCGCGAGCGTGATCGCCGCGGCGCTCTCGCCGACGATGGCCAGCAGCGGCCGTGGCACTTGCGGTTCGACCAGCACTTCCACCACCCCTCCGAGGCGCACGAGCTCTCCGCGACCACGACGTCTCCAGGCGCCTCAGCGGCGCGGCCGGGCGGGCCGATTCGCACGAGCCGCGGCTCGCCGTCGGCGAGCACGCAGAGCTTCGCGAATCACGATCGGCTCCGAGCAGGCGCCGCCGACCCAGCCCTCCAGCCGGCCCTCGGGCGTCGACGAGCGCGCGATCGCCCGGCGTCTCGTCGATGCCGGCCGTTCGACCCGGACGACCGTGGCGCAGGACATAGGGCTTGCCCTCCTCGGCCAGCCTGCCAGCGCGGATCAAGATGCCTTCTCGGCTCACTCCTCTGAGGATAGAGCTTCGGTAGTGTCGTGTCGTCATGGCCGTCGAGCTCGATCATCCATTCACCACCACGGAAGCCGATCGACGAGAGCTTCGCGACGATCCTCGACCTCGAGCGTGTGGTGCCGTGCGTCGAGGGAGGCAGCGGTGCTCGAGCGCAACGGGCCGACTCCGTCAGGGCCGAGATCAAGGTCAAGATGGGAGCGATGTCGATGACGTTCACCGGCACCGTGGAGATCGTCGAGCAGGACGCCGCGGCCCATCGCGCGGTGATGAGCGTCAAGTCCAGGAGGCCGGCGGCCAGGGGCACGCCGAACGCCGACGTCGTGTTCGCGCTCACGGACGGCGGCGGCACGATCCACACCAACGCGCAGATCACGGGCAAGGCCGCGTCGATGGGCGAGGGAGTCGTGCGTCGGCGTGCTGGACGCGCTGATCACGGACTTCAGCCGGCAAGCTCTGCCGAGCTCTGATCCCGGCTCTGCGCGATGGCGACGATCACGATGCGCGAGGTCCGCGAGGGCGAGGTGCCGCGCGACGGCGGCACCGCGATCCAGGAGGATCGCCGACCGCCCCGTCTTCCACGGCAACGGCCCGGACGACTACGTCTGCGTCGAGTGCGGCAACGTGCTCGCCGACGGCGATGCACCCGGTGCAGATGACGAAGAAGGTCCGCGTCCGCTGCGGCCGCTGCTCGACGGTCAACGTCTCCGTGATCGACGGGTACGACGGCACGCCGTCCTAAGGCCGAGCAGCGCCAGCAGCGACTCCCGGTTGCGCAGGTAGGCGGCTCTCGCCGTCGCCGTCCACGGCCGCGATCCGGACGAGCGGCGGGTGGCCCATGGCCGGCGTCGCGAGGTCGCGCAGCGCATCGTGGTAGGCCCGCTCTCGCTGCACGCCGCCGAAGCCGAAGCCCTTGGCGGCCAGGCCGCGCGTCGAGGCCGTCGGTCGTCGAGCACCACGCGCGGCACAGCTCCGCTGTGCTCGTCGAGGTCGAACCCGACGTCCGCATCAGCGGGATAGAGCTCGAGCGCGGTCAGCCGGAACGAGGTGAAGTGAGGCGACTCGTCGACCTCGATCACGGTTCCCGTCGGCTCGTGCACCAGCTCGACGGGAAGCAGCAGGTTCTCGCGCGACGCGTGGAGCACCGAGACGTCGCCGTTGAGGCGGGCGTAGATCGCGCCGAGTCGCTCGACGGCCGCGGTCACCGGCCCGACGAGCGCCGGGTCGCGCCGCGCCTTCGCGACCCGCTCGAGCCCGACGTGACCCTGCTCGCAGAGCCAGTCGAACGACTGCACTCGGCGAGCACGATCCCATCCTCGGCCGCCGCCTGGGCGAAGGCCTGCGGAACGTCATCAGGCGCCACCGGCGGATGCTAGCCACGGCACCTCGCCTTGACGCGTTTTCAGCGCGGGAACTATGGTGGCTCCGGTGATCGCGTCGTCCGCCCAGTGGCAGGTGGGGCTCGTGCTCGGCATCGTCGGTGATCGCTGGTGGCCGCAACGATCGTGATCGCGATCGTCCTGCTGCGCGCTCAGGATCGCGAAGCAGGCGAAGACGGCCGTCGGCGCGGTCGAGGTCGTGCGACGAGCAGACCGCCGAGCTCGGCGGCATCGCCCAGATCAACGACTCGGGCGTGAGGATCCTCCACGCGGCCCGGTCCCTCCGCAAGGTGGCGGTCGGCAAGTGATCGTCGCGCTGACCTCCAACGGGTACTGGGCAGTCGCCCTCGGCCTCGGAGCCGCAGCGGCCGTGGTCGTCGCGATCCTGCTGCTGGTGCTGGTGCTGACCGTGGGAAGCATCGAGAAGTCGGTCGACAGCCTGCTGGAGATCGCAGGCAAGGTCGGCGCGAACACGGCGAACATCCCGCAACTCGAGGCGACGGCGCCGGTGCTCGGCCTTGATCGTGGACGAGGCGGTCGTCCAGGACGGCTACATGAACGCGCTCACCGACGGGTTCGGAGCGGCATGAGCGACACCCATCTCCTTGCGCTCCTGACGGTGCGTGCTGGTCGCCGTCGTCGTGGCTCGTGCTCGCAGTCGCGCTGATCCTCGTGCGCAGGAGCCTGTGCCGGATCTCCGCAGGGCTCGCGACGCTCGGCTGCCGCGCTGGAGGGCGTCGAGGTCGGAGCACCTGCGTCCGCTCGAGAGCGCCGTCACCGCGATCAACGGCCAGTTCGACATCATCCTCGGCGCGCTGCCGGGGATCGCGAGCAAGGCGGCGATCGTCGCCGAGCGGAGGCCGCGATGACGCTCTGGTGGATCGGGAACGTCGTCCTGCTCGCCGTCGTCGCTTCCGGTCGTCGTCTACCTGCTCCACGGCGTGCTGAGCGCAGCGAAGAGCATCGTCCCGAGCGTGCAGGCAGATCGCGAACGCGGCGGCCGCCGGGTCGAAGGATCTCGACGCCAGCCGCGCTGCTGCTGACGACGCAGGATCAGGTGACCCAAACCGTTGCCGGAGTCGCAAACTACGGCGGCTCCCTCGACGTAATCACTCGACGACGACTCGAGAGAGGATGGTGGCACGATGCTCGCATGCGATGGCAGTCGGCGTGGTCACGATCCTCGCGGTCGTGCTGATCGTCCTCGCCCTCGTCTGGTACCTCGTCTCGGTGATCCTGGCGCTGCGAAGCGATCACCAACGGCCTCGACGAGGTCATCGCCCACGTCGGCGAGATCGTGGAGAAGAGCGCGCCGGTCAACGACGTCGTCGACGACATCAACGAGCAACCTCGACGCCGGCGTCGACCTGCTCGAGGGCCTGCTCGTGAAGAAGGCCGGCCTGACGGACGCCGTCGGCCTCGTCGAGGGCCTGTACGCCGGTCCGCCGCCGCCGGCTTCAGGAACTTCCCGGAGAGCACGACGATCGACGGCGCCGCGGATCGGCGAGGTCTACACGCAGGGGCACGCTCACGCTCGCCCGGCTCGGCCGCGAGGCGCCGATCGCCGTCGGGAACCCCGCAGGTCCCGCACTGCGGGACGTCGAGCGCGGCAGCCTGGCCGCGCGGCAGCTCTACCCGGAGATCCGCCAGACGAGGCCCGAGTCGCTGCCCAGGTCGCCGGTGATCGGCACCGACGCGCCCGTGCAGTACGAGCAGCGCGAAGACATCGGGGCACCGCGCAAGCGGCTCCCGACCGCACGCCTGGACGAGAGGAGCTCTGTTGCAGACCCCTGCGCCATTCGAGTACGAGCGCGCGACCAGCGTCGAGGGCGCGATCGCGTCGCTGCAGAGGCTCGGCCCCGAGGCGCGCGTCATCGCGGGCGGGCACAGCCTGCTGCCGATGATGAAGCTCCGGCTCGCGAACCCGGACGCACCTGATCGACATCAACGACCTGACCGAGCTCTCCTACATCCGCGAGGAGGCAGACGAGATCCGGATCGGGGCGCTGACCCGCCACGTCGAGCTGCTCGAAGTCGGAGCTGCTCGCCGAGCACTTGCCGCTGTTTCGCGACGCCGAGAACGTGATCGCCGATCCGGTCGTGCGCAACCGCGGCACGATCGGCGGCTCGCTCTGCCAGGCGGACGCGGCCGAGGACCTCTCGGCCGTCTGCTCGGCGGTCAAGGCGAAGGTCGTGATCCGCGGCGCCGGCGGCGAGCGGGTCGTCGGGATGGAGGACTTCCACGTCGGCCCGTACGTGACCGCGGTCGCCGACGGCGAGCTGCTCACCGAGGTTCGAGTGCCGCTGCGTCCGGGCGGCGGCAGCGCGCACGAGAAGGTCGAGCGCCGCGCCGGCGACTGGGCGATCGCCGCCGCGTCGGCGGCCGTCTGGATCGACGGCGGCACGATCGCCGACGCGGGCATCGCGCTCAGCGCGGTCGGCCTGACGACGATCCATCTCGACGCGAGCCGAGGAGCTGCTGCGAGGCAAGGCTCCGTCGGACGAGCTGTTCGCGGAGGCGGGCGAGATCGCGTCGGAGGACTGCTCTCCGAGCGCCGACGGCCGCGGGCCGGTCGACTACAAGCGCCATCTCGCCGGGCGTCCTCACGACCGCGCGCTCTGCTCCGCGCGACGGCGCGCGCCCTGCACCAGGAGGCCTGATCATGCACGTCTCGATCACCGGTCAACGGCGAGCAGGTCTCCCGCGAGATCGAGCCGCGCCTGCTGCTCGTCCACTTCATTCGCGAGACGCCCGGGCTGACGGGCACCCACTGGGGCTGCGACACCTCCAACTGCGGCGCCTGCGTGGTGCTGATGGACGGCGAGCCGGTCAAGTCGTGCACGATCCTGGCGGCGATGTGCGAGGGCCACGAGATCCGCACGGTCGAGTCGCTCGAGGTCGACGGCACAGCTGGACCCGATCCAGCATGGGCTTCCACGAGACGCACGCGCTCCAGTGCGGCTTCTGCACGCCGGGGATGCTGATGACGGCCCGCGCCCTGCTCGACGAGAACCCCGATCCGACCGATCACGAGATCCGCACCGCGATCTCGGGCGCGATCTGCCGCTGCACGGGCTACAAGAACATCGTCAGCGCCGTGCGCTGGGCTGCCGAGCACGAAGCCGCCGCGAAACAGGAGGTCTGAGCACGATCGACGACGAGTCGAGAACCTTCCGAGCGCGACGACCGAGCGCCCGATCGGCTTCGGTCGCCTGAAGCGCAAGGAGGATGCGCGCTTCATCCGCGGCCAGGGCACCTACCTCGACGACATCCGGCTGCCCGGGCATGGTCCACGGCGCGATCCTGCGCAGCCCGTACGCGCACGCGCGCATCGTCTCGATCGACACGTCGAAGGCGCTCGCGCACCCGAACGTCGCCGCCGTCGTCACCGCGAAGGACCTCGAGACGCTCGGGCTCGCGTGGATGCCGACGATCTCCTACGACACGCAGGCCGTGCTCGCGGGCGACAAGGTCCGCTTCCAGGGCCAGGAGGTCGCGTTCGTGATCGCGACCGACGAGTACTCGGCGAACGACGCGCTCGCAGCTGATCGACGTCGAGTACGAGCCGCTGCCGGCGATCGTCAACGCGCGCAAGGCGCTCGACCCCGACGCGCCGCTGATCCGCGACGACAAGACCGGGCAGCGCGACAACCTCGCGAGCCCGACCTGGGAGGCCGGCGACCGAGGAGGCGACCGACCGTGCGTTCGCCGAGGCCGACACCGATCGTCGAGCGCGACATCATCTATCCCGCGCTGCCACCCGGCGCCGCTCGAGACCTGCGGCATGATCGCCGACTTCAACCCGGAGACCGGCCAGCTCGACATCTACAACGGCAACCAGGCGCCGCACGCCCACCGCACGGTCTACGCGCACGTCGCCGGGCCTCGCCGAGCACATGATCCGGATCCGCTGCTCAGGACATCGGCGGCGGCTTCGGCAACAAGGTTCCGGTCTATCCGGGCTACGTGTGCGCGATCGCCGGCTCGATCGTCGCCGGCGTGCCGGTCAAGTGGGTCGAGAACCGCACCGAGAACCTGATGTCGACCGGCTTCGCCCGCGACTACGTCATGCACAGCGAGATCTGCGCCAAGGACGGCAAGATCACCGGCCTGCGCGTCGACGTGATCGCCGACCACGGCGCCTTCGACAGCACCGCGCAGCCGACGAAGTTCCCGGCCGGCTTCTTCCACATCGTCTGCGGCTCGTACGACCTCGAGGCGTCGCACGTGCAGGTCAAGGCCGTCTACACGAACAAGGCGCCGGGCGGCGTCGCGTACCGCTGCTCGTTCCGCATCACCGAGGCCGTCTACCTCGTCGAGCGGATGGTCGACGCGCTCGCGCTGGAGATGAAGGTCGACCCGATCGAGCTGCGGATGAACAGCTTCATCGCGCCCGAGCAGTTCCCGTACGAGACGACGACCGGCTGGACGTACGACTCCGGCAACTACGCCGAGACGATGCGCGTCGCGATGGACATCGCCGGCTACGACGAGCTGCGCGCGCGAGCAGGCCGAGAAGCGCGCCCGCGGCGAGCTGATGGGCATCGGCGTCTCGTTCTTCACCGAGGGCGTCGGCGCGGGGCCGCGCAAGCACATGGACATCCTCGGGCTGGCGATGAACGACGGCGCCGACCTGCGCGTGCACCCGTCCGGCAAGGCGGTGGTCAGCATCAGCTGCCAGACCGCAGGGTCAGGGCCACGAGACGACGTTCGCGCAGATCGTCGCCGAGGAGCTCGGCATCCCGCCGGAGGACGTCGAGGTCCGCCACGGCGACACCGGACAAGTCGCCGTACGGGCTCGGCACCTACGGCAGCCGCTCGACGCCGGTCTCCGGTGCGCGCGGTCGCGGTCGTCTCGCGCAAGGTGCGCGACAAGGCGCGGCTGATCGCGGCGACGATGCTCGAGGCCAGGCCCGAGGATCTCGCCTGGGAGAAGGGCCGCTGGTACGTCAAGGGCGACCCCGAGAAGGGCGCGATGATCGAGGAGATCGCGGCGCGCGCCTACAGCGGCGAGGCGATGCCCGAGGGCATGGAGGGCGGGCTCGACGCGCAGGTGATCTACGACCCGCCGAACCTCACCTATCCGTACGGCGCCTACATCGCCGTCGTCGACATCGACCCCGACACCGCTCACGTCACGGTCCGGCGCTTCATCGCCGTCGACGACTGCGGCGTGCGCATCAACCCGATGATCGTCGACGGCCAGATCCACGGCGGCCTCGCCGAGGGCGTCGGCATCGCGCTGATGGAGCTGCATCACCTTCGACGAGGAGGGCAACTGCCTCAACTCGTCGTTCATGGACTACCTGATCCCGACCGCGCTCGAGTGCCCCGACTTCGAGCTCGGCGAGACCGTCACGCCGTGCCCGCACCACCCGCTGGGCGCCAAGGGCGTCGGCGAGTCGCCGAACGTCGGGTCGCCGCCGGCGATCGTGAACGCGGTCATCGACGCGCTCTACGAGTCGCACGGCGTCGACCACATCGACATGCCCTGTACCCCTGCCCGGGTCTGGGCGGCGATGCAAGGACGTGCAGAGCCTGCAATGAATGGCCCCGCAGTGACAACGCCGTGAGCCCGCGCGAGGTCACGGGTGAGGCGGCCGGCGAGATCCGCCAGCTCGTGCCCGACATCGAGACGCTCGCCCAGCGCCTCGCCGACGTCGACTACCTCGTCGACGAGGGCCTGGCGACGTCGATGTTCCTCAGCCTGCGCCTGCCGCAGCCGCTGCTGCTCGAGGGCGAGGCCGGGTGTCGGCAAGACCGAGGCCGCCAAGTCGCTGGCGGTCGTGCTCGGACACGCCGCTGATCCGCCTGCAGTGCTACGAGGGGATCGACGCGGCCGAGGCGCTCTACGAGTGGAACTACCCGCGCCAGCTGCTGAGCATCCGGCTCGCCGAGTCCAGCGGCTCGGCGCTCGGCGAAGAGGAGCTGTTCGGTCCCGACTATCTGATCCGCCGGCCGCTGCTGCGCGCGCTCGAGCATCCCGGCCCGCGGCCCGGCAGTGCTGCTGATCGACGAGATCGACCGCGCCGACGACGACTTCGAGGCGTTCCTGCTCGAGCTGCTGGCGGACGCCAGCGTCACGATCCCGGAGCTCGGCACGATCCGCGCCACGCATCCGCCGGTCATCGTGCTGACCTCCAACCGGACGCGCGACCTGCACGACGCCGTCAAGCGCCGCTGCCTCTACCACCGGATCGCCTACCCGACGCCCGAGCGCGAGGTGGAGATCGTGCGCCGCCGCGTCAAGGGCGTCGTCGGAGACGCTCGCGGTCCAGGTCGCGAACGCCGTCGCGCGCATGCGCGACAGCGACGTGCAGAAGCCGCCGGGCATCGCCGAGGCGATCGACTGGCTGGCGGCTCTGAGCCTGCTCGGCATCGAGCATCTCGACGCCGCGGCCGTGGACCGCACCCTCGGGTCGGTGCTGAAGTACAGCGAGGACCAGGAGGTGATCCGCGCGGCCGGCCTCGAGCAGCTCGTGCGCGTCGCGGTGACTGACTTCGGCGTCGAGACGATCGACCTCGACCTCCCGCCGCTCGTGGGGGCGCTTGAGCCGGCGCCTGCACGACGCCGGCCTGCCCGTCACCCCGGCGCGCTCGGCCGACTTCGCCCGGGCGCTCACGCTCGTCCGGCCGATCACGCGCCGGCGGCTGTACTGGACCGCCCGCGCCGTGTTCGTGTCCGATCCGGCGCAGGTCGAGGCCTTCGACGCGGTGTTCTTCTCGGTCTTCGGCGGTCGCAGCGTGAGCGCGACGATCTCGAGCTCGCAGACGACCGCCTCGCCGACGGCGATCGCCGGCCGACGTCCGACCGCGCCTGCCGGGTCGGCTCGCGTGAGCGGTCGCCGTCGGCGCAGCGCACCGCCGACGAGGACGAGGAACCGGCCGAGCTCGAGGTGCCGCTGGCGCTGGCGAGCGACGAGGAGCTGCTGGGACGCAAGAGCTTCGACGCGCTCGAGCCGCACGAGCTCGCGCAGCTCTACCGGCTGATGTCGCGCCTGGAGCTCGCGACCCCGCTGCGGCGCACCCGCCGCTACGAGAAGGGGCGCCGCGGCGAGCGCATCGACATGCGGCGGACGCTGCGCGCCAGCCTTCGCACCGGGCGGCGATCCGATCCGCCTCGCGCGCCGGCGCCGGCGCATCGCCCGCCGGCGGCTCGTGCTGCTGTGCGACATCTCCGGCTCGATGGAGCCCTACGCGCGCGCCTACCTGCAGTTCCTGACCTGTGCCGCCGGCAGCGGCCGAACGCGGAGGCGTTCGTGTTCGCCACGCGGCTGACCCGCCTGACCCGCGCGCTGGCCTCTCGCAACCCGGAGCGCGCGATCCAGCGCGCCGCCGCGGCCGCGCCCGACTGGTCGAGCGGGACCCGGATCGGCGACGCGCTGCAGGAGTTCAACGACCGGCACGGACGTCGCGGCATGGCGCGCGGCGCGGTGATCGTGATCCTCTCCGACGGCTGGGAGCGCGGCGACCCGATGCTCGTCGGGCGCGAGATGGAGCGCCTCGCGCGCCTGGCCCACCGGATCGTCTGGGTCAATCCGCGCGTCGGCGCCGAGCGCCTTCTCCGTGCAGTCGGGCGGCATGGTGGCCGCGCTGCCGCACTGCGACGCGCTCGTGAGCGGCCACAGCTTCGCGGCGCTCGGCGAGGTCGTCGAAGCGATCGGGGCGGCGTCGTGGGACCGGGCCGCTCGCCGGCGGTCGAGGCCGAGGAGGTCGAGCCGTGGGCCAGCGCCACGCCGGTCCCGGGCAGCTCGGTCGGGATGCCGAGCGGGCACGGTCCGAGCAGGGGCAACACCACGCCGGGCTGGGTGACCGATGAGTGAGACCGCGACCGAAGACGCTGCATCTACCCGGGCTGCGAGCGGCCCGCGGTGCCTGCCGCACCCGCTCGGCGGGCCGCAGCCCGCGTTCTGCGACCTGGAAGAGCACAACGCGCTGACCGCGCACCAGGAGCGTCAGCGCCTCGCGGACACGCGACCGACGAGCAGGAGGCAAGCGATGGCTGACGAGGCGTACCGAGCAGTCTTTCTGCGCGTGCACCCGACCGGCAAGATGGTGCTCAGCCTGACCACCGAGTCCGACGGGAAGGAGGCCCAGTACGCGCAGCTCGTCGCCGACGAGCTCGGCGTCCCCGCGCTCGACGTCAAGGTCGTGCCCGCGGACACCGACCGGTTCGGCGTCGGTCACGGCTACAACACGAGCCCGTCCGAGGGCACCGCCGCGGCGATCGTCAGCGCCGCCGACAAGATCCGCGCACAAGGGCGCAGCTGCTCGCGGGCATGGCGCTCGAGACCTCGCCGGAGACGCCTCGACGTGGTCCAACGGCGCCTGGGTCAGCGGCGACGGAAGCGACCCGACGCAGGTCAAGACGGTCGAGGACATCGCCCTCTACGCGCACGGCACCGGCGCCCTGCCGCCGGGAGTCGAGGGCGGTCTCGACGCGCAGACCGTGTACGCGGACTGAGCTAGCTGGAGCGGGATCTCGTACTGGGAGATCCAACCGTTCACGACGTTCCAGTCGAGGTTCGTCGAAGAACGCGTCGATGTAGGCGCCGCGGTCGGTCTGGTAGTCGAGGAAGTAGGCGTGCTCGTAGACGTCGAGCGCGACGAGCGGCGTCGCGTTCCAGATCGGGAAGCGTGCTCTGGGCGTCGCCGAGATAGTTGAAGAGGCGGCCGCTCGTCCCAGTCGTACGCGGTCCAGGCCCAGCCGCGGCCGGCCATCCCGGTCGCCTTCAGATCGGCGCGCCACGCGTCGGCCGAGCCGAAGTCGCGCTCGATCAGCGCGGCGAACGCGCCGTCCGGCTCGCCGCCCGTCGCCGCCGAGATGCTCGAAGTAGATCTCGTGGTTCTTGATCGCACCGACCGCGAACGAGAGGTCGACCTTCAGCGCCCGCAACTCCGAGTACCTGGTTCGCCGGCGAGCGCTCGCGAGCTTGCCGAGGATCTCGTTCCGCTTCTTCACGTACCCCTCGTAGAGCTTGTAGTGCGCCTCGATCGACGCGCGCGAGATCCACGTCGAGCTCCAGGAGCGCCGGCTTCAGCTCGCGCGGCTTGATCCGCTCGTAGGTCGCCGTCGGTTCCGCGCGCGCGCGGCAGCAGCCCGGCGTCCAGCTCGACCCTCGATCTCGTCCGAGACCTTCAAGGCGCCGAACAGCGCCGAGTAGGGCGTGATGCCCCATTCGCTCTGCTTGACGACGACGCTGCTCCGGAGCGTGCCGTCGCAGCGACGAGGAGGTCGAACGCGATCGGCCGGGTCTCACCGAGGAGCGTCAGATCGCCTCGCACGCCGAGCCGGCTGCCCGGCTGCGGGCTGCACCGCGCTCGAGCGGAATTCGATCGCCCTGACCCTTCAGGACCTCGTCATTGATCGTCTGTCTGGATGTTCGCCTTGTCATCGGCGCCGAGCGGCTGCATCCCGCCGGTGCCCTCTCGCACACGGAGCGATGTGGGATCGACGTCGAGCGCGATGCTGGTCTGTGCAGGATCCTCGCCGACCTCGAGCGTCGCCTGCCAGGCGCCGACGTGGAGCAGGAGATCGTGCCCGGCCTTCGCCGCGGCACCGGTGCGCCCGGTTCTGACGGCGAGGGTGCCGTGCTCGGGCCCGAGCGTGTGCGTGCCTGCCGGGAGCGACATCGGCAGACCCTAGGCGGTGGGCAGGGTGACGGTGAGCCGCTCGCCGTCGAGCGACCACCTCGCCGCCGAGCGCGCGAATGAGCATCACGGCGACCGCCGCGCCGGAGGTCCCGTTGCTCTTCGCCGAGGACGATCGGAGCCGCGCTCTCGGCGACGGGCTCGAACACCACGTTCGGTCCCGTCGACGGTGACCTTCACCTCCGTGGCGCCGTGCCGCGCCGCGGCGGACTGGAGCGACGCGAGCGAGCGCTCGACGGCATCGGGATCGACGACGACAGTCGCGCCGGTTCCGGTCGAGCCAGGGGCGCCAGCGCGAGCGAGTCGGCCTCACGAGTCACCGGCTCGTAGCGGCCACCCTCGATCCTGGCGGCGAGCGAGAGCAGCTCGAGCAAGACCGCGAGCTCGTCGGAGGCGCTGTCGATCAGGCCGAGATAGCGCTTGAGCTTCGTCCTCTTCGAGTTGCTCGAGGCGGACCATCGTCTTCGCGAATCCCTGCACCGTGGCAAGCGGTGTCCGGAGGTCGTGACAGGCGAGCGAGACGAGGCGTGCGAAATCGGCAGCTCACAGAGCGCTGCTAGCGTAACCGCATGACGGAGATCTCAAGCGCCACCCACGATCTCCAGGCCTCGACGCCGGAGGTGCGGCTCTCGCTCACGCGCGCCGGCGTCACCGGCGTCCAGAAGGCCGTGCGCGTGAGCCACGAGGGGCACCAGACCGTGATGGCGGCCGAGATCGAGTGCACCGTCGACCTCGCGCGCGAGCAGAAGGGCGTGCACATGTCGCGCTTCCCGAGTTGTTCGAGGAGGCGATCGAGCGCGGTCGTGGGCGACCGAGGCGCTGCACGTCGAGGCGCTCGCCGAGCACATCGCGCGGCACATCGTCGAGCCGCCAGAGCGCGCTGCGCGCCGAGGCGCGGATCACGCGCGCGCTGGCCGGTGCGCCGGACGACGCCGGTGACGCAAGCTCGCCGACGCAGGAGATGGTCTCGCTGGTCGGGATCGCCGCCGCGACGAGCGCCGGAGTGCGCCGCGTCGTCGGCGTCGAGGCGACGGGATCAACGCCTGCCCGTGCGCGCAGGGGCTCGTCCGCGGCCGGGCCGCAGAGCGGCTGGCCGAGGCCGGGCTACGAGCGACGTCGACGACGGATCCTCGAGCTCGTCCCGCTCGCGACGCACAACCAGCGCGGCAGGGATCGCTCTACGTCGGCACCGAGCGCCAGCTGGACGCCGAACGACCTGGTCGACGATCGTCGAGGCGTCGATGAGCGCGCCGATCTACGAGCTGCTGAAGCGGCCCGACGAGCTGTTCGTCGTCGAGCACGCCCACCTGCAGCCGCGCTTCGTCGAGGACTCCGTCCGGCTCGCGCTCGAAGGCGCTCTCGACGCGATGCCGGAGCTCGCCGACGGCGACTTCCTCTTCGCGCGTCAGGTCAACTTCGAGACGATCCACGCCCACGACGTCCTCGCCGAGCGCGAGGGGACAGTCGGCGAGCTACGCTGCGGAGCTCGAGTCCGGCACGCCGCCCGAGCAGCACACCTCGCTCGCGGACTGGCTCGCGGGCCTAGACGGCTCGCGCGCGCCGGAGCCGGAAGCGGCTCCCGGTTCCCGCCCGCAGCCGGGCGATGTTGGGCCGATGGAGCAGGATGACGCCGACCGCAGCGATCGAGGCGAAGACGACGATCGGCCACGGCTCGCCGAGCAGAACCGCCAGGACCGGCAACGAGAGCGCGGCCACGATCGAGGCCAGCGAGGCGTAGCGGGTGACGAGGAAGGCGACGACCCAGACCGCGACCCCGATCAAGCCGCAGCGGAGGCGCTGCGCCGAGAAACGCCGCCTGCCGGTGGCCACCGCCTTACCGCCCTTCTGGAAGCGGAGGAAGAGCGGCCGCCAGTGCCCGAGCATCGCGGCGCCGCCGGGCGAGCACGGCTGTCAGCTCGACCGACGAGGAGCGCGCCGACGAGCGCCGGCACGAAGCCCTTGGCCACGTCGAGCAGCACGACCGGGATCCCGAGCCAGCGCCCGTAGGTCCGCCAGACGTTCGACGCGCCGATGTTGCCGCTGCCGACCTTGCGGATGTCCTCGCCGCGGACGAGCCGGACGAGCCAGTAGCCGAACGGGCATCGAGCCGAGCAGGTAGCCGCCAGCGACGACGAGGGCGCGAAGGTCATCGCGTACGCTCACGTCAGTCGGGATGCTGCGTACTTCGCGACCCAGTCGTTCACGACCGCCCAGTCGAGGTTGTTGAAGAACGCGTCGATGTAGGCGCGCGCGGTCGGTCTGGAAGTCGAGGAAGTACGCGTGCTCGTAGACGTCGAGCGCGACGAGCGGCGTCGCGTTCCAGATCGGGAACGTGTTCTGGGCGTCGCCGAGGTAGTTGAAGAGCCGGCCCTCGTCCCAGTCGTACGCCGTCCAGGCCCAGCCGCGGCCGGCCATGCCCGGTCGCCTTCAGGTCGGCGCGCCACGCGTCGACCGAGCCGAAGTCGCGCTTGATCGAGGTCGCCGAACGCGCCGTCCGGGTCGCCGCCGTCGCCGCCGAGGTGCTCGAAGTAGATCTCGTGGTTCTTGATCCCGCCGATCGCGAAGGTGAGGTCGACCTTCGAGCGCGCGGAGTCGGAGTAGACCTGGTTCGCAGCGCCGAGGATCGACGCCGGCGAGCTTGCCGAGGATCTCGTTCCGCTTGTTCACGTAGCCCTGGTAGAGCTTGTAGTGGGCCTCGACGGTCGCGCGGGAGATGCCCGTCGAGCTCCAGCAGGGCCGGCTTCAGCTCGCGCGGCGCTGATCTCCTCGTAATTCGACATGCCATACCTCCATCGTCATCACCGGCGGGAACGGCGCGGAGCATATCCTTCCACGCAGCTGCCGAGACGAAGGAGTCGCCATGTCGTTCACGCTCCCTGATCTTCCGTACGCGTACGACGCGCTCGAGCCGACGATCGACGCGCGGACGATGGAGATCCACCACGGCAAGCACCACCAGGCCTACGTCGACAACGCTGAACAAGGCGCTCGAGGGAACGGAGTGGGCCGACCGACCGATCGAGTCGGTGCTCGCGAACCTCGACGACGCATGCCCGAGGACAAGCGCGCGGCCGTGCGCAACAACGCCGGCGGCCACGCGAACCACTCGCTCTTCTGGACGATCATGAGCCCGGACGGCGGCGGCGAGCCGGCGGGCGCGCCTCGGCCGGCGATCGACGACACGTTCGGCGCCGTCGACGAGCTGAAGGCGCGCGATCAACGACGCCGGCGTCAAGCGGCTTCGGCTCGCGGCTGGACGTGGCTGATCTACGACGGCACCGGCCTCGCCGTCGATGTCGACGCCGAACCAGGACAGCCCGCTGCATGCGAGGCGACGACGCCGCTCCTCGGCATCGACGTCTGGGAGCACGCCTACTACCTCAACTACCAGAACCGGCGCCCCGACTACCTCGGCGCCTGGTGGAACGTCGTCAACTGGGCCGAGGTCGGCCGCTGGTTCGAAGCCGCGGACAAGCGACCCGGGTAGAGCGTTGAGGGCGCTCATCACCGGCGGCACCGGCAAAGCTCGGCGCCGCGGTCGCCGAGCGGCTGCGGAACGAGGGATGGCAGGTGGTCGCCGCAGGGAGCCGCGACGGCGACCTCTGCGCGCCGGGAGGCGAGCGACGCTCGTCGAGCGGGCGCGTCGCTGAGCTCGGGCGGCCTCGACGTCGTCATCGACGGTGCGTCGTCGGATTCGAGTCCAAGCGCTTCGAGGACGTCACGGAGGAGGACGCTGGACGCTGCGCTCGGAGCGACGGCCAGCGGGAAGCCTTCGTCACCGCAGGCGGCCGCACCGCACCTGCGCGAGCAGCGGCGGGCTCGTGGTGATGATCGAGGACGTCGCGGCGCTACCAGCCGTGGCCTTCGTTCGCGGCGCACTGTGCGGCGAAGGCGGCGCCAGGCGATGCTGACGCGCGTGCTCGCGCGAGCGCTCGCGCCCGAGGTGCGGGTCTGCGGCGTCGCTCCGGGCACGGTCGCCGTGGAGTCGGAACAGGAGGAGCGGCGAGGCGGCCGAGGCCGTGCTCGACCGCATCGGCTCGCCGGACGACGTGACCGACGCAATCCTCTATCTCACCGGCGCGCACTTCGTCACCGGGACGCACGATCGTCGTCGACGGAGGCCGTCTGCTGCAAACCGGGCGGAACAGCAATGCGTAGTCCAGTGTGGATGGCCGCAGCTATGAGCATCGACCGCCCCTCCTTGCCTTACGAGAACGAAGTCGTAAGCATCGGAGGAGTGCCGCACGAAGAGCCGACGGACGGGGAACTGATCGAGCGCGTCGGCAACGGCGATCGCGACGCGTTCGAGGAGCTCTACCGCAGGTATACGCGGCCGGTTCTCGGTCTCGCACTGCGCAGGCTCGGCGACCGGGGCCGGGCAGAGGATGCGTCCTCAGGGATGCGTTCGCGTGCGATCTGGCGCTCGGCCTCGAGCTACGACCCGGAACGGGGCCGCGGCGGCGCCTGGCTCTACACCGTCGCGCGCAACGCGATCGTCGACGGCGCGCGGCGCCGGCCGGAGCCGCCGATGGAGGCGCCCGACGAGCCGTCCGGCGAGGGAGGTCCGGATGAGCCGCGCGGAGGCGTCGTGGCTCACCTGGCGCGTGCATGCTGCGCTCGAGCACCTGCCCGAGCACGAGCGCCCGGTGATCGAGCTCGCCTACTGGGGCGGCCTCTCGCAGAGCGAGATCGCGGAATTCCTCGACGTCCCGCTGGGCACGATCAAGACGCGGACCCCGGAGCGCGCTCGCACGGCTCGCGGACCTGCTCGAGGACGAGCTCGATGAGCGACCGCTTCGACGAGCTCGTCGGCGAGATCGAGGATCCCGACGGAGAGGCGCGGCTGCGGCGCGTGCATCGACTGCTGCTCTCGGTCGACCCGCCGCCCGAGGTGTCCTCCGCCTGGAGGCGCCCACTCCGCGGCCGAGCCGGTGCCGGCTGCCGCGCCGCGCGGCGGCTGCGGCTCCGCTCTGATCGCGGCTGCGCTCGCGGCGGCCGCCTTCGGCGCCGGCTGGTTCGCGAGCGCCCGCAGCGGCGACGTCGAAGCCGTGGCTGTCGATCCCGATGGTCGGGACGGCACAGGCGGCGGGCGCCACCGCGTCGATCGAGCGTGCTGCCGCAGGACGCAGGCGGGCAACTGGCCGATGAACGTCGTCGTCCGCGGGCTCACGCCGAGCCGCGACCGCTCGGACTACTACGAGCTCTGGCTGACCAGGGGTGGAAAGCTCGTCGACCCGTGCGGCCGCTTCATCGTGCAACACCGGCGTGACGAAGGTCGTCCTCAGCGTTCCGTACGGCCTGCGCGAAGTACGACGGCTGGGTCGTCACGCGGCACGACTCGGACGCCGCTCCTCTCAGCCTCCCAGACCTAAGGCTCGAGCGGCTGCCAGAGCTCGAAGCGGTTTCCTCGGGATCGACCGCCCAGCCGAAGCGGCCGAACTCCTGCTCCTCGACCTTCTCGTCGACCTCGGCGCCCGCGGCGCGCAGCTGCTGCGAGCATCGCGTCGAGGTCGTCGACGCGGTAGTTGACCATCACCTGCTGCTCGAGTGGCCAGTAGCCGGTGTCGCCCGGGAAGAGCGACCAGACGGTCGAGGTTCCCGGCACGGCCTCGAAGACGTGCCCGCCCCACTCCGAGACCGTGATCCCGAGATTCGCCTCGTACCAAGAGCGAAGCGCCTCAGGGTCACGAGCCCGGAGGAAGACGCCGCCGATGCCGGTGACGCGCTCCACCCTCAGGGCGCGGTGCGGTCGTTCGCGACGAACGCCGCGTGCGTGATCGGCATCGCGCTCGGCGAGGAACTGCTCGCACCGCCTCGGCGTAGCGGCGGATCTCGCGCTGCGCGGTCTCCGGCCGCGCCGGAGCGAGACGAAGTTCATCAGCGCGCGGGCGTTCACCGTCCAGTAGAACTCGGTGTAGGCGCCGACCGGCAGCACGCGCGCGCGCGAGCTCGCGCGCGACGCCGTCGCTCGACGAGCCGCGTCGTATGTCGCGTAGGCGCGTGTCGTAGACCGCCTGCAGCTCCTCGCGCGTGCGCTCGGCGAGCTCCGGCGTCGACGGGCTCGAACGAGTACGCGCCGGGCTTGCCGACCTGGCGTGCGGACGTCGTCGGCGTCGGGGACGTAGAAGTCGTCGGTCGCCTTCGCGTAGCGCATCGCAGAACTCGTTGAAGGAGCCGATCCGGTGCCGGAACCACTCGCGCGCGACGAAGATCGGGCAGCGGATGTGGAAGCGGAAGGAGTTGTGCTCGAACGGCGTGCCGTGGCGCTCGCGCATGAGGAAGCGGATCAGGCCCGCGTCGCGCGTCGTCCATCGTCCTCGCGCCGCGGCGAAGCTGACACGCGCGCGGCGTTGACGACCGAGAGGTCGTCGGCCATCGCGCGCGTCGAGACGGACGAAGCCGTGGTCGAGGACGGGGATCGAGCTGTCGGGTATCACTTCGGTGCGTGACTGCCACGGGTTTCGAGGCGTACTGAGGTCCCGGACGACGATGACGCAAATGCTGTGGGTTCCGCGCTGATCGGCACGTCGGGCTGGTCGTATCCGTCCTGGCGACCCGACTTCTATCCCGCCGGCGTCGCGAACGAGGACTTCCTCGCCTTCTACTCCGAGCGGTTTCCGATCCGTCGAGCTCAACTCGACCGGCTATCGCCTGCCGTCCGAGGAGCAGTTCGGCGCGCTGGGCTGCGGCGGTCCCGGACGGGTTCCGCTTCGCGGTCAAGGCGCTCGCCGCAGGCGCTCCGGTCGCTTCGGCGACCGTTCGAGGAGCGTGTCGCGATGCTCGGCGACAGGCTCGGTCCGGTCGGCGTCGTCGTCGAGGCCCGCGCGACGACGGCCTGCTCGCTGCTCCTGCTCGGCTCGACCGATCTGCGGCTGGCGCTCGACCTGAGGGACGAGGCTGGGACGGCGTGGACGTCGCACCGGCCGTCCGGGTCAACGACCGCGACGCCGACGGCCCGTTCCGGTATCTCCGCTTTCGCGAGCCGCCGTACTCCGAGGACGAGCTCGTGGAGCTCGCGGCGACGATCGAGCCACTGCTCGCAGCGGGACTCGAGGTCTTCGCGTACTTCCAGCACGAGGACGCGCCGACCGCGCCCGGCCTACCGCCTCGCGGTTGCTCGAACTCATCCGCGCGGACGACCGCTGATCGTTCTACTCGTCTGGTTGGCACGCACCAACAGAAATAGCGGCTAGACTTTGAAACGATAAGTTCTTTAGAGCGCGTAACCTGGGTGCCCAAACACCTCTCTTACCGTTCGTGAGTAAATCGGTAGGAGGTGTATTTCCATGGCAACAGGCACAGTCAAGTGGTTTGACGATGCGAAGGGCTTCGGCTTCATCGCACCGGAGGACGGCGGTAAGGATCTCTTCGTCCACCACAGCGGCATCGGCGGCGAGGGCTTCAAGTCCCTTTCCGAGGGGTGCAAGGTCGAGTATCGAGGCGCGCGGTCAGAAGGGCCCCGAGGCGTTCAACGTCGTCGCCGTCTAGGTGACGTGATTCCCGCAGCCGGCCTGGTTACGACCGGGTCGGCGCGGGATATCGTTCGCCGCTCCGGACTAGTCCGGTGCCAGAGACGACTCTGGCACAGTGTCAGGGACGAGTCTGACACCGTGTCTGAGAGCTAGGGCGAGTTTCGCGTCTTGCCGGCCCCGGCGCCGCGCGCCGCGTTCGCGGCCTTCTCGGCCAGTGCGCGCGCCTCGCGAACGCGCTCGTCGCCCGGCGACGCGTTGATCCGGACGAGTCGGGCTCCGACCGACGCCGCCGCCGCCGCGAGATCCGCGCCGGCAGCCGCGTCGCCGGTGACGTTGGGATTGCCCTCGGCCGCGACGAGCGCTGCGAGCTCCGCGACCTCGGCCGCGACCTCGGCGAGCTCCGAACGGGATCGCGATGATCCGCTCCACGTTCTCGTCCGTCTCGTTCCGCCATGAACGTACGCCGTAGGCCTCCGGCATCCGCGTCGGCGAGCGGCTCGACGCAGCGCGCGCAGCTCCCTCGGCCCGGCCGACGACCTCGGCGCGCTGCGCTCCCACTCGTCAGGCGCGAAGCGCGCCGCCATCGCCAGATCAGGCCCGCCGCGAGCGGGAGGCCGCGATCGCCGCAACAGCGCCGCCCCAGGCAGCCGGTGTCCGGGCGGGCACCGCGCGTCCAGAATTCCGCCAGCCCGGCGTCGAGAAGCTCGAACTAGAAGAGGCCAACCGTCTCGGCCGTACCTCGCGTCGATGTCGACGCTGAACGCCGCCGGATTCGCGCCCAGCCCGGGCATCGTCTGCATCGTCCGCAGAGCGCGACGAGCCAGCTGCACACCAGTGTAGCGCGCGGATGTCGCGCACGGTCAGCTCGGAACCCTGTCGGCGCGTTCGTCAGCGCCGGGATCGTGCGAGAGCGAGAGATGCGTCTTCGCCATGCAGATCGGCAGAGTCCCGAGCTCGCCGGCCGCGAAGCTGCTTGATCTTGTCCTTCGCGGTCTGGAGGAAGAGCCACGCCTGCCGGCGCCGTAGGCGCGCGTGGCGATCGCTTCGATCTTCGCCTCGATCGGAGCGTCGATCGGATGCGTGAACTCGAACGCGTTCGGATGTGTCGGCGGCGTCGACGACCGCCTCGGCCAGGGCGGCCGCACCTCGCCGCCGCGCTCCGAACGCCTCGTTCAGCTCGGCGGCGTGGGCCGCCGTGCTCGAGCGCGAGCCGCGCGGACGAGCGTCCATCCTCCTCGTCCGTGTCGCCCGGGAAGCGGTTGACCGCGACGACGGCACGTCAGTCCGAACTCGGCGCACGATCTCGAGGTGGCGGCGCAGGTTCTCGGCGCCGCGTCTCGATCGCGTCCAGCCCGCCGTCCGGGATCGCCGCCGTGATGCTTCGAGCGCCTTGACGGTCGCGACGAGCACGACCGCGCTCGGGCTGAGCCCGCCCGCGCGGCAGACGATGTCGAAGAACTTCTCCATGCCCATGTCGGCGCCGAAGCCCGATCTCGGTGACGACGTAGTCGCCGAGCTTGAGCGCGACGAGGTCGGCGACGAGCGAGTTGTTGCCGTGGGCGATGTTCGCGAACGGCCCGCAGTGGACGAACGCCGGCTGGCCCTCGAGCGTCTGGACGAGGTTCGGCTTGATCGCGTCCTTGAGGAGCACGGCCATCGCGCCCGCAGCCTGAGCTGCTCGGCCGTCACCGGCTCGCCCTCGAACGTCGTACGCGACGGTGATCGCGCCGAGCCGCTCGCGCAGGTCGCTGCAGGTCGCGGCGCGACGGCGACGATCGCCATCACCTCGGACGCGGCGGTGATGTCGAAGCCGGTCTGGCGCGGGTAGCCGTTCGCGCGGCCGCCGAGGCCGAGCGACGATGTCGCGCAGCGCGCGGTCGTTGATGTCGACGCAGCGCCGCCAGCGCGATCGAGAGCGGATCGATGCCGAGCTCGTTGCCGTGCAGGATGTGCGCCTCGAGCATCGCCGCGAGCAGGTTGTTCGCGGCGCCGATCGCGTGGATGTCGCCGGTGAAGTGGAGGTTCAGGTCCTCCATCGGCACGACCTGCGCGTAGCCGCCGCCGCGCCGCGCCGCCCTTGATCCCGAACACCGGGCCGAGCGACGCCTCGCGCAGGCAGAGCACCGGCTTGCTTGCCGATGTGCGCCGAGGCCCTGCGTGAGCGAGACCGAGGTCGTCGTCTTCCCTCTGCCCGCCTTCGTCGGCGTGATCGCCGTGACGTCAGATCAGCTTCCCGTCCGCGGTCGTCGCGCGAGCCGGTCGAGGACGCGAGGTCGACCTTCGCCTTGGTGCGGCCGTGACGGCTCGACTTCGTCCGGGACCAGGCCGGCGGCGGCGGCGATCTCCTCGATCGGTCGGAGGACCGCGTCCTTGCGCGATCTCGAGACTCGACGGCATCTCCGTCCGCATCAGGCCGGACCCTAACGCCGCGGGATACCCAAGCGCCTCCGCCGACCTGCAGCGGCTGGCGTCCGCCAGGCCGCGGTAGCCGAGTGTCGTCCGCCGCCAGAGGACGTCCTCGACGCGAACGGCCCACCCTGCTCGCCCGCGTACCCGATCTGCGCGAGCACGTCGGGAGCGTCCGGATGGATCGGCTCGAGCAGCGCAGGCTCCAGTAGCGCCGGCTCGAGCATCTCTCCGCGAGGCTGCCGTACAGGTGCAGGACGTGGAGCGAGTCGCCGGATCGAGGTCAGGGAACCGGTGCGCGATGCGCATGCCCGCGCCCTCGAGATCCGCGCGCCCGGCAGCGGCCGGAGGCACCGCGGTCGAACCGCATCCCGCCGAGCTCCGGTCGCAGCCGCTCGAGCGCGTGCAGTGCGATCCGGCGGTAGGTCGTCAGCTTCGCCGGCCACCGTCAGCATCCCGCCGCGGCCGACGACGTATTGGGTCTCGCGCCGCGCCGTCGGTGTCTCGCCGCTCAGACCGGGAGCACGCGCAGCCCGCGAAGCTCGCCCGGACGCGACCGGGATCGAGCACCTCGCGCTCGACCCCGACCGACGCCTCGTCGAGGATGCGTGTGATGTCTGCCGGCTCGACGGCGACCTCCGACGGGTCGCCCTCGTAGAGCGTGTCGGTCGTCCCGAGCAGCAGCATCCCCTGCCAGGGATACGCGAACGTGACGCGCACGGCATCGTGCGGAATCGTCAGCGCCGCCGACCAGGGCCGGTCGAGCTCGCAGCAGCAGGTGCACGCCCTTCGACAGGCGGCCGAGCGGCGGCGCCGCCGGATCCTCGAGGCGCGAACGCCGTCGATCCACGGGTCCCGTCGCGTTCACGACCGTGCGCGCCATCGACGGAGAGCGTCTCGCCGGACAGGCGGTCACGCACCTCGGCGCCGCTGCACGCGACCCTCGACCTGCCGGAGCCCGACCACCTCGGCGTGTAGTTCGCGACCGACGCCACCGGCGACGCTGTCGCCCGCGACGTTGGCGAGACAGAGCCGCCCGTCGTGCGTGCACGAGTCGATGGTAGACGCCGCAGCCGCGCAGGCCCTTCGAGCCGGAGGTCGGGGACGCTCTGCAGCGCACGCGCCGGCGGCAGCAGGCCGCCGAGCCGGTCGCCGGCGAGCGCCCGAGTAGAGCGCGAGCCCGAGCCTGAGCGTCGTCGGCCGGTAGGGGCCGTCACGGTAGAGCGGGAAGAGGAACGGCAGCCTGCGGACGAGGTGCGGCGCGACGGTCTTCAGCAGCGCGCGGCGCTCGCGATGAGCCTCGCGCGACGAGCTTGACGTCGCCCAGGCGGAGGTAGCGCAGCCCACCGTGGATCAGCTTCGAGGACGCGCTCGAGGTCGCCGCCGCCGAAGTCGCCGCGATCGACGAGCGCGACCGCAAGACCCGCCTGCGCCGCCTCGTTCGCGATCCCGGCGCCGACGATGCCGCCTCCGATCACCGAGGAGGTCGAAGCGGCGCTCGGCCAGCTGCGAGAGATCTCTCGCAACGGATTCGTCCACGCGCGATTGCCCTTCGCGTCCGGTCACCTCGATGCGGGCGTACGCCGCGCCGAAGGGCCGCCGCAGCCGGCGCGTGCGTGATCCCGCGGTCGTCGTCGGCAGAGCACCTCGCCCGCGTAGCGGTAGCCGAGACGCCCTGCGTTCACGGCAGCGCCTCTGGTGCGACCGGAGACGAGAGTCACCGAGCGGCGCGGGCTGCAGCGCACCTCGACTTCGTTCCCGTCGACCGCAGACGGTCGTGCAGCACTGGCCCCGAGCTGCCGTAGAAGGAGCCTGCCGCGAGCGCGGCGAGCACCGCCTCGGCGCTTCGCTCGCGGCACGCGCCACGGTCCAGCCGTGGCCCGAGTCGAAGCCGGGATGGTGGGAGTCGTCGGTCGCGAGACCGAAGCAGCGGCGGCCGGTCTCGAGCAGCTCGTCCCAGTGCACGGAGGACAGCCCCCGCCCCACCTCGAGCTCGCAGCCGGCGTTCCAGACCTCGATCCCGGCGACGTTCTCCGGCAGCTCGAGCGTGCCGGGAGTCGCACCCGTCCAGTAGGGATGGGCGAGGTAGGCGACGCCACCGTGCTCGGTGATGAACCCGGCGCGTGCGCTCGAGATCGGCGTATTCGGCCCCGAGCGCAGCGAGATCGGCATCCGCCGAGAGCCCGAACCCGAGCACATGGCCGTCGCGCGCGGCCGGGAAGAATGCAGTTCAGCTCGACGCTCGGCAGCACGAGGAGCCGCCCGTTCGAAGCGGCCTCGGTCCGCTTCCAGTGGTCGGTGATCGCAAGGACGTCGAAGCCCGCCCGCCCGTAGTGAGCCGCGAGCGCGTCGGGCTCGAGCTCGCCGTCGGAGCCGGTCGTGTGCGCGTGGAGCGCAGCGCAGACCACTCGCCTTCGAGGGTGAAGGGATCGGTGCGATCCGGTGCCATACCGGTGAAGACCCTACAACCGCCCCTTGTAATGATCGAACGCGCGGCCGTACGCTTGCTGTTCACATTTCGACCGGGGAGGCATGTATGGGCCAGCACTGGGACGTCGACGAGATCCTGGAGCAGGCACTCCAGGAGGACGAGCTCGACGGGATGGATTCTGTGATCAGCCGTCTGGTCGCCGAGAAGCGATGAGCCGAAGCGCGATGCTGCGACGGTCGTTCGCCGCGGCCGCAGGGCTCACGATCCTCGCACCCGCCACGGCGTTGGCGCGCAACACGCGTGGGCAGCGCTCCGGTGCAGGGCAAGGGATCACGTCTCGCCGAGCTCGTGAAGCAGGCGAAGGCTGAGGAGCGATCAACACGATCGCGCTGCCGCCCGACTGGGCGAACTACGGCGAGATCATGTCGACGCTTCAAGAAGAAGTTCGGCCTCAAGCTCGACGAACGACAATCCCGGACGGGCTCGTCGGCGCAGGAGAACCAGGCCGTCGTCGCTCGCTCAAGGGCGACTCGCGGGCGCCCGACGTCCTCGACGTCAGCCCGTCGTTCGCGATCGCCGGCGCCAACGAGGGCCTGTACGCGCAAGTACTTCAACAACTACTTCGGGAGCGTGCCGCGCGCGATGAAGGACAGGCGCGGCTTCTGGGTGGGCGACTACTGGGGCGTGATCTCGTTCGGCGTCAACCGCGACCGTCGTCTCAGAACGCTGCCGAAGTCGTGGAACGACCTGCTGAAGCCGGAGTACAAGAACAAGGTGGCCCTGAACGGCAGCCCGCTGACGTCGGGCTCGGCCGTTCGCCGGCGTGTTACTCGCGCCGCGCTCGCGAACGGCGGCTCGCTGACGAACGTCGGGCCCGGGGATCGACTTGCTTCGCAAGCGGTTGAAGGACGTCGGGCAACTTCATCCCGGTGCAGGCCGACCCCGCAGACGGTCGCCTCAGGGCAGACGCCGATCTCGATCGACTGGGACTACACTACAACCTCGCGTACATCAAGGAGTTCCCGGCGGCGAAGATCGACCGTCACGATCCCGACCGACCGGCGTGTACGGCGGCTACTACTGCCAGGCGATCAACGCGACGGCGCCCGCATCCGTACGCGCTCGGCTCTGGCAGGAGTTCCTCTACTCCGACGCAGGGTCAGCTCCTCTGGCTCGAAGGGCTACTCGCATCCCGCCCGGTTCACCGACATGGCGCGCGCGCGAAGGTCGTCCCAGGGCGCTGCTGAAGGCGCTTCCGTCGGCGTGCGCTCTACGCGAAGGTGAAGTTCGCCGGGCCTCGGCGCAGCAGACGAAGGCCAAGGCCGTGGTCACCGACGGAGTGGCCGACGAAGGTCGGGTCGTAGCGCCTGGACAACGGCGATCGCAGCATCCGAAGGTGCCCCGCGGCCGGACGCGAGCCGGCCGCGGACGTCCATCCCTTGCGTGGCTCGGCGTCGTGCCGTTCTTCGCGCTACACGCTCCTCTTCCTCTTCCTGCCTGCGCGGCACGGTGCTCATCGGCGCCTTCAAGGGCGTCGACGGCGGCTTCACGCTCTCGAACATCCAGGAGCTCGATTGACCAGCCCTACATCTACGGCGTACAAGAACAGCATCGAGGTCAGCCTCGTCACGGCTGCTCGCTCGGCGGCGTGCTCGGGCTTCCTGATCGCGTACGCCGGCGATCCGCGAGGGCACGCCGAGGGTCGATCCGCTCCGCGCTGACGACGTTCTCCGGCGTCGCCGCGAACTTCGGCGGCATCCCGCTCGCCTTCGCGTTCATCGCCACCCTCGGCACGATCGGGATCGTCACGCAGTTGCTCGTCAACCGCTCGGCGTCAACATCTACGACGCACGGCTTCAGCCTCTGCTCGACGACGAGGCGTCGAGATCACGTACCTCTACTTCCAGATCCCGCTGATGATCCTCGTCATCGCGCCGGCGATCGACGGCCTCCGGCGCGAGTGGCGCGAGGCATCGGCGAACCTCGGCGCGAGCCGTTCCAGTTCTGGCGCTACGTCGGCGTGCCGGTGCTGATGCCCTCGCTGCTCGGCGCGATGATCCTGCTCTTCGGCAACTCGTTCGCCGCCTACGCGACGGCGTACGGCCTCACCAGCGGCGGCGGTGCAACCTCGTGCCGATCCTGATCGGCTTCGACCTACAGCGGCAACGTGCTCGACAATCCGCACCTCGGCGCAGGCGCTCGCGCTTCGGGATGTTCGTCGTGCTCGCGGCGATGATGCTCATCTACATCCCGCTGCAGCGGCAGCTCGTCGCGGTGGGTGCGATGAAGGACGCGGATCTCGCCCTCGGCCGTGCTGTGGCTCGCTGCTCGGCGCCGATCTACTTCCTCGATCCCGCTGCTCGCGACGCTGCATCTTCAGCCTCACGGAGCAGCACGACCGGGAAGTGCTGCACCGCGCGCGAACTACGGCGAGATCGTCCACGACCCCGAGTTCTGGCGATCGCTCAAGCAGTCTCGTTCATCCTCGCGCTCGAGACGATCGTCGATCTGCGCTCGCGCTGCTTCGTCCCGACCGATCTACTGGGTGCACCTGAAGCTGCCGCGCCTGCGGCCGGTGATCGGCTTCCTCGCGCTCGTGCCGTTCGTGATCCCGCCGATCATCCTCGTCGTCGGGCTGCTCGACCTCTACAAGGGCACGCCACGAGCTGGTTCTACGCGCAAGCCCGTACGGCTTCCTCGTCGGCGGCCTACGTGATCCTCGCCTTCCCCTACATCTACTTCTCGCTCGACGCCGGCTTCCGCGCGATCGACGTGCACACGCTGACCGAGGCCTCGCAGAGTCTCGGCGCGACGCTGGCGCACGACGCTCGTTCGCGTGATCCTCCCGAACATCCGGTCGGCCGCGCTCAGCGGCGCGTTCCTGACGCTCGCGATCGTGATGGGCGAGTTCACGATCGCGAACCTCGCCGCCTTCCACACGTTCCCGATCTACATCCAGTACATCAACGAGACGCAAGGCCTACCCCGCGGCGGCGGTCTCGCTGCTGAGCTTCGCGATCACGTGGGCGGCCATGCTGTCGCTCCTGCTCGTCGGCCGGCGTGGCGGCCGCGCACCGTGCGCAGTCGGGAGCGGCACGCTGATGGCCTTACGTCGAGCTCGAGAGCCTGCACCGGTCGTTCGGCGACGTGACGTCGCGCTCGACGGCATCGACATCGCGCTCGAGGAGGGCGAGTTCGTCTCGCTGCTCGGGCCGTCGCGGCTGCGGCAAGACGACCGCGCTGCGCATCGTCGCCGGCTTCGACCAGCCCGACGTCGGGCCGCATCCTCGTCGACGGCAAGGACATGACGCGCGTCCCGCCCAGCAAGCGCGACATGGGCATGGTCTTCCAGGCCTACAGCCTCTTCCCGAACATGACGGCGTCGCAGAACGTCGAGTACGGCCTCAAGATCCGCGGCACCGCGAAGGAGGAGCGGGCGACCGAGGTCGCCGGAGCTGCTCGAGCTCGTCGGGCCTCGGCCACGCCGGCGACCGCTATCCCGCACCAGCTCTCGGGCGGCATGCAGCAGCGCGTCGCGCTCGCGCGCGCGCTCGCGATCGAGCCGCGCGTCGCTCCTGCTCGACGAGCCGCTCTCGGCGCTCGACGCGAAGGTGCGCGTGCAGCTGCGGGAGGAGATCCGGCGGATCCAGACTCGAGCTCGGGATCACGACGATCTACGTCACGCACGACCAGGAGGAGGCGCTCTCGATCTCCGACCGGGTCGCGGTGCTGTCGCAGCGGTCGGATCGAGCAGATCGGCGCGCCGCCGAGATCTACGGCTCGCCCTGCGACGCCGTTCGTGGCCGAGTTCATCGGGACGATGAACCGGCTCGAGGCAACGGTCGCCGACTCGCAGGCGGGCGAGGTCGACTACGGCGGGGTTCGGCTCGCGGTCGACGCGCGTTCGCGGTCACAGCGCCGGCGAGCGCGTGCTCGTGCTCGTCCGGCCCGAGACGGTCGAGCTGGGGCCGGCGTCGAACGGCTCCGCCGCTCACGGGCGAGGTGATCTCGCACACGTTCCTCGGCCCCGTGACGCGGCTGAAGGTGAGCTTCGGCGAGGGCGAGATGACCGCCGACGTCTCCGCCACCCGCGCCGACTCGTACCCCGTCGGCATGCGCGTCGGGGTGGGCTTCCCGTCCGAGAGCGCCCGCCTCCTCAGCCTCTGACGAGTGCGAGCAGCAGCTCGGGCCGGTCGGTGAAGATTCCGTCCACGCCGAGCTCAGAGCGCGCGCATGCGCCGCTCGTCGTTGACCGTGTAGACGGCGGTCGAGTCCGAGCCGCCGCGCCAGCGCGAGTCCGCAGGCCGGGCGCGCGGATCCCAGAAGCCGGCCCCCACGCGGAGCGTGCCGCCCGGCGGATCGAGACGCCCAGGCCGACGTGCTGCAGCGTCCGCAACCCACGCACCTGGCGCAGCGCCTGCGACTCGAAGCTGATGACCACTGCGTCCTCCGGGAGCAGCGCGACCGTGCGCGCGACGACGTCGTGACGCCGGTAGCGCCACGGGCTCTTGAGCTCGCACATCAGGCCCGATCCGCCCCGAGCACTGGTCGACGATCTCCGCGAGGCGCGGCTCACCGCCCACCGGCGGGTCGTGGCAGACGACGAGCGAGCCGTCGGCCGCGGCGTGGACGTCGAACTCGACGAAGTCTGCGCCGAGCTCGATCGCGCGCTCGAACGCCGCCGGCGTGTTCTCCGGCAGCTCCGCGGACGCTCCCCGGTGCGCGATCGTCCACGTCATCCGAGCAGGCGCCGGAGCAACGGGACGTCGATCGTCTCCACTCTCTCGTCGGCCTCTGCGAGCCGCTCCGGTGCCTGCGTCCCGAGCAGAGCGACCACATGCGCGCCCGCCGCCTTCGGCCGACGCGACGCCTGCTTCGGTGTCCTCGAAGACGAGCGTCTCCGCTCGCTGCGACGCCGAGCTCTCGAGCGCGAGCAGGTAGCTCTCGGGATCGGGCTTGCCGAGAGCCACGTCGTCGTCGGCGACGACGGTCGCGATCAGCTCTCCGAGCCCGGCTGCGGCGACGACGGGGACGATCTCCTCGCGCGCGGCACCGGAGACGATTGCGAGCCGCGCGCTGACCGGCGGCGAAGCGCACTGCGTCGCGCGTTGCCTCGGGCACGGTCGAGCCGTCCGCGACCAGGGCTCGGTAGCGGTCGATTCGCTCCCGGATGAACGCGGGAATGCGCGGGTCGCCGTGGCCGAGGCAGAGCTCGGCGATCGTGTGCTCCGCGAGGCCGGAGAGGGCTCGTAGTACTCGCGCTCGGAGATCGGCTTGCCGTACTCGGCGAAGAGCTCGCGGTAGATCCGGCAGAGGACGGGCTCGTCCTGCGAGAGCGTGCCGTTGAAGTCGAAGATCACTGCGCGGATCGGCACGTCACGAGAGATTACGCTCCTCCGCGATGCCGCTCTCCGCACTCCTGCTCGCGCTCGCGGCGGCATTCGTGCACGCGTTCTGGAACCTGTTGCTCGCGCGAGCCGCGATCCCGAGGCGGCCACCGCGGTGGCCTCATCGTGGCGGTGATCGTCTTTCGCCCCGGTGGCGGTCTTTGCCTGGGGCTCGAGCGGGACGTCTGGCCTATCTCGTCGTCACGAGCTGCCTGCAGCTTCTCTACTTCTCGCTGCTGATCACCGCCTACCGCAGGGCCAGGATGTCGGTGGTGTATCCGGTCGCGCGGGGAGTGGCGCCGACCTTCGTCCTGCTCGCGGGCATCGTCGTGCTCGGCTACGCAACGTCGTGGGCGCAGGCTGCAGGCGTCGTCCTCGTCGGCCTCGGCGTGCTCGCGATCCGAGGCGTCCGTCATGAGCGCCGGTGCCAACGGGGTCGTCTTCGGGCTCGCGATCGCGGGCGTGATCGCCTCGTACACGCTCGTCGACAAGCGCGGGCTCGACTACGCGACCCCGATCGCCTACCTCGAGGATCTCGATGATCGCGCCGGCCGTCCTCTACGCAGCCTGGGTGGCTCGCATGCGGGGGCGGTGCCGTGGCGCTTCGAAGCGAGCTCAACCGTCCTCGATCGTCGCCGGAATCGCGACGTTCACGGCGTACGCGCTCGTGCTCGCCGCGCTGCGAGCGCTGCGCTTCCGGCAGCGTCGGTGGCTGCCGTGCGCGAGACGAGCGTCGTCATCGCCACGCTGCTCGCGGCGCGGTGGTGCTGAAGGAGCACGTGACGCCGGCCCGCCTGACGGGAGCCATCCTCGTCGCTGTGCAGCGTCGCGCTCGTCGCGGTCGGTGGATGAGGGGCGGGCCGCGCCGCCCTCATCCGCTCCGACGTTAGCCTACGCCAGCCAGGCGTTCACCTTCCCGGGGTTCGCCTTGACCCACTGCTCCGCCGCCTTCTCCGGCTTCATCTTCTTGCCGGCGATCAGGTTGGCGACGGCGTTCTGGTCGGCTGGACGTCCACTTCCAGTTCTTGACGAACGCTTGACGGCCGGCGAGCCGCTCGTCGCGAACTTCTTCGATGATCGAGCTTGTCGAGGCCGTAGCGACGGGTACTCGCACGCGTGCTTTGCTCGCCCTGCTTCTCGTCGTCCAGGCAGCCCCTGGAAGCGCTTCGGCAGCTGGATCCGCACGAGGTCGTACTGCGCGTTCAGGTACTGCGGGTCGTACCAGTAGAAGAGGACCGGCTTCTTCTGCTTGTACAGCTGGCGTCCAGCGCGCGACCTGCGCGGGCTCGGCGCCCGACGACGACGTGCTTGAAGTTGAGCCGAGCTCCTTGATCAGCGCGCGATCCTTCTGGACGTACGACGGGTCGCCGCCGAGGAACATCCCCTGCGAGCCCGACTCGGGCGTCTTGAAGACGCGACTCCTTGCCCTTCAGGCCCTTCCACGTCTTGAACTGCGGGTACTGCTTGAGCAGGTAGCGCGGGATGTACCAGCCGATGACGCCGGTGATCCCGTTCGCGCCGACGGCTCGCACTGAGCCGTCGCTTCGTGAGGTACTGCTTGTTCGACGTGACGAGCGTGTTGTCCCAGTCCTCGAGCACGACGTCGACCTTGCCGTCGGCCATCGCCTGGAAGTACGGCGCGGCTCTCGGTGACCTTCGTCACCTTGACCTTGCAGCCGAGCTTCTTCTCGAGCACGTGCTTGACGACGTAGACGTTCGCCGTCGAGCCCCGACCCACGACGTTCTCGTTCATGCGTCACCGTGCCGCACGCCGTCGCTGCGCGCCTGCCGAAGCGCTGCGCCGACACGGCGAGCGCGCCGACTCGCGACGAGCGCGAGACCGACGAGGCCTATGCCCTGCCAGCCGCCTCGATCCGACATCCGACCCTCCCTCTTGTTGTTGACGTCCACGTCCTGCTCTTCATGCCGATGCCCTCCTTCTTCGCTTGCCGCGTGCCCTGCGTGACGCGGTCGAGCGCGATTCCGAGCGCGAGGATGGCGATCGAGGCGATCACGCCCTGCCCGAACTGCGCCGCGGACGAGCCCCTGCGCGACCTCGTAGCCGAGGCCGCCCGAGCCGACGAGCCCGCCGATCACGACGACGGCGAGCACCATGATGATCCCCTGGTTGACGCCGAGCATGATCGCGTCGCCGGCGAGCGGGATCTTCACCTTGCAGCAGCATCTGCGCCGCGAGTCGCACCGAACGCGCCGGCCGCCTCGACCGGCGTCCGGCGCGACGTCCGCGCACGCCGCGCTCGACGAGGCGGAGCGACGACCGGGAACGCGTAGAGCACGCCGGCCACGATCCCGGGCACGATCGAGACCGGCATCAGGTAGATGAACGGGATGATGTAGACGAGCTGCGGCAGCGTCTGCAGCACGTCGTTGATCGGGCCGCATGACGCTTCGAGAGACGGTTGCTCTCGGCCGCCCAGACGCCGAGGCCGAAGCCGATCACGACGGCGATCGACGGTCGCGACGAGCACCTGCGAGAGCGTGTCCATCGCGAGCGCCCAGACGCCCATGAAGCCGATCAGCGCCGAGCATCGACGAACGTCGTGATCGCCGGGCGCAGGCCGAGCTCACGACGAGCGCGATCAGCGTGCAGCCCGGCGAGCGTCGTGAACCACGGCGCCTCGACGAGGAACGCCTGCAGCGGCAGCAGGAGCTGCACTGGAGGATGAAGTTCGCCGATCGGCTCCGTGATCGTGGAAGACGAACGACGTCGGGTCCTGCACGTAGTCGAGCACCGACCTGGATCTGGGCGAGCAGCCACTCCTGCGACCGTCACCGTGCGCGGCGTGACGTCTCGCGGCCTCGTCGGGAAGGCGCCGCTGACGCCGATCGCCTTCGCGACGACCGATCGCGCCGACGATCGCCGCCGATGACGACGAGCGTCTGACGCGCAGGCGCTTCGCTGCCGCGTCGAGGTGGCGGCTGCGCCGGGTCCGTCCGCTCGGCGATCGCCTCGGTGATGCGGTCGAGGGCCATCGCCATCACCACGATCACGATCCCGGCGAGGATCGCGAGCGCGGGGTTCGAGTAGAGGCCGCTCGTGCACGACGTGCGCCGAGGCCGCCGCCGCCGATCAGGCCCGGCGATCACGACCATCGAGAGCGCGAAGAGGATCGTCTGGTTGACACCGAGCAAGCAGCATCCGCCGCGACAGCGGGAGCTGCACCTTGCAGGAGCATCTGCCGTCCGGGTCGCGCCCATCGACGCGGCCGCCTCGACGGTGTTCACCGGCACGCCGCGGATCCCGAGTGCGGTGATCCGGATGGCCGGCGGGATCGCGTAGATCATCGTCGCGACGACCGCGGCCGCCTGGCCCGATCGAGAAGAGGATCACGACCGGCATCAGGTACGCGAACGCGGGGACGATCTGCATCGCGTCGAGCACCGGCGTGATCGCGCGGCTGAAGCGGTCGGAGCGGCCGGCGACGATGCCCGAGTGGGATCCCGACGAGGAGCGACAGCCCGACCGCCGCGAGCATCAGGGCCAGCGTCTCCATGCTCTCGTCCCAGAGGCCCGAGCAAGGCGAACGTGGCGAACGCCGGCGAGCGCCCAGACCGCGGCGCGCAGCCCGCCGAAGCGCAAGACGAGCAGCCACGCCCGCGACGGTCGTCCCGACCCACGTCAGCCAGATCGAGCAGCCGGTTGAACCAGTTCGACGAGGTTGTCGAGCGAAGATCGCTGAAGCCGTCGAAGATCGTGAAGACGAGCGACTCGTCGCTCCTCGCCGCGCTCGGTCGAGGAGCCAGGTCTGGAAGTCGTCGAGGTGCGCCGGACAGCGAGTTCCAGACGAGGTCGTTCGGCCACGGGTACTCGAGTCCTCCAGCCGCGGTAGGCGAGCGTACATCACGCCGACGATCGCCGCCGACCTGACGAGCTTTCCGCGCCACCAGGAGCTGATGCGACGACGATCGGCGCGACGCGGCGCCTCGGCGATCGGTCGAGCCACGTCAGTCGCTCTCTCTCGTCGGCGATCGCCTGGCAGGACGGCCTCGCGGTCGACGATGCCGACGATCTTGCCGTCCTCGACTGCAGCAGACCGGCTTCTCGCTCGCGGCGAGCACCGGCACGGCCTTGCTGACCGTCGTCGTCACGTCGAGCCTCGGGCCGTCGGTCGGATCGCTCGGGCTGGCGGTCGCGCATGATCCAGCGGAGCGTCAGCACGTGGCTGCGCGGGATGTCGCGCACGAAGTTCTCGACGTACTCGTCGGCCGGCGACGCCGACGAGCTCCTCCGGCGTCCCGAGCTGCACGATCGCGCCGTCGCGCATGATCGCGATCCGGTCGCCGAGCCGGAGCGCCTCCGGCAGGTCGTGCGTGATGAAGATCATCGTCTTGCCGGTCTCGCTGCTGGAGCCGGCATGACCTCGTCCTGCATGTCGCGGCGGATCAGCGGATCGAGCGCGCTGAACGGCTCGTCGTAGAGCATCACCTTCGGGTCGACCGCGAACGCGCGCGCGACGCCGACGCGCTGCTGCATGCCGCCCGAGAGCTGGTCGGGGAACTGGTTGCGCGACGTCCTCGAGCCCGACGAGCCGCGAGCACCTCGTCGCGCCCGCGCGAGGCGCTCGCGCTTTCGGCACGCCCTGCACCTCGAGGCCGAACGCGACGTTGTCGATCACGCGCCGGTGCGCGAGCAGGCCGAAGTGCTGGAAGACCATCGAGACCGAGTGCCGGCGCAGCTCGCGCAGCTCGGCTCGCGCTCGCGCGCCATCACGTCGCGTCCGTCGATCTCGATCGCGCCCGCGGTCGGCTCGATCAGCCGGATCAGCGTGCGCACGAGCGTCGACTTGCCCGAGCCGGAGAGCCCCATGACGACGAAGACCTCGCCGGGCCAGACCTCGAGCGAGACGTCCCTGACCGCGACGACGTTGCCCGTCTTCGCGCGGAGCTCGGCCGCGCGGGAGGTCGACGTCCTCGGAGCCGACGAGGCGCTCGGGGTTGCGGCCCGAAGACCTTCCAGATCCCCGACGCGCGGATGACCGGAGGGCCGGTGCGATCGACGCGGTGCTGCTGTCGTTCGAGAGCGATCTCGGCCGGGTCATGCGCGCGCCGCTGATATATCACCACGGCGCGCGGCTTGTCTACACCGGGAGTGCGGCGCGTACCGTGCTCGGCCGCGAGCGGCTCAGATCGTCTTGAACTGCTCGAACGGCTGGCGGCAGTCGCTCGCAGTAGCGGATCGAGCGGCACGGCGTCGGGCCGAAGAGGTTCTCGAGCCTCGTCTCCGTCGAGCCGCAGTACGGGCAGCGGAAGCCGCGCTGGAGCTGCACGAGCTCGAGCTTCTCGGCCGGCCTCGGGGTGGGCGGCGCGAAGCCGGCCGCCCGAAGCTTCTCGCGGCCCTCGGCTGTTATGTCGTCGGTCGACCACGAGTCGTCGAGACGCACGTGACGTCCGGCTCGGCGCCGAGCTCGGCGATCTTCGCCTCCATCGCGCGCTGCATCACCTCGAGCGCCGGGCAGCCCATGAAGGTCGGCGTGAAGTCGACCCGCACGTTGCCGTTGTCGACCTCGACGCCCTTCACGACGCCGAGGTCGACGAGCGAGATCGACCGGGATCTCCGGGTCGGGAATCTCGGCGAGCGCCGCCCAGACCTCGTCGACGGTCACCACTGCGCACCGGGGGCGCGGAGCGCCGCACCGATCGTCATCTCCTCCCACAGCTCGGCGAGCTCCGCCTCGTGGACGCCGCGCGGCACCGCCTCGACGTCCGGAAGCGCTCGGCCGAGTCGCTCCTCGGCACGCGCGCGCAGCTCGGGCCGCAGCTCGTCGTCGAGGACGCCGAGCGCGTACGGCCAGAGCTCGTCCACCGCTTCCTGCAGCCGAGACACTCCCTTCGTCGGTCGCGAGCAGGCGGTCGATCCACATCTCGGCGTGCATGCGGTGGTACGCCTCCTCGCGGTCGATCTTCGCGGCGAGACCCGCGATCTCCGGGATCGTCCGACGCCTTGAGCGCCGCGAGGCGGATCTCGTCGGCGGTCTCGTAGAGCCAGTGCCGCGCGATCGTGCGCGCCCACTCGAGTCGCGCGCAGCTCGACGAGCGGAGCCGAGCGGTACTCCGTCGGGCTTGCGGTCGAACGCGAGCTCGTCGGCCGTCGTGCCGAGCTCGCGCGCGGCGAGCTCGTAGAGCGCGCGGGCGTGACCGATCTCGTTCTGCGCGATCGACGAGAACGCGACGTCCTCCTCGAGGAACGGCGCGATCCCGGTCCACTCGGAGTTCGCGCCAGCCGAGGATCAGCTCGTCGTCGGCGAGCGCGAGCAGCAGGTCGGTGCGGTCACTCACTCGCGGCTCCCGGCGCCATGTCGAGCGTCCCGGCGCGCTCGCGTGCCTCGGCCAGGCGCGCCTTGATCGAGTAGCCGTCGACGCGGCGGTACTTCATCTCGAACTCGTCCGGGAACTCGTCGATCTCGTGGACGGACTCGCGCGGGACGAGCCAGAGCGCGACCGACTCCTGCCGCCGCGCGTACTGCTCCGCGCGCGTAGATCTCCGCGAACTGCTCGTCCGGCGCCGTCGACCGAGCCCGGCGTGCTGGAACGGCTGGCCCTTCCGCTCCTGCCGGAAGACCTCGAAGACTGCTCACGCGGCCTCCGCGAGCACCACCCGCTCGACCCAGGCCGACGTCCTCGCGCGAGAGCCTCCGGAACGCGAGCCGCTCCGCCGACGCCGGGCCGTGCCCGGTGACGACCGCGCGAAGCTCTCCCAGTCGGGCTCGGTGTACAGCCACGTCGCCCGTCGCCTCGTCCTTGCGCAGCGCCGGATCCGGGAATCGTGAGGCCGAGCTCGCGGATCTGCGGCACGTAGCCCTCGAGGAACTGCTGGCGCGCCTCCTCGTTCGCCTGCGCTCTTGATCCGCCAGATGACCATCGGATCCTCCTCGGCCGGGATCGGGTTTCCGTGGAACTGCATGAGCGGCTCCCACCAGCGGTCGAGCGCCTCCTGCACGAGCTCGAACTGCTCGTCGGTGCCCGTGACCAGCGCGAGGATCACGTCGCGGCCGTGGAGGATGTGGAACGACTCCTCCCAGCAGATCTTCTTCATGATCCGCGCGTACGGCGCGTACGAGCACTTGAGGAGCGCCTTCTGGCGAGACGATCGCGGCCGCGTCGACGAGCCAGGCGATCACGCCGACGTCGCCCCACGTCTGCGTCGGGTAGTGGAAGACGTTGTGGAACTTCGACTTGCCCGAGACGAGGTCGTCGAGGCAGCGCGCTGCGCGGCTTGCCGAGATCCTCGACGACGCGGTAGATGCAGCTGCGCGTGCCCGACCTCGTCCTGGATCTTCGCGGTCAGCGCGAGCTTCCGCTGCAGCGTCGGCGCGCGGAGGATCCAGTCGCGCTCGGGCAGCACGCCCATCAGCTCCGAGTTGCCGTGCATCTCGATGAACTTGATCGAGCCGCGCGCGGTACTCGTCGGGCATCCAGTCGCCGGTCTCGACCTGCCCGCCGGACTGGACGTAGTCGAGGAACTCCTGCGTGCGCGTGTCCACGCTGCTGGCCTCCCTACCGAACGGTCGTTAGCATCGAGTGTAATGGCTACGAGGCGCGACGAGCTCACACGCGAGGCCGCACGGCTCTTCGCGGAGCGCGGCTTCCACGGCACGTCGATGGACGCGCTCGCGCAGGCGCTCGGCGTTCAGAAGGGGTCGCTCTACTCGCTGATCGGCTCGAAGCAGGACCTCCTCTACGAGGCGATGCGCGAGGGCGCGCGACGCGTTCCACGCCGCGCTCGACGCCGTGCCCGACGACGCGCCGGCCGTCGAGCGCGTCCGGCTCGCGCTGCGCGGTCACCTGCGCGTCGTCGCCGAGCAGCTCGACGTGGCGACGGTGTTCACCCGCGAGTGGCGCTACCTCGAGGGCGAGCATCGCGACGAGATCGTCGCCGAGCGCCGCCGCTACGAGGAGCGCTGGCGCGCGCTCTTCCGCGAGGGCGTCGAGTCGGGCGAGCTCCGCACCGACCTCGACGTCGGGCGCGGCGACGCTGCTCGTCCTCTCGGCGGCGAACTGGGCGTACACCTGGCTCGAGCCGGGTCGCGACACCGACGAGCTCGCCGATCGCTTCACGGCGATCCTCGTCGACGGCGATCCGCGGCTACGCGACACGCCGCGTGAGCGCCTCCTCATCGTCAACCCGTTCGCGTCCGGCGTGGACGAGCATCGGCTCGCGGCCGTCACAGCCGCGCTTCCGGACGGAACGTCGAGACGCGCCTCACGACCGCGCCCGGTGAGGCGACGGAGATCGCCCGCACGGCCGTCGGCGAGGTCGACGCGATCTACGTGCTCGGCGGCGACGGCACGTACAACGAGGTGCTGAACGGCGTCGAGCTCGACGTCCCGCTCGGCTTCCTCCCGGGTGGCGGCACGAGCGTGCTCCCGCGGGCGCTCGGGCTCCCGCGGAACTCCGGTCGAAGGCCGCGCAGCGAGTCGCTCAGGGCACGACGCGACGGATCGGGCTCGGGCGGGTGAACGGCCGCCGCTTCGGCTTCAGCGCGGGACTCGGCTTCGACGCCGAGCTCGTTCGCAAGGTCGACCGAGCTCGGGCGGACGCCCGGACGGGAGGCGCCCGGGCGACATCGCGTTCGTGCGGGTCGCGCGCGAGCGCGCTGTGGACCCGCAGCGCGCGCTTCGACGAGCAGCTCGAGGTCGAGGGCGCCGGCCGCGGCCGCCTTCGTGCTCGTCGCGAACTGCTCGCCGTACACGTACGCGGGCACGTAGTCGCGCTCGACCTCGTGCCGGGCGCCGACTTCGACGCGGGGCTCGCATACTTCGCTCCCGTGAGCCTGCGCGCGCGTGACCTTCTCGCGTCATGGTCTCCACGGCGCGCACGAGGTCCGGTCTCCAGGACGGGAAAGGCACTCGCCGCTCGCGACCTCGACCGCATCGTCGTCCGCTGCGACCGACCGCTCCCGCTGCAGGTCGACGGCGAAGACGCGGGCGACGTCACTCGAGGCCGTGTACGAGGCCGAGCGCGACGCCGTGACCGTCCTCGTCTGACCTATACTGCGAGCCGCGATGAGCCGCGTGCTCCCTGCCGAAGGAGACCTGCGCCGCGTCATCGGCGACGGTGCAGCCATTCCGGACGGCGAGGTCGACGGCCTGCCGCACGACGACCTGCTCGCGCTCTACCGCAACCTCGTCCTCCTGCGGACGTACGACGAGCGCTCGGTCGTCTACCACCGCCAGGGGCGCATCGGCACGTACGCGATCTTCTGGAACCACGAGGCGCATGCAGGCGGGCTCGGTGTTCGCGCTCGAGGATCGCGACTGGATCTTCCCGAGCGTACCGCGAGTCGGCGATCGGGCTGCTGCGCGGGATGCCGGCGTCGACGATCCTCCGTGGTGGCGCGGCCATCCGGCGGGCTGGTGGAACCCGACGGACTACAACGTCGCGTCGATCTGCGTGCCGATCGCGACGCACGTCCCGCACGCGGTCGGGCTTCGCGTGGGGCTCGCGGCTGAAGGGCGAGCGACCGCGTCGCGATCGCGTCTTCGGCGACGGCGCGACGTCGGAGGGCGCCGTTCCACGAGGGCGCGACGTTCGCCGGGGTCATGCAGCGCGCCGGTCGATCCTCTTCTGCAACAACAACCAGTGGGCGATCTCGACGCCGCTCTCGGCGCAGACCGCGCGCGCGACGCTCGCGGACAAGGCGATCGGCTACGGGATGCCCGGGCGTGCGCGTCGACGGCGGCGACGTGCTCGCCGTGTACGAGGCGACGCGCGACGCGGTCGCGCGGGCGCGCGCCGGCGACGGCCCGACCTTCATCGAGGCCGTGTCCGTACCGCGCGGCCCCGCACGCGACCGCGGACGATCCGTCGCTCTACATCGACCCCGACCGCGTCGAGGAGGAGCGCGAGAACGAGTGCGTCGGCCGCTACGAGCGCTACCTGCGCCGGCTCGGCGTCCTCTCGCGACGCGGCGTCGAGGCGATCAGAGCACGAGGCGCTCGAGCTCATGCGCGCCGGGATCGCCGCGGCGGAGGCCGAGCCGCCCGCCGGATCCGTCGCTCGTCTTCGAGCACGCGTACGCCGATCCGCCCGCGTCGCAGGCGCACGACCTCGCGGAGCTCCGGAGGATCCTGCGGTGGCTGAGCTCTTCCTCGTCGAGGCGGTGAACGACGCGCTCCACGTCGAGATGGAGCGCGACGCGTCGGTGCATGGTCATGGGCGAGGACGTCGGGCAAGCTCGGCGGCGTCTTCCGCGCCACGGCCGGCCTGCAGGAGCGGTTCGGTGTCGACCGCTGCGTCGACACGCCGCTCGCCGAGGCGGGAATCCTCGGCACGGCCGTCGGCCTGTGCATGGCGGGCTGGCGCCCGGTCGTGCGAGATGCAGTACGACGCGTTCAGCTACCCGGCGCTCGATCAGCTGATCAACCACGTCGGGCGCTACCGCTGGCGGACGCGCGGCGCGATGTCGTTCCCGCTCGACGATCCGCATGCCGTACGGCGGCGGCGTGCGCGCGCCCGAGCTGCACGACGACTCGCCGGAGACGTACTACGTGCCACACGCCGGGCGTGAAGGTCGCGATCCCGTCGACGCCCGCCGACGCGAAGGGTCTGCTCGCGGCGGCGATCCGCGATCCCGATCCGGTCGTCGTCCTCGAGCCGAAGCTCCACTACCGGACGGCGAAGGAGGAGGTGCCCGACGGCGAGCACGTCGTCCCGCTCGGCGAGGCGCGGCGTCGCGCGCGAGGGCACCGACCTCACGATCGTCGCGTACGGCGCGATGGTGCACGTCTGCGCTGGCGCGCCGCCGACGCGCTCGGCGACGAGGCGTCCTGCGAGGTGCTCGACCTGCGCTCGCCTCAAGCCGCTCGACGAGGACGGCCTGCTCGCGTCGGTCGGCGAAGACGGGCCGCGTCGTCGTCGTCCAGGAGGCGCCGCGCGTGTGCGGATTCGCGGCCGAGGTCGCGGCCGTCCTCGCCGAGAAGGCGATCTTCGACCTGCGCGGGCCGGTGCTGCGCGTGACCGGCTACGACGTCCCGTACCCGTACTGGCAGATCGAGGACGCGTACATGCCGTCGGTCGAGCGGGTCGTCGACGCGGCTCGCCGAGTGCTCGCCGCCTAGTGGCGCTGCACGAGATCCCGCTCGAGCGGCGCACGCTCCACGGCCACTTCTCGCGCGCGCTCGAGCCGATCCTGACGGTCGAGCCGGGAGACTCGATCGCGTTCTCGTGCCTCAACTCCGGCTGGCGCACGGCGGAGCACGAGGTCGTATCGCGGACCGACGAGACGGCGAGCTCGACGCTGGGCCATGCGCTGATCGGGCCGGTCGAGGTGCGCGGTGCGCTGGCAGGGCAGACGCTTGAGGTCGAGATCGACGAGATGCGGATCGGGGCCGGGCGGCGTCACGCAGGCCGGTGGCTGGTCAGCACGCCACTCAACGACCGGCTCGGCGTCGACGATGGGAGACGCTCACGCTTCACTGGTAACTCGACGCAGACGCGGGGCTCGGTCGCACCGACTCGGGTCGACGAGGTCGCGCTCAGCCCGTTCCTCGGCGTCATCGGGATGCCGCCCGACGAGCCGGGCATCCACTCGACAGCGCCACCGCGTCCCGTGCGGGCGGAACATCGACTGCAAGGAGCTCGTCGCCGGGACGACGCTCTATCTGCCGATCGCCGGTCGACGGCGCGCTGCTCTCGGCTGGCGACGGTCATGCGGCGCAGGGCGACGGCGAGGTCTCGCAGCTCGCGATCGAGGCGCCTGTCGAGCGGGCGCAGCTCACGCTGTCCGTTCGCGACGACCTCCGGCTCGCGACGCCGATCGCGTGGACGCCGGAGGCGTGGCTCACGTTCGGATTCGACGAGGACCTCGACGAGGCAGCGGCGCTCGCGATCGACGCGATGCTCGAGCTCATGGGTCGCGAGCACGGTCTCGAGCGACGCGAAGCGCTCGCGCTCGCGAGCGTCGTCGTCGACCTGCGCGTCACGCAGCTCGTGAACGGAGCACGCGGGAATCCACGCCGGCTCGCGCACGACGCCGTTCGCTAGACGACAATCAGACGCGATGTCCACGTGGTCGTCCAGGTCGTCGTGCGATCGTCGCGTCTTCGCGCTGACGTGCGGCGCTCTGCGGCTGCGTGGATGCGCGGCAGGCTCGGGCGTCGCAGCGATCGCCCTCTTCGTCGCTTGCCGCTCGTCGTCATGGGTCGCCGCATTCGCGGCGATCGCGGCGGAGTTCCACGGCGCCGAACGACTTCGCGACGTGCGAGTACCGACTGCACGCACGGTCCACTACGCCTGTCCGCGATCGCATTCATCGCGCCGCCGCTCCTCATCTCGCTCGCGGCGCTCGCGCATGCTCGTGTCGCGGGGCAGTCGCTGGCGCGCAGCGGCGCGGCTGCGCACGAGAATCAGCGCTGTCGATGGCGAGCGCGTTCAGGCTTCCCGACCTCGGCGAGGGCCTCACCGAGGGCGAGGTCGCCCGCTGGCTCGTCTCGGAGGGCCAGGAGATCGCCGAGGACGACCCGCTCGTCGAGATCCAGACCGACAAGGCGACCGTCGAGATCCCGTCGCCGTGCGCAGGGACGGTGCTGCAGGATCCTCGTCGCCGAAGGCGAGGTCGTGCCGGTCGGGACCGAGCTCGTCGTCATCGGCGAGCCGGCGAGAGCTCGACGTCGGCGACGAGCCGCCCGGCAGGCTGACGGCGCGGCGCCGCCAGGACGACCGACGGCGGCGTCCGGATGCGCAGCAGGGTCGCGCGTGCAGGCGACGCCCGTCGTGCGCCGGATCGCGCAGGAGCTCGGCGTCGATCTCGCCGCGGTCGCCGGGACCGGCCCGGACGGCCGGGTCACCGAGGACGACGTCCGCGCGCCGGCGGCGGCCGGAGCGAGGGGCGGCGTGAGCCGCTGCGCGGCGTCCGGCGCGTGATCGCCGAGCACATGGCGCGCGCGCACCGCGAGGTGCCTGCCGGTGACCTGGGTCGAGGAGTGCGACTTCGAGGACGTCGCACTCGACCGCCTCGCTCGCCGACCGTCGTCAAGGCGTGCGCCGAGGCGCTCGTCGGAGTTCCCGGAGCTGAACGCGCGGCCTCGACGGCGACGCGATCGTCTACCTCGACCGCTACGACATCGGCGTCGCCGTGCAGACCGACGAGGGCCTCGTCGTACCCGGTCGTGCGCGGCTGCGAACGCGAAGTCGATCGACGAGCTCGCGCTGCCGAGATCGCGCGACCTCGCCGAGAGCGCGCGCGGCAGGCTCGCTGACGCCGGACGAGCTGCGCGGCTCGACGTTCACGGTGACGAGCGCCGGCAAGCTCGCCGGCCTCTTCCAGACCCCGATCGTCAACCATCCCGAGGTCGCGATCCTGAGCATCGGCCGCGTTGCGCCGCGCGCCGGTCGTGCGCGACGGCGAGGTCGTCGTCCGGCGCGACCGGCGACGATCGCGATCACGTTCGACCATCGGGTCGTGGACGGCTGCACGTGCAGCCGCTTTCGGGCTGGCCGTCATCGCTCTGGATCGCAACGGCATGAACGAGCCCGGTCTCAGCCCCTCTCTACACCGCCCCGCGTGGGGAGCTGGTACACGATCGGCCTCTGCCTCGGTCTCGGGCTCGGGCTCTCGGTGGCGATCACCGGGATCCTCGGGACGAACGTCCTCGGGATCGGCGCGGCCGCGGTCGTCGGCGCCGTCCTCGGCGGCGCGATCGGCCTCGCTGATCGGCGACACGCCCGAGACGATCGCCGGCGCGGTCGGCGGCGTGCTCGGGCGCTCTGTCGGCGGCGGCAGTCGTCGTCGGTGCGCTGCGGCGTGGCGCGACGCGGTTCGGCGTCGGCGCGTACATGGGAGCTCTCGGCGTGCTGATCTGCCTGATCGCGCTCGATCCCGCGTGGCGGGCTACGTGCTCGCGGTCGCGCATTGCCGCTCCTGGCCGCGCGCATGCGCGGGCGGCAGGCGGCGCGGTTCGCAGGGCTGCGAACGCTCGCGAAGTGACCTCGTCCGACGCTCGCCGCCGGCGCGCGCGGAGATGGTCGAGCTGCCAGCTGCGTCGCCGCGGGATCACGCGACGAGCGCGTCCTCGTCGGCGATGGCGTCGCGTCCGCGCGAGCTGCTTCGTTCCGGCCAGCCTGAGCGCAGCACGCCTACGACGACGGAGCGCTCCCGATCGGGCACGACCAGACGATCTCGCAGCCGTTCGTCGTTGCGACGATCTGCGCCCTCCTCGGCTCTGCACGGGAGCGAGCGCGTCCTCGACGTCGGCACCGGGTCGGGCTACCAGGCAGCCGGTGCTCGCCGAGCTCGCCGCGGAGGTGGTCACGATCGAGCGCATCCCCGAGCTCGCCGACGAGGCGCGCGCGGCTCTTGCGGATGCTCGGCTACGCGAACGTCGAGGTCACGGTCGGCGACGGCTCGCTCGGCGTGCCAGAGCGCGCGCCGTTCGACGCGCGATCGCCGTCGCGGCGGCCGCTCCGACGGTCCCTCCGGCGCTCTACGACCAGCTCGCCGAGGGCGGGCCGGCTCGTCGTTCCGCGCGGCTCGCGTTGGGGGCAGGAGCTCGTTCTCGTCGTGCGGACACCCGACGGCCCGGCGGAGCGCACGTCGATTCCCTGCCGCTTCGTCCCGCTCGCTCGGCGACGAAGGGTTTGGTGAAGACTGATCGTATGGGGGACGGTGATGACTCTGCGCCCCGAGTACCCTGCGGTGACCGTGGAGTCCTCGTCCGCCCAGATCGACGCCGGTTTCTCGCCTGCGCGCGTGCGCGCTGGGATGCGCAAGCGCAAGAACTGGGAGCAGCTCGTCAAGTTCTGCGTCGTCGGGGTGACCGGCTACGCCGTCAACCTCGCCGTGTTCGCGTCGCTCGTGCAGGGGTTCGTCGCTCCACTACATCCCGGCTGCGATCGGCGTCGTTCCTCGTCGCCGTGACCAACAACTACACCTGGAATCGCATCTGGACGTTCCGCGCACCAGCGCGGCGGACGTCGCGTACCAGGGCACGCGCTTCCTCGTCGTCTCGGCGCTCGCGCTCGCTCGCCAACCTCGTGTCCTGCTGGACGTGCTCGTCTCGCTGACGGCCTCGGCGAGGTCGTCGCTCAGGCGATCGCGATCGTGCTCGTCACGCCGGTGAACTTCGTCGGCAATAAGCTCTGGTCGTTCGGACCTCGAAGCTAACTCGCGCTGGCCGCGCTCGCGGCTCTCACGCTCGTCCTTCCTCGACCGGAGCCGCGCGGTCGAACGCCGACCGACCTGGCGCGCCTGACAGAGGACAGGCCGTGCGAGCTCGCGCTCGATCACCCGAAGATCGCGCGCTGGCTCGATCGCTACCCGCCTGATCCCACGACGTCCGCCGACTTCGACCGAGGACTCGCGGACGTGGCTCGTGAAGGCATGGTCGGGCGCAGGCGGGCAGATCGCCGCAGGCCGTCGTCGAGGACACGACCGGACGCGTCACCGAGGCGTGGACGGGCCCGCAGGTCGCCTGGAAGATGGCGCGCGGGCGCGAGGGCGCGTTCGGCGGGAAGACGCTCCTCAAGCCGTACGTCTGGCTCGCGTTCTGCCTCGTCTTCCTGCTCGGGCTGGCCGATCTGCGGCGGCCGCTCTCGACGCGGAACCTCGACCTGCTCGTGCTTCTCGGCTTCACGGTCTCGCTCGCGTTCTTCGACCGCGGAGAGATCTTCCGCAGCGTCCCGCTCGTCTACCCGGTGCTCGCGTACCTGCTCGTCCGTGGGCTCTGGGTCGGCTTCGGCCGGCGCTCGGGAGCGCTCTCGGTCGGTCTGGCCGACGTGGGTGCTCGCTGCGGCGGCGGTCTTCCTCCTCGGGTTCCGGGTCGGGCTCAACCTCGAGGCGCCTCGCGGCGTCATCGACGTCGGCCTCGCGGGTGTCGTCGGCGCCGACCGGATTCTCGACGGCGAGGCGCCGTACGGGAACATGCCCCAGCGCGGCACGCCTCGAGCCGTGCGGCCCGAAGGACGCGGAGGGACAGGTACGCGAGCGCATCCAGACGAACGGGCGCTGCGAGGCGGCGATCGAGCGCGGCGACACCTACGGCCCGGTCTCCTATCTCGCCTACGTGCCCGCGGTCGCTCGTCTTCGGCTGGAGCGGGAAGTGGGACTCGCTTGCCCGCCGCGCACACGACCTCGATCGCGTTCGACCTGCTCGCGGTGCTCGCGCTCGTGCTCGATCGGACTCGCGCTTCGGCGGCCGCCGGCTCGCGGTCGCTGCTCGCGTTCGCGCTGGACCGCGTATCCGTTCACGGCCTACACGCTCGAATGCGAATACGAACGACGCGATCATGCCGGCGTTCCTCCTCTTCGGCTTCTGGCTCGTCACGTCGGACTGGGCGCGCGGCGCATCGGTCGCGCTCGCCGGCTGGACGAAGTTCGGCAGCGCTTCTCGTCGCGCCGCTGTGGGCGACGTATCCGACGCTACGAGCTGCGCCGCGTGCTCCGGTTCGCCGCGCGCGTTCGTCGGTCGGCGACGGTGCTCGCGCTTCGCGATCCTGCTGCTCGAGCCGTCGCTCTGGGAGGCGCTCCGGACGTTCTGGGACCGGACGATCGGGTTCCAGTCCGGGCGCGATCTCGCCGTTCTCGATCTGGGGCTGGGGCCAGTACCACGCCCAGGGGATCCCCGACCTCGGCTTCCTGCAACCGGTCGTCGCGACGCTCGCGGTCGCACTCGCAGCGCTCCTGGCGTTTGTCCCGTCGGAAGAAGGACCGATCGAGCTCGCTGCGCTCACCGCGGCCGTCCTCGTCGCCTTCCAGCTGACGCTGACCCACTGGTTCTACCTCTACCTGCCGTGGGTCGTTCCTTTCGTGTTCCTGTGGCTGCTCCTCCCGGAGCCTCGAGCCTCAGGAGACGCGAACGCGGACGGCCTCGATCGAGGAGGCCTTGCCGGTCTCGGCGTCGCACTCGACGAGCGCGCCCTCGATGCGCACGCCGCCCTGAGCGGTCTCGAACCGGACGGGAAGCCCTGTCCGCATTCGCCGGATCGCGAGGTCGGCTTCGACGCCGATCACGGAGTCGTGCGGGCCGGTCATGCCGGCGTCCGTGATGAAGGCGGTTCCTTCGGCAGGACGGTCGCGTCGGACGTCTGCACGTGCGTGTGCGTGCCCACGACGGCGGTGACGCGACCGTCGAGCCAGCGCGCCATCGCCGCCTTCTCGCTCGTCGCCTCGGCGTGGACGTCAACGAGCACGACCGGCGTCTCGCGCCGCACCTCCTCGACGAGCTCGTCGATCAGCTCGAACATCGACGTCGCCGGGTGGAGGAAGAGCGGAGCCGAGCACGTTGATCACGCCGAGCCTGCTGCCGTTCGCCGTCGGTACGACGACGGTCGCCGCGTCCCGGGTGTTGCGCGAGGTGTTCGCGGGCCGTACGACGCGATCGGACGATTCGAGATACGGCGCCGATCTCGCTGCGGCGGAATGCGTGGTTTCCGAGCGTGATCGCGTCGACGCCCATGCCGAGGAGCTGGTCGGCGAGCCGCGGCGTGATGCCGATGCCGTCCGCGGCGTTCTCGCCGTTCACGACGCACGCGTCGACCTCGAGCTCCGCGCGCAGCGCGCGCAGGCGCTCGTCGAGCGCCTCGCCGTCCGGGGCGCCCGACGACGTCGGCGATGAAGAGGATGCGCAGAGGACTGCGGAGGGGTTACGGTACGCCGAGGCGTCGCCGACGGGAAGACCTGGATCGACGACGTTGTTGCCGCCGTCGGCCGCGTATCGCTCGAGCGCCTGCTGCTCGAAGCGGCTGATGTCGCGTCACGGTTCCGAGCTTCGACGACCCGGCGGCGACGTTCGCGCCGACGGTCAGCGACGGGATCGGGCCGCACGTTCTGCATCGAGACGACGAGCGACGGCGCCGACGACGGTCGCAGCTCGATCTCGGCTCCGACCGTTGCGCCCCGAGATGATCTGGTCGCGAATCGCGACGACGGTCCCGTCGACCGGCGAGTAGACGTCGGTCCCCGCGACAGCGCCGACGTCGAGCGTGCGTAGCGGGCCTCCCGAGAGCTGGTACCACGCGAGGCCGCTTCGCGTCGCGCCCCGGTGATGCGTCGCCAGAGCCGCGCGAGCAGCCCTTCGTTCACCTGCGGGCCGACGGGCTTCAGGACGAGCGCGCCGTCCTCGCTCCCGTGGAGGCCGATCGCGGTGACGCCGCCCTGCGCGACGGGTGACTGGACGCGAAGGTTGCCGACGGTCGCCAGCACCTGCGGCATCCGGCGGCGCCTGAGGTGACCGGCGCGCGGAGCGGGCCGGCTGACCGCACGGGCGACGTGCGCTCTGGTTGTCGAACGCGGTCAGAGCGAGCGTCACGACCGCGAGCACGCACGATGACGCCGGCCAACGGCGAGTCGCCTCGCGCCGGGCCTGCGCATCGTCGTCGATCGGCGCGAAGTCGCGCGGCGTGACGGGAGCGCGGAGTCGCCATTGCCGGACCGTAGCAAGGTCTCCGCCGGGCGCTCTCCAGGCTCCGCGGTACGATCCGCGCGATGGCCGGCTCCGGCCCGACGATCCAGATCCCGCGGTGGATCCAGCTGGTCGTCCTCCCCGTGGCGCTGCTCCTCGCGTTCCTGCTCGCGTCGACGCTCGGCCACGTCCTCTTCCTCTTCCTGACCGCCAGCGTGATCGCGTTCACGCTCAATCCGCTCGTCCGCGACCTCACGCGCCTCGAGGTGCCGCGCGCGCCGTCCGTCTCATCGTGTTCGCGATCTTCCTCGCCGTCGTCGTCGGCGCTCCTCATCGCGATCGGCGCGGTCGCCGTTCGAGCAGGCGCGCACGCGCCGCAGATCGCATCGACGAGTACGTCACCGAGGAGCACCGGCAGAGCCAGACCGCGGCCGAGCTGGACATCGACCGCCTGCAGGCGTGGCTCGACGACCACGGGCTCGAGCAGATCCAGATGCGCGAGCAGGTCAACGACTGGCTGGACGGGCTGAGCGCGGGCGAGGTCTCCGGCTACGCGCAGGACGCGATCTCGTTCGCCCAGGGCGCGGCGTTCTCGTCGTCGTCCTCTCCTGTTCTCGGTGATCCTCATCGTCGTCATCGCGATCTACATGCTCCTCGACATGCAGCGGCTCGAGCGCTCGATCGACGCGCGCTTCCCGCCGCACGGCGGCGCTGCCGCTGACCCAGCGGATCGAGAGCGCGCTGTGGGGGTACCTCAAGGGCCAGGCGATCCTCTCCACCGTCATCGGGACGAGCGCCGGGGTGGGCATGTACATCCTCGGCGTGACGGGTCTCGTCGAGGGCGCGCAGGAGTACGCGCTTGCTCTTCGGCCTGTGGACGGCGTTCGTCGAGGTGATCCCGTACATCGGGCCGTGGCTGTCGGCCGTCCCGCCGCTCCTCTACGCGCTCTTCGCCGATCCGCCATGGGGGATCCTGTGGGTCGGGATCCTCTTCCTCTTCATCTACCAGGTGGAGGGGCACATCGTCGTGCCGAACGTGATGGCGAACGCGCTGCGGCTGCATCCGCTGCTCGTGATCTTCGGCCTGCTCGCCGGCGGCGAGCTCTACGGGATCGCCGGCGTGCTCGTCGCGCTTCCTACAATGGCGGGCGGTCGCGCGATCTGGGAGTTCTTCCGCGAGCGGGTTCAGCCTCGAGAGCTGGGACGACGGCGGTTCGGAGGCTACCCGGTCGAGGTCGAGCTCGAGCCGCCGAGAGGCCGCCAGCGGATCGCGGTAGCGTCTGCCCGCGTGTGGGAGCGCGATCGCAGCCGCGGCCGCGGCCGAGAGCCTCTGGGCCGAGGCGCTTCGTGCCGCGAGGCCGACGCAGGCGCGCGAGCCCGTGTTCTCGCCGCTCGCGCCCGGCGCTCACGCGCTCGGCCTGGAGACGATCTACGAGGGCTATCTCGTCCACTACGGCCGCTCGCGGCTGTTCGCACCCGCCGACGCGGACACCGCGCTCCTGCTCGGCGACTACCTCTACGCGCACGGGCTCGTTCGCGTCGCCGAGACCGGGCGACGTCGGCGGCTGTCGCGACCTCGCCGGAGCTGATCTCCGCTCTGCGCGCCAGTCGCGCGGCCGACGGCCGCGACGGCGACGGCGCCGCCTGGGCCGCGACGCCTCCGCAGTCGCTCGGCGGCGGTGGGCTGCGCATGACGCGCGCTCCGCGAGCGCGGCGACGCGAGCGTGCTCGACGCGGCCGCACGCGACGCGCGGGCGACGCTGCGGTCGACGCGGCGCTCGCTGCGCATGCCCGACTCGTCGGCTAGCATCGCCGCGATGATGCGCCTGCGTTCCACCTCTCAGCTGCCTCGGCGAGCCTCGGAGAAGACGGCCGCGGAAGAGGGCCGCGACATCGTGCTCGCCGATGCTTCCGTCGTCGGCCTGATCTTCGTCGCGGTCGCGCTGCTCGGCGACCTGTACGCGCGCGGCGCGCGCCAAGCGGGCACAACTCGCGCCACTAGCCGGACGCCTCGCTACGGGCGTCGCACTTGCCCGGCCGGCCGAGGCCGCCGCGTCCACGGAGCTGACCTCGCCTTGCCGCGCCCGCCGCGGAGATCTCCGCGAAGTGGATCGCGCTCCTCGAGCGCGAGGGCGAGCTGCGTCCGCGTCTCCGCCGAGGTCGATCCCGACCTCGAGATCACCGAGATCGTCGACCGCGTCGTCAAGTCCGGCGGGCCGGCGCTCCTGTTCGAGAAGCCGAAGGGCTCGCAGCATCCGCTGCTGATCAACCAGTTCGGCACCGAGCGGCGGATGTGCCTGGCGTTCGGCGTCGAGACGCTCGACGACGTCGCCGCGAAGCTCGGCGACGATCCTCGAGATGCAGCCGCCGCAGGGCCTCGTCGACGAAGGTGCGCGGGCTGCAGAAGCTGAAGTCGATCGCCGACTCGCTGCCGAAGACGGTCTCGCAAGGCGCCGTGCCAGGAGATCGTCCTCGACGGGCGACGACGTCGACCTCGGCCTGCTCGCCGATCCAGCGCTGCTGGCCGGGCGACCCGGCGCCGTTCATCACGCTCCCGGCCGTGATCACGAAGGACCCGCACGACCGGCGTCCGCAACGTCGGCATGTACCGGATGCAGGTGATCGACCGCGCGCTCGACCGTTCATGCACTGGCAGATCCACAAGGACGGGCGCGCCGACCTGCTCGCGGCGCCGGACGGCCGCATCCCGGTCGCCGTCGCGCTCGGGCTCGACCCGGTCACCGCGTACTCGGCGAGCGCGCCGCTGCCGAAGCACATCGACGAGCTCATGCTCGCCGGCTTCCTCCGCGGCGAGCCGGTCGAGCTCGTCAAGTGCGAAGACCGTCGACCTCGAGGTGCCCGCGAACGCCGAGATCGTGCTCGAGGGCTGCGTCGAGCAGGACGACGTCGGGATCGAGGGCCCGTTCGGCGACCACACCGGCTACTACACGCCGGCCGAGCCGTTCCCGATCTTCCGCATCTCGCGCGATGACGATGCGACGCGACGCGATCTACCCGTCGATCGTCGTCGGCAAGCCGCCCGCCGGAGGACGCGTGGCTCGGCAAGGCGACCGAGCGGATCTTCCTGCCCGCGATCCGGATGACGCGTGCCGGAGATCGTCGACTACGACCTGCCGGTCGCGGGCGCGTTCCACAACTGCGTGCATCGTCTCGATCCGCAAGGCGTTCCCCGGCCACGCGCAGAAGGTGATGCACGCGATCTGGGGGCTCGGGATGCTCAGCGCTCTCGAAGTCGATCGTCGTCGTCGACGAGCACGTGGACGTCCACGACTACGAGGAGGTCTTCTTCCGCGTCGGCGCGAACGTCGACCCGACGCGCGACGTCCTGCATCACCGAGGGCCCGCTCGACCACCTCGACCACGCGCCGACGCGCCAGTTCTACGGCGGCAAGCTCGGCATCGACGCGACCGCACAAGCGGCCCGAGGAGGACGCGCGGCCGTGGCCGCGAGGAGATCGAGATGAGCCGACGAGATCCGCGAGCTCGTCGACGCGCCGCTGGGCCGAGTACGGCCGATGCGCGGCTGACGCCCGTCCGGCGCGAACGTGCAGAATGGCCGCGTGCGCGACTTGACGCAGCTGTTACGTCGTTGACAGGCGCGACGCCGGACGATTGAATCCACGCGCAGGGACGCGAGTTGAGCGACACGAGCAACGACACCCCGCACGCACCTGGCGCCGAGCCTCTGGCCGATCGGCTTCGCGATCGGCGTCGCCGTCGTCCTCGTCGGGCTCGTCATCAGCTCGCGATCGTCGCTGCGATCGGCGCTGCGTCATCGCGATCGTCTTCGGCATCCTCTGGGTCCGCGACGTCACGCGCGACGTGCGCGACGAGGTGCCGACGATCGAGCCGGACGACGCGAGCTCGTCGCCGACACGCCGCCGCGGCGCAGCGCGGCAGCGCCGAGGAGCCAGCTCCCGAGACCTACGCGCCGCGCGCGGTTCCTCGAGGCCTCGACGATCGGCCTCGGCGGCGGCGATCGGCGCGCGTCGTCACGCTGCCCGTGCTCGGCTTCGCGGTGCTGCCGTCGTTCACGCAACCTCGAGCGACGACCGACGTCGACCTCGGCCCGATCGACGAACTTCCCCGAGGGCACGTTCGTGATCGCCACGCTTCCTCGTCGAATCCGAAGGCCGGGCGAGGTGACGCCGGCGCACGGCGTTCGTCCGCAACAACGGCGCTCAGCGCGAAGGCGCAGGAGCCGAGCTTCACGATCCTCTACAGCCGCTGCGTCCACCTCGGCTGCCCGGTGCAGCCGAACGGGCCGATCGACGAGGAGGCGACGAAGACGAGACGTCAACGGCGTCGAAGCTGACGCCCGTGCTCGCGCCGTCGGCTTCGGCTGCCCGTGCCACGGCGGCGCCGTACGACGTCGGAGGGCAACCGCACGCGCGGGCCCGCCCGTGCGCTCGCTCGACCGCTACGAGTTCTCGATCGGCAACGGGCAACCTCGTGCTCGGCGCAGCTGTACGCCGTCGGCAACGTCGTCCGGGCACGGGCGCGAGCGCGCGGATCTCGCGCTACCGCTGGTCGGTCCCGGGCACGCACGTCGACGGCATCGAGGCGTGGCTCTACCCGATCGTCCCGAGCCAGGTGACGGGCTGACGATGGCCAGTCAAGTCCACGCCGGCAGCGATGGTCGACATGGCCGTGCTCTACGCCGCTCGACTGGGTCGACGAGCGCACCGGCGCTCGTCGCGCGGCACGAAGTGGTTCCTCTTCCGCAACGTCCCGCGCGACGTCAGCTGGCTGCAGACGCTCGGCTCGGCGACGCTGACCGCGTTCCTCGTGCAGGCGACTGACCGGCGTGATCCTCGCGATGTACTACGAGCCCGACCCGGACGACGCGCGTACGAGTCGATCGCAGCTACATCACCGATCACGACGCTCACGCTCGGCTGGCTCGTGCGCGGCATGCACCGCTGGGGCGCGAGCGTCTTCATCATCCTGCTCTTCCTGCACATGGGCCGCGTGTTCCTGTTCGGCGCCTACAAGTACCCGCGCGAGCTGAACTGGATCATCGGCGTGCTGATCCTCGCGACCGGGATGCTCGATGGGCTTCACCGGCTACCTGCTGCCGTGGGACCGGAACGGCGTACTGGGAGCAATACGTAACTGG